>ERZ777003.2995-NODE-2995-length-17582-cov-5.384892_pt1 | contig 17582 bp, 15 predicted proteins | sample MGYA00374956_ERZ777003 | MGnify/ENA primary metagenome ERZ777003 (study PRJEB29302, sample SAMN06268252) | bioreactor metagenome | isolation source: Joint BioEnergy Institute, California, USA | place: USA:Joint BioEnergy Institute, California, USA | collected... | reverse complement strand
CCTCGAAGGTGCGCCCGATCCGCAGCGCCTGGCGCAGGCCGGCAGCGCGTGGTCGGGATAGCGGCGGTTGTGGAACACCAGCCGGTCCTCCGCATCAAAGATGGCGAGGCCGTCGGGGATGCTGTCGACCGCCGCGAGGAAGCGGGCCTCCGCCTCCTCCAGCCGTCGGCGGACATCGCGGCTGGAGCCGAAGGCATGGCTCACCAGCTCCGCCCATGGCCGCCACAGGTCCGGCAGGTCGGGCGGCCGGGCGCGGTCCTCCGCTTCCGCCTGGATGTGCTGCAGCAGCCGCAGCGAGGGGCGTACGAACCGTCGCTGCATCAGAAGGTGGGCCGCCAGCACTGCCGCCAGCAGGGCGAGCAGGATCGCGCCATAGGGTGCCAGCCGCGGCAGCAGGTAGAGCGGCACGCCGTGCTCCGGCACCACATGGACCAGCATCCACGGCGCGTGGAGGAGCGGCGTCGGCGGCACCAGCGTTGCCTCGGTGACGTCGATCCGGCCCTGCGGCAGGCCGCTCCCGGCGAGGATCTGGCCGTCGCCGGAGACCAGCAGGGTCTCGCCGATCGCGGGCCGGAGGCCGGCGAGCGTCGCTGCCAGCTGCTCAGCCGCGAAATCGACGCCAACGCCGCCGGCGTAGCGGCCGTCGGGACCGTGCACCGGCGCGCCATGGCTGACGATCCAGCCGCGGCCGGCGGGGTCGTCATAGGCCGGCGTCCAGAAGCTCGCGCCCTCGGGGTTCACGCCGGGCAGGCTCATGCGCAGCGCGTCGATGGCGTGCCAGCCGTCGACGATCAGCCGCATGTCCTCCTCCTGTGCCGGTGCCAGGAGTTCCGCCGACGGCCGGAAGGGATAGATGCTGATGAACCGCCCGTCCGCCGCGTAGAAGTAGCTCCAGATGAAGTCCGCGTTGCCGGCGTGCACCTCCCGCATGATGCCGAACAGCTCGATCGCCGCGGAGATGGCCTCGGGTGCGGCCAGCGTTGGTCCCGGATCGCCGAGGATCGCGGCGATGCCGGCCTCGTCCGGGGTGCCGGCGAGGTGGTCGAGCGAGGCGACTGTCATCGCCGCTCCGCTCGCCCGCGGCACCGGATGGAGCCGCGGCCACAGCACGCTGTCGGCATCGAAGCGCGGTGGCCCGGCAAGCGCCCGCTCGACGCGCTCGCGCATCACCGCGATGTAGTCGCGCGCCGCCTTGAGCTGGGTGTCGAGGACCAGGCGCTGGTCGTGCGCCGAGCGCTCCAGGCCCTCGATCAGCCGTGCGCGCTCGGTCCAGTACTGCCAGGCGCTCAGCGCGGCCACCAGCACGATCACGGGGACCGTCACCAAAAGCAGCAGCCTTTGATACGCCCGTTCCATGCGGCGGGTCTGGCCCTGGACCAAGTGGCACCGGAGGAGGTCCGGCCTGGCGCCGGTGCCGTCTGCGCCCAGGGTTCTGCCGTCCCGGATGCAATCAGCATATGAAAATGGCTGCGCAATCAAGTTTTCTGGCGTGTGGTCCGTTGCGGGCTGCGCATGCGCTTGCGGCGCCGTCCGGTCGCGGCGGATAATGATCCATTGTTGCGTGGAGGCGCGGGGGCAGCTTGGCTGAGATCATCGTCGTCGACGACGACGTCGGCGTCCGCGCGATGCTGGAGGAGTATGTCGGCGCGGTCGGCCATCGCGTGCGGCTGGCGGCCGATGGCGCCGCCCTCGACCGGCTGCTGACGGAAAGGCCCGCGGACCTCGCCATCCTCGACGTCGGGCTCCCGGGCGAGAGCGGGCTCCGGATTGCCCGCAGGCTGCGCGAGCACGCCGGCATCGGCATCATCATGCTGACCGGCGCGGCCACGCCGGTGGACCGTGTGGTCGGGCTGGAGGTCGGGGCCGACGACTATGTGGCGAAGCCGGTTGATCTTGCCGAGCTCGCCGCCCGCATCGAGGCGGTGCTGCGCCGTCGGCGCCCGGCCGACCTGCTGCCCTTCGGCCCCTACACCTTCGACGTGAAGGGCTTCCGGCTGCTCGACGCCGAGCAGAAGCCTGTGCCGCTGGGAGAGATGGAGCTGGACCTGGTCGCCGCCTTCGCTACCCGGCCGGGCAAGGTGCTCGGCCGCGCGGAGCTGATGAAGCTCGCCCCGCCCCGCGGCGACGACCCCTTCAGCCGAAGCATCGACAAGCGGGTGACCCGGCTCCGCGCCAAGCTGGAGCGGGTCCCCGACAAGCCGGAACTGATCAAGACCGTCCGCGGCGGCGGCTACGTCTACCCTGGCCAGGGGTACTGAGGCGCCGCCGGCCGTGGCGGCCGGCAGACGGCTCACAGGATGAAGTCGCTCGCCGACAGGTGGTGGATGCCCTTGAGGATGAGCTGCATCTCCGGAAGGTCGGCGGCCGACGCGTTCAGCGGATCCATGGTGTTGAAGTAGACGTGGGTGTCGCCGTCGACGTGGGCGTAGGCGATCTTTCCCGCGGTGAACTGGGGAAGGCCGCCGGGCGACCCGGTCACATGCAGCAGGCTGCCGGAGAAGGCCTGGTTGCCGGCGAGATGCCCGTTGGCGTCGATCGCGCTGACGTCGATCCTGTCGCCCTCGGCCCGGCTGAAGTCGTAGATGATGTCGATGATGCCGTAGTCCCAGCCCTTCGAATGCTGGGTGTTCTCGATGACGAACCGGTCGGCGCCCGCACCGCCATAGAGATAGTCGGTGTCGGCGCCGCCGATCAGCACGTCGTCGTCCGCATGACCCATCAGCACGTCCCGGCCGTTGCCGCCGTGGAGCGTGTCGTCTCCGTTGCCGCCCCAAAGGCTGTCATGACCGTTGCCGCCGTAGAGCCGGTCGTCGCCGACGTTGGCGCTGATGAAGTCGTTGCCGCCGCCGCCCCAGATGGCGTTCGCGCCGTTGTCGCCGATGATGTAGTCGTTGTGTTCCGAGCCGTAGACATCCTCGAAGCCGGAAAGCAAGTCGCCGGCGGCCCAGCCGGCCTCGCCCTGACCGGTCAGCAGGTTCACCTTCACCCCGCTGGTGGCGCCCTGGTAGGACAGCGTGTCGTGGCCCGAGCCGCCGTTCAGCCGGTTGGCGCCCGAACCGCTGTAGATCCAGTCGTTGCCGGCGAAGCCGTCGACGTCGGTGGTGGCGCCGGCATGGACGACGTCGTCGTGCACCGAGCCGACGATCTTCTCAATCCCGGTGAAGGTATCACGCTCCTCCGACCCGAGATGGCGGGTGCTGCCGACCGCGTGCCGGGCATCCACGACCACGCCGTGGTCGCTCAGCAGGTAGAGCAGGGTATCGTAGTCCGATCCGCCTGCGGTGCCGGCGCCCGAGCCGCCGTCGAAATGGTCGTTGCCCGCGCTGTGATAGAAGATGTCGGCGTCGCCGTAGCCGTAGAGCACGTCGTTGCCGGCGGTGCCGGTCAGGATGTCCGGCGCGTTGGTGCCGAAGGGAGGCATGGTCGTCTCCTGGTACATGGTGAACGGGCAGCGCCCGACAGGCCGGACAGATGGGGCGGGCATGTTTCGGTTCGGGGCCGTTCAGGGCCGCACGCTGTCACCAAAGTGCCGGTCGCCGCGGCCCGCGGCGGCGCCTCGTCCCGGAGATGTTGCCGAGACCGAGCGCCGGCGCCGGACCGTCACGCCCCGTTCGCCGCTGATGGCCGCCCGCGCCTTTGCGGCGCCGGCGGGGGCGGCGCATGATGGGAGCGCCCCGCGGGTCGCGGGGACGGGGCACAGCTTGGCCTTCCGCCCGATGCCGGCTGGGCCTCCCGTGTTCCGACCGGGCCGGCGAGGCGGGATGGCGCGGAAGCTCAGGGTCGGCGCGGCGCAGTTCGCGAGCGCCATCGGCGATGTGGACGACAATCTCGCCGCCCACCGCGACTGGATCGCGCGGGGACGGGCCGCGGGCCTCGACCTGCTGGTGATGCCCGAGGTCTCGCTCACGGGCCATCACGGGCCGGAGCGGCTGCTCGACGTCGCGATGAAGCGGACCGATCCGCGGCTGCTGGCGCTGGCCGAGGCCGCGGGCGGGATGGCGGTGGTCGTCGGCTTCATCGAGGAAGGCCCGGCCGCCCAGTTCTACAACACCGCGGCGCTGCTTCGCGGCGGCCGCGTCGCCTATCTTCACCGCAAGGTCAACATCCCGACCTATGGCCGGCTGGAGGAGGGCAAGCACTACGCCGCCGGCCGCTTCGTCGACACCCATGCGATGGACGAGGACTGGCGTCTCGGGCTCCTGATCTGCGCCGACCTGTGGAACCCCGCGCTCACGCACCTCGCCTTCCTCCGCGGCGCGACGCTGCTGGTCGCGCCGGTCAGCTCGGCGATCGAGGCGGTCGCGGCCGAGTTCGACAACCCCGGCGGCTGGGCCCTCACCATGCGCTTCTATGCGATGATGTACGGTGCGCCCGCGATCATGGTGAACCGCACCGGCGCCGAGCGGGACCTCGGCTTCTGGGGCGGCAGCCGCATCCTCGACCCCTTCGGCCGCGAGCTGGCGGTGGCCGGCGCGGAGCCGGCGCTGATCACGGCGGAGCTCGACTACGAGGACGTCCGCCTCGCCCGCCGCAACCTGCCGACGGTGCGTGACAGCAACATCGACCTCATTCACCGCGAAACCGGCCGCCTCCTCGGCGCCCTCGGCGTCCCCACCTTCATCCGCGACGGGTGAATGCTGGCGCGCGAAGGGCTGGAGTCCCCGGACCGGCCCTGGGACAGGTGCCAGGACGTGGAGGGTGCCGCGTGGTGATCGTCCCTTCGCCGTCATGGCCGGGCGCGTCGCGACCATCCACGCCTTCGTTCCGCCGCCGCACGATGCGTGGGTGCCCGGCACAGGGCCAGGCAAGGCGGGTCAGGGGAGGCGCCAGCGGAATACCGGGCGCCGGCTTGCTATCGCGTGGGGGGACTCAGTTCCACGGGACGGCGGAGATCAGGAACCCGATCAGGCTCATCGCGAGCAGCATCGCCGCGGTGCCGGCGATGAGCTTCGGCAGCGAGAACGGCCGCTGGCCGTAGGCCTTGGCGGTGCGGCCGTTGACCGACAGTCGGTAGGTCTTCCCGCCGAACCGGTAGTGGGTGATCCAGACCGGCACCAGGATGTGCTTGAAGGTTTCCTTCGAGAAGCGGGTGCTGCTGCTCAGCACCCGCTGGCGGTCGCCGCCGATGTCCCGCTTGATCCAGTCGGTGATCACCGCGCGCATGTGCGCCTGCGCCCGGGCGAAGCCCTCCTTGAGACCGATGGTGTGGTTCTCGGCGCGGAAGCCGGCGAGGAACTCGGTCTGGTAGGTTTCCAGCTCGCGGAGCGGCCACGGTGCGAGCGCGTCCTTGAACTCGGCGGAGACCGACTTCGAGCCGGAGACGATCACGTCGTCGAAATGGCCCTTCACGGTGCCCGAGACCTTTCGCCAGACGGTCCGGCGGTTCTTGCCGGAGCCGACGCGGGTGCCGCGCATGCCGGTGTAGTCGGTCTCGGTCCAGGCGTCGTAGGTCCAGAACGGAACGTAGATGCCGTGGAAATGCTCGGCCCTGGCCTCGTCGGCGATGTCGTTGGGGGCGAACCAGCGCGAGCGCAGCCACTGCCGCATCGCCTCGTGCGCCTGCCTTTCCATCAGGCTGAACGGGAGCACCGCCTGCGGCACGATCCGCCGCTGCAGCCGCACGTCGCCGACGATCGCGCTGTCGCAGAACGGACAGGTCCGCGAATGCTCGTCGACGTGGAACTCGACGCTGGCGCCGCAGCCGTTGCAGTTCAGCGAGGGCGCCTCCTCCTCGGGCAGGGCGCCGGTGTCACGGTCGAGATAGAAGTGGTAGCAGTTCTCGACATGGGCGGCGGCATCGTCCACATGCGGCACCGGCGTGTCGGAGCCGCAGTGGCTGCAGGCCATGCGCGCCGTGCCCGGGTCGAACCGCAGGTCGGCGCCGCAGGCGGGGCAGGGGAAGAAGCGCAGCGAGCGGCGTTCGTCCTCCTCCGCCTCGCGGGCCGCCCGCTTCGCGCCGGGACGGAGCTTCGTCAGCGCCCCGCCGGGCCGTGCCGCCAGCTCAGTCATCCGCCAGCTCGGCCAGGATGTGCAGGATCCACTCCAGCCGCACCAGCAGCGCGCCCACGGCGAAACCGAGGTCCTCGAACCACAGCCAGTCGATGAAGAAGCTCCACGCGGTGGCGGCGACCACGGCCCAGAGGAAGAAGCGGGCGAAGCCGCCGAGCCGCGACCGCTTGGTCAGGCTGTCGCCGTGGAACTCGTAGTGGCCCTCCAGCGCCAGCGTCAGCAGCCGGAGCACCCGGACGCCCCACCACATCAGGAGCGCCGCCGAAGCAAGCCCGGATACCCCGAGCGCCACCGTCTCCCCCGCCGACATTCCTCTGCCCCGCCGGAAGCTCTTCCCGGGCCGGATTCAACCCCAATTGGCCCGCGGGAGCAACGGCGCGCCCCGTCGGGGCACTGACCGGGCGCACCGGTCCCTGGGCGTCCCCCGGAGATCAGACGCCCGACGCAACCGGGCCTTGCTTGTATGGAAAGAAAAGCCCGGAAAGGTATTGACGGCGGCGATCCTCGCCGGTGCTGCTGCGGCAGCGGGATCCCAGTCCGACCGGTCCGCGACCTGGACCAGCGCGTCGCGCAGCGGCGAGGTGGCGGGCGACTGGTATGTGGAAGGCGACATGCGCTGCATCCGCTTCACCACGCCGGGCGACCAGGATCCCAATCCGGAATGCACCAACATTTTCGTCTTTGCGGACGGCTACCTGTCGGTGTTTGCGGACGGGTCCATCAACGGCTTCGTCGCACGTACGCCGCTCTGACGCCCGGCCGCAAACCGCTGCGTCCGCGGGACGCCGCACCGCTGCGGTACGTCCGGCCACGGCGGCATGACGGCGGAGACGCCGCCGCCTGCGGGCGGCGAGCCATGCCCCGGCAGGCGGAGCGCACAAGCCGCGACCCTGTCGTCCGTTTCCCCGAAGATGCGGCGATCGCCGCATCGGACGCCCGGCGCCGTCCGGGTGCCGCATGCCCGCAGGGGCCTGAACGGCCAGGGCCGGTCTTTCGTCGAGGGAACGGACGACCCGCCCGGACAGGGGCGGGCACCGGGGGCGGAGGAGGGTCGGCGCGAGTCCGCGATGGACCCGCAGCCGGCCCTTCGACGCCGCTGTCGGCTGAATCTGCCGGGGCTAGAGGGTGAGGTTCAGCCCGGCTTCCTCGGCGCAGCGCAGCGTGTGCACCATGCCGGCGCGGCTGTAGGTCTTGGGATCGGCCTTCTTCGGATCCTGCTCGGCCTCGATCATGACCCAGCCGTCGTAGCCGGCTTCGGCGAGGATCCGGAAGACGGAAACATAGTCGATGCAGCCGTCGCCGGGCACGGTGAACACGCCGTCGAGCACGCCGTCCAGGAAGCTCATGTTGCTGTCCTGCATCCTTTCCCAGACCTGCGGGCGCACATCCTTGACATGCACGTGGTTGATGCGATGCGCCCAGCGGCGGGCGACGCCGTCGATGTCGGCGTTGGCGAAGCGCAGGTGGCCGGTGTCGAGCAGCAGGTGCACGGCCTCGCCGGTGTGGTTCATCAGCGCGTCCACATCGGCCTCGGTCTCGACCACCGTGCCCATGTGATGGTGGAACGCCATCGGGCAGCCCTGCTCGGCCAACCATTCCGCCAGCTCGGTCACCTTGCGGCCGTACTCGGCCCAGCCGTCGGCGGGCATACGCGGCCGGGTGGTGACCGGTACGTCCAGGCTCTGCACGCTGCCGGCGGTCTCGGCGAACACCATCACCGGAGCGCCCAGGGCCTTGAACAGCTCGAGCTGGCTGGCGATCGCCTCCTTCTCCTCGGCGACCGAGCGGCGGGTCAGCTCGCCGCCGTACCAGCCGGAGATGAGCCGGAGTCCGTGCTGGTCGAGCTTCGCCCGCAGCGCATCGACGGTGGTTGGCATGCCGGCGCAGAGTTCGACCCCCTCGAACCCGATCTCCCGGACCTCGGAGAGGCACTGGTCGACACTGATGTGGGCGCTGATCTCTGGGCGGTCGCCGTTGAGCCAGCCGATGGGGGCCATGCCGAGGCGGGACATCTTCTCGTGATCTCCTGTTCGATGCCGTTGCAGCCTTCCCCTACACCGTGATGCCCGGCCTTGTCGCGGGCATCTTCGTCCTGTCGCGCGATGGCCGGGACGAGCCCGGCCATGACGTTCGGAGGGGATGATGAAAATGGCCGGGACGAGCCCGGCCATTGTGTTTCCGTTCCGGCGGCTAGACGCCCACGCGCTGCTTCGCCTTGCCGGCCTCGTGCTCCTTCAGCGCCTTCAGGACCGCCTCGCGGGTGTTGACCTGCGGCACGCCGGTCTCCCACCAGGCGTCACCGGGGGTCCAGGTGTAGGGGTCGGTCTTGATGACGATGACGGTGGTGCGGTCGGCCTTCTTGGCGCGCCGGAAGGCGGCCTCCAGGTCGCCGATGCCGGTGACCGTCTCGGCGATGGCGCCCATCGATTCCGCGTGCTTGGCGAAATCGACCTCCACCAGCTCCTTCTTGCGCACGGTCTCGAACCGGTTGTTGAAGGCAGGGCTGCCCTTGGCCACCTGCAGCCGCTCGATCACGCTGAAGCCGCCGTTGTCGCAGACGATGACGATCAGCTTGTGGCCGGAGAGCACGGACGAATAGATGTCCGAGTTCATCATCAGGTACGAGCCGTCGCCGCAGAAGGCGAGGACGTCGCGGTCGGGCATCGCCATCTTGGCGCCCCAGGCGCCGGCGATCTCGTAGCCCATGCAGCTGTAGCCGAACTCGCAGTCGAACACGTCGACCGACTTCGCCTTCCAGTTCTTGGTCATCTCGCCGGGAAGCCCGCCGGCCGCGGAGACGGCGTAGTCGGTGGGATCGCACAGCCGGTTGATAGCGCCCACCACCTGGGCATAGGTCGGCACCTCGGTGTTGGTCGGCGCGCACAGCCCGTCGATGGTGGCGTTCCACTTCCGGTATTCCTCACGGGCCGTCGCCACCCACGCCTCCGGCGCCTTCCAGTCGCCGAGCCCGGCGGAGAGCTCGGTGAGGCCGACCTGGGCGTCGCCAACGACCGGGAGCTGGCGGTGCTTGACCGCGTCGAACCGGGCCGCGTTGAGGCCGATGATGCGGACGTCCTCGTTGCCGAACACGGTCCACGAGCCGGTGGAGAAGTCCTGCAGCCGGGTGCCGACCGCGAGCACCACATCGGCCTCGGCAGCGAGCGCGTTGGCGGAGGCGGAGCCGATTACGCCGATCGGGCCGGCGTTGAAGGGATGGTCATGCGGCAGCACCGAGCGGCCGGCGATGGTCTCCACCACCGGGATCTGGTGCCGCTCGGCGAAGGCGGCGAGCTCCGCCGTCGCGCCGGAGTAGTGGACGCCGCCGCCGGCGATGATGATCGGCTTCTTCGCCGTGCGCAGCACGTTGGCCGCGGCGACGAGCTGCTCGACATCCGGCCGCGGCCGCGGGATACGGTGGACCTTCGGCTCGAAGAACACCTCGGGATAGTCAAAGGCCTCCGCCTGCACGTCCTGGCACAGCCCGAGGAAGGCGGGGCCGCAGTCGGCCGGGTCGAGCATGGTGGCCAGCGCCTGCGGCAGCGACTGGATGATCTGCTCCGGCCGGGTGATGCGGTCCCAGTAGCGCGTGACCGCCTTGAATGCGTCGTTGACGCTGATGGTCGGATTGCCGAAGTGCTCGACCTGCTGCAGCACCGGGTCGGGCCGCCGGCTGATGTAGACGTCGCCGGAGAGCAGCAGCACGGGCAGCCGGTTCGAATGGGCGACGCCGGCGGCGGTGATCATGTTGGTGGCGCCCGGGCCGATCGAGCTCAGCGCCACCATGATCTGGCGCCGCTTCATCGCCTTGGCGTAGCCGATCGCGGCCAGCGCCATCGACTGCTCGTTCTGGCCGCGCCAGGTCGGCAGCACGTCCTGCACGGGCTCCAGCGCCTCGCCCAGGCAGGTGACGTTGCCGTGGCCGAAGATCGCGAAAACGCCCGGGAACATGGGCCGCTCCTCGCCGTCGATCAGCGTTCTCTGGGCGATCAGCCAGCGCACCAGCGCCTGGCCCATGGTCAAGCGGACGGTCTTCATCTGCATCCTCCCGGCGGAATTCGGCGACGACGCGCCATATGTCGCGAATGCCTTGCGCGCGTCACGTTCGAAACGTTTATATGCACCCGTCTCGGGCGAGGCCAAGCATCAAAATCGCTCGCGGCAGCCGCCGGCCGCAGAGGCAATTTGGAACGTGACGCCGGCCCCGGCGGGAGATATGAACCAGCAAAATTCGGGTCTCGCGGAGGGAAGGAAATGGTCCGGTTCGCCCAGTTCGGTGCCGGACGCATCGGGGTCCTGCACGCGCGCAACATCGCGCAGAATCCCCGGGCGTCGCTCAGCCACATCGTCGACATCAACGCTGCCGCGGCCGGCGAGGTGGCCAAGGCGACGGGCGCGAAGGTCAGCGACCGCGACGCGGCGCTCGCCGATCCGAATGTCGATGCGGTGCTGATCTGTTCGGCGACGCCGACGCATGTCGAGCTGATGGAGGCCGCGGTGGCGGCCGGCAAGCCGGTGCTGTGCGAGAAGCCGATCGACCTCGACTACGGCCGCGCCAAGGCGTGCGTCGACAAGCTGAAGGACGCCAGGGTGCCGGTGATGATCGGCTTCAACCGCCGGTTCGACCCGCACAATTCGGCCGTCCACGCAGCGGTGCGCGCCGGCCGGATCGGCGCGATCGAGCAGGTGATGGTGGTCAGCCGCGACGCCGGGCTCGCCTCGATGGCCTATCTGAAGGAGTCGGGCGGCATCTTCCGCGACATGATCATCCACGACTTCGACATCGTGCGCTGGCTGCTGGGCGAGGAGCCGGTCACCGTGTCCGCCCACGGCAGCGTGCTGATCGACCAGCAGGTCGGCACCATCGGCGACTTTGACAACGCCATCGTCACGCTGCGCACGGCCTCGAACAAGCTCGCGGTCATCACCGCCTCGCGCCGCGCCTCCTACGGCTATGACCAGCGGATGGAGGTGCACGGGTCGGAGGGCATGGTCCAGAACGGCAATGTGCAGGACTCGCTGACCCAGGTCTGGCGCGCCGACGGCAACCACGGCCAGCCGCTGAAGAACTTCTTCATCGAGCGCTACGACGAGGCCTACCGCATCGAGCTCGACCACTTCATCGACTGCGTCGAGGGCAAGGCGAAGCCCAGCGTGGGCATCGTCGACGGCCTGCGCGCGCTGGCGCTCGCCGAGGCTGCCGACGCGTCGGCCCGCCAGGGCGGTGTGCCGGTGGCGGTGAAGGACCTGTAGCAGGAACGGAGCCCCGTCATCGCGAGCCGCCGCAGGCGATGCGGCGATCCGGGGCGGCGCCCGCAGCGGGAACGCCCCCCCGATCGCCCGCGCCGCTCCGCTCCTCGCCAGGACGGGGAAGGGAAAGGGATGGACGCGATGTACGACAACTACGGCCTCTACATCGGCGGTGAGTGGCGCAAGGCGTCGGACGGCGGCACCTATCCGGTGATCGACCCGGCGACCGAGGACGTGATCGGGGAGGCGCCGTCGGCGACCGAGGCCGACGTCGAGGCCGCGATCGCCGCTGCGGAGGAGGGGCTGAAGGTCTGGCGCGCCACCCAGCCCTGGGCGCGGTCGAAGATCATCCGCCGCATCGGCGAGCTGCTCGAGGAGCGCAGCGACGAGATCGCCCGCATGATGACGCGGGAGATGGGCAAGCCGCTCCCCCAGGCGAAGATCGAGATCCAGATGTCGGCGGACCAGTTCATCTGGTACGCCGAGGAGACCAAGCGGATCTTCGGCCAGATCATCGAGTCGCGTCAGCCGGACCACCGGCTGATGGTGACCCACCAGCCGGTCGGCGTCGTCGCCGCCTTCTCCGCCTGGAATTTCCCCGCGATCCTCTCCAGCCGCAAGATGGCGCCGGCGCTCGCCGCCGGCTGCTCGATCATCGTGCGCCCGTCGGAGGAAGCGCCGGGCACGGTGATGGCCATCGTCAAGGCCTGCGAGGATGCAGGCGTGCCGAAGGGCGTGGTCAACCTGCTGACTGGCAAGGCCTCGCGGATCGCCGGCCCGCTGATGGCGTCGGAGGCGGTGCGGAAGATTTCGCTCACCGGTTCGACCAACGTCGGCAAGCTGATGATCCGGCAGTCGGCCGACACGGTGAAGAAGCTGTCGATGGAGCTGGGCGGCCACGCGCCGGTGATCGTGTTCGATGACGTGGACCCGGAGAAGACGGCCGAGACGCTGGCGATCGCCAAGTACCGCAACGCCGGCCAGGTCTGCGTCTCCCCCTCGCGCTTCTACATCCACGAGAGCCGGAAGAAGGCGTTTACCGAACGGTTCGCGGAGGTGGCGCGCCGGCTGAAGCTGGGCAACGGGCTGGACGAGGGCGTGGACATGGGCCCGCTCGCCACCCGCAAGCGGCTGGAGGAGATCGAGAAGCTGGTCGAGGACACGCGGGCCGAGGGTGCGACGCTGCTCGCCGGCGGCAAGCGGCCGGCCGGGTTCAACCGCGGCTTCTTCTACGAGCCGACCGTGTTCGACAACGTCCGCGACGACGGCCGGCTGATGGTCGAGGAACCGTTCGGTCCGGTGGCGCCGCTCACCACCTTCCGCGACTTCGACGAGGTGATGGAGCGTGCCAACAGCCTGGAGATGGGGTTGGCGGGCTTCGTCTTCACCGCGTCGCAGAAGACTGCGCACGCCGCATCGGAGCGGCTCGAGGTCGGCATGGTCGGTGTGAACACGCTCGCCATCGCCACCGCAGAGGCGCCGTTCGGCGGCATCAAGCAGTCCGGCTACGGCCGCGAGGGCGGCACCTTCGGCATCCACGACTATCTGAACGTGAAGCTCACAAGCATGGTGATGGTCTGATGCGTCCGAACCGTATCCGCGAGATCTGGGCGAAGGGCGGGGCCGTCATCAACGGCTGGCTGGCCGTTCCCTCCACATATTCGGCCGAGGTGATGGCGCACGCAGGGTGGGATTCGCTCTGCGTGGACCTGCAGCACGGCAACAACGACTACCAGACGGCGATCGCCATGTTCCAGGCGATCGTCACCACCGACACGGTGCCGATCTGCCGGGTGCCGTGGAGCGAGCCCGGCCTGGTGGGAAAGATGCTCGACGGCGGCGCCTATGGCGTGATCGCGCCGATGGTGAACAACCGGGCGCAGGCGGAGGCCTTCGTTTCCTACACCCGCTATCCGCCGCGCGGCCAGCGGAGCTTCGGGCCTATCCGGGGGCTGCTCTACGGCGGTCCGGACTATGCCGAGCACGCCAACGACACCATCGTGGCGCTGGCCCAGGTGGAGACCCGCGAGTCGATCGAGAACCTGGACGAGATCGTGCAGGTGCCGGATCTGGACGGCCTCTACATCGGGCCCGCCGACCTCGCGCTCTCCTACGGCAAGAAGCCGGTGTTCGACACCGAGGACAGGGAGATGTGGGACCTGTTCATGCGGGTGCGCGACGCGTGCCGCAAGGCGGGGAAGGTCGCCTGCATCCACTGCGGCTCGGCGGCCTATGCCCGGCGGATGGCGGACGAAGGCTTCCAGCTCATGACCGTGCTGTCCGACGCCCGGCTGATGGCGGCGGGCGCTGCGGCCGCAGTGAAGGCGTTCCGCGAGGGCGCGCCGGCACAGGCGTCACCCTCCGGCAGCGGCTACTAGGGGCGTTTCGATGGAGAACAAGGCGAAGCTGCTCGTCGTCGGCCAGCTCCACGAGGCGGGCTATGCGCTGCTCGAGGGGCGGGAGGACGTTGCCGTCACCCGGCTCGACGTGCCGACCCGAGAGAGCGTGGCCGCCGAGATCGTCGATGCCGATGCGGTGGCGATCCGCACCTTCCCGCTGGACCGCGACCTGATCGAGCGGGCCGATCGCCTGCGGATCGTCTCCCGCCACGGCGTCGGCTACGACAACGTCGACGTGGCCGCCCTCACCGAGCGCAGGATTCCGCTGACGGTGGTCGGCAACGTGAACGCGGTGACGGTCGCCGAGCACACGCTCTACCTGATGCTGACGCTTGCCAAGCGCGGCTTCGCCCACGACCAGGCCACCCGCAGGGGTGACTGGCTGTTCCGCGACGGCTTCGTCGCCACCGAGCTCTCCGGCAAGACGGTGCTGATCTGCGGCTTCGGCCGCATCGGTCGCGGGGTGGCCAAGCGCTGCGCCGCCTTCGACATGCGCGTGGCGGTGTGCGACCCGATGGTCGCCGACACCGTGATCCACGCCGACGGCTACGAATATGTGGACAATCTCCGCGAGGCGCTGCCGCGGGCGGACTTCGTCACGCTCCATCTGCCGCTGACGGCGGAGAGCAAGGCGATGATCAACGCGGAGACGCTGGGCCTGATGAAGCCGGGCGCCTTCCTGATCAACACCGCGCGCGGCGGGCTCGTCGACGAGGCGGCGCTGGTCGCGGCGCTGAAGGAAGGCCGCATCGCCGGCGCCGGGCTCGACGTGTTCGTGGACGAGCCGCCGGCGGCGGACAACCCGCTGGTCGGGCTGGAGAACGTGGTGCTGAGCCCGCACATCGGGGGGCTCACGCTCGAATGCGCCATGCGGATGGCGGAGGTCACGGTGCGGAACGTGCTCGACCTCCTGGACGACAAGCTCGACCGCGATCTCGTCGTCAACCGCGAGGTGTTCTGAGGGACCGGGGCGACGTTATCGCGCGGGGCGGACCGACGCCCCGGCCGTCTGCGCCGGCTCCCTTGCCGGCCCGCGATTGCGCCGTCCGATGCAATTCATGAGGGTATGAATGAGCAAGAAACCGCTGCGCGTCGGGCTGATCGGGTCCGGCTTCATGGGCTCCTGCCACGCCTACGCCTTCCGCGCCGTCAGCGGCATCTTCGACGTGCCGCTGGAGCCGGTGCTGGAAATGATCGCCGATATCGATGACGCGGCGGCGAAGCGGTCGGCGGAGCGCTTCGGCTTCCGGCGCTACACCGGCGACTGGCGCCAGCTCGTGAACGACCCGGATGTGGACCTGGTCGACATCACGGCGCCGAACGCGCTCCACCACGAGATCGGCATGGCGGCGATCGCCGCGGGCAAGGCGGTGTACTGCGAGAAGCCGCTCGCCAATACGGTGGAGGACTGCGCGGAGCTGGTCGAGGCGGCGGCGGCGAAGGGCCTGCCGACGGCGATCGGCTACAATTACCTGAAGAACCCGATGATCGCGCTGGCCCGCGACATCATCCAGTCGGGCGAGATCGGCGAGGTGGTCGGCTTCCGCGGCATCCACGCCGAGGACTACATGACCGACCCGACCGCACCCTTCTCCTTCCGCAACGAGCTTGTCGGCGGCGGCGTGCTCGCGGACCTGGGCAGCCACATCATCGCCATGGCGCGCCATCTGGTGGCGCCGATCACCGAGGTGGCCGGTCACCTGCACAACGTGGTCAGCGCCCGGCCCGTCGCTCGCGGCTCCAGCGAGATGCGCGAGGTGACCACCGACGACCAGGCGCGCTTCCTCTGCAGCTTCGCCAACGGCGCGAGCGGCGTGATCGAGGCGAGCTGGGTGGCCCAGGGGCGCAAGATGCAGCTCGGCTTCGAGATCACGGGCACCAAGGGGTCGCTCGCCTTCAACGCCGAGCGGCTGAACGAGCTCCAGCTCTCCACCTCCGGCCAGCCGGTCGGGCGCGAGGGCTTCAAGACCATCTGGGCCGGCCCCGAGCACCCGCCCTACGGCAACTTCTGCCCCGCCCCGGGCCACCAGCTCGGCTTCAACGACCTCAAGGTGATCGAGGTGCGCGACATTCTCAACGCGCTGGGCTCGCCGGAGCGGAAGCCGTGGCCGGATTTCGCGGAGGGCCTCGCCGTGCAGCGGGTCATCGAGGCGGTCCGGCAGTCCGCTGCGGCACGGGGATGGGCCCGGGTCGAGGGCGTCTGAGGCGCGCCGCTGCGCCGCGCCGCCGGGGCGGGGCTTCGGGCCCCGCCTCGCGCTTGGCATCGCGCCGGCGTCCGCCGTATATGCAACACATCACCGACGGCGGGCCGGGGCATGGGCAAGAAGGCGGCGGGGCGCGGCAGCGGACCGCGTGAAGTCATCAATCTGCGCGCAACCGCAGAGCAGAAGGCGCTGATCGACCGGGCGGCGGCCCGCCTCGGCATGTCTCGGAACGAGTTCATGATCGAAAGCGCACGTTCGGCGGCTGAGAACGCACTGCTCGACCAGCGGCTGTTCCTGGTCGACGAGAGCGATTTCGCGGCGTTCCGGCAGGCGCTCGAAGCGCCGGCGGAACCGGACGATGCGCTGCGCCGGCTGCTCGGCACACCTGCTCCTTGGGAGACGTGAAGCTTTCACCGCCGCGGCCGCTCCGGCCCGACGATGATGTCTCGAGCTTCTCCTGCGGCCGGCCCGTGCTGGACAACTGGCTGCGGGACCACGCGCGCCGCGGCGAGGCGGATGGCGCCGCGCGGATCTACGTCGTCGACGACGGCCGTCGGGTGGTCGCCTGCTACAGCCTGGTCACCGGCTCGATCGCCCTTGCCTCCACCCGGGGCGGCCGGCGGGATCTGCCCGATCCGATCCTCGTCATGGTGCTTGACCGGCTGGCGGTCGATCACCGCGTACAGGGGCTCGGGGTGGGGCGGGCACTGCTGCGCGACGCGGTGGCGCGGACCCTGAACGCCGCCGAGGTTGCGCCCATCCGCGCGCTGCTGGTGCATGCACTCGACGAGCGGGTGGCCGGCTTCTACCGGGCGCACGGCTTCAGGGAATCGCCGTCCGGCCCGCTGCTGCTGATGCTTCCGCTGGATGGCGTCCGCCGGTCGCAGGGCGGCCCGGACCGCGGCCGAGAGCGTTGACGCCCGGCGGGGCCGCTCCTATGGTCCGCGGCCTTGACGGATCAAGGGTGCAGCAATGGACGGCGCGACTTCGAACTCGTTCGCGGCCTGGCGCGATATCGCGCCGGAGGTCTCGATCTGGCAGTTCGAGGAAGCGCGCAAACTGGTGAACCGCCTGGGCGGCGCCGGCCTCGAGCACACGCCGAAGAAGGGCTATGTCCTGTTCGAGACCGGCTATGGCCCGTCGGGGCTGCCGCACATCGGCACCTTTGGCGAGGTGGTGCGCACCACCATGGTCCGCCACGCCTTCCAGGTGCTGTCCGACATCCCGACCCGGCTGTTCTGCTTCTCCGACGACATGGACGGTCTGCGCAAGGTGCCGGACAACGTGCCGAACCGCGAGATGCTGGCCCAGCACCTGAACAAGCCGCTGACCCAGGTGCCGGATCCGTTCGGCGAGTACCCGTCCTTCGGCGAGCACAACAACGCCCGGCTGCGCGCCTTCCTCGACAGCTTCGCCTTCGAGTACGAGTTCAAGAGCGCGACCGAGTGCTACCGCAGCGGGCTGTTCGACCCGTGGATGCTGAAGATCGCGGAGCACTACGACGAGATCATGGCGATCATGCTGCCGTCGCTGGGGGCGGAGCGGCAGAAGACCTACAGCCCGTTCCTGCCGCTGTGCCCGAAGACCGGCGTCGTGCTGCAGGTGCCGATCGAGGAGGTGCGGCCGGCCGACGGAACGATCGTCTATCGCGACCCGAACTCGCAGGAACTGGTCGAGGTGCCGCTGACCGGCGGGCGGACCAAGCTGCAGTGGAAGCCCGACT
>ERZ777003.2992-NODE-2992-length-17596-cov-6.757596_pt1 | contig 17596 bp, 16 predicted proteins | sample MGYA00374956_ERZ777003 | MGnify/ENA primary metagenome ERZ777003 (study PRJEB29302, sample SAMN06268252) | bioreactor metagenome | isolation source: Joint BioEnergy Institute, California, USA | place: USA:Joint BioEnergy Institute, California, USA | collected... | reverse complement strand
CCGCGGAGTCGCCGCGGACCAGTTGTTCGGGGCGGGAGCGGAGGACGTGGCGCGAGTTACTCCGCGCGGGGGACGTTCGGGAAGTCGGCGATGACCTTCTCGATGATCCCGAGGGCGCGGTCGAGGTGCTCGCGCTCGTGGGTCGCCATCAGCGAGGTCCGCAGGAGCGCGCCGCCCGGGGGGACCGCGGGGTGCATCGCGACGTTGGTGTAGACGCCGGCGTCGAAGAGCGCCTTCCACAGAAGCGCGGCCTGGACGTCCTCGCCGACGACGACCGGGACGACCGGGGTGGTCGCCTCGCTGCCGTCCGGGAGGGTGCCGGGCTCGACGACGACGAGGCCGAGGTCGCGGAAGCCCTGGCGGAGGTAGCGGGCGTTGTCGAGGAGCTTCGCCATCAGCTCGGGTCCCTCTTCGCGGATCACGCGCAGCGCGGCGAGCGCGGCGCCGACCGCGGCGGGAACCGCGGAGGCGGTGAAGATGAACGGGCGCGCGGAGTAGCGCAGGAACTCGATCACGTCGGCCGGGCCGGCGATGAAGCCGCCGCAGGAGGCGAGGCTCTTCGAGAACGTCCCCATCCGCAGGTCGACCTTGTCCTCGAGCCCGAAGAGCTCGCAAGTACCGGCGCCGCGCTCGCCGAGGACGCCGACGGCGTGGGCCTCGTCGACCATCAGCCGCGCGCCGTGCTCCTGGCACAGCTCGACGATCTGCGGGAGGTTGCAGAGGTCGCCCTCCATCGAGAAGACGCCGTCGACGACGACCAGCACGCCGCCCCCGTCGCCCGCCGCCCGCTCGAGCATCTTCTTGAGCTTCGGCATCTGGTTGTGGCGGAAGGGCCGCAGCTTCGCGCCGGAGAGCTTGCAGCCGTCGAGGATCGAAGCGTGGTCGGCCGAGTCGCAGATGACGGTGTCACCCGGCTGCAGGATCGTCCCGATCGTGCCCGCGTTCGCCTGGTGGCCCGTGGTGAAGACGAGCACGTCGTCGGTTCCCATCCACTCGGCGAGCTCGCGCTCGAGCTCGACGTGGAGCGGCGTCGTCCCGTTCAGCAGGCGCGAGCCGGTAAGCCCGGTGCCGTAGGTCTCGAGCGCGTCGCGGGCGGCCTGCTTTACGCGTTCGTCGGCGGTCAGGCCAAGGTAGTTGTTGGACCCGAGCATGATCGTCTCGCGGCCCTCCATCTCGACCACCGGGCCCGCCTCGGAGGTCATCACGCGGAAGTAGGGGAGGAGGTCGCCCTCCTTGGCGAGCTCGAGGAGCTCCTTGCGGTCGTGTGTGCGCGCCTTCTCGAAGACGTCAACGGGAGGCGTGCCGGTGATCTCGGCCATGCGAAAAGTCTGACACCCGGCCCCGCGAGACGGCGACGGCGCGCGTCTCGGGCACGCGCGGAGGAGCTCGGCCCGGTCGTTCAGGTAGGTTGCCGGGCCGATGGGAGCAGTCTCGATCCGCCCGGTCCGGGGCAAGAAGGACCTGAACGAGTTCATCGACCTGCCTTACCGGCTGCGGCGGAACGACCCGCAGTGGGTGCCCCCGCTGCGCTTCGAGCGGCGCGAGTTCCTGAACCCGCGGAAGAACCCCTGGTTCCAGCATTCCGAGGCGGAGTTCTTCCTCGCCGAACGCGACGGCGAGGTCGTGGGCCGGATCAGCGCCCACATCGACTACCGCTGGGACGAGTTCCAGGGCGGCAACGACGGGATGTTCGGGTTCATCGAGGCGGACGACGATCCCGACGTCTTCAAGGCCCTCGTCGAGGCGGCCGCCGATTGGCTGCGCGGGCGCGGGCGCGAGCGGATGCTCGGGCCGATGGACTTCACGATGAACGACGAGTGCGGCGTCCTGATCGAGGGCTTCGACGACTCGACCATGGTGTTGGAGCCCTGGCACCCTCCCTATTACGGAGAGCGGCTCGAGGCCACGGGCCTCGAGAAGGAGATCGACCTGCTCATGTGGGAGCTGTGGTTCGGCCAGCTCAAGGGCGGCACCGAGTTCCACCCGCTGATCCACCAGGCGGCGCAGAAGTCGCGGGAGGAGGGAGTCGTAGTCCGCAACATGCGCCGGCGCAACATGGCCGACGAGGTGCGCCGGTTCATGGAGGTCTACAACGAGGCCTGGGGCAAGAACTGGGGCTTCGTGCCGATCACCGAGGCCGAGGTCCAGTTCCAGGCGAAGAACCTGAAGCCGGTCCTCGACGAGAACTGGGCGATGATCGCCGAGCTCGACGGGAAGGTGATCGGCGCGGCGCTCACGCTGCCGGACATCAACCAGGCCCTGGCCAAGATGAAGGGCCGGATCCTGCCGTTCGGGTGGTGGCACTTCCTGCGCCGCCGGCGCTACATCGACCGCCTGCGGGTCTTCGCATTGGGCGTCAAGCACGAGTACCAGCACCTCGGGGTGGCTGCCGCGCTCTACGAGCGCCACATCCAGTCCGCCGTCGAGGTTGGGCCGCGCGGCGGCCACATGGGGTGGATCCTCGAGACGAACAAGCCGATGAACCGCGCCATGGAGGGCATGGGCGGCCGGGTCGTCAAGAAGTACCGGATCTACCGCCTGGCGCTCGGCACCGAAAATTCCTCCGCTTGACGCACAGATATAGTCGGGGGCGTGAGGGAGCGCGAGCAGGTTCTCGAGTCCGACGCCGTCGAATTGCCGGCTGACGGCGAGGCGACCGAATTCGAGGCCGAGGCCCGCCCGCTGCCCACGCGCCCCGGGGGCAAGGAGCTGGCCGTTCGCGGCAACGAGGTGAAGACCGCTGCCCTGGCCGCGGCCGGTGGGCTCGTCGCCGGCGCGGCGACCGTGGCGGCGGTCCGCGCGGCGCGCAGCACGCCGACCAAGCGCAGGCGGCGCGGCCTTCTGCGCAGGGAGCGCCCGCAGCAGATCATCGCGAGCCGCTCCTTCCTCGTCGACGTTCACCTGCTCGGCCAGAAGTAACACCCGGTGGCGGCGCGCCCCCGCGGCTTCCTTGAGGTCGAGGTCCGGCCACCGTGGCCGTACCGGCTGCCGCTCTACAACGGAGGCGACGGCGTGCAGCGGCGCCGCGGCGGCATGATCACGCGCCTGCTTCACGTGGGCGCCGATCCGGTGATCGTCCACGCCTGGGAGGCCCCGGGCCGGATCATCTACCGCGCCGCGCACGCCTCGCCGGGAGCCGCCCCCGAGGCGCTCGAGGTGGCGATCGAGCGGATGCGCTTCGCGACCGGGGTGGACGACGACCTGACCGAGTTCTACGAGGCGTTCAAACTCGATCCGCTCGTCGGCCCCGCCGTGCGGCGGGCCCCGTGGCGTCGGGCTCGGCGCAGGCCCTGGCCGTGGGAGGCGCTCGCCTGGGCGATCACCGAGCAGCTCATCCAGGTGCGGCGGGCGATGGCGATCCAGCGCAGGATCGTCCGCAAATGGGGCCCGGTCCTCGAGCCGCAGCCCGGCGACGACTCCGCCTGGCGCGGCCCAGGCCCGCTGCGGGATGTTCCCGGCCCGGAGGTGATTCGCGCGTGCGCGCCGGCGGAGCTCTGCGCGATGGATCTCTCGAACGCCCGCGCCGTCGCCCTGGTGCATTGCGCGCGCGAGGTGGCCGCGGGGCGCGCCCAACTCTCCGACCCGGCGGCGGACCGGCGCCTGCTCGAGATCCCCGAGGTCGGCCCGTGGACCGTCCAGTGCCTCGGCTTCTTCGGCCGCGGCGACCCCGACGCGCTCCCGGCGGGAGACCTCGCCTACGTGAAGCTCGTCGGCTTCCTGGCACGGCTGGGCCGTCGCGCGACGGTGGAGGAGGTCGAGGAGTTCTTCGAGCCCTACCGCCCGTATCGCGGCCTCGCCGGGAGCTTCGCCCTGGGCTACTGGGGCGGGCAGATGGGAGCGGGCCCGCCGGCGAGCATGGCGGCGTAGGCGCACGCAACCACCCGAACGAGGACATCCAGACGGGGCGTCGAAGTCGCTCGAATGATCTCGGCGGTGCTGATGTGGCGGCGCTTGAGGGCGGCGATTCGGTACGCCCTTCGGGAGGAATCCTTCGGAGCGGTACTCGGTGCGGGCGTGTTCCTCGTGCTGAGCGGGACGCTCGCCTACGCGCTCGGCAACGGCTGGAGCGTGATCGACGCCCTGTACTTCGCCGTCGCCACGCTCACGACCTCGAGCGTGGCGGACCCGGACCTCGTGCTCGAGGACGGCTGGATGAAGCTCTTCACCACCTTCTACGTGCTCCTCGGAATCGGGATCCTGGTCGAAGTCGTCCGCCGCTTCGGTTCGTCCTTCATCGAGATCCGCAAGCAGGAGAAGGCCCAGGAGCGCCAGGCCTAGCGCACGCCCGAGCGATCCCCGCCTCGCTACTGAGCCCCCGGCGGGTCGATCAGCCCGATGTAGGTGATCAGGCTCCCGTGGACGAAGGCGCGGAAGAGGTAGCCGGGGGGAGTCCGCTCTGAGAGCGTGAACACGGCGCGGGCGCCGACAGCGCCGTCGCCCTCGAGCGCGTCGATCTCCACCGAGTCGGCGACGTTGCCGATCCGCTCGTTGGTCACCGGGTCCTCGGCCTCCTCGGCGAGGTTCGACTCCATCGCCTCCCGCGCGGCGTCGACCCGCTCGCTTCCGGGGTCGGCGACGCAAAGGGTCTCCCTCACCGGGCCGTCAGCCGGGTCGGCGACGCCGAAGCCGAGGAGCTGCGGGCCGGTGTTCGGCGCGTGGGTGAAGTTGTTCGGGACGATCCGTGCCGCCACCGGATCGCCCAGGCACTCGAGCACGAGCCGGACAGCGGGGTCGGTCAGGACCTCGTCACTCGGCGTGGTCAGCTCGGCGCGGGCGCGGTCCGTGCGCGCGACGACCACCGCGTCGTCGCCCAGCGCCAGCCGCGCGCCCATGCCGCTCAGGGGCTCCGCGGCGGTGTCGTTGGGAACGCTCCACTCGACGCCGAAGTCGAGGAACTCCCAGTCGCCCTCGCGAGCCTTCGAGTCGGCAGTGCCCGCGAGGCGGCGGCGCATCGGCGCCGGGTCGAGGCCGTCCGCGCGGACGCCGAGGGTGTAGGACGCGGCGACCGAGACCAGCCGCCGGGCCCGTGTCGGGTCGAATCCGGTCTGCGGCGCGATCTCGCCCGCGTGCGAGACCACGAGCGAGCCGCCCGGGCCGAGCGCACCCGCGGCCCACTCGTACTCGGCCGGCCTGAGCGCCTCGAGGTCCATGTAGCCGTAGCCGACCCCGATCGGGATCACCCCGGTGCTGACCGTCCGCAGCGCCTCGGCAAAGCCGCTCTGTGGAGCGGGCGGCGGGGGCGCGGGCTCGTCGTCGTCCCCGCATCCCGCGCCGACGAGGCAGAGGGCCGCGATCACGGCCGCGACCCTCATACGTCCACGCTCCCTCGTCATCGCCGCGAACGCTACTCCGCCACCTTCCCGGGGAGGTGATCGTTCGTGAGCAGCTCGTCCGCGGTCGGGCGGGTCTCGATCAGGCCCGCGTCCGCGAAGAAGCCCGCGAACCGTTCCCACTCGGCGGGGTCCATGTACCCGTACTCGTGCTTCGACCCGCGCTCGGTGAGAAGCGGGAGCGTGCGCTTCACCTCGGCAGCGGTCAGCTTCGGATCGAGGCCATCGCCGGCTGCGAGGATCGCCCTCGTGGCGGCGCGGGGGTCATCCTGGGCGGCCTCGGTGCCGCGCGCGAGCGCCTCGAGGAACAGCTCGATCGCCTTCGGATCTTCCTCGAGGCGATCCTCGTTGGCGACGAGGACGAGCTCGTCGTAGGTCGGGACCCCCAGCTCGTCGACCGGCTGGACCGTCGGGTTCGTGCCGCGCTGCGCCAGGTCCACGCCCTCGACGTTGAGGAAGCCGCCGAGCATCGCGTCGGCCTTGCCGGAGAGCACGGCGGGGAGGAGGCCGAAGCCCACGTCCACCTGCTGGACGTCGTCGATCGAGAGCCCGGCCTCCTCGACGATCTCCTCGAGAAACGCCGCCTGGTAGGGGATGCCCGCGGTCGCGACGCGCTTGCCACGCAGGTCCATGACGTCCTCGAGGCCGGAGTCGCCCGTCCAGATGAGCGAGGTGAGCGGGCGCGGGACGAGCGCCGCCACCGCCTTCACCGGGAGGCCCTGGTCGCGGGCGAGGATGACCTCGGGCTCGTAGGAGATCGCGAGGTCGACGCGGCCCGAGGCCACCTGCCGCACCGGCGCCGACGGGTCCGAGGGCACCTGCGGCCGCACGTCGAGCCCGGCCTCCTCGAAGTAGCCGCGCTCGAGCGCCATGTAGATGCCCGCGTGATCGGGGTTGACGTAGAAGTCGAGCGCGAGCGTGAACTCCTCCGGGCTCGCCCCGCCGTTCCCCTTCGGTTCCTCCTTTTCGCCACAGCCCGCGACGAGCGCCGCGAGGGCGGCGAGCAGTGCGACGGCCGTCGTGATCCGGCGACCCTCTCTCAACGTGCCTCCTTCGGTTGTCTTGGTTTCCACCAGCCGAACCTGCGCTCGAGCAGGGTCAGCAGTCCGAACAGCGTGATCGCGATCGCGGAGAGCACCGCGACCGCCGCGAAGACCCGGGCGGTCTGCACCTGGCCCTGCGCGACGAGGATCAAATGGCCGAGCCCCTCGTCGGCGCCGACCCACTCGCCGAACACGGCGCCGATCACCGAGACGACCGCGGCGATCTTCACCCCGCTCGCGAGGAACGGAAGCGAGGCCGGCACCTCGACGGCCCACAAGATCCGCGAGCGGCCCGCGTCGAGCGTGCGCATCATCCGCCCGTAGTCGGGGTCCACCGAGCGCAGGCCGTCCAGGGTGTTGACGGTGATCGGGAAGAAGCAGATGAGCGCGATCACGACGAGCTTCGGGCCGATCCCGAAGCCGAGCCAGACGACGAGTACCGGCGCGATCGCGATCACCGGGATCGTCTGCGAGGCCATCAGCAGCGGGTAGAACGCGCGGCGCAACAGGTCCCAGCGGTGCAGCGCGAGCGCGAAGCCGAAGCCGCAAGCGATCGCGAGCGCCAGCCCCAGGGCGATCTCCTGGAGCGTGACCCAGGCGTTGTCGGCGAGGAGGTCCGCGTCCTTCCAGAGCGCCTCGGCGATGTCGCTCGGCGCGGGCACGAGGAACGGCTCGATCGAGAGCGCCTCGGCAATCAGGTCCCAGCGCGCCGCCAGCTCCCAGAGGCCGAGGAAGGCGACCAGGACGACGACCGGGGGCAGCCAGCGCTTGATCGCGGCGGCGCTCACCTCGATCCCTCCCGTAGCGCCTTGAGCGCGCGCTCGCGCACGGCCACGAAGCTCGGCGCGGAGACGGCGCCGTCGCGCGGCTCTGCGCGCGGCGCGTCGGCGGCGAGCTCCGCGACCACCCGCGCGGGCCGGCCGCTCAGGACCAGCACGCGGTCGCACAGGTAGAGGGCCTCCTCGACGTCGTGGCTCACGAGCAGGGTCGTCCGGACCTCGGTGCGCAGGGCGCCCGCGAGCCACTCTTGCATCTCGCCGCGGGTGATCGCGTCGAGCGCCGCGAACGGCTCGTCGAGGAGCAGCACCGGCTTGCCCGCGAGCAGGGTGCGCAGGAAGGCGACCCGCTGGCGCATCCCGCCGGAGAGCTCGTCCGGGCGGGAGTCTTCGAACCCTTTCAGGCCGAAGCGCTCGAACAGGGGGGCGGCGGCCGCGCGGGCCTCGGCGCGGCTGGCGCCGCGATTGCGGGGGGCGAGCGCCGCGTTGTCGATCGCGCTCAGCCACGGGAGCAGGAGGTCCCGCTGCGGCATGTAGGCGCATCGGCCCAGGCGCTCCGCCGCCGCGCCCGCACCGCCGACCTCGATCGCGCCGGCCTCGGGTTCCGCGAGGCCCGCGATCAGCTCGAGCAGGGTCGACTTCCCGCAGCCGGATGGCCCGACGAGGCCGAGGACCTCGCCCGCGCCCACCGCGAGGTCGAGCGACGCGAGCACCTCCAGGTCGCCGAATCCGTGGCTCACGCGGCGCAGCGCGATCGGTGCACCGCCCTGGGGCCCGTTGGCACCCGGCTCGTCGCCACTCATGGTTCGAGGCTCCATGTCGGGAGCCTCGGCAGTCGTTCGCATGCTCCCTCCGCGCGCATTACCGCACAGGTTCTAAGGGTCAGCGCCGGGTGGGGGTTAGGCGCTATCTCAGCCCGCTTGCCCGCGAGCCCCCCTGTGTCCGGGCGCAGTCTACCTGCCGTCCCAGCCTTTCGTGAAGCAGGGATTCTTGCCGCACACGTTCACGACCTTGCCCCGCGGGCGCAGGAACCGGGCCTTCTGGGTCCGCGCGATCGGCTCGCTGCGCGGATAGGAGTGCGGGTCGGCGCCCTGGGCGCTCCCCGGCGGCGTGTTGTTCGTCGGCGGCGGCTCCGTGCCGATGCGCGATCCGTCCACCTCCCGCGGGGGCCCGCCGTCCCAGTAGATGAGCGCGGAGCCGCGGTAGGGGTAACGGCGGATCGGCTTGATCCCGACGAAGGGTCGTCGGTCCGGGTGGCGGCCCCGGGCCGTCGTCGGAGCGTGGCGGCGGGCGCCGATCGTTCGCGCCTCGACCTCGGCGGTCCAGGAAGAGACCTGATGATCGCCGAACGCCACGTGCAGCAGGACCTTGTGGCGCGGGGTGTTCGGGAGCGGATCGCTCGTCATGTGACGCGCGTAGCCGTTTGCCTCCCCGCGGTCCCAGAGCATCTGGATCAGCGAGAGCAGCAGCGGCCGCTCGAGCTCGTCGGGGTAGGAGTCGTAGAGCCCGAGCGGCGTGTCGAGGCCCTCGATGAACTCGCCCTCCGCGTAGGGCGCGAAGTCGGAGGACCGCCGCAAAAGGGTCGAGTAGTTCATCCCCGGGACGCCGAGGACGGCACGGTTGAAGTCCGGGGCCACCGCGGTCAGCGCGCCGCCGAGGATCCCGCCCTGGCTGTTGCCGTCGTAGTAGAGGCGGCGGGTGTCGATGAGCGGGCGGCCCCCGTGGCGGAAAGCCGGGTTCGCCGCAAAGCCGTCCGGGTGGATCATCAGCCGGCCGAGGAAGAGGAAGTTGAGCATGCCCTGCTGGATGCGGTCGGCGACGCGCGAGAACACCGACATGTCCTCGAGCGCGAGCGCGATCGTGGGCAGGTCCTGGCCGGCGAACCCCGCCCAATCGGTGGCGCAGAACGTGTAGTTGTGCTCGTTCGCCATCGCGCGGACGTTGCCCGCGCGCACCTCGCCGGCGGAGCCCAGGAGGCCGTGGCCGTACAGAGAGGGGCGCGAGGGCCTCGCCCCCTCGGCCATCGCCGCGCGTGGGATCAGGCAGATGAAGTTCGCGAGGGCCCGGTTGCCTGGAATCGGCTCGGGCGTGTTGTCGGTTGCGGACGAGTAGGCGAAGCCGGAGCCGGTGATGCAGCCCGGCAGGTTCGTGTAGCACGGCACCACCACATAGCCCTCGACCTTGCGGGCGATCAGGTCGTCCTCGGGGCGCATGCCGACGGCGATCGAGGCGTTGTCCTGAAGCGGGCCGAGCACGCTGCCGACCAGGGGCAGGTCGCCCAGCCCGCCGACGAGCGGGATCTCGGGCAGCTCGATGCCGCCCTGGCAGCCGTCGTCGCCGCAGGGCGCGTAGTCGGTGACGCCGGTGACGATGTAGCTCGGCGCGCCGCCCTCGACCCGCATGTCGGCGAGGTTCGTGTCGCCGAGCTGGGCGAAGGCGTCGTCGCGGATCGAGAGCATCCGCTCGGTGAGGCTGCGCTCGCTCGCGACCGTGAAGTCCCAGGCGAGGTAGAGCGAGCGTCGCTTGATCCCCGCCTTGCGCAACCGCTTGAAGATGTCCTCGAAGTGCGCCCGCCGGCCCTCGATGCGCGGCGAGTCCGTGGCAATCCGGTCGCGGTAGAGGCGGAAGGCGGGTTGCGCCGGGATCCGCTTGCCCCGGGCGTCGCGGAGGTCGCGCAGGGCGACGATGTAGCGGTGGCCTTCCTTGAAGTTGACCGCCGGGCGGATGAGCAGCGCAACGTCCGCCGGGTTGGCGGGGTTCGCGTCGAGCTCGGACCAGATCAGGTGCCGCTTGCCGGTGTCGGCGTCGATCACGGCGATCGGGGAGTCGGGACGCAGTGATCGGCGCAGGTTGCCAAGCGGCGGCGCTCCCGTCTTGCGGAACGCGCGGGGGGTGTCCAGCCCGGGGACCTTCGTGACGATGAGCTGCCCGGGGCTGAACCCGTCGGCGCGGTTGTAGTCATCCGGGTTGATCGGCAGCCTGAGCCGGTTGCGCGGCATCGAGGCCACGTCGAGATCGATGCGCAGGCCCGTGTCCGTGGCCGGGTCGCGGCGGGTGAAGTGGTCGTTTGGCCACGGGAACAGGCACTTCGCGGGATCGAGGGGGTCGCAGCGGTCGGCGCTTGCCAGGTCGATGCCGGCGGTCGGATCCTCCTGGGCACCCGCGGCGGGCGCGTAAACGAGGGTGAGGGCGAGGGCCATTGCCGCGATTCCCCACCGGATTCCTGCGGTCACGGCTGGTCAGCGTAAGGCCGGAACGCGCCGTGTGCGCTGGTAGGCCCAAGGACGCGAACGGCAACGAGGGCGAGGTCGTCAAGTTCACCTGGAAGGTGCTGAGGAAGCGCTAGCGGCGGCCCTCGCGACGGTTCCCGGCACAATGGCGGCGTGCGTGGGGACGCGTTCAGGGGAAGCCGGCGATCGCTGCTGTGGGCACTCGCGGTGCTCGCGTCCCTCCTCGTGGGCGCGAGTGCCGCGGGCGCCGATTACCACGAGGGACCGGGGCCGGTCACGGAGATCGTCGAGGGGCCGGCGGACTGGAGCCTGATCTCGGATCCCGCCCCGGTCTTCCGCTTCATCTCCTCCGCGGCGAACCCGCAGTTCCGCTGCGTCGTGAACGAGAGCGAAGTCCCCTGCTCCGGGCCCGACCACCACGTCGCCGAGCTGCCTGACGGCTTCCACCAGTTCTCGGTCGCGAGCGCCGATGGGGGAGGGCCGTTCGGCGAGCCTGCCACGCGCGTGTTCTTCATCGACACGCGGGCGCCGGATACCACCATCCGCTACGCGATCGTCAAGGGCGGCAAGAGGCTCGTCGCCCTCTTCGAGTCGAGCGAGGGCGGGACCAGGTTCGAGTGCAGGCTGGCGACGGGCAAGTGGCGTGACTGCTCGATCCCGTACCGCCGCAAGCTGCCGAAGAAGCTCCGCAAGCCCGGGAAGAAGTTCAAGCTCAGGGCGCGCGCGGTCGACGGCGCCGGCAACCGGGATCCCTCGCCGGCGAAGATGCGCGTGCGGGTGCCCCGGCGCTAGTCGACGACCGGCTGCCCGCCGGCGACCACGTTCACGAAGTTCTCCAGGTGCTTGGTCGTCCAGCACTCGAACGCGGCCGTGCAGTGGCGCTCGTAGGCGGCCATCACCGAGTCGCCGTAGTTCCAGTAGAGCTTCGGCTCCGGGTTGAGCCAGAACGTCCGGCCCGCGCGCTCGGCGATCTGGGCGAAGACCTCGGCGTGCGGCTCGCGGCCGTTCGTGCGGGCGTCGCCGAGCACGATCACGGTTGAGCGCGGGTCGAGGTCCTCGGAGATCTCCTCGAGGAACTCGAGCCACACGCGGCCGTAATCCGTGTAGCCGGAGACGTCGGCGACGCCGCCCTCGCGGCTGATCCGCTCCGAGATCGCGCGGAAGTCGCGCTCGCGCTCGAACACCTCGGTGACCTCCGAGATCCGCTCGATGAAGACGAAGCTGCGCAGCTTGCGGAACGAGTCGTGGAGGGCGTGCAGGACCGAGAGGAAGAACATGCTCGCGGAGGTCACCGAGGTCGAGACGTCGCAGAGCACGTAGATCTCCGGCCGGCGTGGGTGCTTGGGCCGGTAGCGGAGGCGCAGCGGGACGCCGCCCGTCTCGAGCGATGCGCGCATCGTCCGGCGCACGTCGACGATGGCGCCGCGGCGCCGGCCGCGCTGTTCGTGTCCGAGCGTCGCCAGGCGGCGCTTGAGCTGGGCGACCGCGCGGTGGACGGCGGCGAGGTCCTGGGTGGGGCTCGTCGGCAGCGCGCGGTCGAGCTCGGCGAGGGGCCGCGACGGCGGCAGCTTCTCGGTCCGGGCGATCATCGCCCGCTCGAGCTCGCGCCGCAGGTGGCGCTCGAACTGCTGGATCTGCTCGCGCTCGATCGGCGGGCCGTCGCCCTGCTGCGCGTCGCGGCCGGAGGCCTGCAGGCCGAGCGTGCGGCGGATCCGCTGGACGTCGACGCCGACCACGCCGGAGCCCTCGCCCTGGCGGCCGAAGGCGGCGATCGCGAGCCGGGCCGCGTCGCGCATCTCGCCGTCCGAGCCCTCGGCGATCGCCTGGCGGATCGCGTCGCGCAGCTGCTCGAGGTCGAGGTCCAGGTCGCCGCCGCCCCGGTAGCGCTCGCCCTCGTGCACGCCCTGCTCCAGCGCCTCCGCCTCGGCGGCGCGGAAGAAGTAGCGGTCGAAGACCAGATCGAAGACGCGGCGGTCCTCCTGCGACTTGGCGACGCTCGCGGCCAGCGCCTCGCGGAAATCGGCGGGGTCGGTCCACGGCACGACCTCGAGTGCCGCGAACGCGTCGAGGAGCTCGGAGGTTCCTACCGCCAGGCCCTCGTCGCGCAGCTCCTCGCAGAACGCGGCAACGTGCGGCGCGAGCCCCGGCGGGAGGCTCGGCCCCTCATTCATCGGCTGCCGGAGCCGGCCTCGATCCCGGGCTGGCCGAGCTGGACCCCGATCCGCTCGGCGACCAGGTCGATGTCGGTGCGGTGCTTGACGATGATGTTCATCGTGCGCTCGAAGAGCGAGCGGTCGAGCTGGTCGGCGCCGAGCAGGAGCAGCGCCCTCGCCCAGTCGATCGACTCCGCGATCGACGGCGGCTTCTTCAGGTCGAGCTCGCGGACCATGTGCACGACCTCGACGAGCCGGCGGGCCAGGCGCTCGTCGAGCTCGGGGGCGTGGAGCCGCACGATCTCCATCTCGCGTTCGATCGCCGGGTAATCGAGCCACAGGTAGAGGCAGCGGCGCTTGAGCGCCTCGGTGAGCTCACGCGAGTTGTTCGACGTGAGGATCACGATCGGGTGGGTGCGCGCCTCGATGCGGCCGAGCTCCGGGATCGAGATCTGGAAGTCCGAGAGCACCTCGAGCAGCATCGCCTCGAACTCCTGGTCGGTCTTGTCGATCTCGTCGATCAGCAGGACCACCGGGTCCTCGGAGGCGATCGCCTCGAGCAGCGGGCGGGTCAGCAGGTACTCCTCGGAGAAGATCTCGTCCCAGGCGGAGGGCCGCCCGTCGCCCGCGCTCTCCTGCGCCTCGGCCGCGTCTTGGCCCTGCGCGTTGATGCGCAGGAGCTGCTTGCGGTAATTCCACTCATACAGGGCCTTGGACTCGTCGAGGCCCTCGTAGCACTGCAGGCGGATCAGCTTGCGGCCGGTCGAGCGCGAGAGCGCCTTCGCGAGCTCCGTCTTGCCGACGCCCGCGGGCCCCTCGACGAGGACCGGTTTGCCCAGGCGCTGCGCCAGGAACGAGACGAGCGCGGCGGGTTCGTCGGCCAGATAGCCGACGTCCGCGAGCCCGCTCTTGACCTCGGCGACCGACTCCATCGGAGCCCGATGATAGGTCCTGAGTGAGAATGCCCAGGTGTTTCGCGCGGCTCAGCTCCTGATCGCGCAGGAAGAGGCGACGACCTCGGACCTGCTGCCGTACCTGCTCGTGCTCGGGCTCGGCTTCCTCGTGGCGGCCTGGGGGAAGTCGCTCGGCTCGGCGATCGGGGTGATCGCCGGGATCCTCTTGATCCTCGCTGCGATCATCGGTTTCGTCATCGAGTTCCCCACCTGCCCGGGCGGCACGCGCTGCTTCTAGGCGCACGATTCCCTTCTCCCTGAAACCGGCCCTTGCGGGCGCGGGTGGCGCTGGGGGAGGATGGGAAAATGAGAGTCGAAGGCAGTTAACGGAGGGGGCAAGGGGGGTGAACCTGACCAAGGAGGAGCGCCGGCTGGTCTGGCTGATGCGCGCCTCTGCGTTCATCTTCAGCGCCGAGACGCTCGTCTACCTGCTGCCGGCGGTGATCGGCGACTCGCGCGAGACGTGGGGCGAGCTGCCCTTCGTCGTCAACTCGTTCCTCAAGGCCGGACTGATCGGCGGCGTGTGCTTCGTCGCCGCGGCCGACATCCGCCGCTACGAGCGCGCGGTTTCCCTGGTTGTCGTGGGCCTTGCCCTCTGGGTGCCCGCCGGACTCGCGATCCTCCTGTTCGGCGAGCACGACCGGACGGTCGAGCTCGCCGGGTTCGACGTCTCGATGACCCTGATCCTGTGGGTCGGCGTCGTCTTCGAGGGCGGGCTCGCCGCCCTGTACGCGGTGTTCCACCGGCGCGCCTTCCGCGCCTGGCACGACATCCGCTACCTCTCCGCGGGCCAGTTCCGCACCCTTTCGAGCGTCGCGGAGGCGCTCTTGTGGACCTCGCCCGCGGGCGAGGTGCCGACCCCCGAGCTGACGCCGGACGAGGTCGCGCAGCGCGCCGACCACTACCTCGCGCAGTTCGCGGCGCGCCGCAAGTGGGTGATGAGGGCGGCGCTCGTCGGCATCAACGCGTACCCGCTCCTCTTCTTGAAGCCGGTGTTCACGCTGATGGGCCTGGAGGAGCGCAGGCTCTTCCTCGAGCGGCGCTTCGGCGAGGACGTCGCCCGCCGGCGGATCGGGAGCTTCCGGCGCTGGCTCGTGCAGGGGATGGTACGGCTCGCGCAGCAGGTCGTCTACCTCGGCTTCTACAGCGACGAGCGCACGTGGCCCGCGACCGGGTACGTCCCGTTCTCGCGCCGCCCGGAGGCCACGGACGCGGAGCGCACGCGCCGCGGGCGGCTCGCGGTGGAGAGCGCGTACGACGTCGATGCCGACTTGGAGTCCGAGGTGGTCATCGTCGGCTCGGGGGCGGCCGGCTCGGTGATCGCGTACGGGTTGGCGGACGCCGGCCACGACGTGCTCGTGCTCGAGCGCGGACCGCACGTCGACCCGGCGGACTTCACCGAGAACGAGGTGGAGATGCTGACCACGCTCTACCGCGACGGCGCGGTCCAGCTCGCGCGCGACTTCAAGCTCCAGGTGCTGCAGGCGATGTGCGTGGGCGGGACCACGGTCGTGAACAACGCGGTGTCGATCCCGCCGCCCGACGACGTGCTCGAGCACTGGCGCAAGCTGACCGGCGGGCGGCTCGACCCGGACCGCGTGCGGAGCGCGGTCGAGCAGATCGAGGACCTCCTCGACATCGACGACGTGAACGAGGAGTGGTGGCCCACGGGCGTAGACAAGTTCGTGATCGGCGTTCGCGAGCTCGGTATGACCGAGCCCGTCGCCCGGCGGTTCCGGCCGGTGCGGGCGAACATCAAGGACTGCCTCGGGTGCGGCTACTGCAACATCGGCTGTGCGTACGGACGCAAGCTCTCCATGCTGGACACGCTGCTGCCGCGGGCGCAGGCGCTGGGGCGAGGGAGCCTGCGGATCGTCTCCGACGCGGAGGTCGAGAAGGTGGAGGCCGCGAACGGCCGCGCCCGAGCGGTGCGCGTGCGGGCGGGCAAGCGGCGGTTCCGGGTGCGCGGTGAGCGCTTCGTGATCTCGGCGGGGCCGGTGAACTCCTCGTACCTCCTCGGCCGCTCGGGCCTCGGCGGCCCGCGGGTGGGGCGGGGGCTCTCCTTCAACATCGGCTCGCCGGTCACGGCGGAGTTCGACGAGCCGCTGCGCTCCTACGCCGGCCTGCAGATCACCCACGTCTTCGAGCCGCCCGCCGGCGGGCCCGACGTGGTCATGGAAACCTGGTTCAACCCGGTCGTCTCCCAGGCGATGGCGATGCCCGGCTGGTTCGAGCAGCACCGGCGCAACATGCTCGCCTACGACCGCATGGCCGCGACCGGCGTGCTCGTCGGCACGGAGTCGAACGGACGGGTCGCGAAGGCGCTCTTCGGCGGGCCCGATGTCGTCTACGAGCCGACCGAAGGCGACCTGCGCCGCCTCGTCGAGGGGATCAAGCTCGCGGCGCGGATCTACCTGAAGGCCGGGGCGAGGCGGGTGATGCCGTCGACCTTCCAGTTCCACTCGTTCTCGAACGAGGCCGAGCTCGACGCGCTCGACGCGATCGTGCGCACGAACGAGGACATCCAGCTCGGCACCGGGCACCCGCAGGGCGGCAACTCGCTGGGCGCCGATCCCACCGCGGGCCCCGTGGATCCGGACGGGTTCCGGGTCCACGGCGTCGAGAACCTGCACCTGTGCGACGCGAGCGTGTTTCCGACGAGTCTCGGGGTCAACCCGCAGCTCACGACGATGGCGCTCGCGCGGTGCGCGGCCGAGGAGATCAGGGCTGTTCTGGGTGCGTGACAGATCCCTTGAAAACGGGGTCAATCAGTTGCACAGGTGTGCCGATCTTGCAGTAGGGTCGCGCTACTCGAGATGGCCGCTGACTCCTCGAAGCGTCGTCTGCGCGCCGTCGACTCGCCCTCATCTGAGCAAGCGGCGGCGGCTGCTGTTGCTGCCGCAAAACAGGCGGCGGCTGAGGTGAGCGAGGCCGTGGACACGGCCCGCGCCGACGGCGCGGCCGCGCTCGCGAGCGAGGTTCGCAAGCTGCGAAACGAGCTTGCGGAGGCGCGCGAGCAGCTCCTGGAGCGCGCCGGCCGCATCGAGGAGCTCGAGGCGCGACACGAGGCGGATGCCGCGCGCATCCGCGAGCTCGAGGAGGAGCGGGCGGGCTATGAGGCCGCGATCGAGAAGGCGGAGGCCCGCGCCGACGCGGCCATCCAGGCGGCCACCGAGCAGGCCGAGCTGGAGATCGCCGCCGCGCGCGAGGAAGCCGAAAAGAAGGTCAGGCGCACCCGCGCCGAGGCCGAGCGCCGGCTGCGCCTCGCCCGGGATCGCCTGCGCGAGAAGGCGGAGGCGAAGCTCCGCGACGCGGCGGAGCGCGTGCGCGTCCAGGCCGAGGAGCGCGCGAAGGCCGCCGCGGCCGAGCGCGTGCGCGAAGCCGAGCGCGGGGTGGAGGAGAAGGTCGAAGCCGCGCGCGAGGAAGGCCGCCAGGAGATCCGCGACGAGCTGGCCGAGAAGCTCGAGGAGGCGCGTAAGCGCACGGAGGAAGCGGACCGCAAGATCGCCGAGGCCGAGCGCCAGGTCGAGATGGCCGCCCAGGACGCCGAGCGCAAGGTGCGCGCCGAGGCCGACGCCCGCTCACGCGCCGAGGCCGAGCTCCACCAGACCCGCGCCAAGCTTCAGTCCCTGGTCGACCGCCTCGCCCGCGAGGCCGAGGAGCGCGCCCGCGCCGAGGCCGAAGCCCGGCTCCGCGAACGCGCCGAGGAGCTCGAGCGCCAGGCCCAGATCGCCGAGGAGCGCGCTCGGGCCGAGGCCGAACGCCGCGCCCAGCTCGAGCTCGAGGCCCGCATGCGCGAGGAGGAGGAGAAGCTTCGCGATGAGGCCGAAAAGCGCGCCCGCGAGGAAGCCGAAAAGCGCCTCAAGGCCCTCGAGACCAAGATCCAGCGCGAGGTCGAGGCCGAGAGCCGCCGCCTCGCCGAAGAGGCCGCCCGCGAGGCCCGCGCCCGCCGCGACGAGATCGCCGAGCTCCTGAGGGCCGAGGCCGAGGAGGCCGCCCGCAAGGCGGCCGAGCGCGCAAGGCGCGAGGCGCTGGGCGAGTAACGCACGCGGCGCCTCGCCGAACGTCCCAACGGACCTCCTATAGCGGGGTGTTTGGGACGTTCGATGTG
>ERZ777003.2988-NODE-2988-length-17624-cov-14.413171_pt1 | contig 17624 bp, 16 predicted proteins | sample MGYA00374956_ERZ777003 | MGnify/ENA primary metagenome ERZ777003 (study PRJEB29302, sample SAMN06268252) | bioreactor metagenome | isolation source: Joint BioEnergy Institute, California, USA | place: USA:Joint BioEnergy Institute, California, USA | collected... | reverse complement strand
GGTGTCGGAGGGGGGACTTGAACCCCCACGCCCTCAACGGGCACTAGGCCCTCAACCTAGCGCGTCTGCCAATTCCGCCACTCCGACGTGGCGCCCGGACGTGCCGGGCAGGTCCGACACTCTAGCGCGCCCGCCAGTGCCGCCCAATCGGGGGACGCCGGGCCTGCTAGCTGGTCTTCCGGCGGCGGCGCCGGCGGCGCAGGAAGATGCTGAGCAGCCACAGGACGGTCAGCCCCGCGATCACCGGCAGCGCCCGCTTGGCCACCGGCGCGCCCGCCGCGTCGAGCAGGTCGACGGGCTCGGCCTCGGGCGAGTCGATCCTGCGCACGCCCCCGCCGGAGGGCTGCTCGCCCGCGGCCACCGTCTCCAGCCGGGCCGACGCCGCGGCACCCTCGGAGGCGACGTCGAGCGGCCCGTGGCCCTCGCCGCCGGTCTCCACGCCCTCCGTCGCCGGGGGGACGACCGTCTCGGGGCGGCCGGCCCCCTCCCCCTCGCCGCCCTCGGCGGACTCGGCCGCCGCCGCTCCCCCGGCCTCGCCGCCCTCGGCCGGCGCCTCCTCCTGCGTGAGCTTGCCCTCCAGGCACTCGACGAACTGGCCCAGCAGCTTCGACGACACGTCGGCCATCACGCCCCGGCCGAACTGGGCGACCCGGCCGGTGACGGTCAGGTCGGTCACCACCGACACCGCGGTGCCGTCGCCGTCGGGCTGGAGCTGGGCCGTGATGGTGGCGGCGGCGTTGCCCTGGCCCCGGGTCTCCCGGCCCTCGGCCCGCAGCACGATCCGGCGGGCGGCCTCGTCCTTCTCGACGAACCGGGCCGCCCCCTTGTACTGGGCGGTCACCGGGCCGACCTTCACCTTGACGATGCCCCGGTACTCGTCGCCCTCGACCTCCTGGAGCTGCGCCCCGGGCATGCAGGGGGCGATCAGCTCGACGTCGGTCAGCACCTCCCAGGCTCGTTCGACGGGCACCCCGACGCGGAAGTCGTTCGTGAGCTCCATGGGTCCTCCGGGGTCAACTCCACTCGGCGAGGTCCTCGACCGTGTCGATGTCGGCGGCCCGCCCCGGACACGGTACCTCCGTGACGAGGTCCGGTCGCCGGCGCATCACCACCCGGGCGCCGGCGTCGCCCGTCTTCGGCAGCAGCGGCCACACCATCGACGACAGCCGCACCGGGTTGCCCCGCACGCCGTCGTAGGTGGCCACCGCGATCGGCGTCGAGGTGGCCCGGGCCACCCGGCGCCAGGCCTCCGCCTGCACGAGCGGCTGGTCGCCCAGGCCGACGACCACGGCGGCGTGGCCGTCCCGGCGGGCCCGGGCGATGCCCGCCTGCAGCGAGGTCGCGATCCCGTCCCGCCAGGCGTCGTTGCGCACGACGACCACCCGGTCGGCGGCCAGCGGCGGGATCGGCAGGTCGGTCGCGCCCCGCACGACGTAGGTGGCGTCAAGGCCGGCGGCCACGGCGTTCTCGATCGCCCACTCCACCACCGTGCGCCCCAGGTAGGGCGCGAGCAGCTTGTGGCCCTCGCCGCCCGACGCCGTGAACCGCGCACCGCCCCCGGCGGCGAGGACGATCGCGGCGACGGTCATCGGCCGGTCAGGGCCGGGCCGGCAGGACCGTGGATGGGTCCCTCGGTCGTCCGCAGCGGTCGGACGTCGGTGCGTCCGTTGCGGTCGGCGATGATCTCCGCGCAGATGGACACGGCGGTCTCCTCGGGCGTCCGGGCCCCGATGTCGAGGCCGATCGGCGAACGGATGCGGTCCAGGCCCGCCTGGTCGACACCCGCCTCCCGCAGGCGCCTCGTGCGGTCGGCGTGGGTCCGGCGGCTGCCCATCGCCCCGATGTAGCCCGCCTCGGTCCGCAGGGCGGCGGACAGCGCGGGCACGTCGAACTTGGCGTCGTGGGTCAACACGCAGATCACGTCCCGGGGGGTCAACGTGGGCCCGACCCTGTCGAGGAGGCGGTGCGGCCAGTCGACCACCACCTCGTCGGCCTCGGGGAACCGGGTCCGGGTGGCGAACACCTCCCGGGCGTCGCACACGGTCACCCGGTAGCCGAGCACCTTGGCCACCTTCACCAGGGCGGCGGTGAAGTCGACGGCGCCGAAGACGAACATCCGGGGCGGTGGGGCGAAGCTCTCGATGAACACCGCGACGGTGGCCTCGCGGGCCTCGCCCCGCTCGCCGTAGTGGCGGATGCCGGTCGTGCCGGCGGCCAGCTCGCCGAGCGCGTCGCGGGCCACCACCCGGTCGAGGTCGGGGTTCCCGAGCGTCCCGAGCGGCTCCTCGTCGGGCGCCACCAGCAGCTTGCCGCCGGTGCCGGGGCCCGAGACCACCGTCGCCAGCGCCACGGGCCGCTCGGCCCGCACAGCGGCGGCCAGCCGGTCGTAGATGCCCCCGCTCACCAGTCGAGCGGCTCGAGGTAGAGGTGGATGGTCCCGCCGCAGGTGAGGCCCACCGCGAAGGCCTCGTCGTCGCTGTAGCCGAAGCTGACGACCTTGCGCTCGCCGGTGCGGAGCACCTCGAGGGCCTCGGTCACCACCGCGCCCTCGACGCAGCCCCCGGAGACCGAGCCGGCGACCTCGCCCCGCTCGTTCACCGCCATGGCGGCGCCCGGCTCCCGGGGCCCCGAGCCCTCCAGGTCGACCACCCGGGCGATGGCGACGCCGACGCCCTCGGACCGCCACCTGTCGATGTCGTCCAGCAGGTCCCTCATCTCCCCTCCCTCAGCGTGCGACCATCTCGGCCAGGGCCTCGAGCGAGGCCACCGAGTGGCCCTCCACGAACTCGTCGACGTGCGGCAGCGCCGCCGCCATGCCCCCGGCCAGCGGCGCGTACCCCGGCGTCGCCTTCAGCGGGTTCACCCACACGACCCGGTGGGCCACCCGCTTCAGGCGGGCCATCTCCTCCCCCAGCACCTGCGGGTCGCCCCGATCCCAGCCGTCGGACAGGACGACGACGACGGCGCCCCGGGCCAGGCCCCGCACGCCCCAGCGGTCGTTGAACCGGCGGACGCCGTCCCCCAGCCGGGTGCCGCCCGACCAGTCGGCCACGACCGCGGCCGCCCGCCGGAGCGCGGCGTCGGGGTCGTGGGTCGACAGCTCGCGGGTGATGCGCGTGACCCGGGTGCCGAGGGCGAACACCTCGACCCGGCCGTGGCGGCGGGCCACGACCGCGGCGTGGGCGAACCGGACGAGCGCTCGCGAGTAGGGCTCCATCGAGCCGCTGACGTCGACCAGCAGCACCAGCCGCCGCGGTTGCTCGCCCGGCTGCAGGCGGGCGGGGCGCAGCACCTCGCCGCCGGTGGGCAGCGCCCGCCGCACGGTGCGGCGGAGGTCGAGCGTGCCCCGGTCGCCGGACGCCGGGCGCTTGCGCCGGCTCGGCCGGCAGGCCATGCGCACCCGCAGGCCGGCGATCAGCCGGTGCGCCTGCTCCAGCTCCTCCGGCGTGCAGGCGGCCAGGTCGCGGTGGCGGAGCTGCTCGGTGGCGCTCCAGCGCACGGTGCGGACGTCGGCGACCTGCGACTCCTCGTCGTCGCCGCCGGCCGGGGCGGCGCCGTCGTCGCCGGTGTCGAGCCGGACCTCGACGACCCGCGGCACGGCCGCCGCGGCGGCCACCGGCCCGCCGCCGAACACGGCGGCGAAGGCCCGGTCGTAGGCGGGGACGTCCTCGGGCCGGCGCACCAGCGTCGCCCGCCCCGACCAGTAGACGCCCGACGGCGTCGTCCCCGCGGCCGCCAGCGCCCGGGCGTAGGCCACGGTGGCGCCGGTCGGCACCGGCACGCCCTCCCGGCGCAGCGCCGCGGCCAGCTCGACCGCCCGCACGCCCACCTCGGGCGGCTCGGCGACGCCGAGGGCCGGGGCGGTGGCCGGGTCAGCCACCGCGGGCCACCGCCTCCCGCACCAGGGCCTCCACGCCGTGCTCGCGCACGCGCTGGAGGTCCTCCCGGTACTTCACGACCGTGCCGAGCGTCGCCTCCGCGGCCCGAGGGTCGAGCCCGTCCGGGGAGATCAGCGACAGCGCCCGGGCCCAGTCGACGGACTCGGCGATGCCCGGCGGCTTGTACAGCCCGAGCTCGCGGATCCCGGCGACCGCGTGCGCCACCTGGGCGGCCAGCCTGCCGTCGACCTCGGGGGCCCGGCGGCGGACGATCGCCACCTCCCGCTCGACGTCGGGCTGGTCGACCCAGTGGTAGAGGCACCGGCGCTTCAGGGCGTCGTGCACGTCGCGGGTGCGGTTGGAGGTCAGCACGGTCACCGGGGGCGTCGTCGCCCGGATGGTGCCGAGCTCGGGGATGGTCACCGCCCAGTCCGACAGCAGCTCGAGCAGGAAGGCCTCGAACTCGTCGTCGGCCCGGTCGATCTCGTCGATGAGCAGCACCGGCGGCGGTTCGCCCGGGCGGGTCTCGAGGGCCTGGAGCAGCGGGCGGCGCACGAGGAAGCGCTCGTCGTAGAGCTCGTGCTCCAGCGACTCGACGCCGACCTCGCCGGCCCGGCCGGCCGCCTCGGCCGTCCGCAGGTGCAGCAGCTGCCGGGCGTGGTCCCACTCGAACAGCGCCTGGGCGGCGTCGATGCCCTCGTAGCACTGCAGGCGCACGAGCCGGCCGCCGGTCCAGGCGGCCAGCGCCTTGGCCAGCTCGGTCTTGCCCACGCCGGCGTCGCCCTCCAGGAACAGCGGCCGCTGCAGCCGGAGGGCGAGGAACACCGCGGTGGCGAGGCCCTCGTCGGCCAGGTAGCCCTCGGCCGACAGGCCCTCGACCACGGCGGCGACGTCGGCGACGGCGCCCGGGGCGGCACCCTCGGGGGACATGTCCACCAGCCTACGGGCGGTGGGGCCGGACGAATCGTCCGAGCCCCACCACCGTGTGCCCCCCGCCTCAGCCGCTGGCGGTCTCGAGCGCCCGCCGGACCAGCACCCGGGCCAGGTGGCGCCGGTACTCCGCCGAGCCGTTGAGGTCGGTCGGCGGGTCGGTGCCCTCGTCGGCCCGGGCGGCGGCCTCGCCGAGCGACGCCCCGGCGCGCAGCGCCTCCTCGACCCCGGCGGCCCGCATCGGCTGCGGGCCCATGTTCACCAGGCCCACGCCCGGGCCGCCGGCGCCGTCGGTCATGACGGCGGCGACGCCGACGATGGCCCAGTCCTGGGCCCGGCGGTTGAACTTCTCGAACGCCCAGCCGACGCCCGGCACCGCGGGGACCCGGATCTCGGTGAGGACCTCGTCGGGCGCGATGGCCGTCTCCAGGAACCCGGTGAAGAACTCGTCGGCCGGGATGCTCCGCTCGCCCGCCGGCCCCCGCACGACCAGCGTCGCCCGCAGCGCCAGCAGCGCCGCCGGCAGGTCGGACGCCGGGTCGCCGTGCACGACCGAGCCGCCGATCGTCCCCCGGTGCCGTACCTGCGGGTCGCCGATGCGGCCGGCCACGTGGGCCAGCAGCGGCACCTGCTCGCGCACCAGCTCGGAGGTGGCCAGGTCGTGGTGGCGGGTCAGCGCGCCGATCCGCAGCACGCGGCCGTCGGCCGGCGTCTCCGACACGTAGGACAGGTCGGCGATGCGGCCGATGTCGACGAGCACCGACGGCTGGGCGAGCCGCAGCTTCATGAGCGGCAGCAGCGAGTGGCCGCCGGCCAGCAGCTTGGCGTCCTCCCCGTGCTGCCGGAGCAGCTCGATCGCCTCGTCGACCGACGAGGCCCGCTGGTAGTCGAACGGTGCCGGGATCACGGCGCCCCCTCCCCGTCGCCGGCCGAGCCGGATCGTGCCTGCCGGATCGCCGCCCACACCCGCTCGGGGGTGGCCGGCATGGCGATGTCGGTGATGCCGAACGGCGACAGCGCGTCGACGATCGCGTTGATCACCGCGGGCGCGGCGCCGATCGTGCCGGCCTCGCCGATGCCCTTCACGCCGAGCGGGTTCGTCGGGCTGGGCGTGACCGTGTGGTCGAGCTTGAACGACGGCAGCTCGGCGGCGCTGGGCACGCCGTAGTCGACCAGGGTCGGGTTGCGCAGGTTGCCGTCGGCGTCGTAGACGGCCTCCTCCCACAGGGCCTGCGCCGCGCCCTGGACGATGCCGCCGTGCAGCTGCCCCTCGACGATCATGGGGTTGACCTGCGGCCCGCAGTCGTCGACCGCGGCGTAGTCCCGCAGCTCGACCCGACCGGTCTCCTCGTCGACCTCGACGACCGCCACGTGGGTGCCGAAGGGGAAGACGAAGTTGGGCGGGTCGTAGGACACCTGGGCCGACAGGTTGGGCTCCATGCCGTCGGGCAGGTCGTGGGCGCTGAAGGCCTCGAAGGCGACGGCCTGCAGGGTCATCGACCTCGCCGGCGTGCCCCGCACCCGCAGCTCGCCGTCGACGAGCTCGAGGTCGTCCTCGGCGCACTCCAGCTGGTGGGCGGCGATGGCCTTGGCCTTGGCGATGACCTGGTCGGTGGCCATGGCCACGGCCACGCCGCCGACCGGCAGCGAGCGGCTGCCGTAGGTGTCCATGCCCAGCGGGCTCACCGCGGTGTCGGAGTGGAGCACCTCGACGTCGGCGGGGTCGATGCCCAGGCGGTCGGCCACGATCTGCGACCACGAGGTCTCGTGGCCCTGGCCGTGGGGCGTGGTGCCGCTGACCACCTGGACCTTGCCGGTGGGCAGCACCCGCACGCTGGCGGCCTCCCAGCCGCCGGCGGCGTAGTTGAGCGACGCCAGCACCCGGCTGGGCGCCAGGCCGCACATCTCGACGTAGGTCGAGATGCCGATGCCCAGGTGCTTCTTCTCGCCCGCCGCCCGGCGCCGGGCCTGCTCGGCCCGCAGCTCCTCGTAGCCGACGAGCTCGAGGGCCCGGTCGAGCGTGGGCTCGTAGTCGCCGGAGTCGTAGGTCAGCCCGGCGACGGACTCGTAGGGGAACCTGTCCGGCGGGATGTAGTTGCGCCGGCGGATCTCGGCCGGGTCGACCCCGACCTCCCGGGCCAGCGCGTCCATGGCCCGCTCGATGGCGTAGGTCGCCTCCGGCCGCCCCGCGCCCCGGTAGGCGTCGGTGGGCGTCCGGTTGGTGAACACGCCCGTGCACTCGAAGTGGTAGGCGGGGACGTCGTAGACGCCGTGGTAGAGGAAGGCGCCGAGCAGCGGGATGCCCGGGGTGACCAGTTGCAGGTAGGCGCCCATGTCGGCGGTGATCCGGGCCCGGACGGCGGTCACCCGCCCCTCGGCGTCGGCGGCCAGCTCCATGCGCTGGACCTGGCCCCGGCCCTGGATGGTGGCGACCGCGTTCTCGGCGCGGGTCTCGGTCCAGCGCGTCGGCACGCCGAGCCGCCGGGCGAGCGCCACGGCGATGAGCTCCTCGGCGTAGACGTTGAGCTTCGAGCCGAACCCGCCCCCGACGGCCGGGGCGACGACCCGCACCTTGTGCTCGGGGACGCCGCAGGTGGCCGCGACCATCACCTTGAGGATGTGGGGGATCTGGGTCGACGAGTAGACGGTGAGGTCCCCGCCGTAGACGCCGGGCACCACGGCGACGCCCCGGGGCTCCATGGCCACGGGGATCAGCCGCTGCTGGACGTAGGTCTCGCTGACCGTGTGGGCGGCCTCGGCGAAGGCCCGCTCCACCGCCTCGGGCTCGGGCGACAGGGTCCACGTGTAGCTGCGGTTGGTGCCCAGCTCCTCGTGGACGACGACCCGGTCGCTGGCGGCGTCCTCGATGTCGACGACCGCCTCCAGCGGCTCGTAGTCGACGACGACGGCGTCGACCGCGTCGGCCGCCTGGTAGCGGTCCTCGGCCACGACGACGGCGACGATGTCGCCGACGTAGCAGGCCTTGTCCTTGGCGACCGGCCAGTGCGCCGGCGCCTTCATGTCCTCGGTGACCGGCCAGGCGCAGGGCATGGGGTCGGCCCAGGCGTCGGCCAGGTCGGCGCCGGTGAACACGTGGCGGACGCCCGGCATCTCCAGCGCCGCGCTGACGTCGATGCCGCGGATGCGGGCGTGGGCGTAGGGGCTGCGGACCATGCCCATCCACAGCGCGCCCGGGATCTGGAGGTCGTCGATGAACCGGGCCTCGCCGGTGAGCAGCCGGGGGTCCTCCTTGCGCAGCAGTCGCTGCCCGAAGGCTCGGCCCTCGGCGGTCGTCGGTGTCTCGGTGGCGGTCATGCCCGCACCTCCCCCGCGGCGGCGAGCACCGCTCGCACGATGTTCTGGTAGCCGGTGCAGCGGCACAGGTTGCCCTCGAGACCGAGCCGCACGTCCTCCTCGGTGGGGTGCGGGTTCTCGTCGAGCAGCGACACCGCCGCCATGACCATGCCCGGGGTGCAGAAGCCGCACTGGAGCCCGTGCTGGGCGTGGAAGGCCTCCTGCACCGGGTGGAGGGCACCGGTCTCGCCGTTGCCGGCGGCGCCGGCCAGGCCCTCGATCGTCGTCACCTCGTGCCCGTCGGCCTGGACCGCGAGGATCGTGCACGACTTCACCGACTCGCCGTCCAGCAGGACGGTGCACGCCCCGCACGACGAGGTGTCGCACCCGACGTTCGTGCCGGTGAGCCCCAGGTCGTCGCGCAGGTGGTGGACCAGCAGCCGGCGGGGTTCGACGTCCGACGTCCGTTCCACGCCGTTGACGGACAGGGTGATCTCCACGAGGCCCCCTCCCTGGGATGGGCGCCCGGCGACCGCCCGGGCGCATGTGACGACCGCCACACTAGCCCTCGCTGCGCGTCGGCGCTGGCGAGTTGCGTGGTCTCCTCAGCGGGTCGCGTCGCGGATCGCCCGCCACACCCGCTCGGGGGTGCACGGCATGTCCACGTGGCGCACCCCGAGGTGCGCGAGGGCGTCGCAGACGGCGTTGTGCACGGCCGGCGTCGACCCGATCGTGCCCGACTCGCCGATGCCCTTGGCCCCCAGCGGGTTGACGAAGGTGGGCGTCTCCATGTCGACGAGCTCGAACGACGGCAGCTCGGCGGCCGAGACGACCGCGTAGTCGGCGAAGGTGGCCGTCAGCGGGTTGCCGTCGTCGTCGAAGACGACCTGCTCGTAGAGCGCCTGCGCCACCCCCTGGGCCAGCCCGCCGTGGCGCTGGCCCTCGGCCAGCAGCGGGTTGACGATCCGGCCGGCGTCGTCGCAGGCCACCAGCCGGCGCAGCCGGACGTCCCCGGTCTCGGTGTCGACCTCGACGACGGCGACGTGGGCCCCGAACGGGTAGGTCGGCTGCGTGGCGGTGAACGTGTGCTCGGCCCGCAGCGCCGGCACGCCGGCGGCCGCCAGCACCTCGGCCCAGGTGCGCCCCACGGCCGGGGTGCCGGCGACGTGGAACCGGCCGGTGGCCGGGTCGAGCACGACGTCGTCGGCCGCCGCCTCCAGCTGCTCGGCGGCCAGCCGCCGGGCCTGCTCGACGACCTCGACGGCGGCGCCCCGGACGGCCGAGCCCCCGAGCTGCAGCGACCGCGAGCCGAAGGTCCCGGTGCCCCCGGCGACCAGGTCGGTGTCGCCGTGGACCACCCGCACCGCGTCGTGGGGCAGCCCCGTGTGGTGGGACACGAGCATGGCGAGCGCGGTGGCCAGGCCCTGCCCGTGGGGCGAGGCGCCGGTGCCGACGACGACCTCGACGCCCGCGTCGCCGCCGGGCCGCACCTCGACCCAGCCGACCTCCGAGCCGGCGTAGGGCCCGGTCGTCACCTCGACGTAGGTCGACACCCCGATGCCGAGGGCGATCGGGTCGCCGGCTTCCCGGCGCCGGGCCTGCTCGGCCCGCAGCTCCTCGTAGCCGGCCGCGGCCAGGGCCCGCTCGAGCGCTGCCGGGTAGTCGCCGGTGTCGTAGGTGGCCCCGGCGGCCGTCGTGTGGGGCTCGTCGAACCGGGGGACGAGGTTGCGCCGCCGCACCTCGGCGGGGTCGAGCCCGACCTCGGCCGCGAACAGGTCGACGGCCCGCTCGATGGCCGCGGTCGCCTCGGGCCGCCCCGCGCCCCGGTAGGAGGCGACCGGCGTCGTGGTCGTCACGACGACGCGGGAGCGCGAGGTCACCCGGTCGACGGCGTAGGTGCCGGCGGCCATCGCCTGCGTGAGCCGGGGCAGGTAGGCGCCCATCGCCGGGTAGGCGCCGGCGTCCTGCACGATGTCGAGGTGGTAGGCCTCGATGGTGCCGTCGCGGCGCCCGCCGATGGTCACCTCGTGGACCTGGGCCCGCCCGTGCACCATCGCCGTCATGTTCTCGGTGCGGGTCTCCACCCACCGGACCGGCCGCCCGACCCGGCGGGCCAGCCAGGGCAGCACCAGGTCCTCGGGGTGGGCGCCGATCTTCGCCCCGAAGCCCCCGCCGACGTCGGGCGCGATCACCCGCACGTCGGCCGGGTCGAGGCCGTAGGCCCGCACGAGCGCGTCGTGCACGCCGTGGGCGTTCTGCGTCGAGCACCACACGACGAGCCGGCCACCGTCCCAGGCGGCCGCCGACGACCGCACCTCGAGCGGGCAGGCGGCCAGCCGCTGGTTGACCATGCGCTGGCGGACCACGACCTCGCAGCCGGCGGGCCCGTCGGGGGCGGTGGCGCCGTCGGGGGCGCCCGCCTCGGCGACCAGGTTGGTGCCGACCTCGGGGAAGAGCAGCGTCTCGTCGGCCAGGGCGGCGTCGGTGCCGACGACCGGCGGCAGGGGGTCGACGTCGACGACGACGAGCTCGGCGGCGTCCGGGCCCTGCTCGGGGCGCTCGGTGAGCACGACGGCCACCGGCTCGCCGACGAACCGGACCCGGTCGACCGCCAGGTAGGGCCGCGCCATCGCCCGGTTGACCGTGCCGGGGACGGGCGGCAGGTCGACCTCGGCCCCGACGACCACGTCGACGACGCCGGGCATCCGCCGGGCCTCGTCGACGTCGACGCCCCGGAGGGCCCCGTGGGCGACGGCGGAGCGCACGAAGGTCGCGTGCAGCGCGCCCTCGAGGCGGGGGTCCCGCACGTCGGCGGTGTACGTGCCGCCCCCGGTCAGCAGGCGGGGGTCCTCGACACGGACGACCCGCGTCCCGAGGATGCTCATGGCCCGCGGGCGGGTCAGCCGAGCATGAGCGCGAGCGCGACCACCGTGAAGCCCCAGATCAGGGACACGACGACCGTGATGCGGTCGAGGTTGCGCTCCATGACCGTCGACCCCATGGCGCTGGCGCCGATGCCGCCGCCGAACATGTCCGAGAGGCCGCCGCCCTTGCCGCTGTGCAGCAGCACCAGGACGATCATCAGCAGGGACGACAGGACGTTGAGAACGACGGTGATCGCGGTCAGCACGGCTGGCGGGTCTCCTCGGGTCGGAGCGGCCAGGTTAGTGGGGACCGCCGCCGGGCCGCACGACCGGGCGGGCGGCCGTGGGCGGTCTCAGGCGTCGGGGGCGGCCGGCGCCCGTCCCGGGTCGAGGTCCCGGTGGGCGCCGGTGCGCAGGTGGCACTCGGCCACGTGGCCGGGGTCGTCGCCGGGCAGCAGCGCGGGCACCTCGGTGTCGCACACGCCCTCGACCGCGATGGGGCACCGGGTGTGGAACCGGCAGCCGGACGGCGGGTGCAGCGGGCTCGGCATCTCGCCGCTCAGCCGGACCCGGCGCCGGGGCCGGTCGGGGTCGGGCACCGGGATGGCCGACAGCAGCGCCTCGGTGTAGGGGTGCAGGGGCGCGCCGAAGACCTGGTCGCGGGTGCCCAGCTCGACGACCCGTCCGAGGTACATGACGGCGACCCGGTCGCAGAGGTGCTCGACGACGGCGAGGTCGTGGGCCACGAACACGAGCGTGAAGTCGAGCTGCTCCTGCAGGTCGCGCAGGAGGTTGAGGATCTGCGACTGGATCGACACGTCGAGCGCCGACACCGGCTCGTCGGCGACGAGGAACCGGGGCTCGACGGCGAGCGCCCGGGCGATGCCGACGCGCTGGCGCTGGCCGCCCGAGAACTGGTGCGGGTAGCGCCGGGCGTGGTCGGCCTCCAGGCCCACCAGCTCCAGCGCCTCCCGCACCTTCTGCTCGCGCCGGGCCCGGGGGACGCCGTGGGCCCGCAGCCCCTCGGCGATCGAGTCGCCGATCGTGGCCCGGGGGTCGAGCGACGAGTAGGGGTCCTGGAAGACGATCTGCATCTGCCGGCGCAGGGCGGCGAGCTCGCGACCGCGGGCCCGGCCGACGTCGACGCCGTCGAAGAGCACGGTGCCCTCGTCGGCAGGGAGCAGGCCGAGGAGCAGGCGGCCGAGCGTCGACTTGCCGCAGCCCGACTCCCCCACCAGCCCGAGGACCTCGCCGGGGAAGATGTCGAGGTCGACGCCGTCGACGGCCCGTACGTGGCCGACGACCTGGCCGAAGGCGCCGCCCCGGACGGGGAAGGCCTTGACGAGGCCGCGGGCCGACACGAGCGGCGCCCGCTCCTGCCCGTCCCGCCGGGTCGCCGGGGCGCCGACGCTGGGGGTGCCCTCGGCGCTCACCGGCGTCCCACCTCGACCGGCACCTCGGGCACGGCCTCGACGGCGTCGCTGTGCAGGAAGCACCGCACCTTGTGGCCCGGCTCCACCTCGACGAGCGCCGGGAGCGCCTCGGTGCACTGCGTCAGGCCGTGCTCGACCCGGGCGCTGCACCGGGGCGCGAACCGGCACGCCACCGGCAGGTCGACGAGGTTGGGCACCCGGCCGGGGATGACGGCCAGGCGCTCGCGGCGCTGGCCGATGACCGGGACCGAGCCGATGAGGCCCTGCGTGTACGGGTGCTTCGGCTCCAGGAACAGCGGCCGGGTCGGCGCCTCCTCGACGATCTGCCCCGCGTACATGACCGCCACCCGGTCGCAGATCTCGGCGACGATCCCGAGGTCGTGGGTGATGAGCACGACGCTCGTGCCGAGGTCGCGCTGCAGGTCGGCGATGAGGTCGAGGATCTGGGCCTGGATGGTGACGTCCAGCGCCGTCGTCGGTTCGTCGGCCACCAGCAGGTCGGGGTGGCCGGCCAGCGCCATGGCGATCATCACCCGCTGGGCCTGGCCCCCGGACAGCTCGTGGGGGTAGGCGCGGGCCCGCCGCTCGGCGTCGCCGATGCCGACCCGGGCGAGCAGCTCCTTGGCCCGGGCCCAGCCGGCCTTGCGCTTGAGCCCCTCGTGGGCCTCGAACACCTCGGCGATCTGGAAGCCGGCCCGGTAGGCGGGGTTCAGCGACGAGATCGGCTGCTGGAAGATCATGCCGATGCGGCTCCCCCGCAGGTCGCGCATCTCGGCGTCCGAGAGCGTCCGCAGGTCGCGGCCGTCGAAGAGGATCTCGCCGTCGACGATGCGGCCCGGGGCGTCGACCAGGCGCATGACCGACAGGAAGGTGACGCTCTTGCCGGAGCCGGACTCGCCCACCAGGCCGAGGACCTCGCCCCGGCCGACGGTCAGGTCGACGCCGTCGACGGCCTTCACCACCCCGCCCGAGGTGAAGAACCAGGTGCGCAGGCCGCGCACGTCGAGCAGCGGCCCCGCGGCCGTCCGGTCGTCCGGCGCCGCCTCGCCGCCGGGGGCCGTCGCCGGGGGCACGGGGTCGGCGGGCGCTCCGGTCACGAGTTGAGCCTCGGGTCGAGCGCGTCGCGCAGGCCGTCGCCGATGAGGTTGAAGGCGAGCACGTTCAGCATGATCATCAGGCCGGGGTAGAAGACCAGGTGGGGCGAGGTGAACAGCTGGTTCCGCTCCACCGACAGCATGCGGCCCCACTCGGCCGTGTCGGGGTCGCCGGCCAGGCCGAAGAACGACAGCGCCGCCAGCTCGAGCACGGCCGTCGCCATGCCCAGGGTGGCCTGCACGACGAGCGGGGTCAGCGAGTTGGGCAGCACCCGGTGCACGAGGATGCGGGCGTTCGAGACCCCGAGCGCCCGGTCGGCGGCGACGAAGTCCTGCTCCCGCACCGACAGGACGCGCGAGCGGATGACCCGGGCGTAGACGGGGATGGTCACGACCGACACCGCGAGGACGGCGTTGAACAGGCCCGGCCCGCGGGCGGTGACGATGGCGATGGCGAGCAGCAGCGCCGGGAAGGCGAGCAGCACGTCCATCACCCGCATGACGACGTTGTCGATCCGCCCGCCGAAGAAGCCGGCGACCAGCCCGAGGACCGTGCCGCACACGACGGCGAACCCGACCGCCCCGACGCTCGCGACGAGCGACGTGCGGGCGCCGTAGAGGATGCGGCTGAAGACGTCGCGGCCGTTGCCGTCCAGGCCCATGAGGTGCTGCGGCCGGTCGGACGGGCACGAGAAGCCGTTGGCCTCGAGGAAGCTCTCGGCCCGCGACAGCACCGGCACGTCGGGGATCCAGTCGACGCTCAGGTGGATGCAGGGCTCGGCCCGGGGGCGGAGGCCCTCGGTGGCGATGAGCACCTCCCGCTCGCCGTAGGGGGCGATGACCGGGGCGAACAGGGCGATGAACAGCAGCAGGCCGAGGATGACGCCCCCGGCGACGGCCGAGCGCTTGCGGAACGTCTGGCGCAGCGCCTGCCGCCACAGGCCGCCGCGCTCGAGCTGCAGCGCCGGCTCGGCGTCGCCCGCCTGCTGCTCGCCGAGGGGGATCTCCTCGACGGCCATCAGCTCACCCGGACCTTCGGGTCGAGGAACGTGTACACGATGTCGGTGATCAGGTTGATGACCACGAAGCCGACGGCGACGACCAGCGTGAAGCCCTGGACGACGAAGTAGTCCCGGCCCTCGATGGCGTCGAAGAGCGTCTTGCCCATGCCGGTGAGGTTGAAGATCGTCTCGGTGAGGATGGCCCCGCCGACCAGCGTGCCGAGCGACAGGCCCACCACGGTGACCACTGGCAGCAGCGAGTTGCGCAGGGCGTGGCGCACGATGACGACCCGCTCCCGCAGGCCCTTGGCCCGGGCGGTGCGGACGTAGTCGAGCCCGAGGACGTCGAGCAGGCTGGAGCGGGTCATGCGGGCGATGACGGCCATGGGGATGGTCGCCAGCGCCAGCGCCGGCAGGACCAGGTGGCGCAGGGCGTCGACGAAGATGTCCCAGCGCCAGATCAGCACGGCGTTGAGCAGGTCGATGTTGGCGACGAACTCGACGAACGAGCTCTCGGGGATGCCCCACACCTCGTAGAAGGGCTCGGGGATGGTGCCGGGCGTCAGCTGCCCGGACGTCGGCAGCTCGAGCGGCGAGCCGTCGAGCTGGACGGCGAAGACGTACTGCAGCAGCAGGCCCAGCACGAAGACCGGGATCGAGACCCCGAGGTTGGCGCCGACGATGGTGGCGACGTCGGTGCGCGAGTTGTGGCGGGTGCCGGCCAGGACGCCGAGCGGCACGCCGAGCAGCACGGCGAGGAACAGGGCGGCGACCGAGAGCTGCAGGGTCACCGGCAGGCGCTCGATGAGCAGGTCGGTCACCGGCTGGCGCAGGCGGATCGACTCGCCGAGGTCGCCGGTGGCGACGTCGCCGACGTAGTCGACGAACTGCACGAGGATCGGGTCGTCGAACCCGTAGCGCTCGTTGAAGTCGGCGCACGCCTGGGGCGTGGCGCGCTCCTGGAGCGCGGCCTGGCAGGGGTCGCCCGGGATGATCCGGGCGATGGCGAAGGTGGCCAGCAGGATGCCGAAGAGGACCGGGATGGAGCTGAGCAGGCGGCGGACGACGAAGCGCAGCATGGTGGGAGGTGGGCGGGGGCCAGCCGGCGGCCGGCCCCCGCGGTCACCGTCGTGTCAGGCCTCGCCCTCCGCGGGCGGCGGGTTGAGGAAGCCGCCGAAGAGGGCCTCGAAGTACGTGAACAGCCCGTCCCGGCCGACGTGCAGCGGGTCGGCGGCGTCCCACTGCACCCGGTAGCTGGCCACCACGTCGCCGGCGTCGAGGCTCGTGCCGTCGTGGAACGTCACGCCCTCGCGCAGGTGGAACGTCCACTCGGTCAGGTCCTCGTTGGACTCGTAGTCCTCGGCCAGCAGGGGCACGACCTCGGTGCCGCCCACCTCGTAGCCGAGCAGCGACTCGTTGATCTGCTCGCAGACCCGCAGCGCCTCGCCGTCGGTCTCGTCGGCGCAGTAGAGGCCCGACGGCTCGCCGTTCTGCATCCACACGAGCTGGTCCTGGCCCTCGATCGACATGGCGGCGAACTGCTCGTTGGACAGGGGGCTGGCGTGGGCACCCTCGACCTCGGCCTTGAAGGCCACCGCCGAGCCGCCGTAGGCGATCGGGATCGCCGGGGCGTGCTCGAACAGCAGGTCGTTGGCCTGGGCGTAGAGCTCGGCCCGCTCCTCCTCGTCGGTGGTCGAGCCGGCCTCGGCCAGCACCTCGTGCAGGTCGGGGAACCCGGTGCCGAACTGCGGGCTGGCGCCGGCGCCGAAGTGGAAGTCCCAGAAGTTGGTGGCGTCCGGGAAGTCGGCGCCCCAGCCGAGCATGTAGAAGCTCAGGTTCCCGGTGTTGGCGTTGTCGATGAACGTCCCCGACTCCTGCTCGTCGAGCGTCGCCCGGATGCCGACCTGGGCCAGCTGGTCGCGGATGTCGCTCGCCACCTGCGGCGGCTGGGGCAGGTAGGGCCGGGGCTCGGCCCGGTAGCTCAGCGGGCCGACGTCGATGCCGTCCGGGTAGCCGGCCTCGGCCAGCAGCTGCCGGGCCCGCTCGGGGTCGTAGGTGAAGGTCTCGGCCCCCTCCTCGTACTGCGGGATGCCCGGCGGCAGGAACTGGTCGGCGACCTGCGAGCCCTCCGGGTAGAAGTTCTCGACGATCCGCTCCTTGTCGATGGCGTAGCCGATGGCCTGCCGCACGAGCGGGTCGTCGAACGGCGGCTTGTCGACGTTGAAGCCGAGGTAGAAGACGTTGAGCGGTTCGCGCTCGAGCAGCTGGAGGTCGGGGTCGTCCTGGACCGTGGCGAAGTCCTCGGTGCCGACGTTGTCGATGCCGTCGACGTCACCCGACTGCAGCTCGACCAGGCGCTGGGCGGACTCGGCGCTCCACCGGAACACCACCGTCGGGATCGACGGCGGCTCGCCCCAGTAGTCCTCGTTGGCGGTCAGCACGATCTGGCTGCCCCGCTCCCACGCCTCCAGCCGGTAGGGGCCGGTGCCGATCGGGTTGTCGATCGGTGCGCCGCCGGTGGCCTCCAGGTGCTCGCTCGGGTGGATGCCGAGCGCCGAGAACGCCACCTTGGCCGGGAAGGCGACGTCGGGCTCGCACAGCGTGAACCGCACGGTCAGCTCGTCGACGGCCTCGATCGCCGCCAGGTTGCCGGTGTAGCCCTCCGTGCCGCACTGGTCGCTCTCGTCGATGGCGACCGCCTCGAAGTCGGCCTCCTCGGGCCCGTCGCCCGACTCGTCGTCGTCGCCCCCGCACGCCGCGGCCACGAGGCCGAACGCGACGAGGAGGGCGAGCCAGCGGGTGCGCTGCCGTCTCATGGATCCCCCTTGGATGCTGTCGTCGTCGCCGTACCCGCCCCGAGCCCACGGCGACGGGGGCAGATTGTTGCACGATCCCCGGCCCGGTGCGCGCGATGTGCCGCCGGCGCCGGGGACGCCACCCGAGACCTGCGTCAGATCACGGCCTGGGGCTTCGCGAAGTGACAGGCCACCGGGTGCTCGACGCCGTCCGCCGGCCGCGCCTCGAGCGCCGGCTCCTGCTCGACGCACGCGCTCGTGTCGATGCCCGCCGCCTCCAGCTCGCGCTTGCGCCAGCAGCGGGTGCGGAACCGGCACCCGGAGGGCGGGTTGGC
>ERZ777003.2987-NODE-2987-length-17639-cov-7.368801_pt1 | contig 17639 bp, 18 predicted proteins | sample MGYA00374956_ERZ777003 | MGnify/ENA primary metagenome ERZ777003 (study PRJEB29302, sample SAMN06268252) | bioreactor metagenome | isolation source: Joint BioEnergy Institute, California, USA | place: USA:Joint BioEnergy Institute, California, USA | collected... | reverse complement strand
GGCGTCGAGCACCTCGCGCGCGTAGGCGGGGTCGAGCCGCTCCTCGCTGCGCCTGCTCCACGGCACGGCCAGCAGCCAGTCGAGGTAGCTGCGGATCGTGCCGGCCTCGCCGGACTGCTCGCCCATCCGCTCCAGCCGGCCGAGCTCCTTCTCGGCCTGCTCGCGGACGGCGGCGGGCATGCCGGCCGCGGCGATCCTCCTGCGGTACTCGTCGATCACGTCCGCCTCGCCCTCGCCGAGCTCGCGGCGGATCGACTCCAGCTGCCTGCGCAGGAACCACTCGCGCTGCTGGCGCTCGGCGCCGGACTGGACGTCCTCGCGGATCCGCTGGCGGACCTGCAGCTCGGTCAGCCGCTCCCGCTGGTACCTGAGGGCCAGCTCGAGCCGCTCGGTCACGTCGAGCGTCTCCAGCAGCCTGACCTTCTGCGCGAAGGCGAGGTCGGGGGAGTAGCCGGCGGTGTCGGCGAGCGTGCCCGGCTCGGTGATCGCGCGCACGAACGCCTGGATGCGACCGTCGTCGCCGCGCAGCTCCAGCAGCTCCTCGACGACGGCGCGGTACTCGCGCTCGAGCGCGCGGGTGCGGCCGTCGACGGGCTGCTCGTCCGGGTGATCGGCGACCTCGACGTAGAGCCTGCCGTCGGGCAGGTCGTGGGCCGCGCCGGCGACGCCGCGGTGCAGGCCCGTGAGCGTGACCGCCCTCGCGCCGCCCGGCAGGCGGACGTGCTCGACGACGTCGGCGACGGTGCCGACGCTCGCGAACCTGCCCTCGTGGCGGGGGACGAGCAGGACGCGCTCCTCGCTGCCGACGTCGACGGTGAGCGACAGCGTCATGGTGGGGAAGACGACGGCGTCGTCCAGCGGGACCAGCAGAAGTCGGCTCATGCGCGGCGCGCTCCTCTCCACTCGGGCTTACCGAACGTAAGCGAGTATAGCCCTGTCATGTCATGTGAGTCATGGGCGCTCATGTTTTCATCGACCGAGCGTGTGGGGAATCCGGCGTTGGGGCGCGCCACGCCCCGTCCGCCCGCGCGCCGGGTGCGACGGGCGCCGCGGGGCGTTCGGCGCCCCGGGCGGCGCCCGGCGGCGGCCGGCCGCGCGCCGCGTCGCGCGTCCGCGGTCGGCGGCGGGTTGCCCCGCGCCGGATCTGGAAAGATGGACAGCGTGAGCAGACCGCAGCACGAGCAGCCGTCGCCGCCGCCGATCCCGGGCGCCTCGCCGGACGAGCCGCCGCACGACGTGCTCGCCGCCGAGGCGTTCCCCGGCCCGTCGCCCGAGGCGACGATCCACCAGCCGCCGGTCGTGCCGCCCCCGCCGCCCGACCCCGACCCGGAGCCGCACGACGTGCTCGCGGCCGAGGAGTTCGCCGGGCCGGCGCCGCGGCCCGGCCATGAGCTGACCGGCGTCGCGCCGCCGCCTCCCGGCGAGGGGGCCCACGCGCTCGCGCGGCTGGCGGGCGCGCTCGCCGCCGGCGTCGCGGCGGCCGTCGCGCTGCGGCTCGTGCGCCGCCGGCGCGGCGTCGCGCCGCGCCGCCGGCGCGACGCGACGGCGGGACGGACGCGACGGCGGTCCGCGCGCCCGTGAGCGGCGCCGACGACCGCGCGCCGGCTCCCGCGCCATCCGGCCGCGACGAGGACAGCTTCACCGCCGCGGCGATCCCGCTCGACGCCCCCGCGCAGCGGCCCGACCTGACGGTCGACCCGGCGCTGCTGCGCTGGTACGCGGCCGAGCGGGACGCGCTCGGCGCCGACGTGCTCGACGCCCACACCCACGTCGGCGAGCACGACCCGGACACGATGCGCTGCTCGCCGCGCGAGCTGATCGACCACCTCGAGCAGGCCGGCGCCCGCGGCGTCGTGTTCCCGCTCAGGGAGCCCGGCGGCTACGCCGAGCCGAACGCGGCTGTGATCGCCGCCGCGGAGGCGTCCGGCGGGCGGCTCGTCGCCTTCGGCCGCGTCGACCCGGCGAGGGCGCCGCTGCAGGAGGCGCGCCGGGCGCTCGACGCCGGCGCGCGCGGGCTCAAGCTCCACCCGCGCGGCGAGCGGTTCGCGCTCGACGACCCGCGCCTCGACGACGTCTGGGCGCTCGCCCACGAGCGGCGGCTGCCGGTGCTCGTCCACGCCGGCCGCGGCATCCCGTCGCTCGGCGCCCACGCGGTCCAGCTCGCGACCCGCTACCCGGGCGTGCGGCTGATCCTCGCCCACGCCGGGATCAGCGACCTCGCCTGGATCGGCCGCCAGGCGCGGGAGCTGCCGAACCTCTTCTTCGACACCTCCTGGTGGGCGCCGGCCGACCTGATGGCGCTGTTCGCGACCGTGCCCGCCGGCCAGATCCTGTTCGCCAGCGACGCGCCGTACGGCCGCACGCCGATCGCGGCGCTGCAGGTGATCCGGATCGCCCGCCAGGTCGGCGTCGACGACGCCCACCTGCGGTCGGTGCTCGGGGCCCAGCTGCAGCGGCTGCTCGACGGCGCCGAGCCGCTGGACGGCAGCGCGCCGCTCGGCACCACGCGGATCGCCGTCGACGCGCTGCTGGACCGCGTCGCCGGCTACCTCACCGCCGCGTTCGGGACGATCGCCGCCCGCTCGGGCGGGGCGGAGATGCTCCACCTCGCGCGGCTGGCCTGCGCCGTGCCGGCCGACGCGCCGCAGGCCGCCCACTGCCGCGCGATCCTCGACCTGCTCGGCGCCCCCGGCCGCCGCGTCGCGGCGGCCGGCGCCGGCGGCCGCGCCGGCCTGCTGCCGGGCGGCATGGACCTGCTCGTGCTCGCGCTCACGATCGCGCGCACGCCCGACGTGCCGGTCCTGGCCCCGCTCGAGCTGGCGGAGGCGACCGGCCCGGACGGCGCGGCGCCGGGCTCGGCGAGGTCGCGGGCGGCGAGCGCGCGGCGGCCGGCGAGCGCGGTCAGCAGCGCGAGGCCGCCGGCGGCGACGCAGACGAGGAACGCCCGCTGGCCGCCGGCCGACTCGGCGACGCGGCCGCCGAGCGCGAAGCCGACCGCGACGCCGACGCCGATCGACGACGACAGCCACGCGAACCCCTCCGTCAGCGCGCTGCGCGGGACGAGCACCTCGCAGAGCGCGAAGCCGGCGATCAGCAGCGGCGAGATCGTCACGCCCGAGACGACGAGCGCCGCCGCCATCGGCCCGATCGCTCCGGCGAGCGCGAGCGGGATCGTGCCGAGCCACATCGCCGCGACCGCGACGAGCAGCCGCCGGTCGGGCGGCAGCGTCCAGCGGCGCGCGCCGTAGAGGATCCCGGCGAGCGCGCTCGTGAGCGCGTGCAGCGCCAGCAGCGGCCCGGTCAGCGCCGCGTGGCCGCGCTCCTCGGCGAAGGCGACCATCGCCACCTCCAGCGTCCCGAAGACGCCGCCGAGCCCGAGCAGCACGAGCGCGAGCACGGCCAGCCCCGGGATCCGCAGCGCCGTACCGCCCGGCCGGCGGCCGCGCGCGACCGGCGGCTCGGTCGCCCGCTGGGCGGCGAACGCGGCCCCGCCGCCGACCACGAACGCGAGCGCCGCCACCAGCCCGGCGGCCGGCGCGACCGTCGTCGCCAGCGTCGTCGCGAGCACCGGGCCGATCACGAAGATCACGTCGTCCAGCACCGACTCGAGCGCGAACGCCGTCTGCAGCCCCGGCCCGCCGCGCAGCAGCGCCGTCCAGCGCGCCCGCACGAGCGACCCCATCGCCGGGTAGGCGGCGCCGGCGACGAGCGCGCACGCGAACAGCAGCGGCCGCGGCGCGTCGAGGCCGACGGCGGCGAGCAGGCCGACCACGCCGGCGACGTGGACGGCGAGCACCGGCACGAGCACGCGCCGCTGGCCGAAGCGGTCGATCAGCCGGCCGGTCTGCGGCGGGCCGAGCGCGGTCGCGAGCGCGAACGTCGCGCTGACGGCGCCGGCGAGCGCGTAGGAGCCGCTCGCCGCCCTCACGAGCAGGACGGCGCCGAGGCCGACCATCGCCATCGGCAGCCGCGCGACGAAGCCGGCGGCCACGAAGGCGCGCGCGCCGGGCGTGCGCAGGACCTGGGCGTAGGAGGACAGCACGGTCGGCACCATCGCACGCGCGGGCCGCCGCGCGCGGTGCGGGCCGGCGGGGGCGGCCCGCCGGTCCGCGCGCGCCGGCCCGCGCCGCGGGCCGCCGCCCGCAGCGGGCGCGCCGGCGCCGGCCGGGCCGGCGGCGAGCGGCGGCGATCTGGCAAAGTGGCGCCATGGAGCTGCGACGGAGCGCCTGGTTCCCAGCGCTGCTCGGCGTCGCGCTCGGGCTCGCGGTCGCGTTCCTGACGCTGCCGGTGCTCGCGATCTTCCTCGACACCGGCCCGGGCCGGCTGCTCGACAGCCTCGGCGACCCCGCCTCGCGCGAGGCGCTGCGGCTGAGCCTCGTGACGACGACGATCGCGATCGCGATCGTGACGCTCGTCGGCACGCCGGCCGCCTACCTGCTCGCGACGCGCCGCTTCCGCGGCCGCGAGCTGCTCGTCACGCTCGTCGAGCTGCCGCTCGTGCTGCCGCCGGCGGTCGCCGGCATCGGGCTGCTCGCCGCGCTGGGCCCGCGCGGTTTGCTCGGCGGCGCGCTCGACGCGCTCGGGATCAGGCTCGTGCTCGAGACGGCCGGCGTCGTCGTTGCGCTCGTCTTCGTCGCCGCGCCGTTCCACCTGCGCGCCGCGCAGGCCGCCTTCGCCGCCGTCGACCGCCGCTGGCTGGAGGCGTCGCGGACGCTCGGGGCGGGGGAGGCGGCGACGTTCGCGCGCGTCGCGGTGCCGGCGGCGCTGCCGGGGCTGGCGGCCGGGGTCGCGCTCGCCTGGGGCCGGGCGCTCGGCGAGTTCGGCGCGACGCTCATGTTCGCCGGCTCGTTCCGCGGCATCACGCAGACGGTCCCGCTCGCGATCTACGACCGCTTCGCGACCGACTTCGACGGCGCGCTCGCGCTGTCGGCCGTGCTCGTCGCCGTCTCGGCCGGGCTCCTGCTGTCCGTCAAGCTGCTGGCGCGCGATGCTCTCCGTTGAGCTGCAGACGCGGCTGGGCGCGCGCGAGCTCGACGTCGCGCTCGCGGTGCCGGCGGGCTCCTGCCTCGCGCTCGCGGGGCCGTCGGGCGCCGGCAAGACGAGCGTGCTGCGCGCCGTCGCCGGGCTGCTGCGCCCGGACCGCGGGCGGATCGCCTGCGGCGGGGAGACGTGGCTCGACACCGCCGCCGGGATCGACCTGCCGCCCGAGCGGCGCGGCTGCGGCTACGTCTTCCAGGACTACGCGCTCTTCGGCCACCTGAGCGCCTGGCGCAACGTCGCCTACGGGCTGCGCGGGGTGCCGCGCGCCCAGCGGCGGGCCCACGCGCAGGCGCTGCTGGAGCGGTTCGGCGTCGGGCGGCTCGCCGACGCGCGGCCGGCGACGCTGTCGGGCGGCGAGCGCCAGCGGGTCGCGCTCGCGCGGGCGCTCGCGCCGCGGCCGCGCGCGCTGCTGCTCGACGAGCCGCTGTCGGCGCTCGACGCGCGCACCCGCGCCGACGCGGCGCGCGAGCTGATCGGGCTGCTGGGGGCGCTCGACGTGCCGGTCCTGCTCGTCACGCACGACTTCATGGAGGCGGCGCTGCTCGGCGACGAGGTCGCCGTCATCGACGGCGGGCGGATCGTCCAGCGCGGCAGCGCGGCCGCGCTGGCGGCGGCGCCGGCGTCGCCGTTCGTCGCCGACTTCACCGGCGCCTCGGTGCTCGTCGGGCACGTGCGCGGGACGGCGGACGGGCTGACGGTCGTCGCGCTCGACGGGGGCGGCGTCGTCGCCTCGACGGCGGCGGCGACCGGGGAGGTCGCGGTCGCGATCCACCCGTGGGACGTGACGCTCGAGCCGGCGGGGGAGCCGGCCCACGGGTCGTCGCGCAACCGGCTCGAGGTCGAGGTCGTGTCGGTGACGGCGATCGGCAGCCGGGTGCGGGTCGGGCTCGCCGCCCCGCAGCCGCTGGCGGCCGAGATCACGCAGCCGGCCGCCGAGCAGCTCGGGCTGGCGCCCGGCGCGCGGGCGGTCGCGACGTGGAAGGCGTCGGCGACGCGGCTGCTGCCGCGCTGAGCGGGACGCCGCCGCCGGGCGGGCGGGGCGGCCCGGGACGCGGCAGCCGGGCGGGCGCGCCCCGAGCGGGCGGGCGCCGGCGGGCGCGGGCGGCGGCGTCAGCCGCCGACGCGGCGGCGGGCGGCCTGGACGGCGCCGACGACCGAGTGCGCCTCCGGCAGCGCCTCGCGCAGCGCCTCGATCTCGTCGCGCACGTACGTGCCGACCGCGACCTCGCGCGGGAACGCGAGCCGCTCGGTCCAGGTGCGCAGCGCGGCGGGCGGGACCTCGAGGAGCGCGGCGGCGGCCTCGCGGTCGAGCACGCGGTCGTCCCGGAAGGGGGTGTCCAAGGTCGATCTCACGCTCACGACGCCCTCACCGTAGGTGCCCGTTCGATTGCGTTCAAAGCTCTTTTCCGGAGCATCGAGCAAGTTGGCATGCTCAAATGGCTTCGACCATTACGAAAACGTTTTAGCTGAACGGCGCGGCGCGCGGCGCGCCAGCGGCGCCGGAACGCCCGCCCGTGCTGGTCCGAAGGGGCGCGATCGCCGTTGGGACGGGCGATCTCGCGGTGCTCCGACACCCGTCCAGGCGCCCGCCGCCGGCGGCGATGCGGACGGGCGGGGCCGGCGGGCGGCGGGTCGCGGGCCGGCGCGGCGGGTGGTCAGGCGATCCCGAGCGCGTCGAGGGCGTCGGCGATCGCGGCCGCCGACGGGTAGACGGCGCGGGCGCCGGCGGCGCGCAGCTCGGCGGCGGCGATCCCGCCGGTCAGCACGGCGACGAAGTCGACGCCGGCCGCGCGGGCCGCCTCGCCGTCCCAGGCGGTGTCGCCGATCAGCAGCGCCGGACGGGCGTCGCCGACGTGCGCGAGCGCCGCCGCGAGCAGGTCCGGCGCCGGCTTGGAGCGGGCGACGTCGCCGGCGGTGGTCCAGCCGGCGAGCGCGTCGCGGACGTCGAGCAGGTCGAGGTAGCGATCGACCTCCTCGGCCGTGCCGGAGCTCGCGAGCGCGACCGGCACGCCGCGCCGCGCGAGCGCGCGCACGAGCTCCCGCGCGCCCGGCAGCGGCCGGGCCTCCGGCAGGAGGCGGCCGTACTCCTCGCCGTGGGCGGCGCGGACCGCGTCGCCGCAGCGCCGCTCGACGTCGGCGCCGGCGACGGCGGCGACGTAGCGGTCGCCGCCCTTGCCGACGTGGCGGTGGAGGGCGCTGGCGGGCAGCTCGAGCCCGGCGCGCCGGAACGCCCGCTGCCACGCGAGCACGTGGAGGTAGTTCGTGTCGACGAGCGTGCCGTCGACGTCGAGCAGGACGGCGCGGGGCGGCGCCGTCATCTGGCGGCGGTCGGGGCGTCCGCGGGCCGCGCGGCCGGCGCGCCGGCCCGGGCGGCCGGCCTCGCCGGGCGGATCGTGCCCGCCGTGGCGGTCGGCCTTCTCCTCGCGCGCGACGGCGGCCTCGGCCTCGCCCTCGGCAGGGGCGCCGGCGGCGGCGCGCCGACGACGCCGGCCGCGAGCGCGGGCAGCTGCGCCCGCAGCCGCCTGAGCATCCGCTCCTCGTCGGCGCGGTGGTCGGCGGCGAGCTGGGCGGTGCGCTCGTCGCCGCCGACGCGCGCGAGCGTCTCCAGCGCCGCGTAGGTCGCGATCTCCAGCGCCTCGCTCGCGCACGCCTCCTGCGCGCTCTCCAGCAGCCGCTGCGCGCGGCTGGCGCCGCGCACGAGGTCCAGCGGCGCCTTGCCGAGCGCCAGCAGCTGGCCGACGACCCGCTGCGCCAGCCCCAAGCCGGTCTCGAGCGGGCTCTCGGCGCGGCCGAGGTCGGCGAGCCGGCGGGCGATCCGATCCGCGTGGGCGCGCGTCTCGCGCAGATGCTGGGTCAGCAGGGCCCGGTAGGGGCCGTCGGGCGCCATCGCGACGTGCGCGTCGAGCGTGCGCGCGAGGGCGAGCTCGAGCGCACGCGCCTTGTGCAGCTGCTGGGCGATCGTCTCCTGCGTCGTCGGCATCGGCGGCTCCTCGCGGGCGGGTGCGGTGGGGGGTGCGTGCCCGCGCGCCGCCGGCTGCAAACGCGCCCGGCGCCGCCGTTTGCGGCCGGCGGCGCCGGGTAGGCGTCGACCATGAGCGAGACGCCCAAGCCGTCCGACCAGCTGCCCGAGGAGGCGCCGCGGCCCCAGGTCCCCGACGACGTCCCGGAGGCGGACGAGGGGGCCGCTCGCGAGGCCGGCGAGGCCGCCGCCGACGCCGCCCGGCGCGCCGCGCCGGCCGAGCGCAGGCGGAGCGCGGACCGTCGCGACGCCGGGTGAGCGCCGCGCCGGCGCGGCCGCCGTCCGCGTGCGAACCGGCCGCGCCGCGAGGTGGCGCGCGGCCGCGCGAAACCTTGCCGTGCGCCAATCTTCGGTTAGCCTAATCGGCCATGTCCACACTCCGAGCGCCGAACCCCGACCACGACGCCCCCGAGGGCTTCGAGTACTTCCCGCCGCCGCTGGCCCCGGCCGAGCCCGGCCCGCGTCGCACGCCCGCCGAGGAGGCCCGCACGCTGCTGGCCCACTCGCGCATCGCGACGCTGGCGACGCTCAGCGAGGACGGGACCCCGTGGGCCTCGCTGGTCCTCTTCGGCACCTGCGGGGACGGCGCTCCGGTGCTGTTCGTCTCGACGCTGGCCGAGCACGGGCGCAACCTCGAGCGCGACCAGCGCGGGAGCCTCATGGTCGCCGCCCCGCAGCGGCATGCCGATCCGCTCCAGAACGGGCGCGTGACGCTCGCCGGCACCTTCTCCAAGCCGACCGGCGCGCGCGAGGAGGAGGCCCGCGCCGCCGCCTACGCGGCGATGCCGTACGGCAGGACGTACGCGAAGTTCGCCGACTTCCACCTGTGGGTGCTCGACGTCGAGCGCGTCCGCTGGGTCGGCGGCTACGGCGTCATGGGCTCCGACGACGCGGCCGCCTACAAGGCGGCGGAGGTCGACCCGACCTACCCGAACGCCCAGCACGCGATCGACCACCTCAACGACGACCATGCCGACGCGCTGCTGGAGATCGCCCGCGCGCTCGGCGGCTACACCGACGCGACGGCCGCCACGTGCACGGCGATCGACCGCTACGGGCTGGACCTCTCGGTCGAGACGCCGCGCGGCACCGCGCCGTCGCGGATCGGCTTCGCCGAGCGGGTCGAGACCGCCGACGGGCTGCGCGGCGCGACGGTCGAGCTGGCCAGGCGCGCCCGCGCGGCGGCTGCCTGAGCGGGGCGGGGGAGCGCGGCGTGGCGCCCGGGCGCGCGCCACGCCGCGGCCCTCTTCGGTTACCCTAATTAGGCTCGCCTAACACCCCCTGAGCGAGCGGCGAGCCGCAACCACCACCGAGAGGGAACCACGCCGATGATCGTTGTCATGAACGTCGTCAGGGCCGCCGAGGGGCGCGCTGCGGACTTCGAGCGCGCGTTCGCGAACCGCGAGCGCCGCCTCGCCGAGGTGCCGGGCTTCGCGGGCTTCGAGCTCCTGCGCCGCCAGGGCGAGAACGAGTACCTCGTGATCTCTCGCTGGGAGAGCAGGGAGGCGTTCGAGGGCTGGCGCAGGAGCGACGCGTTCAAGGCCGCGCACGCGGGCGACGGCGGTCGCGGCGAGCTGTCGCACGGCAACGAGATCCGCACCTACGACGTGCTCGAGCTGGAGCTGCCGGCATGAGCGCGCCCGTCTCGCTCCTGCGCCGGGCCGTCGCGCTGCTGGCCGCGCTGGCGGTCGCGCTCGGCGTCGGCGCCGCCTCCGCCGCCGCGGCCACGCCCCAGCGGGTCGTCGCGCTCACGCCGTTCACGGCCAACACGCTCGCGACGCTCGGCATCAAGCCGGTCGCGGTCGGCCAGACCGTCGGCGGCAACCACCTGTACATGCGCGCGCTGCGCAACGTCAAGCGCCTGCCGCTGTCGCACCCGCTCGGGCCCAACCTCGAGCAGCTCGCCGTCCTCAACCCGCAGCTCGTGCTGTCGGCGCCGGTCTGGCGCAAGGGCAACCAGGCGATGAAGGAGCTCGGCATCCGCGTCGTCGAGAGCGACCCGCAGCGCGTCGCCGAGGTCCCGCAGCAGATGGAGCTCATCGGCCGCGTCGTCGGCAAGGCCGCGCAGGCCAAGCGGGCGGCCGACCTGCAGCGGCGCAACATCGCCTACGCGCGCAAGCAGGCCAAGCGCCACCCGCGCGTCCTGCTCGTGCTCGGCGTCGGCCAGTCGGCGATGGCGTTCCTGCCCAACAGCTGGGGCGGCGACCTCGTCACCCAGGCCGGCGGCCGGCTCATCACCGCCGGGCTGACGAGCAGCGGCGGCTTCGCCCGCATCTCCAACGAGACGATCGTCAAGCAGAACCCGGACGTCATCATCGCCGTCCCGCACGGCAACCCGTCCGACATCAAGAGAGTCGTCCGCACGCTGCGCAGCAACTCGGCCTGGCGCAAGACGAAGGCGGCCCGCACCGGCCGGGTCTACGTGTCGACCGACAACACGCTGCTGCAGCCGTACATCAGCGTCGCGTCGACGATCAGGTTCATCCAGACCAAGTACCTGAGAAACCGCTGATCGCGCGATGAGCGCCGTGGAGGCAGCCGGCCCGGAGGCGGGCAAGCATCGCGGCCGGCGCCCGCTGGCGCCGCGGGCCCGCCAGGTCACGCTCGCGGTCGCCGCGGCGGTGGCGGTCGTCGCCGCCGCGATCGCGTCGCTGACGCTCGGGGCCGTGCACGTGCCGCTCTCCGCGGTGCTCGACGCGCTCACCGGGCAGGCGCACGAGGGGCCGCTCAAGCAGATCGTGCTCGAGCTGCGCCTGCCGCGGGTGGCGGAGGCGATCGCCGTCGGCGCCGCGCTCGGCGTCGCCGGCGCGCTCCTGCAGGGCGCGCTCGCGAACCCGCTCGCCTCGCCGGACGTGATCGGCGTCACCGGCGGCGCCTCCTTCGGCGCGATGCTCGTGCTGCTCGCGTTCCCGAGCGCGATCGCGCTGCTGCCCGTCGGCGCGTTCGCGTTCGGCCTGCTCGCGACCGCGCTCGTCTTCGCGCTCGCGGCGACCGGGCCGCGGGGCGCGAGCATCACGCGCCTGATCCTCGCCGGCATCGCGATGACGGCCGCCTTCCAGGCGGCGACGACGTCGCTCATGACCGCCTTCCCGGACCGCGTCCAGTCGGCGATCTTCTGGCTCGCGGGCGGGCTGACGACGACGAGCTGGAGCAACCTCGAGGTCGTCTGGCCGTACCTGCTGATCGGATTCGCGCTCGCGCTCGCGCTCATGCGGCCGCTCGACCGGCTCGCGCTCGGCGACGACGTCGCCGCCTCGCTCGGCGCGCGCCCGAGGACGATCCGGCTCGCGTCGGCGCTGGCGGCCTGCCTGCTGGCCGCCTCGGCGGCCGCGATCGCCGGCCTCGTCACCTTCCTGGGGCTCTTCATCCCGCATGTCGTGCGGATGGCGTCGGGGACCTCGGCCCACACGTACGTGGTGCCGACGTCGGCGCTGTGCGGCGCGGCGCTCATGTGCGCGGGCGACACGCTCGCGCGCACGGTCGCCGCGCCGACCGAGCTGCCGGTCGGCCCGCTGATGGTGCTGATCGGCGTGCCGCTGTTCCTCTACCTGCTGCGGAGGGCGACCTGATGCGCCTGCGCGGGTCGCGCTTCGCGCCGGTGCCGGGCGCGCCGCTGCTGGAGGCGCGCGACGTCGCGGTGACGATCGGCGGCAAGCCGATCCTCCACGGCGCGGACCTGACGGCGGAGGCGGGCCAGCTCGTCGCCGTCGTCGGCCCCAACGGCGCCGGCAAGTCGACGCTCGTGCGCGCGATCGCCGGGCTGCAGCCGCTGTCCGGCGGGAGCGTGCGCTGGAGCGGCGTCGACGTGCGTGAGCTGCGCGGCCGGACGCTCGCGCGCCTGCGCGCGTTCGTGCCGCAGCGGGCGCGCGTGCCCGAGGGCGTGTCGGTGCGCGAGGCGGTCCGGATCGGCCGCTCGCCGCACGTCGGCCCGCTCCAGCGGATGACGCGCGCCGACCACGAGGCGGTCGAGCGGGCGCTCGCGCGCGCCGGCGTCGCCGCGTTCGCGGAGCGCCGCCTGACGACGCTGTCGGGCGGCGAGCTGCAGCGGGTGCAGATCGCGGTCGCGCTGGCGCAGGAGGCGCCGGTGCTGCTGGCCGACGAGCCGACCGCCCACCTCGACCTCGGGGCGACGGCGACGCTCGCGCGCCTGCTGCGCGGGCTGACGGGGGAGGGCCTGGCGGTCGTCCTCGTCGTCCACGACCTCGCGCTCGCGGCCGCGATCGCCGACCGCGTCGTCGTCGTCCACGCCGGCCGCACGATCGCCGCCGGCGCGGCGCACGACGTGCTCGACGCCGGCCGCCTCGCCCACGTGTGGCAGATCGACGCCGAGCTGGAGTCGACCAGCGACGGCCGCACGGCGCTGCACGTGAACTGGCTGGGGGGGGGGGCCCCCGCGCCCCCCCCCCCCCCCTTCCTGCAGGAGAACGAACCACATCCCGAGGAAAGGACCTCAGCACGATGACACCGACCACTTTCCGGCGCCGGTGCGCCCGGAGCCTCATCGTCGGCGCCGCCGCGGCGGTCGCGACGGCGGCCGCCGCCGTCCCCGCGCAGGCGGCGGTCACGCTCGACTGGTCGACGGCGAACGTCTTCAACAGCTCGGCGCCCGCGAACACGGAGCGCACCTGGCTGGGGTACGTGACCGACGGGGGCAGGTTCAGGGCCAACGGCACCGCCTCGCCGATCGCGCCGGCCACCGGCCCGACGGTGACGCCCGCGAGCCCGCGCGGCGTCGATCAGGTCGTCACCTGGTCGATGCCGGCCGTGTCGGGGAGCTTCAACCCGCTGGCGCTGACGGGCACGCTCGAGTTCGACGGCGGCGTGCGCTTCACCTCGCCGAGCCCGGCGCCGGCGGCCGGCCACGGCTTCACGATCAGCATCGAGAAGCCGCAGATCAGGCTGCTCGGCGGGGGCGACGCGGTGCTGTACGCGAGCGGCGTGTACACGCCCGACGGCGCGGACACCGCGCCGGTCCCGTACGACCGGTCGCAGCCCGTCTTCGACCTCGCCGACGGCGCGTGGGTCATCAACGCCGACGGCTCGAGCTCGGTGACGTTCACGCCGGCGGTCGCGACGACGGAGATCCCGTTCCCGAGGAACTACCCCGCCGGGGCCGGGCCCGACCGCACCCCGAACACGTTCGGCTCGCTCACGATCACCGTCCCGGCCAACGTCGGCCCGCAGGGCCCGGCCGGCCCGGTCGGCCCGGCCGGCCCGAAGGGCGACAAGGGCGACAAGGGCGACAAGGGCGATCGGGGCGCCAAGGGCGTGACGCGGATCGTCCGCATCCAGACGACGACGCTCGCGCGGGCGCCGTTCAAGGGCAAGGCGGCGCGCAAGGTCCGCGTCACCGCCCGCAAGAGCAACCGCACGCTCGCGACGGGCACGGTGAAGGGGCGCAAGCTGACGATCACGCTCGCGCCGGGCGTCAAGAAGAAGCAGCTGAAGGGCCGCTACGTGCTGCGGCTCGTCGGCAAGCGCGGCGCGGCGGTCGTCCGCCTCTAGCGCCGCGTCCGCGGGCCGTCCCCCCTGCCGGGGGCGGCCCGCCGATCGCATCTCGTGACGGCCCCGTCCCCGGACGGGGCCGTTCGCTTGCGCCGCCAGGCGGCCCGGCAGCACCCCGGCCCGCACGCGGCGGATCCGGCTAGCCGGATCCGCAGTCCCCAGAGACGGCAGATCCACCGAGCCGGATCTGCCGTCTTCCGAAGGCGGCAGATCCACCGAGCCGGATCTGCCGTCTTCCGAGGGCGGCAGATCCACCGAGCCGGATCTGCCGTCTCCGAGGGCGGCAGATCCGGCTAGCCGGATTTGCCGTGCATCGCGCGGCGGCCGGGCCGGCGCGGGCGGCCGGCGCTGGAACGCGAAGGGGCGGCCAGCGCGGGCCGCCCCTTCGAGCCGGTGCGCGGTGCCGCGCCGCGCGCTCAGCCGGTCCTGAACGACAGCTCGATCGCGCCCCACTCGGAGTTCGGCGCGTACATCCCGCTGAAGGCGCCGGCGCCGGCCTCGGTGATCGTCGCCGGCACCCTGCCGTAGTCGTACGTCAGGCCGCTGCGGCTCGGCACGCCGACGGCGAGCCGCGCGAAGTCGACCCGCTGGTTCCTCAGCGTCGAGCACTCCGAGCCGGTGAAGCGGAACACGAGGCGGGAGCTCGCGCCGTTGATCTCGACCTCGGGGTCGCTGACGGTGATGTCGAGCCCGTGGTCGGCCCAGCGGAAGCGGACGCTGCCCTTGAAGTAGAGGGCGCCCGTCCCCCCGTCGAACCAGCTCGGCCGCGCCGGGTCGAGGCTGAACGCGTAGCGGTAGACGACCGTGTCGACGGCCGGACTGTCGGGCACGGCGCCGTCGCTGGCGTGGACGCCGTCGCCGGGCCTGTAGCCGCTGTTGATGTACCGCATCCACGAGTCCTTCGGGCTCCACCAGAAGGTCGCGGCGCTGACCGGCCCGGCCTCGGCCGGCCGCGTGAGCGGCGGGGAGGCGACGGGCACGCTCTCGGAGCCGAAGCCGTGGCAGGCGGGGCTGCCGGGCGCGGGCGTCGAGCCGCTGCCGCCGGTCCCGCCGCTGCCGCCGCCGGTCCCCGGCGAGCCGGAGCCGCCCGAGCTCCTGTCGTCGGTCTGGCTCGTGGCGACGTTCGCCTTGACGCGGGTCCTGCCGATCAGGATCGGGTTCAGGCCGGGGAGCGCGAGCGTGCGGCGCAGGATGCGGGCCGCGACGGGGGTGAGGCGGGTCGTCGAGCGCGCCAGCGTGACGGCGTCGCCCCTGACCGTGCGGGCCTTCGGGCGGTACGTCGCGACGAAGACGGGCACGCGGCGCCTGCCGATGCGGGCCGAGAGCGTCGCGCGGCGGGCCGTCACGCGCGTCTGCCAGGCGGTGAACGTGACGGCGCGCGTGCGCCGGCCCGCCTTGCGGGAGAGCGTGACGGTGCCGCGGTGGACGAGGCGCCTCGTGGTGGAGCCGTCGGCGACGGGCAGCACGACGCGCCGCGGGCCGCCCTTCGCCGGCCTGCCGGCGCTGATCCTCACGCCCTTGGCGCGCAGCCACGAGACGGCGTACTGGCGGAAGTCGATCGTCGCGGCGCCGTCCGCCGCGGACGCGGTCGCGGGGGCGACGGCGAGCGCGGGCAGCGCCACCGCGAGGGCCGTGGCGGCCCGGCGGCGACGCCGGCGGAGGTGGGTCATGCGGTCAAGCTCCTACGTCGGGTCCGGGACGTGGCCGCGAAGCGGCCGTGCCCACATGTTAGGGCACCCTAACTCGCGGCGCAGGGCCCGCGTCGGCGCGGCTACGGCGCCTCGACCGATGCGCCGTCCGGCGGGGCGTCGACCATCTCCAGCCGCTCGTCCAGCCGCGTCATGCGGAAGATCCGCTGGACGGCGTCCGGGCCGCGCACGATCACGAGGCGGCGCGACGCCTCCTTCGCGCGCGCGTCGGCGGCGACGATGATGCGCAGGCCGGTCGAGTCCATGAACGAGAGCTCGCGCAGGTCGAGCACGAGCGTCGCCGGCCCGTCCCGCTCGATCCGCTCCAGCTCCCGCTCCACCTGGCCGGCGCTGGAGATGTCGAGCTCGCCCGCGAGCGCGACGCGGACGGTCGCGCCCTCGGCGTCGGTCGTGAGCTCCAGCAGCGCCATGGCCTGATCGTCAGGATACCGCCGGCCCGTCGGGCTCCCGGGCCGGCCGCTCACGCCAGGCCCTCGGCCTGGTACTCGCGCAGGTAGCCCTCGAACAGCCGGCGGTGGCCCTCCTCGTCGTGGAGGATGTCGATCACCATGTCCTGCGTCACCCAGTCGACGCCGTCGGTGACCTCGATGATGCGGTTGTAGTGCTCGATCGCGCCGGTCTCGGCCTCGATCACGCCCCTGATGACGTGGACGATGTCGGTCTGCTGGCGCGGCGGCTGCAGGTACGACTGCTCGGCGGTGAAGTCGAGCGAGCCGGGCACGACGCCGTAGAGCTCCTTGATCCGCTGGGCGAACCGCTGCGCGTGGCCGAGCTCCTCCTGGATGTCGCCGGCGAGCGACTCGACGATCTCCTGCGCGCGCACGCCGTCGGGGTTGATCGAGTTGGCGATGTAGCTCATCACCGTCTCGATCTCCATCCAGTACGCCCTCGTGAGCAAGGCGATGATCTCCTCGCGCTTGGCGGCGTTCTCGTCGGCGAGGATCCCCTGCGAGCTGGATCGAACGGCCATCGGTGCTCCTTGTCGTGCGCGTTGCCCGGTCGTCGCAGTGCATACCCCTGGCCTGGGCCGGCAAACGCCCCGCCGGGGGCGCTAGCGGCTCCGGCGGGTGCGGTCGGCCCAGGCGGCGAGCTCGAGCCAGGCCTCGGCGCGGGTCGGGAACGGCGGCGTCGCGTCGGCGAGCCGGTCGACCGGGACCGCGCCGACGACGGCGACCGTCGCCGCGTGGAGCAGCTCGGCCGCGTCGGGGGCGACGAACGTCGCGCCCAGCAGCACGCGCCGGTCCTCGTCGACGACCCAGCGGGCGAACGCGTCCGCGCCGGGGCCGCGGAAGCTGGCGCCGGGGGTCGCGTCGATGCGGCCGTCGACGGCGACCGCCGGCAGGCCGGCGTCGCGGGCCGAGGCGAGCGTGTGGCCGACGGCGGCGACGGTCGGATCGGTGAAGACGACCCGCGGCGGCGGGCCGTCGTCGCGCAGCGCGGCGTCCCCGCCCGCGATCACGTCGGCGACGATCCGCCCGTGGCGCTTCCCCTCGTGGGTCAGCTGGGCGAGACCGGCGACGTCCCCGATCGCGTAGAGCCAGTCGTGGCCGGGGACGCGCAGGCGGTCGTCGACGGGGATCGGCCGGTCCGGCTGCAGCCCGAGCGCCTCCAGCCCGAGGCCGGCGGTGCGGGGCACGCGGCCGGCCGCGACGAGCAGCTCGTCGGCGCGCAGCTGCGCGCCGTCGGCGAGCGCGAGCACGGCGGTGCCGTCGTCGTCGCGGCGGGCGGCCGCCGCCGCGACGCCGCAGCGGACGTCGACGCCGCTGCGGCGCAGGCCGTCGGCGACCGCGGCCGACGCCGCCGGCTCCTCGCCGGCGAGCAGGCGCGCGCCGCGCTCGACGACCGTCACCGCGCTGCCCAGCCGCGCCCACGCCTGCGCGAGCTCGACGCCGACGACGCCGCCGCCGAGCACGAGCAGCCGCCCGGGCGCCGCGCGGGCGCTCGTCGCCTCGCGATTGGTCCACGGGCGCGCCTCGGGCAGTCCCTCGACCGGCGGGATCGCGGCGCCGCTGCCGGTCGCGAGCACGACCGCGCGGCGGGCCTCAAGCAGCAGGTCGGCGCCGCCGGCGCCGGCGCCGGCGACCGCGACGCGCCGCACGCCGACGAGGCGCCCGCTGCCGCGCACGAGCGCGATGCCGCGCTCCTCCAGCCACGGCAGCTGGGCGCGGTCGTCCCAGCCGTGGACGATCTCGTCGCGCCGCCGCAGCGCCGCCGGCGGGTCGACCGGCGCGTCGGCGACGCCGTCGACGCGGCGCGTCTCGGCCGCCAGCTCGCCGGGGCGCAGGAGCGCCTTCGACGGCATGCACGCCCACGAGGAGCACTCGCCGCCGACGAGCTCGCGCTCGACGAGCACGACGTCGCAGCCG
>ERZ777003.2983-NODE-2983-length-17666-cov-5.683096_pt1 | contig 17666 bp, 11 predicted proteins | sample MGYA00374956_ERZ777003 | MGnify/ENA primary metagenome ERZ777003 (study PRJEB29302, sample SAMN06268252) | bioreactor metagenome | isolation source: Joint BioEnergy Institute, California, USA | place: USA:Joint BioEnergy Institute, California, USA | collected... | reverse complement strand
TGCCCACCATCCACTACCAGATGGGCGGCATTCCCACCAACTATCACGGGCAGGTGGTCGATTGGGTCAACGGCGAGAACAAGGTCGTCAACGGCCTGTTTGCAGTGGGCGAATGCGCGGCTACCTCGGTGCACGGCGCCAACCGCCTTGGTACGAACTCGCTGCTCGACCTCATCGTGTTCGGCCGCTCCACCGGCAACTTCATTGTCCAGCAGCATCTGGAACGGCAACACACGCACCAGCCGATTCCCGAACATGCCATCGACTTCTCGCTCGACCGGGTCGCCCGCCTGGAGGCACGTACCTCCGGCGAGCGCACGCAGGAAGTGGCAGACGGCATTCGCCAATCCATGCAACACCACTGCGGCGTGTTCCGCACCCTCAAGCTGCTGCGCGAAGGCGTCGATCAGATCGAACAGCTCGCCAAGCAGGCCGAGCACATCTACTTCAAAGACAAGTCGAAGGTCTTCAACACGGCCCGCATCGAAGCGCTTGAACTGGCGAACATGGTCGAGGTTGCGCGTGCCACCATCAATTCGGCTGCCAATCGCACCGAAAGCCGTGGTGCTCACGCCCTGAGCGACCACCCCGAGCGGGACGACGTGAACTGGCTGAAGCACACGCTGTGGTACTCCGACGGCAACCGGCTCGAGTACAAGCCTGTGCAGATGAAGCCCCTTACGGTCGAATCCTTCCCGCCCAAGGCCCGAACCTTCTAAGTCTACGAGCAGGATGCCGGAATGAGCACCAAACGTATCATGAAGTTTGAGATCTACCGCTACGATCCCGACAAGGACGAGCGGCCCTACATGCAGAAGCTTGAAGTCGAGCTACAGCCCACCGACAAGATGTTGCTCGACGCGCTTGTGCGCATCAAGAACACCGTCGACGACAGTCTGTCGATCCGCCGTTCCTGCCGTGAAGGCGTGTGCGGCTCTGACGCCATGAACATCAATGGCAAGAACGGTCTGGCCTGCATTACCAACCTGAACGACCTGAAGGAGCCGGTGGTGCTGCGTCCGCTGCCGGGCCTGCCGGTCATTCGCGACCTGATCGTCGACATGACGCACTTCTTCAACCAGTATCACTCGGTGCGTCCATACCTCATCAACAATACGCCTCCGCCCGAGCGCGAGCGCCTGCAGTCGCCCGAGGCGCGTGAAGAGCTCAACGGTCTGTACGAGTGCATCTTGTGCGCATGCTGCTCGACGTCGTGCCCGTCGTTCTGGTGGAACCCCGACAAGTACGTGGGCCCGGCAGGACTGCTGCAGGCGTACCGCTTCCTGGCCGACAGCCGCGACGAGGCCACGAGCGAACGTCTCGACAACCTCAACGATCCGTACCGTCTGTTCCGGTGCCATACCATCATGAACTGCACCGATGTCTGCCCGAAGGGGCTCAACCCCGCGCTGGCCATCGGTAAAATCAAGGAAATGCTGGTCAGGCGGGCCATCTGAGACGGCTCATGGCGCATACGCACGATCGAACACGACTGCGCTGGCGGGCACGCCGTGGCATGCTCGAGAACGACCTCATCATCACGCGTTTTCTCGATGCATACGAGAATACGCTTTCCGACGAGGAAGTGGCTGCCCTCATGGCATTGTTCGAGCTCGACGATACCGTCCTGCTCGACCTGCTCCTGGGCAGGGCTGAGCCAGCGGGCGATCTGAACACAACGGTCGTACGCGATGTTCTGGCCCGAATGCGAACAGCCTGATTACACCTGCTAAGGAATGTTGAAATGAATCTATCTGAAAAGAAGGCGATACTGTCGTTCTCCGATGGTAGCGCGAGCGTAGAGTTTCCCGTCTATGAAGGTTCGGTGGGGCCGGATGTCATCGATATCCGCAAGCTCTACAATCAGACCGGGTACTTCACGTACGACCCGGGCTTCCTGTCGACGGCATCCTGCGCGTCCAGCATCACCTACATCGATGGCGACAAGGGCGAGCTGCTGTACCGCGGCTATCCCATCGAGCAGCTCGCGGTTTCCTGCGACTACCTCGAAGTCTGCTACCTCATCCTGAACGGCGAGCTGCCCACGGAAGAGCAGAAGCGCGACTTCGTGAATCAGGTCACGCGCCACACGATGGTGCACGAGCAGATGCACACCTTCCTGCGTGGCTTCCGTCGTGATGCCCACCCCATGGCGGTGCTCACCGGCCTCGTGGGCGGCATGTCGGCCTTCTATCACGATTCCACCGACATCAATAACCCGCATCACCGCCACGTATCGGCCATCCGGCTCATCGCCAAGATGCCCACGCTGGTGGCCATGGCGTACAAGTACTCCATCGGGCAACCGTTCATCTATCCGCGCAACGACCTGTCCTACACGGGCAACTTCCTGCGCATGATGTTCGCCAACCCGTGTGAAGACTACGAGGTGAACGAGGTCGTCGAGCGCGCTCTCGACCGCATCTTCATCCTGCACGCCGACCACGAACAGAACGCCTCCACCTCCACGGTCCGTCTGTGCGGTTCGTCGGGTACCAACCCGTTTGCCGCCATCGCAGCGGGTGTGGCCTGCCTGTGGGGTCCTGCGCACGGTGGCGCCAACGAAGCCGCCCTGCAAATGCTTGAGGAACTGCAGGCCGCGGGCGGTCTGGCCAAGATCGGCGAGTTCATCCAGCAGGTCAAGGACAAGACCTCGGGTATCCGCCTCATGGGCTTCGGTCACCGGGTCTACAAGAACTACGACCCGCGCGCCAAGCTCATGCAGGAAACCTGCAAGGAAGTGCTCACGGCGCTGGGTCTGGAGAACGATCCGCTGTTCAAGCTGGCCATGGAGCTCGAGCGCATCGCCCTGGAAGACGACTACTTCGTGCAGCGCAAGCTCTATCCGAACGTCGATTTCTACTCGGGCATCGTCCAGCGCGCCATCGGTATCCCCACCTCGCTGTTTACCGCCATCTTCGCGCTGGCGCGTACGGTGGGCTGGATTGCACAATGGAACGAAATGCTGTCCGACCCCGAGTTCAAGATCGGTCGTCCGCGTCAGCTGTACACCGGTGCAGGTCGGCGCGATGTGGTCGAGATCTCGAAGCGTTGAAATCTTCAGACTACGACCCCATAGTACCTACACCCTGGTGGTTTAGGATTGCGTAGCGTAGAACCCCTGGGAGCGATGATCTATCGTGACCGGGGGGTTTTTTCATCTGCGCGATGCGTCCACAATCAGGAACAGTAGTATCCATTCAGGAACGGTCAGCAGCATTCAACGATTGCCGTCACGGTCATCGCAGGGCGCACAGGTTGTGTTTCCGTCACGCTCCGGAAAATTTTTCGCGGCCTATGTACCTGTTTTTCGGGCAGTAGTCGAGTTGGGTGTTATCCTTAGAGTATTCACATGAATCGTTCTTTGGCGTGGCCGTGCGGTATCCGCCGTCAACGCCTTTCCCAAACCGCCTTTCGCTCGAACTTGCTATCCGCTATTCGGTCTGGCCGTGTCGCGGAAGGTCTGTCCTGCATCGCATGGGTGAAGCACCCTAAAGGTGAAGCGTAAAATGTCAAACGTCCTCGACAAACTGTCTCTGTCATATCTTTATGGCGGTAACGCTTCGTACGTTGAAGAATTGTACGAAGCCTATCTGAACAACCCGGCGTCGGTCAGCGACGCATGGCGCGCCTATTTCGATCAACTGCAGCTGCAACCCGCAACCGACGGTCAGGAATCCACGCGCGACCAGGCCCACGGCCCCATCATCCAGTCGTTCGCGCAGCGTGCGCGTGCCAACGCGTTTACGCCTCGCGCGACTGCGGCCGACCTCAGCGTTGCCAGCAAGCAGGTACACGTCCAGTCCATCGTGGCGGCTTACCGCACGCTTGGCGTGCGCTGGGCCGATCTCGATCCGCTCAAGCGTCAGGAGCGCCCTGAAATCCCCGAACTCGAACCCGAGTTCTACGGACTGACTGAAGCCGATCTCGACGAGGTCTATTCGGCAACCAACACCTACTTCACCAAGGCCGAACACATGCGCCTGCGCGACATGGTGAAGGGGTTGCGCGACACGTATTGCGGCACCATCGGCGCAGAATTCATGTACATCTCGAATCCGGCGGTCAAGCGCTGGATTCAGGAACGCCTGGAAAGCACGATGGCGCGGCCACAGTTTACGGCCGAGAAGAAGCGCCACATCCTCAAGTGTCTCACCGAGGCAGAGGGCCTCGAGCGTTATCTGCATACCAAGTATGTAGGGCAGAAGCGGTTCTCGCTGGAAGGGGGTGAATCATTCATCGCCTGCATGGACGAACTGGTCAATTATTCCGGCTCGCAGGGCGTACAGGAAATCGTCATCGGCATGGCCCACCGTGGCCGCCTGAACCTGCTGGTCAATATCCTGGGCAAGATGCCCAGCGACCTGTTCGCCGAGTTCGAGGGCAAGCACAGCAACGACCTTACCGCCGGCGACGTGAAGTACCACATGGGCTTCTCCAGCGACGTCTCCACCCCGGGAGGCCCGGTTCACCTGTCGCTCGCCTTCAACCCCTCGCACCTGGAGATCGTCAACCCGGTGGTCGAAGGTAGCGTGCGTGCACGCCAGGAGCGCCGCGGCGATACCGACGGCAGCCAGGTACTGCCCGTGCAGGTACACGGCGACGCCGCTTTCGCCGGTCAGGGCGTGGTCATGGAAACGCTCAACCTCGCACAGACGCGTGGTTACGGTACCGGCGGCACGGTGCACATCGTCATCAACAACCAGATCGGCTTCACGACGTCCGACCCGCGCGATGCCCGCTCTACGCTGTACTGCACCGACGTGGCCAAGATGATCGAAGCCCCCATCTTCCACGTCAACGGCGATGATCCGGAAGCGGTGGTGTTCGTCACCCAGCTGGCGCTGGACTATCGCCGCGAGTTCAAGCGTGACGTGGTCATCGATCTGGTCTGCTTCCGCAAACTGGGTCACAACGAGCAAGATACGCCCGCAATCACGCAGCCGCTCATGTACAAGCGCATCAGCCAGCATCCTGGCACCCGCCAGAAGTATGCCGAGAAGCTGATCGCCCAGGGCGTGGTGACCGAGGACGAAGTCGAGGAAATGGTGAAAGCCTACCGGCGCCTCATGGAAGAAGGGCGTCGCACTGTCGAACTCGTTCTCACTGACTACAAGAGCAAGTACGCTGTCGACTGGACGCCGTACCTCAACGCCAAATGGACCGACGGCGCCGACACTGCAGTTCCGCTCTCCGAGCTCAAGCGTCTGGGTGAGCGCATCACCACGGTGCCCGAGGGCTTCAACGTGCACCCCATCGTGCAGCGCGTGCTCAACGACCGCCGCGCAATGGCTCGGGGCGAAATGAACCTCGACTGGGGCATGGGCGAGCACCTGGCATTCGCTACCCTGCTGGCCAACGGTTATCCGGTCCGCATCTCCGGTCAGGATTCCGGACGTGGAACCTTTGCCCATCGTCATGCGGTGCTGCACGACCAGAAGCGCGAGCGCTGGAACGACGGTACCTACATTCCGCTGCAGAACGTGGCCGAAGGGCAGGCACCGTTCACCGTCATCGACTCGGTGCTGTCCGAAGAGGCGGTGCTGGCATTCGAATACGGTTTCTCGACGGCCGAACCCAAGGCCTTGGTCATCTGGGAAGCCCAGTTCGGCGACTTCGCCAACGGCGCCCAGGTCGTCATCGACCAGTTCATCAGCTCCGGTGAAGCGAAGTGGGGCCGTTATTCCGGGCTGGTCATGATGCTGCCGCACGGTTACGAGGGGCAGGGGCCCGAACACTCGTCCGCGCGCATCGAACGCTTCCTGCAGCTGTGCGCCGACAACAACATGCAGGTCACCCAGCCCACCACGCCGGCGCAGATTTTCCATCTGCTGCGCCTGCAGATGATTCGTCCGTTCCGCAAGCCGCTGGTCATCTTCACGCCCAAGTCACTGCTGCGCCACAGGGATGCCACGTCACCGCTGTCGGCGCTGGCCGAAGGGCAGTTCCAGACGGTCATCGGCGAGCACGACGAACGTGTGGCCGACGAAAACGTGAAGCGTATCGTGCTCTGCTCGGGCAAGGTGTACTACGATCTCGCCCAGGCACGTGCCGAGCGCGAAGCATGGGATGTTGCCATCATCCGGATCGAACAGCTGTATCCGTTCTCGCACAAGGCGCTGGCCGAGCAGCTGCGGCGCTATCCGAACGCGACCGAGCTCGTCTGGGCACAGGATGAACCCCAGAACCAGGGGCCGTGGTATTACATCCAGCATCATCTGTTCGAAAACATGACGGGCAACCAGAAGCTCGGGTATGCTGGACGTCCGCCGTCGGCATCCCCGGCCGTGGGCTACATGGCCAAGCACGTTGAGCAGCAAAAGGCGCTGATCGAGCAGGCCTTTGGCAAGTTCAAAGGAGTTGCGCTGGTTCGCTGATCCGGCAGTGGTTCTGACGCACGCCCTGCCGCCCGGGCAGCGGCGTGCCGCCCATTTCGTTAAAGTTCTTCGCTTTTATTGCCAATTCAAGCCCAAAGGAATTCACTATGGCCCTGGTTGACGTCGTCGTTCCGCAACTCTCCGAGTCGGTAGCGGAGGCTACCCTGCTCAACTGGAAGAAGAAACCCGGTGAAGCGGTTGCCGCCGACGAAATCCTGATCGAAATCGAGACGGACAAGGTCGTTCTTGAAGTACCTGCACCCAAGGCTGGCGTGCTTGCAGAAATCATCAAGGGTGACGGCAGCACCGTTGTTGCCGGCGAGCTCATCGCGCGCATCGACACCGAAGCGCAGGCAACGGCCGCACCGGCCGCTGAAGTCCCGGCTGCTGCCGCTGCGCCCGAGCCCGCGGCCGCTCCGGCTGCTCCTGCTGCCACCGCGCCTGCGGCTGGCATCGCCTCGCCCGCTGCTGCCAAGATCCTGTCCGAGAAAGGTGTCGAGCCTGCGTCGGTGCAAGGTACCGGCCGTGGTGGCCGCATCACCAAGGCCGACGCCCTGGGGGCGTCGCCTGCTCCTGCACCCGCTGCTGCTCCGGTGGCTGCGGCTACGGTCGATATCACGGGCCGTCCTGAACAGCGCGTGCCCATGAGCCGCCTGCGTGCGCGCATCGCCGAGCGCCTGGTCCAGTCGCAGCGCGAGAACGCCATCCTGACCACGTTCAACGAGGTCAACATGCAGGCGGTGCTCGACCTGCGCGCCCGCTACAAGGACAAGTTCGAGAAAGAACACGGTGTACGCCTCGGGCTGATGTCCTTCTTCGTGAAAGCGGCCGTGGCTGCCCTCAAGAAATACCCGATCATCAACGCCTCGGTGGATGGCACCGACATCATCTACCACGGCTACTTCGACATCGGCGTGGCGGTCAGCAGCCCGCGCGGCCTGGTCGTGCCCATTCTGCGCAATGCCGATCAGCTCAGCTTCGCTGACATCGAACGCCAGATCGCCGAGTTCGGCGTGCGCGCCCGCGAAGGCAAGCTCACGCTCGACGAGCTCACCGGGGGTACGTTCTCGATTTCCAACGGTGGTGTGTTCGGGTCCATGCTCTCCACTCCCATCATCAATCCTCCGCAATCCGCGATTCTTGGCATTCACGCCACCAAAGAGCGTCCGGTCGTCGAGAATGGCCAGATCGTCATTCGTCCGATGAACTATCTCGCGCTGTCATATGATCACCGCATCATCGACGGTCGCGAGGCCGTGCTTGCGCTGGTGGCCATGAAGGAAGCGCTCGAAGATCCGCAGCGCCTGCTGCTCGACGTTTAAGAATCCCCAGATCGCGAGAGAATCATGGCAAAACAATTTGATGTCGTAGTAATCGGAGCAGGGCCGGGCGGGTATATCGCTGCCATTCGTGCCGCGCAGCTCGGCCTGTCGGTGGCATGCATCGACGCCTGGACCACGAAAGAGGGCAAACCGGCGCCCGGCGGAACCTGCACCAACGTCGGTTGCATTCCGTCCAAGGCACTGCTGCAGTCGTCCGAACACTTCGAGCAGGCGAATCACCACTTTGCCGAGCACGGCATTACGGTGAAAGGCGTCAGCATCGATGTGGCCAAGTTCCTGCAGCGCAAGGAAGCCATCGTCAAGCAGAACAACGATGGCATCCTGTACCTGTTCAAGAAGAACAAGGTCACGTTCTTCCACGGCCGCGGATCGTTCTCCGGCCAGGTCGATGGCGGTTGGGCCATCAAGGTTTCCGAGCCGGCCAACGAAGAGCTGGTAGCCCGCCATGTGGTGGTGGCCACGGGTTCGAATCCGCGCGCACTGCCCGACCTGCCGTTCGATGAGGAGCGCATCCTCTCGAACGACGGCGCTCTCGCCATTCCCAGCGTGCCCAATAAGCTGGGGGTAATCGGCGCAGGCGTCATCGGGCTGGAGTTGGGCAGTGTCTGGCGTCGGCTGGGCGCCGAGGTCACCATCCTCGAAGCCATGCCCCAGTTCCTGCCGGCGGCCGATGAACAGGTTGCGCGTGAAGCACACAAGTTGCTCACCAAACAGGGCCTGAACATCCAGCTGGGCGTGAAGATCAACTCGGTCAACACGACCAGCAAGAATGTTACGGTGGCATACACCAATAGCGAAGGCGCCGAGCAGTCGCTCACGGTCGACCGCCTCATCGTCGCCATCGGTCGTGTGCCCAACACCAACGGGCTCAACGCCGAAGCAGTGGGCCTCAAGCTCGACGAACGCGGCTTCATCGCCGTCGATGACGAGTGCAAGACCAACCTGCCCAACGTCTGGGCCATCGGCGATGTGGTGCGTGGTCCCATGCTGGCGCACAAGGCGGAAGAAGAGGGCGTGGCCGTGGCCGAGCGCATCGTCGGTCAACACGGGCACGTCAACTTCAATACCATTCCGTCGGTCATCTATACCTCGCCTGAAATCGCGTGGGTGGGTCAGACCGAACAGGCGCTCAAGGCTTCCGGGCGCGAGTACAAGGCGGGTACGTTCCCGTTCCTCGCGAACGGACGGGCCCGTGCCCTGGGTGACACCTCCGGATTCGTCAAGGTACTGGCCGATGCCAAGACCGACGAGATCCTGGGCGTGCACATCATCGGTCCGGTGGCGTCCGAGCTCATTGCCGAAGCGGTCACGGCCATGGAGTTCCGGGCCGCGTCGGAAGACATCGGCCGGATCTGCCATGCGCACCCCACGTTGTCCGAGGCGCTCAAGGAAGCAGCACTCGCCACCGACAAGCGCGCGCTGAACTTCTAAGACGCTTTCTCATCCAGCCTGTGGCGGATGTCTTCGGGCATCCGCTCCTGTCGTCCGAGCCGTTATACGGCTCCTCTGCCCGGAACACGACCGTGTTTCGGGCGTCGTCGTATATGAACGTCACCGAGTATTACGAGCAAGCCCTGGCCGCTCGTGGCTACGCGCCGGATCCGGCGCAACAGCGTGCCATAGAGCGTCTGCAACGTTGCTATGACGAATGGGTCGCGTACAAGGCGCGTCGATCGAATGCCTTGCGCAAGCTGTTCAACCGCCTGGAGCCGCCACGCGGCGTGTACATGTGGGGCGGCGTAGGACGCGGGAAGAGCTTCATCATGGACGCGTTCTATGCCACGGTACCGGTACGGCGCAAGACGCGTCTGCATTTTCACGAGTTCATGCGCGGCGTGCACCGCGAACTCGACGAGGTGAAGGGTATTGCCGATCCGCTCGACGAGGTAGCGCGACGGGTTGCGCGGCGTTACCGGCTCATCTGCTTCGACGAATTCCACATCTCCGACATCGCCGACGCGATGATCCTCTACAAGCTGCTCGACGGGCTGTTCAAGCGTGGTGTGTCGTTTGTCATGACGTCCAACTACGCGCCCGACCAGCTGTACCCCGACGGACTGCACCGGGAACGCCTGCTGCCGGCCATCGCCCTGATGAAGGAACGGCTGGACGTGCTCAACGTGGATGCCGGCATCGACTATCGCAAGCGCACGCTGGAACAGGTGGAGCTATACCACACACCCCTCGACGACCGGGCAGAGGCCGCGCTGACGGCCACTTTCGACCGCCTGGCGGAGGTGCCGCGCGAGGATCCGGTGCTCATCATCGAGAACCGGCGCGTACCCGCGGTAGCCGTGGCTGGCGGCGTAGTCTGGTTCGATTTCAATACGCTTTGTGGCGGCCCACGTTCACAGAACGACTACCTGGAACTGGCGAACCGTTTCCATACGGTGCTGGTGTCGAACATACCCTGCATGGGGCCGCGCCATGCGTCTGAAGCACGGCGGTTTACCTGGCTGGTGGACGTGCTGTACGACCACAAAGTGAAGCTGATCGTATCGGCCGATTGCCCCCCGGAACAGCTGTACACCTCGGGTGCGCTGGCCAATGAGTTTCAGCGCACCGTGTCGCGCTTGATAGAAATGCAGTCGCGGGAATACCTGGAGACGCCGCACCGGGCAGCAGCCGTGTTGTGAGGGCAATTGCCGCGGGACGGCGCGACGAGGCCTGGTACGGTGGCGCGGTATTCCCGCACCACAGAGGCGTTAACGCACGAGGGCGAGGAATTCGCTGCGGGTGGCGGGGTTGTCGTTGAAAACCCCCAGCATTACGGAACTGACCATGACAGAGTTCTGTTTTTCAACGCCACGCATCATCATGCACATGTGCTGGGCTTCGATGACCACGGCCACGCCCAAAGCATTGGTAACCTTTTGCACTGCCTCGGCAATTTGACGGCACAAATTTTCCTGGATCTGCAACCGGCGCGAGTACATGTCGACGATGCGCGCCACCTTTGACAGCCCCAGTACCTTGCCATTGGGTATGTAGGCCACGTGTGCCTTGCCGACGAACGGCAGCAGGTGGTGCTCGCACAGCGAGTACATCTCGATGTTCTTCACCAGCACCATTTCGCTGGTGTCGGATTCGAACAGAGCCCCGTTGACGATTTCGTCGAGGTTCTCGTGATACCCCTTGCAGAGATACTGCATGGCCTTCGCTGCGCGTAACGGAGTGCGCTGCAGGCCTTCCCGCGTGACGTCCTCACCCAGCGCTGTGAGGATCCTGGAATAATACTCTTCGAGGGTTCGTGTCGTATCCTGTGATGTTTCCAATGTGAATTTCCTTCCATGCCTTGGTCGCGCGTTCATCATATAACGGTATCTCCTTTTGGGGAAATCAGGCGCGATGGCTCGACACGGTACGGTGCGGGGTGCGGCGCGGTAAACTTGATTCTTTTCGGTTCAGCGGCAAGCGAAGAACATGAACAAACGGGTACTCACCGGGATTACCACCACCGGCACTCCGCATCTGGGCAATTATGTAGGAGCGATTCGTCCGGCCATCGCGTCCAGCGAACAGCCCGGCGTGGACGCGTTCTTCTTTTTGGCAGACTACCACGCGCTCATCAAGTGCGACGACCCGGCGCGCATCGAGCGCTCGCGCCTGGAAATTGCTGCCACCTGGCTCGCTGCCGGGCTCGATCCCGACCGCGTCACGTTTTACCGGCAGTCCGACCTGCCTGAAGTGACCGAGCTGTGCTGGGTGCTGACCTGCGTCACGGCAAAAGGCCTGATGAATCGCGCCCACGCGTACAAGGCTGCGGTCGATCAGAACACGGCCGCGGGCAACGAGCCCGACGACGGCGTTACGATGGGCCTGTTCTCGTACCCGGTGCTCATGGCCGCCGACATCCTCATTTTCAATGCCGACGAGGTGCCGGTGGGGCGCGACCAGTTGCAGCACATCGAAATGACGCGTGATATCGCGCAGCGCTTCAATTATCTGTACGGCAACGGACGCTCCATCTTCAAGCTGCCGGAAGCCGTCATCGACGACGAAGTGGCCACTTTGCCGGGGCTGGACGGCCGCAAGATGTCGAAGAGCTACGGCAACACCATCCCGCTGTTCGAGGGAGGTGAGCGCGCCATGCGCGATGCGATCGCACGCATCGTGACCGACTCGCGCGAACCCGGTGAGCCCAAGGATGCCGATGCTTCGCACCTGCTGCCCATCTACCGGGCGTTCGCTACGCCCGAGCAGGCCGCGGCATTCAGGCAGCAGTTGCTGGAAGGCCTGGGCTGGGGTGAGGCCAAGCGCATGCTGGGCGACCTCATCCAGGAGCACATCGGGCCCATGCGCGATCGCTATGATCACCTCATGCGCAATCCCGACGAGATCGAAGATATCCTCCAGCAGGGCGCGCGCAAGGCTCGTGCACTGGCAGCACCGCTCATGGATGAAGTGCGACGCGCGGTTGGCTTGCGGCGTCCCGAGAAACCTTCGACCACCACCAGGGCGAACAAGTCCAGCAGGAATGCGCGGTTCGTCAGCTTCCGTGAGAAAGATGGGCAGTTCCACTTCCGCTTCGTGGCCGCGGACGGCGAGCAGCTGCTGCTTTCCAAGGGTTTTGTCGATCCCAAGGCGGCAGGCAACGTACAGCGCCTGATTCAGTCGCGGGGCAGTGCCGTGCTGGTGTCGTTCGACGGCAACCGCTTTGGAGTGATGATCGAAGGCGAGTGCGTGGCGTCCAGCGATGCCTATGCCACGCCCGAGGCACGCGATGCCGCACTGGCCAAGGCACGCGCGGAACTCGAGGCACTGGCCAACGCCGAATAGGTGGTCGCGCGCGGTATTTTCACAGCATGCAGCGGCGCACAAGGTGCGCCGCTGCTGTTTCCTGCCTCAGTTCTTCAGCTTCAGCTTCGCAAACGCTTCGGCCATGGCGCTATTCGCCGGATCGGGTTGGCCGCGGCCGCGCGGCTTCGCCTCGCCGCTCCGGCGCCCGTCCTTGCGCGGCACCGGGGCGTCACCGCTACGGCCGACCGGCAGTGCTTCATCGTTGAGCCGCATTGTCAGTGAAATGCGCTGGCGGTCGAGGTCCACTTCCAGCACCTTCACTTTCACAGTCTGACCAACGCGCACCACATCGCGCGGATCCTTCACGAAGCGTTCGGACAACGCCGAGATGTGCACCAGGCCATCCTGGTGTACGCCGATGTCAACAAATGCCCCGAAATTGGCCACGTTGGTGACCACGCCTTCCAGCACCATGCCCGGTGCCAGATCGGCGAGGGTTTCTACGCCTTCCTTGAACTGGGCAGTCTTGAACTCCGGGCGCGGGTCGCGGCCGGGCTTCTCCAGCTCGGTGAAGATGTCCAGGACGGTGGGCAGGCCGAACTGCTCGTCCACGAACTGGCCGGGCGACAGCCCCTTCAGTGCCTCACGGTTGCCTATGATGGCGCGTACATCAGCCTGGATGGCCGTCAGAATGCGCTCGACCACGGGGTAGGCTTCCGGATGCACGGCCGAGGCGTCCAGCGGGTTGTCGCCATCGCGAATACGCAGAAAGCCCGCTGCCTGTTCGAACGTCTTGGCCCCAAAACGCGGCACCGCCTTCAGGGCTTCGCGCGAGCGGTACGGCCCGTTCTGGTCGCGGAACGCGACGATGTTGCGCGCCAGGCTGGGGTTGAGCCCCGACACGCGCGCAAGCAGTGCAGCCGAGGCCGTGTTCACATCCACGCCCACCGCGTTCACGCAGTCTTCCACGACCGCGTCGAGGGTTTTTGCGAGCTGGCGCTGGTTGACATCATGCTGGTACTGACCCACCCCGATGGCCTTCGGATCAATTTTCACCAGTTCCGCGAGCGGGTCCTGCAAGCGGCGCGCAATCGATACCGCGCCGCGCAGGCTGACGTCCAGATCGGGGAATTCTTCCGCGGCAATTTCCGAGGCCGAATACACTGAGGCCCCGGCTTCGGACACCACGATGCGCGTGAGGTTGAGCTCAGGATGCCGTTTCATGAGGTCGGCGACCAGCCTTTCGGTTTCGCGCGAGGCCGTGCCATTGCCGATGGCTACCAGCTCGATCCCGTGCTGGCGAGCCATGCGCGCCAGCGTGGCGATCGAACCATCCCAGTCGCGGCGTGGTTCGTGCGGGTGGATGGTAGCGGTCTCGAGCAGCTTGCCGGTGCGGTCGATGGCAGCTACTTTCACGCCGGTGCGTATGCCAGGGTCCAGGCCCAGCACCGGACGCGGGCCCGCCGGAGCCGCGAGAAGCAGGTCCTTCAGGTTGGCGGCAAACACGCGGATGGCTTCTTCCTCGGCCGACTCGCGCAGCCGCGCGATGAATTCGGTTTCGAAGCCGGGCAGCAGCTTCACGCGCCACGTCCAGCGGCATACGTCAGCCAGCCAGCGGTCGCGCTCGGTGGCGTCGAGCGCGAAGATGCCTTCGCCAAACTGCAGGTGGTCGGCGACGCGCCGAATGCAGGGGTGGGGGACGGCTTCCTCCAGGTCGGGCGCGAGCCCCAGGCGCAGGTCGAGCACCCCCTGGGCACGGCCGCGCAGCAGCGCCAGGATGCGGTGTGAAGGCAGCGTCTGCAGCGATTCCGAGAAATCGAACCAGTCGCGGAAGTTGGCTCCTTCAGTTTCCTTGCCCTCCACCACGCGCGAGTACAGCAGCCCGTTCTTCCACAGATAATCGCGCATGCTGCTGAGCAGTTCGGCGTCTTCGGCGAACCGTTCGGCCAGGATATCGCGCGCCCCGCCCAGTACTGCGCGCACGTCGGCAAAGCCATTCTCGGCATTCACGTACGGTTCCGCGGCGGTTTGCGGATCAGCGGCCGGGTCTTCCAGCAGCAGGTTGGCCAGCGGCTCGAGCCCGGCTTCGATCGCAATCTGGGCACGGGTACGGCGCTTGGGCTTGTAGGGCGCGTAAAGATCTTCCAGGCGCTGTTTGGAGTCTGCCGTTTCAATGGCCTGCTGAAGCTCGGGCGTCAGCTTGCCCTGCTCTGCGATCGACTGGAGAATGCTGGCGCGCCGCGCTTCCAGTTCGCGCAGGTATTCCAGCCGCACTTCGAGCTGACGCAAGACGGTGTCGTCCAGCCCGCCCGTCACTTCTTTGCGGTAGCGCGCAATGAAGGGCACGGTGGCGCCTTCGTCCAGCAAGCCTACGGCGGCCCGCACCTGTTCGGTACGCACATTGAGCTCGTCGGCAAGTTGTGCGCAAATGCGCAGATGAACACTGGTTTCGGAAGCGGTAGGATTAACTGTAACGGTCATTGTCCAGGTCGGTTGCATTGCCGCCTGGCGCCAGTTGCGCCAGCACGGTCGGTCGAAGTGCCAAAGCCTGCGATTTTGCCACTATTTCGAGTGCAGGGCAGCCTCGACTGCCGGTGCGATCAGGTTGCGGAGAATACCAGGTGCGTCGTGTGACACGGTGCATTTGCCGCGCGTGCGGACGCGTGGGAGAATCGGGTGCTCACCGCCGATATCCTTGCATGTCCAACAACGTCCATCCCTCTGAACGCGTCGCCGAGGTTGCCGAAGTATTCGCTGAAGGCGGCCGGCTTGCACGAGCTCTTCCCAATTACCGTGTCCGCCCGCAGCAGCTTGCCATGGCGGTTGCCGTCGCCCAGGCGCTGGAGGAGGGCTCTACCCTGGTGGTCGAAGCTGGTACGGGCACAGGCAAGACCTACGCTTACCTCGCGCCCGTGTTGTTGGGCGGAGGGAAAGTGCTGGTGTCCACGGGTACCAAGACCCTCCAGGATCAGCTTTACGCGCGCGACCTGCCACAGCTCATCAGTGCGCTGCAGATTCCGGTGCATGTTGCGCTGCTCAAGGGCCGCGCCAATTATTTGTGCCACTGGCACCTGGAACGCACGCAGGAAGATGCGCGCGGTCTGGCTTCGCGCGAGGAGGTGGCGCAGCTTGCACAGATCGTGAAATTCGCGAGGCAGACACGCACGGGCGACCGCGCCGAACTGGGCAGCGTGCCCGAGAATGCACCTGTCTGGTCGCGCGTCACCTCCACACGCGACACCTGCCTGGGGGCCGACTGCGAGTTCTATCGCGACTGTTTCGTGGTGAAGGCACGCAAGGCAGCGCAGGAAGCTGAAGTGGTGGTGGTCAACCACGCCCTGTTCCTCGCCGACATGGCACTCAAAGACGAGGGAATTACCGATCTGCTGCCGGCGGTGGATTGCGTGATCTTCGACGAGGCTCACCAGCTCCCCGAGGTGGCCACGCGTTTCCTGGGCGAGTCGGTGTCGAGCTTCCAGCTGCTGGAATTCGCGCGCGATGCACTGGCTGCAGGGCGGGCCTATGCCCGTGAGAATGCGGACTGGGAGGCACTCACCCAGGTGCTGGAACAGCAGACGCGCGAATTGCGGTTGAGCTGCGCACGTATTGAACAGATGCCGGGGCAGCGACTGGCGTTCGACGCCATGACTGATCGTGCTTCGTTCGACGAGGCAGTGGAGAACACCATTGATGCCCTGGTGCGTCTGAACCAGGTGCTGCACGCGGTGCGCGAGCGCCACCCCGACCTCGAACTTCTCGCGCGCCGGGGCCCCGATCTGGTCGCCCGGCTGCAGCGCTGGTGTGCTGAAACAGGGGATGCAGCCGATGTGCTGAACCGGACGGCTCCTGCGGAGGAACAGGACTCTGCCGCCGGCGCGGGAACCGAGGCGGGCGTGGCCCGGGCGAAGGGCGCACGCAACGCCGAGGCATGGGTGCGCTGGGTGGAAACCACCGCCAACCACATACGTCTGCACGCAGCACCGTTGAGCGTTGCGCATGCCTTCACCCGGTACCGGCCCAAGGGTCAGGCCTGGGTGTTCACTTCGGCCACACTGGCGGTGCGCAACGACTTTTCCCATTTCACGCGAGCGCTGGGGCTGTCCGATGTCATTACCGGGCAATGGGAATCGCCCTTCGATTACCCCAACCGGGGGTTGCTGTTCGTTCCGGACGGTCTGCCTGAACCCCACCACGCTGAATTCACTCCAAACTTCGTCGAGACGCTGCTGCCGCTGCTCGAAGCAAATGAGGGATGTGCGCTCGTCCTGTGCACCACGCTACGCGCGGTCGACCAGATCCACGCCCTGCTGCAGCGTGCTTTCAAGGAACGTGGCTGGAGCTGGCCCCTTTGGCGCCAGGGCGAGCGCTCCCGGCGCGACCTGCTTGCCGTGTTGCGCGCCGGTCAGCATGCAGTGCTGGTGGGCAGTGCCAGTTTCTGGGAAGGCGTCGACGTCCCGGGCGACGCCCTGACGCTGGTCGCCATCGACAAGCTGCCCTTCGCGCCGCCCGACGACCCCGTCATCGAGGCTCGCATCAAGGCTTGCCGCGAGCGCGGTGGCAATCCGTTCTTCGAGTTCCAGTTGCCGCAGGCCGCCATTGCGCTGAAGCAGGGTGCCGGCCGCCTGATCCGCTCCGAAAGCGACTGGGGCGTGCTCATGGTCGGTGACGGCCGCCTGGTCGAGAAGCCATACGGCAAGCTGCTGTGGCGGGGGCTGCCGCCGTTCGCGCGTACCCGCAGCCTCGAGACCGCGATCGATTTCCTGCGTGCGCACAAAACAAAGCCGCTTCCTGTCGAGGAAGCGGCTTCTGATGTACCGGCGCCGACTAGCCAGGGAAACTAACTGAAGGCCATCAGCTGCGGCAGGCTCAGGCCTGCCGGGTGGTCATCCGTTGCTCCACGTAAGCGGGTTCCACCATTTGAATTCCCGCTTGGGCAAGCCTTCTTCGAGCAGCCGGGTATTGGGGAAGTTGGTAGTGAGGATGCGGCGCATGTCGTCGCGTAGCTGGGTGAGTCCGAGCTTGTCGTACGACACCATCATGATGTAGAGCGCCTGCTCTACCGCGGGCGTGGTCTGAAAGTCGGCCACGACGGTTTCGGCGCGGTTGATGGCCGCCACATAGGCCTCACGGTCGAAGTAGTAGCGCGCCGTGTAGATCTCGTTCATGGCGATGGTGTTCAGCAGCCAGTTCATGCGCTCGCGGGCGT
>ERZ777003.2982-NODE-2982-length-17666-cov-37.653739_pt1 | contig 17666 bp, 13 predicted proteins | sample MGYA00374956_ERZ777003 | MGnify/ENA primary metagenome ERZ777003 (study PRJEB29302, sample SAMN06268252) | bioreactor metagenome | isolation source: Joint BioEnergy Institute, California, USA | place: USA:Joint BioEnergy Institute, California, USA | collected... | reverse complement strand
CGGCGAAGGAGCTGAGATTCGAGTATGCGGCCCGGTTGCGGGACGAGATCGCCGAGCTGAGGCGGGAGCTGAGGGAAACCGCGGAAGCGGCACGGTAGTCCCGGGGCTGCGTAGGAGCCGAATGGCCGACGAAGTCGGAGTAGATGTCACCCGTCGCCGCTTTCTGAGGTTGCCGGACCCGGGCTGGGCGATGCTCACCGTGCTCGCGGCGGCCGCTTATGCTCCCGCCAGCCTGTACGCAACCCAGTCGAGGCTTCTGGCGCGCGGTTATCGCCTGGCGTTTGTTGTCATCCTCGTGTTCATCGTGCTGACGGGGCTCAGCGCGGTTCTGGCACGCGTTTTGCCAACCCGTACCGGCGCTGCCTGGTTCGCAGTCGCTGTCTTCTGGTTTCTCTTCTCCTCGGGGAGAGGTCTGGCGGGGTCGTTCGGCGCGGCCGGCGTATTGGGTCTCGCGGTTCTCGGTGCAATCTGCGTGTTGGCCCTCGGGCTCTCCAATTGGCTCAACACGGTGATGGTCGGTTTTACCGCTTTGTTGATTCTCGCCCCGACGTTGACGATGGCCCAGCGGCCCACCCTCGAACAGTCAGAGGTCACACTGGCCTCCGGCGAAATCGACGTCTCAGCTGTTGCCTATCGCCCCGACATCTGGGTCTTGGTTGTGGATGGCTATCCATCGGGTTGGGCCATGGAGAACGTCTTTGGTGCTGACGCGCCGAAGCTCTACTCCACGCTCGACGAACTCGGCTTCGTCGTCGAACCCAACTCTCTGGCCGCATACTCCAGGACCGTCGGTGCTCTCCCTTCGATCCTGGACGGGAGGATGGTGATCCCTGCTGGCGCCACGGTCGGTGTCGAAGAAGAGCTTGCGCTTGGCGAGATCATCGGCGGCGAGTCACTGCTGGTGCGGGGCCTCTCCGACGCCGGGTACGCCGTCACCATGGTCGAGGCGGGTTGGCATCAGTCGGTGTGTGGAACTCGAATCGACCGATGCGTCAGGAGCGGCGTCTATGACGACATGCTGTCGTCGCTGGTGGCTGGATCTCTGGCGCCGTCGTTGTTCGGAGTCGATCCCGATCTCGGAACCCGGTTTGCCTCTCAGAGGACATTCAGCGTTCTCGAATGGCTCGCAGCAGAAGAGAACGGCTCACCTCGGCTGATTCTGGCGCATTCGCTGATTCCCCACCCACCGATGCTGCTCGATCGGGAGTGCCGTCCACGGGGATCGTCGGCACAGACCTCGGGGCGCGTGCTCGGACTTCGTGAGTTGGATCCGGCAATAGTTCGAGCGCGCGGCGAGGCGTTCGTCGATCAGGTCCGCTGCGTGGATGCCTTGGTGGAGGGATGGCTGGAAGAGGTCCCAGCCGATGATGTCGTCATCGTTGTCGGTGACCACGGATCGGAATTGCTCGGGCAGGCCGCACTACCTCCGGTGGAATGGACCTCCGACATGGTCAAAGAGCGGTTGCTGACCCTTGCCGCTGTTCGATTCCCTGGCTGTGACGTCGACACGCGTGCTGGCGTAACGGTCGTTCCGTCGGTATTGAATTGCCTCGGGATCGATGCCGAACGTCCTACACCCCAGTCGATGATCATCCCGAATGTGGCTGCCGAGGATGGAGCGTTGATCGATGTGTGGCCGGTCGAGGGTTCGACGTTGGATGAGCTCACCGCGGTGGCGACCGGCGAACGCAGCTAGGAGCGTTCCGGATTCATTCAGCGGGTGTCTTCTCACCCCGGGTACGGCGGAAGAAGTCACTGATGCGACGTCGCAGGAAGTGGTATCCGAGACTGACGGCCGCGACGGCACCGAGCGCCAACTGGGTGAGGGCGCTGCCGGTTGCGGGATCGAGGTATGCGAAGATCGGATTCATCTTTGTGCCCTTTCAAGCTCGTTCGTGGGGGTTCATCGGTCAGCCGGACGCCGCACTGTAGGTGACATCGGGGTCCTGCACTTCTACCAGCGGAAGAGGTGTCCCTGTTGCGCCGGCGATGAAATAGCGATCCGCTACTAGCTCCAACTCGGCGTCGAAGACGCAGTTCAGCACTCGGGGCAACAAGTTGACCAACGATATGTCGCTCGGCACAGGGTCCTGGCACGTTGTTGGTAGCCGCACCGATACCAGGGCCGAGAGGCGTTCCCACTGTCCCTCGAGGTCTACCTCCTCGGGAGGCATGCCGAGCTGTCCCAACGAGTCGGGCCCGTGGTCAGACACAAACAAGACGACGGCACCAGGCGGCGCGGCCGCGAGAACGGCATCCACAACGCGGTGTGCGCATTCGACTTGACCAACGTACGCCGCGCGTCGCTCAGCCAACACTTCATCGGGCAGCTGCGGAACGCCATTCAGCAACGTGCCTCGACGCAGAGGGTCCACAACGGGCGAACAATTCCGATCGAGGTAGAGGGGAGGATGCGGCAGTCCAAAGTGAAGGAACACGACATGAGGATGGGGCAAGCCGCCGATGACTCGATCCCACTCTTCGAGCTGGTCCAACCGTCCGAGGGTCGCAGTAGCCGCGGGATAACCGGCCGGGCGCTCGAGGAGGTACCCCACTGGGGTGGTCGAGAGGAGTTCGAAGGCGGTCAGGTTCGTTCCTGGGGTGGGAAGGCAAAGGTCAGCCTTTGCTGGGTCGCACCTCGTGCCCCACCAATGGTGCTCGCCATGGATGTAGGAGTAGCCGGCTGAACGCAGCGTCTCGATGAATCTGTTGTCTCCCGACATGATGCGAGCAAGCTCGTCGAAATCAGCCGTGGTCGGAACTGGGCCGGGCTCGAGCGGGTACCGCATATCGAGCATCGACGCCAGCGACATATGAGTGATCGAATAGTTCGCCGTTGCCTCGGACGCGATCGAGAACCCAGCAATCTCGAGGGAGCGCCGGAAGTCGGAGTCATCGAACTCGTAGAGATCTTTCAACACATCACTGCGGGCCATGCCGTCGAGGACGACGACATATATGTCCGGCGGGGACGCGTTGCTGACACCGACGGAGACTCCCAGTTCTGACGTGTCGCGGACGTGAAGCTCTCGCTCTGGAAGCCAGCGGATGGTGAGGAGCGCGAAACCTACGGAGAGCATCGTGAGGCCGGCAGTCAGGGCAACCACCCGAAAGCGCCGGTTCGAGCCGTAGACCCAACCAACGAGAAGAAGAAGGACCGTGATTGCCACAGCGGCCACCTCACCGGCAACAGGGCCGACGTCGAGTACGAGCGAAGGCCAGTACCAAAAGACGAGGATGGCCATGGAACAGGCTCCAACGGCTTTCTCCATCTGTTGTGTAAGGGCTCCGCTGGTGCCTGCTGCGGCGACCGCCAACACGAATAGCGCGGCTGTGACTAGACCGACGGCTGCGAAATCTGGTTGGTTGCGGACGTTCGCCGCCAACCAAAGAGCCGGATGGTGGGTGGCGAGCACAAAGAGCTGTACGAAATCCCAGGCTCGCAGAGAAGGGCGCGCCCTCTGATGGCTACGGTTCGAAGTCATGCTTTGCGGTGGTTTCGGCCACATCTGGTCGATCTAAAGCAGATTCACATATCAATCAAGCCGACCTTTGTTGCCACCGATGAGAAGGCAAGACCGAGAGGCTACGGTCTGTCCAACAGGGTTCTCGGAGTCACATGAAACAGCAGCCCGAACAACCATCCGTCTACGTCGCCATGAGCGCGGACGTCGTCCACCCCGGGCACATCAACATCATCAATGAAGCCCGCAAGCTCGGCCGTGTCATCGTAGGCCTTCTCACTGACGAGGCGATTGCTTCCTACAAGCGCCTCCCGCTGATGACCTACGACGAGCGCAGGGCGGTGGTCGCCGAGCTCAAGGGTGTCGACGAGGTGGTGCCTCAGCACACCCTCGACTACGTGGAGAATCTTCAAGCGCTCCGCCCCGACTACGTCGTCCATGGTGATGACTGGAAGACGGGTGTTCAGGCCCCGGTTCGCCAACGCGTCATCGACACCCTCGCCGAGTGGGGCGGGCAGCTGGTCGAGCCCAAGTACACCGAGGGGATCTCGTCGACGCGAGTCCACCAGAGCCTGAGAGAGATCGGAACCACGCCCGACATCCGCCGGCGGATCCTCCGCCGCCTGCTCGCCGTGCGCCCCCTGATCAGGTTCATGGAGGCCCACAGCGGCCTGACAGGCCTCATCGTCGAGCACACGACAGCGGAGCGCGACGGGATACCCGTGGCCTTCGACGGCCTGTGGCTGTCGTCGCTGACCGATTCCACGCGGAAAGGCCGGCCCGACACCGAGTACGTGGATCTCACGTCCCGCCTCACCACGGTCGAGGAGATCCTCGAAGTCACCACGAAGCCGATCATCTATGACGCCGACACCGGGGGACTGCCCGAGCATTTCGCCATGCGGGTCAAGACGCTCGAGCGCCTTGGGATCTCGGCTGTGATCGTCGAGGACAAGATCGGGCCCAAGCGAAACTCTCTGTACGGCGCCGATGTCGGCCAGACACAGGACATCCCCGAAGCATTCGGCGAGAAGATCGCGGCCGGGAAGGCGGCCCAGACGACTGACGAGTTCATGGTCATCGCCCGGATCGAGTCCCTCGTCCTCGGCGCAGGCGTCGACGATGCCATCAACCGGGGAAAGATCTACCTCGATCACGGGGCGGACGGCCTCATGATCCATGCGAGCCAAACCGATCCGTCGCAGGTGTTCGAGGTCCTCCGCGAGTTCAAGGGCGAGACACCCCTCGTCGTTGTCCCGACTGCCTTCAGTCACGTGACCGAGGCCGAACTCGCCGAGGCCGGGGCCAACATCGTCATCTATGCCAATCATCTCCTCCGGGCGGCCTACCCGGCCATGGTGCAGGTAGCCCAGTCCATCCTCGAGCACGGAAGAGCGTTGGAAGCCGAGGAGCACTGCCTGCCCATCAAAGACGTCCTGTCGCTCATTCCCGGGAACCGATGACCTTCGAAGCCGGCGACCTCGTCGCAGCGTTTTCAGCAGCAGGTGTCGAGTTCTACACAGGGGTGGCGGACTCGCTCCTCGCTCCTTTCAACGCCGAAATCGAACGTCGCGAGGGGGAGCTCACCCACATCCCGGCTCCGAACGAGGGATCCGCCGTGGCCGTCGCGGCCGGGTACCACGCCGCCAGCGGCCGGGTGCCCGTCGTCTATCTCCAGAACTCGGGCCTGGGAAACGCATGGAATCCGCTCGTGTCCCTCACCGACCCTGGCGTCTACGGCATCCCTATGGTTCTGGTGATCGGATGGAGAGGTGAGCCGGGGCGTCCCGACGAGCCCCAGCACCTCTTGCAGGGCGAGGTGATGCTGGATCAGCTGAGGCTGCTCCGCATACCGATCTTCGAGATCCCGAGCGGCGGCGAGAGCCTCGCCGATCTCGTCGAAACGGCGGTACAGGCGGCCATCGATCGGCCCGGTCCGACTGCCATCGTCGTCCGGAAGGGTGATCTGAGCGGGTCGGTCGACCGGGGCGATGGAACGGTGAAGTACTCACTGCGTCGGGCTGACGTCATCGCCACCCTGTTGGAGGAATTGCCCGCCGACACAGTATTCGTAGCTACCACCGGCTACGCCGGCCGGGAACTGGCGCAATTGAGGGACGAGCGACACGAAGAGGGGGTTCGCGACCTCCTGGTGGTCGGGTCGATGGGCCACGCCTCCTCCATCGCGTTCGGAATCGCCGTTGCTTCGCCCGACACCCCGGTGTGCTGTATCGACGGAGACGGGGCCGTGGCGATGCACACAGGTGTGCTTCCATTGATCGGCGCGGAGAGGCCCACGAACCTGGTGCACGTCGTGATCAACAACGGCGTCCATGAGTCGGTCGGCGGACAGCGGACCTCGGTTCGCAACGCCGATCTCGTCGGCTTGGCCCGGGCGTCCGGCTATCCCGCGGCAATGCGCTGCAACGACGCGGATGAACTCCGTCGTGCGTTGCGGACGGTTGCGGAGAGACCGCTCTTCTTGGATGTCGCTGTGGCGACAGGCACACTCGACAACCTCGGACGTCCGTCCGATCTGGGGAAGCGCTTTCGCAGGCTCCGCGAGTCCCTAGCAGATGACTGAGGTGATTTTCGGTCGAGGCGCCCTCCGCGATGCGGGTGACCGCCTGGCGCCGTCCGAGTCGCCCGTCCTCTTGTTGACGGGTGGGCGATCCTTCTCCTCGTCGGGAGCCGAAGCCGCGCTCCGGCCCTTCGTGGAGAGCCGTCGGGTCGTTCACGTCGGCGGTGTGCCGGCCAACCCGTCGGCCGAGTCCGTGTCAGCCTGCCTGGCGAGGGCCACCGACGAGTTGCCGTCGGTGATCGTCGCTGTGGGAGGGGGGTCGGTGATCGATACGGCGAAAGTCGTCGCATTGTCGATTGCCACGGGTCGAGCGCCGGAGGCTCTGGTCGAGCCCGGTCTCGACCTCACCCGCCCTGTGCCTCAGATCATCGCCGTGCCGACGACCGCCGGTTCAGGAGCAGAGCGAACGCCCTTCGCGGTCATGTACGTGGGGGAGCGCAAGTACTCGGTCGACCATCCATCGTTGGAACCGGCCCTCGCCATCCTCGACCCCGAGCTCCTGGACTCCGCCAGTCCGCAGACAATCGCGGCTTCGGGCTTCGACGCCATCGGCCATGCGATGGAGTCCATCTGGAACGTGAACTCAACGGAACAGTCGCGGAGGGACGCCGAGGCGGGCCTGCAGCTGGCCTGGTATCACCTGGCACCGGCATGGCAGGGAGATCGGGTAGCCCGAGAGCGCATGCTGGAGGCGGCGACCCTGGCCGGCGCCGCCATCAGCAAGACCCGGACGACGGCTGCTCACGCCATGTCGTATCACCTGACCGCCCGTTATCACGTGCCCCACGGCCACGCTGTCGCCGTGACCCTGGGGGCGTTCCTCGAATACAACGCTGATGCGACTGAACCGGATACGGTCGATCCCCGCGGTCCCGGGCACGTGAGGCAGGCCGTCGATCGGATCTGCGAGATCATCGGTGCCGACGATCCGTCGGCAGGTCGAAAGGCTGTCGCCGAATTGATGCAAGCCATAGGCCTGGAAACGCGACCGACACATTTCGGTGTGGACACTGAGGATCGGCGCCGCCAGTGGGTGGGGTCGGTGAACGTGGAACGGCTCAGCAACAACCCCCGACGCCTCGACGAGGTGTCGCTACTCGAGCTGGTCAAGAACCTGGGATGAGGACATGGCGGTGTTCAAAGGCCTGAAGAGCACTCTGGCGGAGTCACGGGACCTCGGCCGATTCCTCACCACGGATCCCGAGGAACGGCCAATCGTCTTCTACGCCGAGGACACCTTCACATACGTGCAGTACGAGGGCTACGTCTCGAGCCTTCTCGCCGCCGGACGGAAGATCGGCTATGTCACGTCGGCAGCTCACGACCCGCTCCTCGCCGATCCACCATCCGGCTTGCAGCCGTTCTACGTCGACAAGCAGCTGCCCCGCCTCTTCGAGAAGCTCGACTCCAAGGTCCTCGCTATCACCATGCCCGACCTCGGGCAGTTTCACGTCCCCGTGCCGCCGGTCGGGACCACCGCCTACGTCTTCCACTCGCTCAACAGCACCCACACGGCGTACCGCACAGGCGCCTTCGACCACTACGACGCCTTCCTATGCACGGGTCCACACCACGTCGCAGAGCTCCGAGCGCTCCGGAGTCAGCGAGGATTGCCGGAGCCAGAGCTGTTCGAGGTCGGCTACTACAAGCTCGACCGGATCATCCGCGACCACGCCGCCTACACGAAGAAGTGGCCGACGGACACGACTGTTCTCGTCGCTCCGTCGTGGGGGCGAGGCAACATCTTGGAGGCGCACGGGGCGGAAGTCGTCTCCGCACTCCGAGCGGAGGGATTCAGAGTCATCGTTCGCCCGCATCCCCAGTTCTTCCACTCCTTGTATCCGGAGGGCGAAGGGATCGTCGCTGGCCTCGAGCGCCAGTTCGGCGACGATCCATTGGTCGTGATCGAGAAGTCGATCGACACAGAGGATTCCTTCCACGAAGCCGACGTGATGGTGAGCGACTGGTCAGGAGCGGCATACGAATACGCCCTCGGCACCCTCCGGCCCGTCGCCTTCATCGAGACACCCCAAAAGATCTTCAACGACGAATGGCAAGAGATCGGGCTCGGTTCGTTCGAGCGAGACATGCGCTCACGGGTCGGCCGGATCGTCGAACCCTCGGCCGTGGGGGAGCTAGTGGCCGAGATGGTCGACCGGAAGAATGAGCTCCGTGAGGAGCTCGAGGCCTTGCGCCACCAGGTCGTCTTCAACGTCGGGAAGGCCGCTGCTGTCGGAGCCGAAGTGCTGGGTTCGCTGGCGGATCGCTGACCTGCAATCGAACATGCGTTCTCCCCGGAGGTGAACTACACTCGCGTCGTTCACTAGCCAGGCGGAGTCTCAGTGTCGACCGACACGATCCTCATCCGGGGGGCCCGGGAACACAACCTCAAGAACGTCACCGTCGAGCTGCCCCGGGACAAGCTCATCGTCTTCACCGGTCTGTCGGGCTCGGGCAAGTCCTCGCTGGCCTTCGACACGATCTACGCCGAGGGCCAGCGGCGCTACGTCGAGTCGCTTTCGGCGTACGCCCGCCAGTTCCTGGGGCAGATGGACAAGCCCGACGTGGACTTCATCGAGGGCCTGTCGCCGGCGATCTCCATCGACCAGAAGACCGCCTCCCGCAACCCCCGGTCCACGGTGGGCACCGTCACCGAGATCTGGGACTACCTGCGGGTGCTGTACGCCCGCATCGGCATCCCCCATTGCCCCAACCACGGCATCGAGGTGCGCCGCCAGACCCCCCAGCAGATCGTCGACCAGATCCTGGAGTTGCCCGAGGGCACCCGCTTCCAGGTGCTGGCGCCCGTGGTGCGGGGCCGCAAGGGCGAATACGAGAGCCTGCTCAAGGACCTGGCCCGCCAGGGCTTCGCCCGTGCCCGCATCGACGGGGAGGTGCGGGACCTCACCGACGACATCCGCCTGGACCGCTACTACCAGCACAGCATCGAGGTGGTCGTCGACCGCCTGGTGCAGAAGGCGGGGATCGAACAGCGCCTCACCCAGTCTCTCGAGACCGCCCTGGGCCTGACCGGCGGGGTGGTCGACATCGACGTCGTCGACGGCCCCACCCTCACCTTCTCCCAGTCCCTCGCCTGCCCGGAAGGCGACTTCTCCTTCGAGGAGCTGCAACCCCGCAACTTCAGCTTCAACAGCCCCTATGGGGCATGCCCCACCTGCTCGGGCATCGGCACCCGCTTCCAGGTGGACCCCGACCGGGTGGTGCCCGACCCCGACTTGTCCCTGGCCCAGGGGGCGATCCCCATGTGGGCGTCCAACCGGATGCGCTACTACCACCGCCTGCTGCGGGCGCTGGCCGACCATCTCGGCTTCGACATCAACACCCCCTGGAAGGACCTCCCGAAGAAGATCCAAAAGATCGTCCTCTACGGGCTCGGCGACGAGAAGATCACCGTCTCGTACCGGAACCGCTTCGGCCGCCAGCGCCGCTGGGAGGCCACCTACGAGGGGGCGATCCCGTTCCTCAACCGCCGCCACGAGTCCGCCGAGTCCGACGGGGCGAGGGAGTACTACCAGGAGTACATGGCCGAGGTGCCGTGCGACGACTGCGGCGGCGCCCGCCTCAACCCGGTGGCCCGGGCGGTCACCATCGCCGGCAAGGCCATCCACGAGGTGGCCGACATGTCCCTCGGCGAGTCCTACGCCTTCTTCGAGAACCTGCAGCTGTCGGAGCGGGACGCCCAGATCGCCGAGCGGGTGCTGAAGGAGGTGAAGGCGAGGCTCAGGTTCCTCCTCGACGTGGGCCTCGACTACCTGACCCTGTCACGGTCGGCCGCCACCCTCGCCGGCGGGGAGGCCCAGCGCATCCGCCTCGCCACCCAGATCGGCTCCGGCCTGGTCGGCGTCCTGTACATCCTCGACGAGCCGTCGATCGGCCTCCACCAGCGGGACAACCAGCGGCTCATCGAGACGCTGATCCGCCTGCGTGACCTCGGCAACACCCTGATCGTGGTGGAACACGACGAGGACACGATCCGGGTGGCCGACCACATCGTCGACATCGGCCCCGGGGCGGGCGAACACGGCGGCCGGATCGTCGCCTCCGGGACCCTCGAGGACATCATCGCCGCCCCCGACTCGATCACCGGCGACTACCTGGCCGGCCGGCGAACCATCCCCGTCCCCGAGAAGCGGCGCCAGGGCAACGGGAAGAAGATCGTCGTCCGGGGAGCCGCCGAGAACAACCTCAAGGAGATCGACGTCGAGTTCCCCCTCGGCAAGTTCATCTGCGTCACCGGCGTGTCCGGCTCCGGCAAGTCGACCCTGGTGGAGGACATCCTGTGGAAAGGCCTCGCCGCCCAGATCAACCGGGCCCGCACCGTGCCGGGGCGCCACCGGAAGATCGAGGGCCACGAGGCGATCGACAAGGTCATCGACATCGACCAGTCGCCGATCGGCCGCACCCCGAGGTCGAACCCCGCCACCTACACCGGGGTGTTCGACCACATCCGCACCCTGTTCGCCTCCACCCCCGAGGCCCGGGCCCGGGGCTACAAGCCGGGGCGGTTCTCGTTCAACGTCAAGGGCGGCCGCTGCGAGGCGTGCTCCGGAGACGGGACGATCAAGATCGAGATGCACTTCCTCCCCGACGTGTACGTCCCGTGCGAGGTGTGCGGGGGCAAGCGCTACAACCGGGAGACGCTCGAGATCACCTGGCGGGGCCTCAACATCGCCGACGTCCTCGACATGTCGGTGGACGAGGCGCTGACGTTCTTCGAGAACCAGCCGAAGATCGTCCGCATCCTCCAGACCCTCCACGACGTCGGACTCACCTACATCCGCCTCGGCCAGCCCGCCACGACCCTGTCGGGCGGGGAGGCGCAGCGGATCAAGCTCGCCTCCGAGCTGGGGAGGCGGTCGACCGGCTCCACCTTCTACATCCTCGACGAGCCCACCACCGGCCTGCACTTCGAGGACATCCGCCGCCTCCTGCTGGTGCTGCAGCGGCTGGTCGACGCCGGCAACACTGTGGTGGTGATCGAGCACAACCTCGACGTGATCAAGTCCGCCGACCACATCATCGACCTCGGCCCCGAGGGCGGAAGCGGGGGAGGGCGCATCGTCGCCCAGGGCACGCCGGAGGAAGTGGCCGAGGTGGGGGAGTCGTATACCGGGAAGTTCCTCAGGGAAATGCTTCGCTGACCGCAGCGCGGCGGTTGCTGCGGAGGTGGACGACGCCCATCGCCGTCAATGTGAGTATGGGCGCCAGGGTCCGTACCGCGTTGTTGCCCACCGACCAGACCAGCTCAGAGGCCACCAGCCCGACGGCCACCCAGCTCCAGGTGAGCCATCGCCAGAGGACCGGCGCCTTCCACAGGAGGGGAACCGACACGACGAGGGCGACCAGGGTGAGCACCGCCCAGGCGATGTCGTCTGCGCCGACGATCGACCAGCGAGCGACTCCGGCGATGATCCCGGCCCCAGGCGCAACCACGTTGCCCGAGGCGTCGAATGGGTTCCCTATCGCCCAACCCACGTAGGCCATCCAGGCGAGCAGGGAGGCGCCTGGCACGAGAACCGTGGCCGCCGCGCTCTTTCGTTCATCGAGGGACCACCAGGTGTAGCCGGCCAGGCCGGCGGCGAACGCCAGGGCGGGCTCTTTGGCGAGGCCGGCAAGCGCCAGACACACGACGGCGAGTGTCTCCTTTCGGGCGAGGAGGGCAGACACGGCAGCCAGGCCGAGGGCGAGCGCGAGGTTGTCGGCCGTCAGGAGCCGGGCGGACATCCACACTCCGGGGTTGAGAGCCACCGCCAGGGCGACGGCTGGATTGATTCCTAGTCGTAGGGCTATATCGGCTGCGGCGGCGGTCGCAACGCCCACGGAGAGCGCCGACACGACGATCATTCCCCACAGCAGCGCCTCGCCGTCGAGCAGCCCACCCAAGCTGGCTACGACCGGGAAGAGGATTCGGCGATAGCGGTAGCTGGGGGACTCCGCCGCCACCATCTGGTCGGGGACGAACCGGCCCAGGGGATCGAGGCCGATGGCGTAGAACAACTGGCCGTCGTGGCCGATGCCCTCGGTGAACGCCACGTCGGGGAGTTCGGAGCGAATCAAGTCGGCGAGGGGATGGCGATCTCCGGCGTGGATCAGCCCCGTCGGTCCCCCGAGGGCGTTCGCTTGCGCCACCTGGAAGATCGCCGCCAGGACGACGCCCACGAGGAACCATTTGAGAAGTGTGCGGTGCCTGGCAGCAATCGGCATGAGGGCATGATCGTCGGATGAGGGTCCGGCCTGAATGAATGAATCGTCAAGGGCGGCGGGGCCGGTTCCGATAATCTGCTCTCGTGCCGAAGCTCTCCGTTCTCATGCCCGTCTACAACGAGTCGCGCACGCTGCGCACGATCGTGGGGCGGGTGCTCTCGTCGCCGATCGATCTCGACATCGAGATCGTCGCCGTGGACGACGGCTCGAAAGACGACTCGGTGGCCATCCTCAACGAACTGGCTGCCGAGGACCCACGCATCAGGGTGATCGTTCAGCCCCACAACATGGGCAAGGGAAAGGCGATCCGCACCGCCATCCACCACATGACCGGTGACATCGGCATCATCCAGGACGCCGACCTCGAGTACGACCCCCACGAGTACCCCCGCATCCTCAAGCCGATCCTCGAAGGCAAAGCCGACGCCGTCTACGGGTCCCGGTTCGCCACGTCGGAGGAACGGCGGGTCCTCTACTTCTGGCATTCGCTGGGCAACAAGGTCCTCACCGCCCTGTCCAACATGGCCACCGACCTGAACCTCACCGACATGGAGACCTGCTACAAGGCGGTGCGGGCCGACATCCTCAAGAACCTCCGGCTGACGTCCGACCGCTTCGGCATCGAGCCGGAGATCACCGCCCGCCTCGCCCAATGGGGCGCACGGATCTACGAGGTCCCGATCAGCTACCACGGCCGCACCTACGCCGAAGGAAAGAACATCGGCTGGAAGGACGGCGTGCAGGCGCTGTGGCTGATCTTCAAGTTCCGCTTCCTCGACACCAAATTCACCGAAGAAGCCGACCACCGCACCCGCCACGCCCTAGGCCGCGCCCCCCGCTACCGCAAGTGGCTGCTGTCCCAGTTCGCCGGCTACATCGGCGACAAGGTGCTGGAGGTCGGCGCCGGGCCCGGCCATTTCACCGCCCAACTGCTGGCGACCCCCGAACTGGTGGCGGTCGACTCCCAGCCGATCTACGTCGAGGGCCTGCGCCGCCGCTTCGGCCACCTCGAGAACCTCCGGGTCGAGCACGCCGACCCCGAGGATGCCCGTTTCGCCGAGGCCACCGGCGACGGGTTCGACACCGTCGTCGACTTCACCACCCTGCAACGGGCCTCCGACCCCCAGGCAGTGGTGGACAACCACGCCTCGGTGCTGGAGTCGGGAGGGCACCTGTTGGTCCACGTCCCCGCCGGGGCGGAGCTGTTCTCCGACCTCGACCGCGCCGCCGGCCACCGCCGGCGGTTCTCGGAGACGGACCTGCGCAAGCTGATCGAAGGCGCCGGCCTGGAGGTGGTCGAGTTGAAGCCGTTCAACCGGATGGGCCGGCGCATCTGGGGCCTGTTGGGAGGGAAGGACCGCAGCTCGATCTCGGCGTTCGAAGCCCGGTTGGCCGACCTCGCCACCCCCGTCCTGTCCCGCATCGACGCCCAGATGTCGGGTCCCGGCCTGTCGCTCGTGGCGGTGGGCCGCAAGCCATGAACGCCGCCGCCCCTACCCTTTCCTGAAAGTCTCGGAGGACCCATGGAGGACTTGAGCAACCGGGAGGCCTTCGCCGACAAGCACGCGGTGGTGCTGGGAGGCGCCGGCTTCCTCGGTTCCCACATCTGCACCGCCCTGGTCGAGGCAGGAGCCAAGGTCACCGCCATCGACAACCTGATCACCGGAAAGGCCGACAACGTCGACCACCTGCTCGAGCATGGCCGGTTCCGCCTCATCGACTACGACGTCACCGACTACCTGCACGTCAAAGGCGAAGTCCACTACGTCCTCAACTTCGCCTCGCCGGCGTCGCCGGTCGATTACCTCCGCTGGCCCATCCACACCCTCAAGGTGGGGGCCTTCGGCACCCACAAGGGCCTGGGCCTGGCGAGGGCCAAAGGGGCGGTGTTCCTCCTCGCCTCCACGTCGGAGGTGTACGGCGACCCGCAGGTCAACCCGCAGCCGGAGACCTACTGGGGCAACGTCAACCCGATCGGGCCCCGCGGCGTCTACGACGAGGCGAAGCGATTCGCCGAGGCGCTCACCCTCGCCTACCACCGCGAGCACGGCATAGACGTGCGGATCGTCCGCATCTTCAACACGTTCGGGCCGAGGATGCGCCCCGACGACGGCCGGGCGGTCCCGGCGTTCTTCAAGGCGGCCCTGGAGAACCGCCCGCTGCCGGTCCACGGCGACGGCTCCCAGACCCGCTCCCTCTGTTACGTCGACGACCTCATCGAGGGGATCCTCCGACTGGTCCTCTCCGACGTCACCAGCCCGGTGAACATCGGCAACCCCGAGGAGGTGACGATGCTGGAGCTGGCGGAGACGATCCAGGACGTGGTCGGCAACCACCCCGGCATCGAGTTCCAGCCCCGGCCCGTCGACGACCCGACCGTCAGGCGCCCCGACACCACCAAAGCCGAACAGCTGCTGGGCTGGAAGCCCCGCTACTCGCTGCGGGAAGGCCTCGAGCTCACCCTGCCCTGGTTCAAGCAAGTCCTCGGCCTCTGACGATGGAGTGGTCGTCTCTCGCCGGGTGGTGGCTCGACGAGCTCGCCTCCGACCCCGCCTACGAAGAAGAGGTCCTTCCGCTGGCGCTGCGGCTCCTCGACCCCCAACCCGCCAAGACGTACCTCGACGTCGGCTGCGGGGAAGGGCGGGTGATGAAGTCCATCGCCGAGCGGGGAGCCGAGGCGGTGGGAGTCGACGTGTCCCCCGAACTGGTGGAGCTGGCCTCCCGGTACGGGAAGGTCCACCTCGCCGACGTGCCCCCGTTCGACTTCATGGGCGACGACGCCGTCGACGGGGTGGTGCTCGTGCTGGTGCTGGAGCACATCCGCGACGAGGAGCACGTGTTCGCCGAGGCGGCCCGGGTGACCCGCCCCGGGGGAGTGCTGGCGATCGTCATCAACCATCCCGTCTGGACCGCCCCCGGCTCGACCCCGATCCAGGACTCGACGGGCGAGATCCTGTGGCGGCCGGGGGAGTATTTCTCCACCGGCTGGAGCGACGAGCCGGCGGGCGGCGCCACCATCCGCTTCCACCACCGGACCATGTCCCGGCTGCTGAACTCTGCGGCCGCCGCCGGATGGGCGCTCGAGGAGCTGGTGGAGGAGGGAGTGACCGCAGCCCAGATCGCCCGCACCCCCGCCTTGCGGGGACAGGAGCACATCCCCCGGCTGCTGGGCGCCCGGTGGCGACTGGCCACGTGACCCCGGCCGGTCCTGGCATCGGCTCGCCGCGATCAGCTAGGTTCGGGCGGCGGCGATGACTGGGGGAGCCTCCGTCCGGCTCGGGTACCGGCCCGACATCGACGGCCTGCGGGCCGTCTCGATCCTGTTGGTCGTCGGGTTCCACGCCGGCTTCGAAGCCCTGGCCGGAGGCTACGTCGGCGTCGATGTCTTCTTCGTCATCTCGGGGTTCCTGATCACGAGCCTGCTGATCGCCGAGCAGGAACGCACCTCACGCATCTCCCTGCGCGACTTCTACGCCCGCCGAGCCCGCCGGCTCCTGCCGCTCGCCTTCCTGACGATCCTCTGCACTCTCGTCGCCGGGTACGCCCTCGCCGTTCCCCTCCGCCGCTCCGAGCTGGTCCGCGACGCCATCGCGTCTTCGCTGTACTTCGCCAACTGGCGGTTCGCCGGCCAGAGCGTCGCCTACTCGGACAGCGAAGTCACAGAGAGCCTGTTCCTGCACTTCTGGTCCCTGTCGGTGGAGGAGCAGTTCTACGCGGTTTGGCCCCTGCTCGTCGTCGGCGCCGTGGCGGTGGCCAGAAAGAGAGGCTGGGGCGCCAGGCCCGTTCTCGGCTTCGCCATCGGGGGAGTGTCGGCTGTGTCGCTGGCCGTGTCGGTGATCGCGTCGTATCACAGCCCCGACGCCTACTACTTCACCCACACCCGCATCTGGGAGCTCGGGGTGGGGGCCGGACTGGCCATCGCCGGGCAGCGGATGCCCATCCTGCGGCGCGGCCCAGCCGAGGCGCTCGCCGCCGCCGGTCTGGGGATGATCGTCGCCGCCGCGCTCGTCTACGACGACACCACCGTGTTCCCCGGCTACACCGCCTTGCTCCCGGTCCTCGGCTGTGCGGCTGTCATCGTCGCCGGCCACAGCCAGCGAGGACTGATACGCAGACTCCTAGGCGCCTCCCCGATGACCTACATCGGCCGGCTCTCGTACGCCTGGTACCTGTGGCACTGGCCGGCGGTCGGATTGGCCGCCTTGGCGGCCCGCCGCCTCGGGTACGAACCGAACCCGACCCTCGTCCTCGGTGCGGTCGCCGTGTCGTTCGGCGCCGCGGCGGCGTCCCATCACCTGGTGGAGCAGCCGATCCGCCACTCGCAGGGCCTGGCCCGCCGACCTTCCCGGGCGCTGGCCATGGCGGCGTGCCTGACCACGCTCCCCGTCTTCGTCGGCGTGACCCTGGACGCGACCAGGCCGGAGACGGCGGTCGCCGCGGCCGAGGGCGCATCGGCGGGAGAGGCGTCTTCGACGGTGGCGATGACTCCGGAGGAAGCGGCGGCAGACGAGGTCACCATGCAGGCTCCCGAATGCCACTCCCGGTTCCCCGAAGTGGACGTTTCCCCGGACTGCCTCTACGGGGACCCGGACGGAGACCCGACCGTGGTGCTGGTGGGCGACAGCCACGCCCAGCACTGGCTGCCGGCTCTCGATGCCGGCGCCAGAAGCCGCGGCTGGCGGGTGCTGGCCTGGACCAAGTCCTCCTGCACACCGATCGACGTGCCGCTGCGCAATGACCGTCTCGAGCGGGAGTACCGGGAGTGCTACGAGTGGCGGGAGAGGGTGCATGAGGCGGTCGCGTCGCTCGGCGGCGCCGACGTCGTAGTGGTCGCCGACTCCTACCGCTACACCGAGATGATGATCGGGCCCGACGGGGAATCGGTCGAGCCGGCCCGCGCCGCCGAGCTGTGGAAGGAGGGTGCGGCCCGGACGTTCGAGGCCTACGAGGACACGGCCGGCGTCGTGGTCCTCCTGCGTGACACGCCGTGGGCGCACCGCTCGATCCCCGAATGCCTCTCGGAGGATCCGTCGACTCCCGGCCGGTGCTCGTTCTCGTTGGATGGGCGGATCCACCTGGACGAGGCGTTCGTCGGCGCCGAACTGGAGGCGGCGCCGGCCTCGGTCGAGGTGGTGGACATGACCGACGCCGTGTGCGAGACCGACCCCTGCCAGGTGGTCACCTCCGAGGGAGTGATCAAGTACCGGGACAGTCACCATCTGACGCAGACGTTCTCCCGCCGGCTGGCGGACGCGTTGATGGAACGTCTGGAAGACGTGGCGGGAGCGGCGGCGACGGTTCGGGGCGGTTGAGCGGAAGCCCAGACGGGCGATCCGTCCCTAGAGCTCGTGTCCCGTCACCACTCGTCGGTCGGCTAGCACCGTCCAAGCGCCGTT
>ERZ777003.2981-NODE-2981-length-17676-cov-14.892458_pt1 | contig 17676 bp, 10 predicted proteins | sample MGYA00374956_ERZ777003 | MGnify/ENA primary metagenome ERZ777003 (study PRJEB29302, sample SAMN06268252) | bioreactor metagenome | isolation source: Joint BioEnergy Institute, California, USA | place: USA:Joint BioEnergy Institute, California, USA | collected... | reverse complement strand
TATGGTGCTAGCAGAGCACCGACGCGATGGACGGAAGTATTATTTGTGGTGCGGGGCGTGCCGCGGGGTGTGCCGCTTCGTGCCACTATGAGCTTCCGCCCTGTAGCTGCTGGAGTCTTGCGCCCGCGTGTTCTCATCACCGGCGGCGCCGGCTTCATCGGGCCGCGCATTGTCGAGCCGCTGCTCCACAGCGGGCACAAAGATGCCCACCCGCGCTGAGGCGTAGGTGGGCCTAGATACGTTCACCTGAGCTGGGAGACAGTTCCTGCTCGGCACCTCCGGCGCGCCACGACGGTTGGCTCAGGCATCTCCGAGCGTTGCGCACCATGCCGCCGGCCGTGGGGCCTCGCCTACCCCTCCAGCCCCAGCGCCGCCGCCTCCTCGGCCGTGAGCGCCTGCCCGGACGCCCACTCCTCCGCGAGCGCCTCTCCGCCCAACTCCCGGCGCACCGCACCGATAATGCGCCCGTACCAGCCCCGGTCCGACGGCGGCCGGTGCTTGTCGTGCCGCTCCCGCAGCGCCGCCGCCGCGCCCAGCAGCCGCGCCGCGCGCCGGGCGCGCCCCTCCGCCACCGCCACGCCGGCCAGCATCTCGAGCGCGAAGGTCAGCGCGTCGAGCCAGCCGACCCGCGCCGCCAGCTCGAGCGCCTCGCGGCAGCAGGCGCGCCCTTCCTGCGCCCGGCCCTGCTCGATGTGGGCCTGCGCCAGGCAGAGCTGTGTCCAGGCGATGCCGCTCAGGTTCTCGTGCTTGCGGAACAGCGCCAGGCCCTCCTCGGCGTACCGCAGCGCCGCCGCGCAGTCGCCGCCCTTGATCGCCGCCACCGCCTGCAGGTGGCGCGCCCACCCCAGCCCGTGCTCGTCGGCGCCGACCTCGAACAGCGCCGCGCTCTCGTCCGCGTAGCGCCGCGCCCCCGCCGCGTCCCCCTCGTCGGCGGCCGCCTGCGCCATGCCGAGCAGGGTCCACGCGATGCCGGGCGTATCGCCGAGCCGCCGCAGCAGCTCGATGCTCTCGGCGAAGGCCGCGCGCGCGGCGGCGAACTCCCGGCGCCCGACGTAGATCCGGCCCAGGTCGCGCAGCGCCGCCGCCACGCCGACTTGGTCGCCGAGCTCGCGGAACAGCGCCAGGCTGGCCAGGTAGCGCTCCTCGGCCGCCGCGCTCTCGCCGCGCTCGGACAGCACGAGCCCGAGCTGGTAGCCGGTCCACGCCTCGGCCGGCCGGTCGCCCAGGGCCTGGAACAGCGCCAGCGCCTCCTCGGTCGCCGCCACGGCGGTCGGGAGGTCGTCCTGGTACAGGGCCAGCCCGCCGAGCGCCGCCAGCAGCTTCGGCCGTATGCCCGGCGCGACGTGCGCCGCGAGCGCCAGGGCGTCCTGCACCCGCTGCCGCCCTTCGCGCAGGTGGCCGCGCGCCGGCCAGAACCAGCCCAGCGCCGCCGCGAGCCGCACCCCCGCGGCAGCCCGCGCCTGCCCCAGCGTCGCCGCCCGCTCCCCCGGGCTGATGCTTGGGTCCCCCAGGCCCCACGCCAGCGCGGCCCGCAGATTCTCGTACTCGGCCTCCAGCCGGCTCAGCCAGTCGCCGCGCGACGGGAGGTGCTGCGCGCGCTCGGCCTGCGTGGCGAGGTCCAGGTAGTAGGCGGCGTGACGCTCGCGCGCCAGCTCCTCCTCGCCCAGCCCGCGCAGCTGCTCGAGGGCGTACTCGCTGATCGACTCGAGCATGCTGAAGCGCTGCGTCTCCGCGCCGGGCTGCTCGCGCTGCAGCAGGCTCTTCTGCGCCAGCGCGTTGAGCAGCGCCATCCCGCGCCGCCACTCGCCCGGCGCCACCAGCGCGCATGCCGCGTCGGCGGTGTAGCTGCCGGTGAAGACGCCGAGCCAGGCGAACGCCCGCCGCTCGTCGGGCGTGAGCAGGTCGTAGCTCCAGGCGATCGCGCCGCGCAGGGTCTGCTGGCGCGGCGGCAGGTCGCGCGGCCCGTCGGCGAGCAGGTCGAGCCGCCGCTCGAGCCGGCTCAGCAGCTCGCACGGCCCGAGCAGGCCCGCCTGGGCCGCGGCCAGCTCGATCGCCAGCGGCAGCCCGTCCAGCCGGCGGCAGATCTCGGCCAGCGCCGGGACGTCGGCGCTGGTCACGGTGAAGGAGTGGTTGGCGGCGCGGGCGCGCTCGAGGAACAGGCGCACGGCGGGGGCGCGCAGCGCCGCGGCGGGCGGCTGATCGGGGCCGCCGTGGGGCAGCGCCAGCGGCGTGACGTGGTAGACGTGCTCGGCGCGCAGCCGGAGCACCTCGCGGCTCGTGACCAGCAGTGTGAGCGCGGGGCAGGCGGCGAGCAGATCGGCGACCAGCGGCGCTGCGGGGATCAGGTGCTCGAAGTTGTCCAGCACCAGCAGCATGCGCCGGTCGCGCAGGGCGCTGTGCAGGCTCTTCTCGAGCGGCTCATGCTCGCTCTCGCGCACCCCCAGCGCCCCGGCCACTGCCTCGAGCACCTGCTCGGACGCCGTCAGCGCGGCGAGCGCCACGAACCAGACTCCGTCCGGGAAGGCGGTGCGCGCCCGCCGCGCCGCGGCGATCGAGAGGCGCGTCTTGCCGATCCCCGGCGGGCCGACCAGCGTGATCAGCCGGGCGCTGCGCCGCCGCAGCAGCGTCGCCACCTCGACCAGCATGCTCTCGCGGCCGATCAGCGGAGTCGGCGGCGCCGGCAGGGCGTCCGGCCCGAGGCGCGGCAGCGGCGTGAGCCGCACGCCCTCCTGCTCGGCGGAGGGCAGCGCGTAGACTCCCTGCTCCGCCAGCGCCACCCGCAGGAACGCCGGGCGCTCGTCGGGCGCGACCTGCAGGTGCTGCGCCAGGCGCTCCGCCATCTGGCGCGAGGGCCGCCGCTCGTCCGCCTCGATCTTCTTCACCGTCTGCAGGGCGCAGCCGACCAGCTGGGCCAGCTCGCTCTGAGTCAGATCGAGCGCCTTGCGCCGGCGGCGTACCCAGGAGCCGAAGGAGTCGCTGTGCTTCATCAGGCGCTCTATGTTATCGCCGTGGCTGCCTCGCCATGCACTTCTAGTATACCAAAGGTATACCAGCGCGAAGGGTTTCGCCATCATAATGGATAGACTATCCCCCACGTCACCCTCCTGCGCGGCAGGGCTCGTGATATATAAGTGTGGAGGCGATCCCTCCACACCTCCCTGTGCGGCGGGGCCAGCAGCTCGGGGAGAGGCACGTAGGGCAGCCTGCTGCCCTGCGCGGCGAGGCGAGCGGAAGAGAATGCGCGGAGGGGTCTCCGCACCTTCCGCCCGGCAGCGCATCGTAACGATTGCCAACCGGTCCGCGTGGAGCGTATCATTGTCCGGGTGTCTATCGGTCTCTCTTAGAGAGATGTTGTCCTACTTCCATCCGGCCAGCGAGCGCTTCTTCAGCTCACGCGGCTCGTCGATGCACGATGGGAGGTCGGCCGATGCATCCACCGGCGCTTCCGTACGTCCTACCCCTCTTCGCCGCCGCGGTGCTCTGCAGCGTCCTTGTGATCTACGCCTTTCGCCACACGTCGGTGGCCGGCGCCGTGTCGCTGGCCTTCCTCTCGCTCGCGGTCGCCGAGTGGACGTTGGGCTACGGGCTCGAGATCGCTGCCGTCAATGAGGCGAGCAAGGTGCTGTGGGCCAAGCTCCAGTACCTCGGCATCGTCACGGCGCCGGTCGCCTGGCTGGTCTTCGCCGGGCGCTTCGCTGGGCGGGCCACCTGGCTGGGCGGCCGGCACCTGCTTGCCCTGCTCGCCATCCCGGCGCTGACGCTGGCGCTGGTGCTGACGAACGAGTGGCACCACGTGGTGTGGCGCTCGATCGAGCTGGTGGCCGCCTCCCCGCTCGCCCGGCTGGAGATCGAGTACGGCCCCTGGTTCTGGGTCCACGCCGGCTACTCCTACCTGGCGATGGCGCTCGGCAGCGTGCTGCTGGTGATGCGCGCGCTCTACGCCTCGCGCCTGCACATGCGGCAGATCGTCCTGCTGCTGGTCAGCGCGATCACGCCGTGGGCGGCGAACGTGATGTACCTGGCGCGCATCCCGCCGTTCGGCGGGATCGACCCGACGCCGTTCGCGTTCGCGCTGAGCAGCCTGCTCCTCGGCTGGGGGCTGCTGCGTAACCGGCTGCTGGACATCTTGCCGATCGCCCGCGATGTGATCGTGCTCGGCATGCGCGACGGGGTGATCGTCGTCGACAGCCGCGGCCGCGTCGTGGACATCAACCCCGCCGCCGAGAACTTCTTCGGCCGCTCGGCCGCCGCGGTCGTCGGGCAGCCGGCCGCCGAGGTCTTCGGCGACCACCCGGCGCTCGCGGCGCTCGCGTCTAATTTCGCCGAGCAGCGCGCGACGATCGTCGACGAGCGTGAGCCGCGCCGCCTCTACGACGTGAGCGTCGCGCCGTTCGCGGACCACCGCGGGCGCCCGGGCGGCTGGCTGGTGACCATGCGCGATGTGACCAAGCAGGCGCGCGATGAGGCCACCCGCCGCTTTCTGCTCGCCCAGCAGGAGACGATGCAGCGCGTCGCGCGCGCGATCAGCACCTCGCTGCGCCTGGACGAGATCTTCGAGGTGGTGGTCGCGCAGATCTGCGAGGCGTTCGGCTACCAGATGGTCAGCATCTATCTGCGCGAGGGCGACCAGCTGAACCCCCAGGCGTGGACCGGCTACGACGAGGTCATGTCGCCCATCCGCGTGGACCGGGGCGTCTCCGGGCGCGTGGTGCGCACCGGGCGCGCGGCGTTCGTGCAGGACGCGGACGCCGACCCGGACTTCATCTTCGCGAAGCCGGGCACCCGCCAGGCGATCATCACGCCGCTGAAGACCCACGAGGGGGAGGTCATCGGCACGCTGGCGGTCGAGTCCACCGGCGAGCCGCAGCTCACCGACGACGACTTCGCCCTGCTGTCGCTGCTGGCGGACCAGATCAGCGTGGCGGTGGTGAACGCCCGGCTCTTCGAGGAGCTGCGCGCCTCGCGCGAGGCTGCGGAGGCCGGCGCGCGGGCCAAGGGGGCGTTCCTGGCGCAGATGAGCCACGAGATCCGCAACCCGATGAACGGCGTGGTCGGCGTGACTGAGCTGCTGCTGCGCACCGACCTCAGCCCCGAGCAGCGCGCGCTGGTCGAAGTGGCGCGCGCCAGCAGCCGCACGCTGCTCGAGCAGCTCAACGACACGCTCGACTACCTGAAGATCGAGGTGGGCCGGCTCGAGCTGGCGCGCGAGCCCTTCGATCTGCGCGGGACGATCGAGGACGCGCTGGAGCAGGTCGCGCTGCCCGCCGCGGAGAAGCGCCTCGACCTCAGCTACCGGATCGAGCCGGGCGTGCCGCTCCTGATCGTGGGCGACCGCGTCCGGCTGCAGCAGATCCTGGTCAACCTGTTCAGCAACGCGGTCAAGTTCACCGACCGCGGCGAGGTTGCGGCGGTGGTCAGCGCGTCGGCGCTGGCCGACGAGCGCTGCGAGCTGCGGTTCGAGGTTCGGGACACCGGCATCGGCATCCCGCTGGACCGGGTCGGCGAGCTGTTCCAGCCGTTCAGCCAGATCGACTCGTCCTCGGCGCGGCGCCGCGTCGGCAGCGGGCTCGGGCTGGCGATCAGCAGGCAGCTGTGCCAGCTCATGGGCGGGACGATGTGGGTCGAGAGCGACGGGCGGAGCGGCTCGACGTTCTTCTTCACGCTGCGCGTAGAGGCGCCGCGCAAGTGGCAGGATCTGGACGACGAGCCCGGCGTGCTGGCCGGCAGGCAGGCGCTGCTCGTCGCCCAGGAGAGCTCCGCGCGGCGCGCGCTGGCCGCGCAGCTGGCGGCGCTTGGCGTGGGCGTCCAGGTGTGCGGCTCGCCGGAGGAGGCGCTGCAGGTGGTCGCGCGCGGCTGGCGCTTCGATGTGGCGATCCTCGGGCTGCCGCCCGAGCCGTGCGTGGACCTAGCGCGCGCGCTGCGGGCTGCCGACGCCGCCGGGATGGCGATCGTCCGGCTGGCGTGGCTCGGGGAGACCTTCCCGCCGGCTGAGGCGGAGCTGTTCCAGGGCGCGCTCTACCGCCCGGTCAAGCAGCCCCACCTGCGCGCGCTCCTGGCGCGTCTGATCCACCGGCAGCCGCTCGCGTCCCCGCTGGCCGCCGTGAGGCAGCCGCTGATGCAGCCGCTGCGCGTGCTGATCGTGGACGACGACCGCGTCAGCCGGCAGCTGTTCGCCCACCTGCTCGACGCGCTCGGCCACGAGGCGGAGATCGTCTCGAACGGCGCGGCGGCGCTCGAGGCGCTCGCCCGCCAGCGCTACGACCTGCTGTTCCTCGACGTCCGCATGCCCGACGTGGACGGCGTGGAAGTGGTGCGAACGGTGCGCTCCACCCTCCCGCCGCCGCAGCAGCCCTATATCGTGGCGGTCACCGGGGACTCGCTGGCGAGGGACCGCGAGCGCTACCTGGACGCCGGCATGAACGACGTGCTGAGCAAGCCGGTCTGGCTGCACGACCTGCGCGCGGCGCTAGAGCGCTTCTCCGCCGCCAGCGGCCAGCGGGCGCACGAGGTGGGAGGGACGGCCTCGGCTCGGGGCGCTGCGGGGAACGGCAAACGGGGCAACGGAGCGGGCGAGCCCGACCAGGGCGCCGGAGACTCGGGCGAGACGCCGTCGCGGCCCTGGCTCACCTCGCTGATCGCGAGCTACATCGAGGACGGCGCGGCGCTGCTCGACAGCATGCGCGCCGCGGCTGCGCGGGGCGACCTGCGCACGCTGGCGCAGTGCGCGCACCGGCTCAAGTCCAGCAGTGCGCTCGTGGGCGCCGCCGAGGTCGCCCGGCTGTGCGAGGAGCTCGAGGACGGCGTGGGCGGCGTCGAGGACGCCGTGGTCAGGGTCCTGCGGATCGAGAACGTCTTCACCCAGGCGCGCACCCGCCTCGGGCTGCTCAACGAGCGGGAGCGCAGGTAGCGGCACTGTAGGGGCGCATTGGGGGCGCAGCGTGCTGCGTCCCCAATGCGCCCCTTCGGCATTGAATCACGGCGCGTCGGTGCCGCGCAGGGACGATGCCCGCGCCTCATATGAGGGTGACCGCGGGATGCGGGCCGCTGGACAGAGCCCCGGCGGCGCGGTATGCTATGCTCACGCGAAGGACATGCAGCCCACGGGATAGCGATGCTCACCCTTCAGGATGTCAACGCCCTCAGCCGCGAGGAGTTCGTCGCGCGGCTCGGCTTTCTGTTCGAGGGCTCGCCCTGGATCGCCGCCGAGACGTGGCCGGCGCGCCCGTTCGAGTCGCTGGATGCGCTGCACGCGGCGCTGCTCGACACCGTGGCCCGCGCGGGGCGCGAGCGCCAGCTGGCGCTCATCCGCGCCCACCCCGACCTGGCGGGCAAGGCGGCGGTGGCCGGCGAGCTCACGCCTGAGTCCACCCGCGAGCAGGCCGCCGCTGGGCTCAGCCAGCTCACGCCGGACGAGTACGCCGAGTTCACGCGCCTCAACCAGGCCTACCGCGAGCGCTTCGGCTTCCCGTTCGTGATCTGCGCCCGCGAGCACAACAAGACCTCCATCCTAGCCCAGTTCGCCGCCCGGCTGCGCAACTCGCCCGACGAGGAGGTGGCGACGGCGCTGGCCGAGATCGGCAAGATCGCCCGGCTGCGCCTGCTCGATGTCGTGTCTTCGGAAGCCGGGGGGCGCGGCTCTTCCGAACCTCCCGCCGGCGGCGCCGGGGCGCCGCAGCGCTAGAGACCACGCCTGAAGCGGTCGCCCGGGCGGCCTGCTGCGCAGGCGCTCCGCCGGGAAGTGTGAAGGGCGCGCCGCCTCCCCCGACCCGCCAGCGCGGGCGCGGCCGCCCGAGCGAGCCTCCTCTCCCGCCGCGAAGCCGCTGAAGGGGCGTGGTGCGCGGCCGCCGCGTGAGCCGCCGAACTTCGAGGAATGCCTATGGACGGGACGCTGCGCGAACTGCTCGACATGCTGCTGCGCTGGGTGCACGTGATCGCCGGGATCATGTGGATCGGCAACTCGCTGCTGTTCAACTGGCTCGACCGCAACCTGCGGCCGGTGGAGCCGCCGCGGCCGGGCGTGCAGGGCAAGATCTGGCTGCTCCACAGCGGCGCCTTCTACGAGGTGGAGAAGAAGCTCCTCCCGGCCGGCCACCCCTACCCCGAGAAGGTCCACTGGTTCATGTTCCAGAACCTGACGACCTGGCTCAGCGGGATCGGGCTGCTGGTGCTGGTGTACTACATGGGCGGCGCGGCCTACATGGTGGACCCGCAGGTCGCCGCGATCGGCGCGCCCACCGCGACCGCGATCGGCGTCGGCGTGCTGGTGGGCTCCTGGTTCGTCTACGACCTGATCTGGCGCTCGCCGCTGGGCCAGCGCCCGACGCTGACCTTCGTGATCTGCCTGGTGCTGCTGCTGCTCGTGAGCTTCGGCCTGAGCCGCCTGCTCAGCGGGCGCGCGGCGTTCATCCACGTCGGGGCGCTGCTCGGCACGCTCATGACCGGCAACGTCTGGTTCCACATCGTGCCCTCGCAGCGCGAGCTGGTGGCGGCCACCCTGGCCGGCCGGGACCAGGACCCGGCGCTCTCGGCGCGCGCCAAGCAGCGCTCGATCCACAACAACTACATGACCTTCCCGGTCATCTTCACCATGATCAGCAACCACTTCCCCAGCACCTACGGGCACACGCTCAACTGGCTGATCCTGGCGATCCTGATGGTCGGCAGCGCTGCGGTGCGGCACTTCATGAACATCCGCTTCTACTACCCCGGCTGGCTGCGGTTCGCGGCCGCCTCGGCGCTGCTGGCGCTGGCGCTGGTGTTCGTGCTGATCGCGTGGGCCCGGGGCTCGTCGAGCGCGGCGGCGAGCGGGCAGGTGTCCTTCAGCGCGGTGCAGCCGGTCATCGAGCGCCGCTGCGTGACCTGCCACGCCGCCGCGCCGACCGACCCGCAGTTCACGGCGCCGCCCGCGGGGGTCGTGCTCGAGTCCCCCGAGCAGATCCGGGCGCTCGCGCAGCGCATCAAGGAGCGCGCGGTCGTCACCAAGAGCATGCCGCTCGGCAACAAGACCGGCATGACCGACGAGGAGCGGGCGCTGCTGGGCGCCTGGGTGGACCAGGGGGCGCAGATCCCATGAGCACCGCACGCCGCCTGATGGAGCGCTGCGATGCGCTCGCCGCGATCAGCGAGGAGCCGGGCCGCCTGACGCGCCGCTACGGGACTGAGGCGCTGCGCCGCGCGCAGGAGCTCGTCACGAGCTGGATGCGCGCGGCGGGCATGACGGTGCGGCGGGACAGCGTCGGCAACCTGATCGGGCGCTACGAGGCCGGGCGCGCGGGCGCGAGGACGCTGCTGCTCGGCTCGCACCTGGACAGCGTGCGCGACGCGGGGCGCTACGACGGCCCGCTGGGGGTGCTGGCGGCGCTGGCCTGTGTCGAGCGCCTGCACGAGCGCGGCGAGCGCCTGCCCTTCGCGGTGGAGGTGCTGGCGTTCGCCGATGAGGAGGGGCTGCGCTTCCGCACCGCCTACCTGGGCAGCTCGGCGCTGGCCGGCACGTTCGACCCGGCGTGGCTCGAGCGGACGGACCCGGACGGGATCACGCTGGCGGAGGCGATCCGCGCCTTCGGCGGCGACCTGGGCGACCTGGCTGGCGCGCGGCGGCAGGCTGAAGAGCTGATCGGCTACTGCGAGGTGCACATCGAGCAGGGGCCGGTGCTCGAGGCGCTCGGCCTGCCGGTCGGCGTGGTGACGGCGATCGCCGGCCAGAGCCGCTTCAGCATCTCCTTCCAGGGCGAGGCGGGCCACGCCGGGACGGTGCCGATGGCGCTGCGCCGCGACGCCCTGTGCGCCGCCGCCGAGCTGGTGCTCGCCGCCGAGGCCACGGCGCGCGCCGAGGTGGGCCTGGTGGCGACGGTCGGACAGATCGAGGCGCTGCCGGGCGCGACCAACGTGATCCCCGGGCGGGCGACGCTCAGCCTCGACGTGCGCCACCAGGACGACGCGACCCGCCGGCGCGCCATCGAGCGGCTGCGGGCGGAGGCCGAGCGCATCGCCGCGGCGCGCAGCCTGGAGCTGAGCTGGCAGCTCGTTCAGGAGCACCCGCCGGTGCCGATGGACGCGGCGCTGAGCGGCCTGCTCCGCCGCGCGGTCGAAGAGACCGGCCTGCAGGCGCACGCCCTGCCGAGCGGCGCCGGCCACGACGCCGCCGTGCTCGCGGCCCTGGCGCCGGTCGCGATGCTGTTCGTCCGCTGCAGGGGCGGGGTCAGCCACAACCCGGCCGAGTCGGTGGCCGAGGAGGATGTGGCGGCGGCGCTCGATGTGCTGGAGCGCTTCGTAATGCTGGCGGCGGAGGAGCTTAGCACGTAGGCCATTCGTTCCACCTGCACGCGTCACGCGTGCGCGAAGCCTATGCCCAACTATGACCTGATCATCCGCGGCGGGACGATCGTCACGCCCGAGCGCGTGGAGCGGGCCGACATCGGCGTCGCCGAAGGGCGCATCGCGGCGCTGGAGCCCGAGCTGGCGGGCGAGGCGCGCGAGAGCGTCGACGCCGTCGGCCTGCACATCTTCCCCGGCCTGATCGACGCGCACGTGCACTTCAACGAGCCGGGGCGGACGGAGTGGGAGGGCTGGGCGAGCGGCTCTGCCGCGCTCGCCGCCGGCGGCGGCACCACCTGCTTCGAGATGCCGCTCAACGCCCACCCGCCGACCCTCGACGGCCCGAGCTTCGACGCCAAGCGCGCCGCGGCCGAGGCCGCCAGTGTGGTAGACTTCGCGCTGTGGGGCGGGCTCACCCCGCTGAACCTCGACCGGCTCGACGAGCTGGCGGCGCGCGGGGTCGTCGGCTTCAAGGCCTTCATGTCGCAGAGCGGCATCGACGGCTTCCCGGCCGCCGATGACCTGACGCTGTACGAGGGCATGGTCCGCGCGGCGAGGCTCGGGCGCATCGTCGCGGTGCACGCCGAGAGCGATCAGCTGACCAGCGCGCTGGCGCGCCGCGCCGTGGCCGAAGGGCGCGTGACGGCCCGCGACTACGCCCGCTCGCGCCCGGCGCTGGCGGAGGCCGAGGCGATCCAGCGCGCGATCCTGCTGGCCGAAGAGGCCGGCTGCGCCCTGCACATCGTCCACGTCAGCACCGGGCGCGGGGTGCGGCTGGTGGCCGAGGCGCGCGCCCGCGGGGCGGATGTGAGCTGCGAGACCTGCCCGCACTACCTGGCGCTGACCGAGGACGATCTGGAGGCGCTGGGCGCGGTGGCGAAGTGCGCCCCGCCGCTGCGCCCGGCGGATGAGGTTGCGGCGCTCTGGCAGCACCTGCTCGGCGGCGACCTGGCGATCGTCGCCTCGGACCACTCGCCGGCCCCGCCGGATATGAAGACCGGCGACGACTTCTTCCGCATCTGGGGCGGCATCTCGGGCTGCCAGTCCACGCTGCAGGTGCTGCTTGAGGAGGGACACGCCCGGCGCGGCCTGCCGCTCGAGACGATCGCCGGCGTGACGGCCTGGAACGTCGCGCGGCGCTTCGGCCTCGCGCCGGCCAAGGGGCGCATCGCCGTCGGGGCGGACGCCGACCTGGCGCTGGTGGACCTCGGGCACAGCGCGGCGCTGCGCGCCGACGAGCTGCTGTACCGCCACCGGCAGAGCCCGTACGTCGGCCGGACGCTGCGCGGGCGGGTCGTGCGAACCCTGGTGCGCGGCACGACGATCGCTCGGGATGGTAAGATCGTGATCGACCATCCGATCGGACGCCTGGTGACACCTACATCTTGATAGAGACGCCCGCCGGGGTGTCACGACGGCGGAGGACATTTCTATGTGGCAAACCTACTATCAGCCGGCGTCGCTCGACGAGGCGCTCCAGCTCCTGCGGCAGCACGGCGCGGGCGCGCGGATCGTCGCGGGCGGCACCGATGTGCTGGTCGAGCTCGGGCGCGGCGTGCGGCCGACCGCGACGCTGGTCGACATCACGCGCCTGCCGGGCCTCAAGGCGATCCGGCGCGAGGGGGACACCATCCGCATCGGCGCGCTCGCCACGCACAACGATGTGATCGCCTCGGCGGACTGCGTGCGCGACGCCCTGCCGCTAGCCCAGGCCTGCCTGGAGATCGGGGCGCCGCCCATCCGCACCCGCGCGACGGTCGCCGGCAACCTGGTGACCGCGTCGCCGGCCAACGATACGATCGCACCGCTGCTGGCGCTGGACGCCGAGCTGGTCCTCGCCAGCCTGGACGGCGAGCGCACGGTCCGGCTGGCCGACTTCTACCCCGGCTTCCGCCAGACGGCGCTGCGCCCGGACGAGCTGGTGCGCGAGATCCGCTTCAGGGCGCTGCGGCCCGACCAGCGCGGCCTGTTCCTCAAGCTCGGGCTGCGCCGCGCCCAGGCGATCTCGGTGATCAACATCGCGCTGGTCGTGACCTTCGACAGCGCGTCTGGTGGCGATGCGGGCCAGCCGCCGGCCGTGAAGGAGGCGCGCGTCGCGCTCGGCGCGCTGGCGCCGACGGTGATCAGGGCGCCCTCGGTCGAGGCCTTCCTGGCGGGCAAGCGCCTGGACCCCGAGGTGTGCGCCGAGGCCGGGCGGCTGGCGTGCGCCGACGCCCGCCCGATCGACGATGTCCGCGGCTCGGCCGCCTACCGGCTCGCGGCGCTGGCGAATCTGGTGGCCGACGGGCTTGCGCGGATCGCCGCCGGGCGCGAGCGCGAGGGCTGGCCGGAGCGGGTCGTGCTGCTGGAGACGCCCGGCGGGGCGCAGGCGCAGCACGCGGCGCCGCCACAGACGGCCAGCGATGAGATTGTCACGACGGTGAACGGGTCGCCGGTCACCCTGAGCCCGCGCAAGACGCTGCTCGACGCGCTGCGGGAGGACGCCGGGCTGACGGGGACGAAGGAGGGCTGCGCCGAGGGCGAGTGCGGCGCGTGCACCGTCTGGCTGGGCGGGCAGGCGGTGATGGCCTGCCTCACCCCGGCGGCGCAGGCGCGCGGCACACCGGTGACGACGATCGAGGGGCTGGCGGCCACGGCCGAGGCGCTCCACCCGCTGCAGCGCGCGTTCATCGAGCACGGCGCCGTGCAGTGCGGCTACTGCATCCCCGGCATGATCATGGCCGGGGCCAAGCTGCTGGAGGAGATCGAGGCGCCCGGCCGCGACGAGGTCCGCGTCGCGCTGAGCGGCAACATCTGCCGCTGCACCGGCTACCGTAAGATCCTCGACGCGGTGCAGGCCGCCGCCGGAGACAGGGCGGAGGGGTGACGGGGGATATGCCTATGGAGACACTGATCGGCGCATCGATCCAGCGCCCCGACGCGCTCGGCAAGGTCACCGGCGCGGCGCGCTACCCCGGCGACCTGGTGCGGCCGGGCATGCTGCACCTGAAGGTCGTCTTCGCCCGCCGGCCGCACGCCCGCATCCTGAAGATCGACACGGCCGCCGCCCTGGCGCACCCCGGCGTCGTCGCGGTGCTCACCGCGGCCGATGTGCCCTACAACGCCTACGGTCTGGTCGAGGATGACCAGCCGGTGCTGTGCGGCGATAAGGTGCGCTTCGAGGGCGACAAGGTGGCGCTGGTCGTCGCCGAGAGCGAGGAGGCGGCCGCTGCCGGCGCGCGGCTGGTGAGCGTGTCCTACGAGGACCTGCCGGCCGCCACCGACCCGCTGGCGGCGATGGAGCCCGGCGCCCCGCTCGTCCACGAGGAGCGCGGCAGCAACATCCTGTTCCACCTCCCCATCCGCAAGGGCGACGTCGAGCGCGGCTTCGCCGAGGCCGACGTGGTGCTGGAGGAGGAGTTCCGCACCTCCTGGCAGGAGCACGCCTTCCTCCAGCCCGAGGCCGGCGTCGCGTTCGTGGACGACGAGGGGCGCGTGGTGGTCGAGACCGCCGGCCAGTGGCTGCACGAGGACCGCCGGCAGATCGCGGCGATGCTGCGGCTCCCCGAGGAGCAGGTGGTCGTGCGCTACGCGGCGATCGGCGGGGCCTTTGGCGGGCGCGAGGACCTGTCGATCCAGCACCTGCTGGCGCTGGCCGCCTGGAAGCTGCGCCGGCCCGTCGCGCTGGTCTGGAGCCGCGAGGAGTCGATCATCGCGCACCACAAGCGCCACCCGGTGATCGTGCGTTGCCGCTGGGGCGCCCGCCGCGACGGCCGCATCACCGCGGTCCAGTCCACGGTCGTGGCCGACGGCGGGGCCTACGCCTCCACCAGCGCCGAGGTCATCAAGGTGGCGACGCTCTTCGCCAGCGGCTGCTACGAGGTCGAGCACATCAGCGCCGACGGCTACGCTGTCTACACCAACAACGTCCCGAGCGGCGCCTTCCGCGGCTTCGGCGCGCCGCAGGCTCAGTTCGCCAGCGAGATCATGGTCACGCGGCTGGCCCACGCGCTCGGCATCGACCCGGTCGAGATGCGGCGCATCAACCTGTACCGCGAGGGCAGCCGCGAGCCGACCCAGAACGTGCTGCCGCCGGGCGTGAGCGTGCGCGAGTGCCTGGAGGCGGCGCTGGCGCATGCGGATCTCGAGCGCGGGCAGAAGTCGGACGCGCCCCTGCCCGCGTACATCCGGCGCGGCGTCGGCGTCGCCTGCGGCATCAAGAACGTCGGCTACTCGTTCGGCTACCCCGAGCAGGCCACCGCGACGGTCGAGCTCCACGGCGGCGCGACGATCGAGCACGCGGTGGTGCGCGTCGGCGCCGCGGACGTGGGGCAGGGCGCGCACCTCGCGCTGCGCCAGATCGCCGCCGAGGCGCTGGGGCTGCCGCTCGAGCGGGTGCAGATGATCACCGACGACAGCAGCCAGGCGCCGAACGCCGGCAGCGCCTCGGCCTCGCGCATGACCCTTATGGGCGGCCGGGCGGTCCACGACGCGGCGCGCGCCGCGCTGCGCCAGTGGCAGGACGAGGAGCGCCCGGCGCGCGCCACCGTGCAGTTCCGGCCGCCGGCTACCACGCCGCTCGACCCGCGGAGCGGCGCGGGGACGCCGAACTACTGCTACGGCTACGTCGCGCAGGTGGTCGAGGTCGAGGTCAACACCCTGACCGGCCAGGTCCGCGTGCTGCGGGTCGTCAGCGCGCACGACGTGGGCCGGGCGATCAACCGCCAGCAGGTCGAGGGGCAGATCGAGGGCTGCCTGGCGCAGGCGATCGGCTACGCGCTGCTCGAGCACTTCCAGATGCGCGACGGCAAGGTGCTGACGCCGCACTTCAGCACCTACCTGCTGCCGACGACGCTCGACATGCCGGAGGAGATCGTCCCGGTGATCCTGGAGCGCGCCGACACGAACGGCCCCTACGGCGCGCGCGGCATGTCCGAGATGCCGCTGGTGCCGCTGGCCGCCGCGATCGCGATCGCCATCCACGACGCCACCGGCGCGTGGCTCAACCAGCAGCCCATGACGCCCGAGCGGGTGCTGCGGGCGCTGGAGCACCGCGACACGAGCTCTCGGTAGGGTGTCTGCGCCCCCAGTGCCGCGGGGCGCAGACTCTGTATTGTGGAGAAACTTCGTATGGAACGGCTCCGTATCACCGTCGGCCCCTACACATTCGTCGCGCAGATGGAGGAGCAGCTTGCGCCGCAGACCTGCGCCGCCTTCGCGAAGCTCCTCCCCTACCGCCAGAAGATCATCCACGCCCGCTGGAGCGGCGAGGCCTGCTGGATACCGCTCGGCGACTTCCAGCTCGGCGTGGGCTACGAGAACCACACCAGCCACCCGTCGCGCGGCGACATTCTGTTCTACCCCGGTGGCCTGAGCGAGACCGAGATCCTGTTCCCCTACGGCAGCACCCGCTTCGCCAGCAAGGTCGGCCAGCTCGCCGGCAACCACTTCCTCACCGTCGTCGAAGGGCACGAGCACCTGGCCGACATGGGCCGGCTGGTGCTGTGGCAGGGGGCGCAGGACATCCTGTTCGAGAGGATGTAGCCGCCGGGGCGCAGGCGCAGCCCGCTGCGCCCGCGCCTCCGCTGCCCGAAGAGGTGGGATCCCATGGCAACTCTCCTGGTTAAAAACGCCGCGCTGCTCGTCACCATGGACGACGCCGACACGCGCATCGAGGACGGCGGGATGCTCGTCGAGGACAACGTCATCCGCCAGGTCGGCCCGAGCGCGTCGCTGCCGCAGACGGCCGACGAGGTGATCGACGCGCGCGACATGGTCGTGCTGCCGGGGCTGGTGAACACCCACCACCACTTCTGCCAGACGCTCACCCGCAACGTGCCGGCGGCGCAGGACGCCGACCTGTTCACATGGCTGCGCACGCTCTATCCGATCTGGTCCGGCATCACCCCCGAGGCGGTGTACGTCAGCGCGAAGGTGGCGATCGCCGAGCTGATGCTCTCCGGCTGCACCACCTCGAGCGACCACACCTACCTCTGGCCGAACGGCGCCCGGCTCGACGACCAGATCCGCGCCGCGCAGGAGCTCGGCTTCCGCTTCCACGCCGCCCGCGGCTCCATGTCGGTCGGCGAGTCCAAGGGCGGCCTCCCGCCCGATCGGGTGGTCGAGGACGAGGAGTTCATCCTGCGCGACTCGCGGCGCCTGATCGAGCAGTACCACGACGCGCGGCCCTACGCGATGCTGCGGATCGTGCTGGCGCCCTGCTCGCCGTTCACGGTCTCGAAGGACCTCATGCGCGAGAGCATCGCCCTCGCCCGCAGCTACGGCGTCCACTCCCACACCCACCTGGCCGAGACGCGCGACGAGCAGGACTACTGCCTGGAGCACTTCGGGGTGACGCCGGTGGAGCTGGCCGAGGAGCTGGCGTGGGTCGGCGCGGACGTGTGGCACGCCCACATGGTCCACCCGTCGCGCGCCGAGGTGGAGCGCCTGGGGGCCACGCGCACCGGGGTGGCCCACTGCCCGAGCTCGAACATGCGGCTGGCCTCGGGGATCGCCCCGCTGCGCGCCCTCCAGCGCGCCGGCGCCCGCGTCGGCCTGGCGGTGGACGGCTCGGCCTCGAACGACAGCTCGCACCTGCTCGCCGAGGCGCGCCAGGCGCTGCTGCTCCACCGCGTCGCCGACGCGATCGGCTACGACGGGTTCGGCTTCGCCGCGCAGGAGGGGGCGCCACAGGAGGCCGGCACGCCGCTGCTGCGGGCGGCGGATGTGCTGCGCCTGGCGACGCGCGGCGGGGCGGAGGTGCTCGGGCGGGACGACATCGGCGTGCTGGCGCCCGGCAAGGCCGCCGACTTCATCGGGTACCGGCTCGACACGCTGGCCTTCGCCGGCGGCGCCGTCCACGACCCGCTGGCGGCGCTGGTGTTCTGCCAGCCGCCGAACGTCGACCTGAGCGTGATCAACGGGGTCACGCGCGTGCGCGACGGCCGGCTGCTCGGCGTCGAGCTGCAGCCGCTCATCGAGCGCCACAATCAGATCGCCCGCGCGCTCGCCCGCGGGGAGCTGCGGTAACGACTCGCCGCTGCGCGGCGGCGTCTGGGTTCCGCTCTGTCTCTTCACCCAACCTGGGAGGGGAGGAAAACGTGGCGGGGAGGACGGCGGCTTCGCCGCTGCACCTCCCCGCACTTCATTTTTCTTCTTAATGTGACAGGAGTTACGCAGTGGTCCGCCCTGCACCCAAGCGTGTTCTGCAGGCGCTCCGCCCTGCACCCGGGCAGGAGGGCCGGCGCCGGCCCTCCTGCACCACCCGCGCCAGGGCCTGCGGCCCTGGACCCGCAAGGGAACGCGTACGCCTGTCGTTTGCCCGTTGTCATGCCTCAGCACACCAGCCGCACGTCTCAACCGCACTGCCCGTTGCGCTGCAGC
>ERZ777003.2980-NODE-2980-length-17684-cov-4.668274_pt1 | contig 17684 bp, 19 predicted proteins | sample MGYA00374956_ERZ777003 | MGnify/ENA primary metagenome ERZ777003 (study PRJEB29302, sample SAMN06268252) | bioreactor metagenome | isolation source: Joint BioEnergy Institute, California, USA | place: USA:Joint BioEnergy Institute, California, USA | collected... | reverse complement strand
CGGCTGAGCGAGCTCGGCGCGGGCCAGGACCGGCCACCGCCGCGAGCGCCGTGGGGTCAGGCGGCGGGCGCGTCCTGCGGGCTGTCGAGGTAGAAGCGACAGCTGTCGAGCGCGCTGCTCCAGCCCCGGCCGTGGCCGTGGCGGAGGGCCGCAGTGACGAAGCCCTCCTGGCACAGCGTGAGCCGGGTGGCCGCCCCTCTTCCGCGAAGCTCGCGGTCACGGCGTCTCGGGCCCGAGGGTTGGAACAGGCGGGCCCGGCGTCAGGCGGTCAGGGGGACCCAGACCTCGATGCCGCCGCGACCCGAAACCGGGTCGAAGGCCTCGCCGTACCGTTCGAAGAAGGCGACGCCCCCGTCCGGCACTTCACGGGCCGTCGGCAGCCAGCGTTTCCAGATCCCCTCGATGGTCTGCGGCAGCGTCGAGACGTGACCATCGTGGTCGAAGACCGCATAGCGACCCGCTGGCAATGTCACCGGGTCGAGCCCTTCCGGGATCCGCGACGCATCGGATACGGCAACGCCGGCGAGGTAGTCGAAGCTGCCGTCTCCGCCGGGACAGGTCTCAAGGCAGACGCCGTAGGCGGCTCCCTTGATCTCTCCGGGGATGGTCCCGACATGCGAGGCGAACCGCACCCACTGGGCCGGGATGCCTGCATTGCTGCCCACATGGGTCTCGCGCAGGCCGGCGATCACCAGCGGGCCCTGCTCGACGATGCGCGGCTGAAGCAGGGCGTTCGTATCCTGCATGGGGAGCTCGTGCAACGGATCCGTCAGCGCCCGGATGTCTATGGTTCCAGGTGGAACAGCGGCTTCGGATCACCGTCCATGCTGAACGGCACCGAGAAATGCTCGTGCGCGATCAGCCAGCGGTCGCCCTCGCGGCGCCAGCATCCGGTGTAGCGCATCCACCCGGACTGCTCCGCCCCGTCGGCATCGGCCATCCCGCAGCGCACCAGCCCGTGCGTGAAGCCGACGCCCTCGCCGGCCGCGACCGTGACCGGGCCGAGCTCGAAGATCATGCGCCCGCCCTCGGGGACACATGAGAACCCCTTCTCCCAGGCGCCCCGATAGGCGTCGCGCCCCTCGAACCGCAGCTTGTCGACCGCGTCGTAGGCAACCACGTCCGGCGCATAGAAGCTCATGGTGCGATCCAGGTCGGCGTCCAGGACTGCCCTCTGCCAGGCGTCCAGCGCATCGCGGATCGCCTGCTCGGCATCGGAAGCCATCAATCGTGCCTCCATCGTCTCTCCCCTCGAGCTCGCCCGTGCCGCGACGGCGGCACCGGCTTCCATGCCAGTGACGAACGGGGCCGACGGATTGCGACACCGCCGCCGCATTTTTTTTTGCATCAACCGTCCGGTGAAATAACTGTTCGGTTAAATGGCGGGCGCGGCGGGGCGTGTCCAGCGGTCGCAGGATTGGCTTTTTGCAGGCTTCGACCGGCGTTGACGCAAGCGTCATTTGCCAACGTCGCGGCATTCGGCCATCGTCCGGCGATTCCATGGTTCTTGCCCGGATGACCTGCCGATGATGACACGCTTCAGGCTCCTCCCGATCTCCCTGCTGGCTGCCGCCGCGTCGGTCTCCGCCGTCGCGAGCCCGGCATCGGCCGAGGATTTCTCGCGGGCGGAAATCGAGCAGATCGTCCACGACTACCTCATGGCCCACCCGGAGGTGATCCTGGAGGCGGTGCAGGCGCTGCAGGCGCGCCAGGAAGCGGAAGCTGCCGCCCGCGCTGCCGCGAATCTGGCGCAGCTGCGCGACGACATCTTCGGCGGGCCCGCGACCATGATCGCCGGCAATCCGGATGGCGACGTGACGCTGGTCGAGTTCTTCGACTACCGCTGCGGCTACTGCCGCCGGGTCGCACCCGACGTGCTGGCGCTCATCCAGCGGGACTCCGGCGTCCGGTTCGCGATGAAGGAATTCCCGATCCTGGGCGAGGAGTCGGTCTATGCCTCCCGCGCGGCCATCGCCGCGGCGGCGCAGGACATGTACTGGGAGATGCACCTCGCCCTGCTGAACTTCCGCGGCACCTACGACGAGGACTCGATCCGGGCGATCGCCGCCGACCTCGGCATGGACCCGGACCGCCTGGTCGCCGACATGGCGTCCAGCCAGGTGGACGCCGTCATCAACCGCAACTACGAGCTCGCGCAGGCGCTCGGCATCAACGGCACCCCGGCGTTCATCGTCGGCGACACCATCGTCCCCGGCGCCATCAGCCTGCAGGCGCTGCAGCAGCTGATCGCCGAGGAACGGCAGGGCTGAACCCGCCCGGCCCGGCGGGTGCGCCGGGCCGCGCCGGCGGGCCGCGCACGCCGGGGATGACACCAGCGACAGAACTGCTCATGGCGGCATGCCTCCCGGCATGGTAGGGTCGGCACGACCGGGAGCCGATCTGTCGGGAGAGGTCCAGTGCTCGACGACGCCGTCCTGCTGGCCCGCATCCAGTTCGCGTTCACCATCGCGTTCCACATCATCTTTCCCGCGTTCACCATCGGCCTCGCCAGCTTCCTCGCCGTCCTCGAAGGCCTGTGGCTGCTGACGAAGCGCGAGGTCTACCTCCGCCTGTTCCGCTACTGGCTGGTGATCTTCGCGGTCGCCTTCGGCATGGGCGTCGTCTCGGGCATCGTGATGACGTACCAGTTCGGTACCAACTGGAGCGTCTTCTCCGACCGCACCGGTCCCGTGCTGGGCCCGCTGATGGGTTACGAGGTGCTGACCGCCTTCTTCCTCGAGGCGGGCTTCCTCGGCGTGATGCTGTTCGGCATGAACCGCGTGGGCAAGGGGCTGCACTTCGCCGCCACCTGCATGGTCGCCTTCGGCACCGTGCTGTCCGCGTTCTGGATCCTCGCGGTGAACAGCTGGATGCAGACGCCGGCGGGCTACGCCACCAACGAGGCCGGCCAGTTCGTGCCGGAGGACTGGTGGGCGGTGATCTTCAATCCGTCCTTCCCCTACCGGCTCGTCCACATGGTGCTCGCCGCCTACCTCACCACCGCGCTGGTGGTCGGCGCGGTCGGCGCCTGGCACCTGCTGCGCGACCGCGCGAACGAGGCGGCGCGGATCATGCTGTCGATGGCGATGTGGATGGCGGCAATCGTGGCGCCGATCCAGATCCTCGTCGGCGACCTGCACGGCCTCAACACGCTGGAGCACCAGCCGGCGAAGATCGCGGCGATGGAGGGACACTTCACCACCCAGGCCGGCGCGCCGTTCATCGTGGTGGGCTGGCCCGACGCCGACGCGGGCGAGACGAAGTGGGCGCTGGAGATTCCCAACCTCGGCGCCCTGATCCTCACCCACGACTGGAACGGCACCGTGCAGGGCCTTGAGGACTGGCCGCAGGACGAGTGGCCGCCGCTGCCGCTCGTGTTCTGGAGCTTCCGCGTCATGGTCGCGCTGGGCTTCCTCATGGCGGCGCTCGGCCTGACGAGCCTCTGGCTGCGCTGGAAGGGGCGGCTGTACGACCGGCGGTGGTTCCTCCGCTGGGCGATGCTGATGGGCCCCAGCGGCTTCCTTGCTGTCCTCGCCGGCTGGACCACCACCGAGGTCGGCCGCCAGCCCTGGGCGATCTACGGCCTGCTGCGCACGGCCGAGGCGGCCTCGCCGGTCGATGCCGCAGGCGTCGGCACCTCGCTGCTCGCCTTCATCATCGTCTACGTCCTCATCTTCGGCGCGGGCACGGTCTACATCCTGCGGCTGATGGGCCAGACGCCCACGCCGGGGACGGAGGGCCCGCACGTCGAGGAAGCGGGCCGGACCAGCGGCATCATGCCGGGACCGGCGATGCAGGAGGACGCCCGCGCCGCTCCGCCGGGCCGGGCGCTGGACTAGGGGGAGGCGGCCGATGGAGTTCGATCTCGCCTTCATCTGGGGCCTGCTGATCGCGATCGCCGTCTTCGCCTACGTCGCCCTCGACGGCTTCGATCTGGGCGTGGGCATCCTGTTTCCCTTCGTGCGCAGCCGCGACAAGCGCGACGCCATGATCAGCGCGATCGCGCCGGTGTGGGACGGCAACGAGACCTGGCTCATCCTCGGCGGCGGCGGGCTCTATGCCGCCTTCCCGCTGGCCTATGCCGTGCTGATGCCGGCCCTCTACGCGCCGCTGATCGCGATGCTGCTTGGGCTGATCTTCCGCGGGGTCGCCTTCGAGTTCCGCTTCCGCTCGCGCCGCAAGAAGGACCTGTGGGACCTCGGCTTCTGCATCGGGTCGCTGGTGGCGGCGCTGGCCCAGGGCATCGCGCTCGGAGCGGTGGTGCAGGGTGTGGCGGTCGAAGGCCGCGCCTACGCCGGCGGCTGGTTCGACTGGCTCACCCCCTTCACCATCCTGACCGCGGTGGCGCTGGTGGTCGGCTATGCCCTGCTCGGCGCGACCTGGCTGATCTGGAAGACCCGGGAGCCGCTGCAGGCGGAGATGCGCCGCGCCGCCGTCCCGCTCGCGGCAGCCCTCGTGGCCGCGATTGGCGCGGTCAGCCTGTGGATGATCCTGATGGACCCCGACTTCGCCGACCGCTGGCTGAGCTGGCCGGCGATCGCCTGGGTGTGGCCGGTGCCGCTGCTGGTGCTGGCGGTGGGCGCCGCCTTCCTCCATGCCATCCGCACCCGCCGCGAGCTTCTGCCCTATCTGCTCGCGCTGGCCTGGTTCCTGCTGTCCTATATCGGGCTGGCGATCAGCCTCTATCCGTTCATCGTGCCGCCGGCGATCACCATCCGGGACGCGGCGGCGCCGGATGCGAGCCTCGGCTTCCTGCTGGTCGGGGCAGGGATCCTGTTGCCGATCATCCTCGCCTACACCGCCTATGCCTACTGGGTGTTCCGGGGCAAGGTGACGGGCGGAGAGCACTATCATTGAGCCGGCGCTGGTTCTCCCGCCTCGGCTGGTTCGTGCTGCTGTGGGCAGCCGGCGTGGCGGCGGTGGCGGCGGTGAGCTACGCCATCCGGCTGGCGCTGCTGTAGCCCTGACCGGCCGGCGCTACGGGAGCCCCTCGATCGGGACCGGTTCGATCGGGTCGGCCGGCGCGAACCCGAACACCCGGCCGTAGAACCACAGTTCCGCCTCGAGCGCGCGGATGATGTTCGGCGCCTGGCGGAAGCCGTGCTGCTCTCCCGGGAAGGCGAGATAGGCCACCGGGACGCCGTTCGCGCGCAGCGCCGCCACCATCGCCTCCGCCTGGTTCGGCGGCACCACCTTGTCCTCCAGCCCCTGCAGGAAGATCACCGGGCAGGTGATGCGGCCGGCGTGGAGCAGCGGCGAGCGCGCCTCGTAGACCGCCTCCGCCTCCGGCAGCGGGCCGACCAGCGCGTCGAGATAGCGGCTCTCGAACTTGTGGGTGTCGCGGGCGAGCGCACGCAGGTCACCAATGCCGTAGTGGCTGGCGCCGGCCCGGAACGAGTCGGTGAAGGCGAGCGCGCAGAGCGTGGTGTAGCCGCCGGCGCTGCCGCCGCGGATGACCAGCCGGTCGGGATCGACCAGCCCCTGCGCGGCGAGGAAGCGGGCGCCCGACGCGCAGTCCTCGACGTCGGCGACGCCCCACTGCGCCTTCAGAGCATCGCGATAGGCGCGGCCGTAGCCGGTGCTGCCGCGGTAGTTGACGTCGAGAACCGCGAAGCCGCGGCTGGTCCAGTACTGGATGGCCAGGCTGAACTCGGGCGAGACAGCGCCCGTCGGGCCGCCGTGGGAGCGCACGATCAGCGGCGGCAGCGTGCCGGGCGTGCCGCTGAATCGCGGGTTGGCGGGCGGATAGTGAAAGCCGTGCGCTTCCGCGCCGTCGCCGGTCGGCCAGCTCACCGGCTTCGCCGTGGACACGAGCCCCGGATCGAGATCGAGCTGCGCGCTCGCCCGCAGCACCCGGCCCTGCGCCGCCGTCGCCGGCGCGGCCAGCGCACGTGCGTCCACGGCAACGACCGCCGACGGCCGGGTGAAGGAGCCGCAGGCGAGCATCACCCCGGCCGGGGTGACGAAGGGGCTGCCCACCACGTCCCAGCCGACGTCGATCCGCTCCCCGTGACCGTCCTTCACCCGGTAGAGCCGGCTGATCCCCTGCTCGATCACCGCGACGATCGGTGTGCCGTCGGGGAGGAAGGCATAGCTGCGCATCCCGAACTGCCACAGCGGCAGTCCGCAGTCCGCTTCGATCGGGAACACCGGCTCCGCCCCGGCCGGGCCCAGCCGGTACAGGTTCCACCAGCCGGTGCGGTCGGAGACGAAGTGGAGGACGCCATCCGGCGACCATTCCGGCTGGAAGATCGACTCGGACGGTCCGCCGGCGACGTGCTCCGGCGCCCCGACGCCGTCGGCGGTGACGGGCGCGCGCCACAGGTCGGTGCCGTCCCACGGCATGTTGGGATGGTCCCAGCTCAGGTAGCAGAGCCACCGGCCGTCGGGGCTGAACCGCGGAGCCGCGAAGAAGTCGTGCCCGTCGGCCACCACCCTGCCCTCCGGCGTCGCCCCGTCCAGATCGACGAGGACGACCGTGTTGGCCGGCTCGCCCCCGCCCCGGTGATCCTCGCGCACGCAGGCGATGCGCCCGCCGGTCGGATCGAACGCCATGTCGGCGAAACGCAGCGCCGGGTCGCCCTCGCCCGAGGGCGCGGTGAGGGGAACCGGCCGGCCGTCGCCGCCGATCCGGTAGAGTCGCTGGTCGGCGAAGTTCACGTAGACGAGCTGATCGCCCGCGCAGGCGACCGCGCCGCCGCCGTATTCGTGCACCCGGCTGCGCAGGCTGTGCTCCGCGGGCGTCAGCTCGACCGGGGTGCCGCCGCCCTCGCCCTCCGCCACCAGCACCACCCGCCCCTTCTCCGTCGAACGGGCCTCCAGCCAGCACAGCCGTCCGCGGCAGGCGCCGGCAGGGGTCACGCCGACCGACGCCTCCGTCATCGCGCGGGCGGTGATCGGCGATTCCCAGGTGCCATAGGGGCGGTAGATCGGCATCGCGTTGCTCTCCTGCAGGTTCGGGGCCCGGAATGGCGCGGTTGACCGGGGTCGCGCCATTCGGCTACCTGAGCCTGTCATCCACCTGACAGGCGAGTCCAAGGGCGCTTCCGCGCTTCATCCCAGTGGACCTAGCATAGTGTCCGATCCAGCGCCGATCTTCATCCTCAACGGGCCGAACCTGAACATGCTCGGCGTCCGCCAGCCCGAGGTCTACGGCCATGACCGGCTGGCCGACATCGAGGCGATGTGCGCCGAGCACGCGGCGCGGCTGGGGCTGGAGATCGATTTCCGCCAGAGCAATGTCGAGGGGATCCTGGTTGACTGGATCCACGAGGCGCGCTCCAACGCGGACGGGATCATCATCAATCCCGCCGCCTACACCCACACCTCGGTCGCGATCTACGACGCGCTGGCGCTGACCGATCTGCCAATCGTGGAGGTCCACCTGTCGAACGTCCATCGCCGTGAGGCGTTCCGGCACCATTCCTATGTCTCGAAGATTGCGGATGGCGTCATCTGCGGCTTCGGTGCCCGCGGCTATCTGCTGGCGCTGGATGGCATCGCGAACCTCGTCACCCGGAGGAATGGCTGACCATGGCCAAGTTCGACGTCGACGCCGATCTGGTCCGCAAGCTGGCGGGGCTCCTGGCCGAGGCCGACCTCAGCGAGATCGAATATGCGATGGGCGAGGAGCGCATCCGCGTGGCCCGCACCCGCGCCGCGCAGGCGCCGCAGGTGGTGACGGTGCAGGCCGAGGCCGCCGCCCAGCCGGTGAAGAAGCCCGACGCGGCCCCGGATGCGCCCCATCCCGGGGCGGTGACCGCGCCGATGGTCGGTACCGCCTATCTCGCGCCGGAGCCGGATGCGCCGCCCTTCGTCAAGGTCGGCGACCGGGTGAGCGAGGGCCAGACTCTGCTGATCATCGAGGCGATGAAGGTGATGAACCAGATCAGGGCGCCGCGCGCCGGCATCGTCACCCAGATCCTGGTCGAGAACGGCCATCCGGTGGAGTACGGCGAGCCCCTGATGGTGCTTGAATAGCGCCGGCGGCTGCAGGGACATGATCGAGAAGGTCCTTATCGCGAACCGCGGCGAGATCGCGCTGCGCATCCATCGCGCCTGCAAGGAGATGGGTGTCGCCACCGTCGCCGTGCATTCGACCGCCGACGCCGACGCGATGCACGTCAGGCTGGCCGACGAAAGCGTCTGCATCGGGCCGCCGCCAGCCTCCCAGAGCTACCTCAACATCCCGGCGCTGCTGTCGGCGGCCACCATCACCGGCGCCGATGCCATCCATCCGGGTTATGGCTTCCTCTCCGAGAACGCGCGCTTCGCGCAGATGGTGGAGGAACACGGCTTCGTCTTCATCGGCCCGTCGCCGGACCACATCCGGCTGATGGGCGACAAGATCGCGGCCAAGGAGACGATGAAGCGGCTGGGCGTGCCGGTCGTCCCCGGTTCCGACGGTCCCGTGCGCACGAAGGAAGAGGCCATCGCCGCTGCCGAGAAGATCGGCTATCCGGTGCTGATCAAGGCCGCGGCCGGCGGCGGCGGCAAGGGCATGAAGGTGGTGCGCGACCGCGACGGGCTGGTGGAGGCCTGGAGCGTCGCCCGTCGCGAGGCCCAGATGAACTTCGGCGACGACGCCGTCTACATGGAGAAGTATCTCGAGCGGCCGCGCCACATCGAGATCCAGGTCTTCGCCGACAACCACGGCGAGGTGATCCACCTCGGCGAGCGCGACTGCTCGCTGCAGCGCAAGCACCAGAAGGTGCTGGAGGAAGCCCCCTCCCCCGCCCTCAACGCCGAGGCCCGGCGCCGGATCGGCGACCGGGTGGTCGAGGCGCTGAAGGAGCTCGGCTACCGCAGCGCCGGCACCATCGAGTTCCTCTACGAGGACGGCGAGTTCTACTTCATCGAGATGAACACCCGCATCCAGGTGGAGCATCCCGTGACCGAGATGGTCACCGGCCTCGACCTGGTGCGCGAGCAGATCCGGGTGGCGACGGGCGCGCCGCTGGGGCTGCGCCAGGAGGACATCCGCTTCAACGGGCACGCCATCGAGTGCCGGATCAACGCCGAGAACCCGTTCACCTTCGCGCCCTCGCCCGGCCGCGTGCGCCAGTACCACCCGCCGGGCGGCCTCGGCGTGCGCGTGGATTCCGCCCTCTACGCCGGTTACCAGATCCCGCCGTACTACGACAGCCTGGTCGGCAAGCTGATCGTCCACGGCAACAGCCGCAACGAATGCCTGATGCGGCTGCGCCGGTCGCTGGCGGAATACGTGATCGAGGGCATCGAAACGACCATCCCGCTGCACCAGCACCTGATGGCCGAGACCGACTTCATCAACGGCGACTACGACATCCACTGGCTCGAGCGCTACCTCGCCCGGCTCGGCTGAAGCCTCTTTCGCGGCCCGCGGCCGAGCGAAATTGAGGCTGTGCCACTTGCCGTTTCGCCGGCGTGACCGATCATGATGTACGGAGAGGCCGGCGCATAAACGGCAGGCAGCTCCGCGCCGCTCCGTGGCGCCGTGCAGTCAGGATTGGCCGCCCATGCACCTCAAGATGACGCCGGAGCTCGTGCTGCGTGCCTATGCCGCCGGGGTGTTTCCCATGGCCGAGCACGCCGGCGACCCCGACGTGTTCTGGGTCGATCCCGAACAGCGCGGGATCCTGCCGCTGGACCAGTTCCACGTGCCGCGCCGGCTGCGCCGCACCTGGCGCAAGCGGCCGTTCGAGATCCACATCAACCGCGCCTTCGACCGGGTGGTCGCGGCCTGCGCCGAACCCAGGCCCGGCCATCCGGAAACCTGGATCAACCGGCCCATCCGCGAGGTCTACAGCGCCCTTCACCGCCGTGGCTATGCCCACAGCGTCGAGTGCTGGATCGGCGACGAGCTGGTCGGCGGCCTGTACGGCGTCGCCCTCAATGCGGCCTTCTTCGGCGAGAGCATGTTCAGCCGCCGCACCGACGCCAGCAAGATCGCGCTGATCGCGCTGGTCGAGCGGCTGCGCGAACGCGACTTCCTGCTGCTCGACACCCAGTTCGTCACCGATCACCTGCGCCAGTTCGGCGCCATCGAGATCTCGCGCGCGGCCTACCAGCGCCAGCTCGCCCAGGCCCTCGCGCGGCCGGCCCGGTTCCTGTGAGCGTCAGCCGGCGGCCGCCGTGTCCTCGCAGCGGACCAGCCAGACGTCGTAGATCGGGTGGTCCATCGCCGAGACCGACGGCGACGACGCGAACATCCAGCCGCTGAACACCCGGGTCGGCTCCCCCTCCAGCGGCGTCTCGGTGATGATGAGGAACGCCGCCTGCTCGAGCTGCTGGGCCGCAACCCGTTCCTGACAGCTCATCACGTCGATCCGCAGGCGGAAGAAGTCGGTGCGGTCGCCGACCGGGACGGGAAGCTCGCTGACCCGCCCGGTGATCTTGTCCAGGGCGCCAAGGACGGCGACCGGGAGACTTCGCGGCTGGCCCGAACCCTCCTGGGCCGCCGCGGGAATGGCCATCACCACCAGCCCGGCCAAGGCTCCGATCATCGCAGTTGCGCGTGCTGCCATGGGCACAGGTCTCCATCGGGCGCGGACGGGCCGATCCGGGGACCGGCCCATCGCGGGCGATTCGTCATGTCCGGATCAAAGGATCGCGCGGGCCTTTGCGGCGATTTCAGGGCGCGCTGCCGCCGCCCGCGTCGCCCCCGCCGGCCTGCTCGGACGCGCTGAAAACGAATCGGCCCAGCAGGTCGACCAGGTTGATCGGATCCTGGGTGTACTCGAACCGGCCGCCCTCGGGCAGCATTTCCTCGTCGCCGCCCGGCTGGATGTCCACGTAGGAGCCGCCGAGCAGGCCCTCGCTGAGGATCCGCGCCGAGCTGTCGGCCGGCAGTGCCACGTCGCTGGCGATGCCGAGGGTCGCCACCGCCTGGTAGGTGTTGGTGTCCAGCGACAGACCCGTGACCGTGCCGATCTTGATGCCGCCGAGCCGGACGTCGCTGCCCACGGTGAGTCCGTCAACCCGATTGAAACGGGCGGCGAGCTCGTAGCCGTTGACCGCGCTGACCGACGTCGAGCTGTAGGCAAATACGACGAACAGCACCGCGACCGCCAGCACCACGGCGCCCATCACGGTCTCGATCAGATTGCGTCCCATCGGCAAGGTCCCCCCGTCCTGCCTGCCGCTCAGCTCTCGGGCGGCGTCCAGGGCTCGTAGTCGGCAGTCGTCAGCGCGCGCCGGCCGGCCTCGAGCGTGTGGCCCGGCGGCAGATAGGCGCGGGCCGTGCCGGTCAGGTTCGGCTGGTGTTCCTTCTGCCACGGCCGGACCGGTCGCCCGCCGTCCTTCCCCGGCGGCTCGTCCACCACATAGTGGAGCCAGGCGTGCCATTCCGGCGGCACCCGGGATGCCTCGACCTCGCCCTTGTAGATCACCCAGCGCCGGCGGCGATGGCCGGGGCGCGTGCGGCGCTCCTGGTAGTACGTGTTGCCGAACGGATCCGTGCCCACCGCCTGCCCGTGAAACAGGGTGAAGAGTCGTGTGCCCAGGCTCAAGCGATCGCTCCGTGCTGTTCGGCCATAGAGATCGGGCGCGGCGGGCCGGAAAACCGGCCGCCTTCCGCGGCGGGCGGACTATACGATCGGCCGCCGGAGCCGTCCAGCACAACCGGGCCAGCCCCCACATATGGCGTGCTCGCGAATCGGAGACCCCAAATCCTGTGGACGGCACCAGATTTGGCGCTACAATCGACACCAGCAGCTAGATAGGACGTCCCCCGGAGCAGGAATGCGCATCATCGCCCAGTTCAGTGATCCGGATCGTGCGCCGTATCGCGACATCGCGGTCCGTCGGTTGCGGGCCGGGCGCGACGGACGGACCATGATTGCGCTCCCCGCCGACTGGCCGCTGTCCGCTGCGGAAGAGCTTGCCTTCCTGCCCCTCGACCACGGGCGCGGCGCCGGTCTGCCGGCGGGCACCACGGGCCGGCCGCTGCCCGACTTCCTGGGCGCGGCGGCAGACGGGGAACAGGCAAAGGCCGAGCCGTCGGTCCTGGCCACCCTCGACCGGCTCGCGCTTCGCTGGGCGCGCTGGGGCTGGCGTCTGGGACTGTTCGCCGACGCGCCGGACGCCCGCGCCTTCTTCGACGACATCCGCTGGCTGCTCGCCCGCCGCGCCATCGCGCCGGACCGGGTCGCGTGGCTTGGCGCGGCCGGCGCGCAGGCGCTGCGCGGCTACGGCGTCGATCCCGTTACCGGCGCGGTGCAGCCGGCCCACGCGCTGACCGGCTTCGCCCCGCTGGCGCCCGCGCCTGCCGACGAGCATGGCCCTGTCGCCCGGGTCGTGCGCCTGATCCGCGAAGCCGTGGACAGCCGCACGGACGGCGCCGCAGAGGCGCAGGCGCCTGCCATCACTCTGGATCCGCTGCGGTTCGTCCTGCCGTCCGGCGCGCTCGATCCCGCTGCCCTTGCCGCAGCCGCCCGCCTGGCGGCACTGGCGGCCGACATCGAGGTAGCAACCCGCGCGAGCGCCAGCGAGGCCCAGGCCCGGGCCACCTATTCGCAGCGCCCGATCGCCATCGGGCTGGCCAACCTCGGCGCCTTCGTCACCAGCCAGGGCCTGGCCTGTGACAGCGCCGCCGGCCGCGCACTGGCGCAGGCCGTGTGCGGCCTCGTGACGGCCGCCGCCGCCGCGACGTCCACCGAGATCGCCGCCGCCGTCGGCCCCTGCGCCGCCTTCACCGCGGCCCGGCGCCGGGTCCGTGATACGCTCGGCCGCAACCGGGACGCGACCACCCGGGCGCTGGCCCGGCTGCGGAGCGTGGCGCGGCCCGCGCACCTCGCGGAGTCCGCGGCGGCCATCGCCGCGGCGGCGCGGCCGCTGTGGTCCGCGGCGATGCGCGCCGAGCACCTGCGCCACACCCGCTTCACCGCACTCGCGCCCGCGCCACAGCACCATCCGCTGCCACTCGACATCCAGTCGCCGGGCGCCGGACCGCTCCGCCAGCTCGTCTGCGACCGGGAGCTCGCCGATGGCGGGTTCGCCCGGATCGTCCCGTCCGTCGTTGTCTCCGGGCTCGCGATGCTGGGCTACGACACGACAGTGCAGGCCGCCGCCATCCGCCAGCTCCGCGGCCACCGCAGCCTTGCCGGCGCGCCGGGGGTCTCGCTGGAGGCGCTCCGCGCGAAGGGGCTGGACGAGGCGGCGCTGGCGCGCATCGAGGCCGCCGTCGCGGAGGCGCGCGACATCCGGCACGTCATCACCCGCTGGACGGTTGGCGCCGACCTCTGCGAGCGCCTCCTCGGTGCCGCCGCGCCAGGGCCGGACGACTACGGTTTCGACATGCTCGCGGCACTCGGCTTCGATGCCGCGGCGGTCGAGGCCGCCAACCGCCATTGCATGGGCAGCGACAGCCTGGCGGGAACGCCGGGGCTCGCCGCCGCGGATGCCGCGGTGCTGTCCGTTCCGGCCGATCCCGCGAGGGCGGAGGCCGCCATGATCGCCGCCGTGAACGCCGTGCTCTCGGTCGCGGCGACACCGCCGGGCTCCGACCTGCAGCCGGCGGGGACAGCAGGGGAGACCGCTTCGGCGGCGGACGGGCTCGCGCTCGCCGCTGCCGACCGCTCGTAGCCCGCGACCGCCCGGTCGCGCCGGCAGGGCCGGCCCGGCCGGGCGGGTGGGCGGACGGGCGCATGAGCTTCCCAGGACGGGCGCGGGGCCACGGGACCGGCCCTGCCCGCATCTCCTCCCTGACAGACTGGGGCGCCCGATCTTGTGCGCCCCTTCTTCTTCGGCCACCCTTGCGGCGGAATCGTCACCTGATCCGGATCTGCCGCCATGACCTCCGCCGTCGAAGACCGTCTGCGCTCGCTGGGCATCGAGCTGGCCGCCGCCCCGGCGCCCGCCGCGAACTACGTTCCCTTCCAGCGCGCCGGCGACCTCGTGATCGTGTCCGGGCAGCTCCCGATGCGCGACGGGGCGGTCGTCTACAAGGGCAAGCTCGGCGCCGACGTCAGCCTCGAGGACGGACAGGCCGCGGCGCGGCTGTGCATGGTGAACATCCTCGCCCAGATGAAGGCGGCCTGCGACGGCGATCTCGATCGCATCGCCCAGTGCGTCCGGGTCGGCGGCTTCGTCAACTGCACGCCCGACTACACCGACCAGCCGAAAGTGATCAACGGCGCCTCCGACCTGGTCGTGGCGGCGCTCGGCGACGCGGGCCGCCATGCCCGCGCCGCCGTCGGCGTGAATGCCCTGCCCCTCGGCGCCGCGGTCGAGGTCGAGGCGATGTTCAGGCTGCGCTAGGCGCAGCCTGCATCGAGGCCGGGGATCAGCGGGTCCGCAGCAGGTCGCGGATCTCGCGCAGCAGGACGACGTCCTCGGGGGTCACGGGCTCGGGCTCCGGCTGGGCCTCTTCCTTCCGCCGCAGGCGGTTCATCTGCTTCACCACGATGAAGATCGAGAACGCGATGATCAGGAAGTTGATCACCGTGTTGACGAACAGCCCGATGTTCAGCGTCGGCACGCCGGCGGCCTTCGCCGCCTCCACCGACGGCATCCGCTCGTCGCCGCCGAGCTGGATGAAGATGTCGCTGAAATCGACGTTGCCGAGGAGCACGCCGATCGGCGGCATGATGATGTCCTCGACCAGCGAGTTCACGATCGCGCCGAATGCGGCACCGATGATGATGCCCACCGCGAGGTCGATGACATTCCCTCTCAGGGCGAATTCTTTGAATTCCTTCAGCATGTTCCTACCCCTTTCCTCGCCGTGTGCGTGAACTTCCGCTCCTTGCCGGGGCACGGCCGGGCCGGGTGGTCGCCGCTACCGCCGGGTCTTGTCCCTCAGCAGGTCCCGCAGATGGGCAAGCTCGCTGCGCAAGGCCTTGAGCTCCGCGCGCAGCCGTTCGGTCTCTCCCGGATCCCCCGCCGGCGCGGCCTCGCGCGCAACCTCCGCCGGCGCCTCGCCCCGGGCCTCGACCGGTGACCCTGCGGTCGCCTCGCCCTCCTGGGTCTGCGTCTGCTCCAGCGCCTTCAGCCCGCCGCTCCGCAACAGCTTCTGGACGCCCTTGATGGTGTAGCCTTCCTCGTAGAGCAGCCCGCGGATGCGGCCGAGCAGGGCCACATCCTCCGGCCGGTAGTAGCGCCGGCCGCCGGCCCGCTTGAGGGGCCTCACCTGGTTGAACTTGGTTTCCCAGAACCGCAGCACGTGCTGGGGCACGTCGATCTCGCCGGCCACCTCGCTGATCGTGCGGAATGCGCCCGGTGCCTTGACGGTGCGCAGGCTGCGCTCGCGATCCGCGCTGCCCTGGCTTTCCTCACGCGCCATGGCGGCACTCAGCGTCCGCCGCCGGCGCCGGCGTTCACGCGGTCCTTCAGGACATGCGACGCACGGAAGACCAGGACCTTGCGCGGCAGGATCGGCACTTCCTCGCCGGTCTTCGGGTTCCGGCCGATCCGCTGCCCCTTCTGGCGGACCAGGAAACTGCCGAAGGACGAGATCTTCACCACCTCCTCGCGCGTCAGCGCCTCGGTGATCTCGTTCAGGACGGCTTCAACCAGTTCCGCGGATTCGTTCCGCGACAGCCCCACTTCGCGGTAGATGGACTCGCTCAGGTCCGCCCGCGTTATCGTTCGACCAGCCATGTCCCATCCTCCTGCGAAGCAAATTGTTAGCGGGAGTGGATAAGGCGGTCAATTCATTAGATTTTTCCACAAGGAAAGCCGGACGCCCCGCCCGGCCCTCACCAGCGGACCAGCGCAGCCCCCCAGGTGAAGCCGCCGCCCATGGCCTCCAGCATCACAACGTCGCCGGGCTTTATCCGGCCATCCTTCACGGCCGTATCAAGAGCCAGCGGGACCGAGGCCGCACTTGTGTTGGCATGTTTATCTATCGTCACAACTACTTGTTCAGGCGACAGATTCAGCTTCTTGCCAACCGCGTCGATGATGCGCCGGTTGGCCTGGTGCGGCACCAGCCAGTCCACGTCTCCGGGCTTCATCCCGTTCGCTGCCAGCGCCTCGTCCACGGACTCCGCAAGCCGCGTCACCGCGTGGCGGAAGACCTCGCGCCCGGACATGCGCACGTGTCCGACGCTCCGCGTCCGCGACGGGCCCCCGTCCACATAGAGCATGTCGTACTGCCGGCCGTCGGAATGGATGTGGGTCGAGAGAATGCCGCGCGGCTTGGCCTCCCCGTTCGGCCGGGTCGCCTCCAGCACCACCGCGCCGGCGCCGTCGCCGAACAGCACGCAGGTGGTGCGGTCGGTCCAGTCGAGGATGCGCGAGAAGGTCTCGGCGCCGATCACCAGCGCGTGGCGCACCTGCCCCGCCCGGATCATCGCGTCGGCAACCGACAGCGCATAGATGAAGCCGGAACAGACCGCCTGCACGTCGAAGGCGGCGCCCTGGTGAATGCCGAGCCCGGCCTGCACCTTCGTCGCGGTCGAGGGGAAGGTGTTGTCCGGCGTGGTGGTGGCGACGATGATCAGGTCGATCTGGTCGGGCGCCACGCCGGCGTGATCCAGGGCAGCCCGCGCGGCGTCCAGCGCCAGCGTCGAGGTGAACTCGTCCTCGCCCGCCACATAGCGCTGGCAGATGCCTGTGCGCTCGCGGATCCAGGCGTCGTCGGTGTCGACGGTCTGGGCGAGCTCGTCGTTGGTGACGCAGCGCTTCGGCAGCGCGCTGCCGCAGCCGGCGATCCTTGCGTAGATGCGGGTCACGATGCAGCCGCCAGCACGTGGCCGTCGCCGTCACCGTAGAGCTGAGCGAATTCGCTGCGGATGCGGTCGATGAATCCGTGCGCCGCCATCTCGATGCCCACGCCCATCGCGGTGGCAAAGCCATAGGGGTCGGACGATCCGTGGCTCTTCACCACGATCCCGTTGAGCCCCAGCAGGACCGCACCGTTGTAGCTGCGCGGGTCCACCCGGCGGCGCATCTTCGTCAGCGCGTGCTTGGCGAACAGATAGCCGATGGCGGCGAAGAACGAGCTCTTGAACGCCTCGCGGATGAAGGCGCTGACCAGCCGCGCGGTCCCTTCGGCGGTCTTCAGCGCGACATTGCCGGTGAAGCCGTCGGTCACCACCACGTCCACCGTGCCCTCGGCAATGTCGTTGCCCTCGATGAAGCCGTGGAAGGCGATCGGCAGCGACGTGTTCTTCAGGAAGGCCGCCGCCTGCCGCACCGACTCATGCCCCTTCAGGTCCTCGGATCCGATGTTGAGAAGGCCGACGGTCGGGTTGATCCGCCCCAGCACCGTGCGGGCGAACATCTCCCCCATCACCGCGAACTGGACCAGGTTGTCCGCGTCGCACTCCACGTTGGCGCCGAGGTCCAGCATCACGCTCTCGCCGCGCAACGTGGGGAAGAAGGAGCACATCGCCGGCCGGCTGATCTGCGGCATGGTCCGCAGCACGAACTTCGCCACCGCCATCAGCGCGCCGGTGTTGCCGGCGGAGATCATCGCGGCGGCCTCGCCCTCGCGCACCGCCTGCACCGCCCGCCACATGCTGGTCTCGCGCCCGGTGCGCAGCGCGACCGACGCCTTGGTGTCGTTGGCGATGGCGTCGGGCGTGTGACGGACGATCACCGACTTGGCCAGCGACTTCGCCTTCTCGAGATGGGGCTGCAGCTTGGCTTCGTCGCCGAAGAGGATGAACTGGGTATCGGGATAGCGCTTGCGCGCAATCGCACAGCCGCGGACGACCATCCGCGGCCCCTTGTCGCCGCCCATCGCGTCGACAGCGATT
>ERZ777003.2978-NODE-2978-length-17699-cov-4.881263_pt1 | contig 17699 bp, 17 predicted proteins | sample MGYA00374956_ERZ777003 | MGnify/ENA primary metagenome ERZ777003 (study PRJEB29302, sample SAMN06268252) | bioreactor metagenome | isolation source: Joint BioEnergy Institute, California, USA | place: USA:Joint BioEnergy Institute, California, USA | collected... | reverse complement strand
TTTCCTTCCCCAGATAATGGTCGATCCGGTAGAGGTTCTGCTCGCTCAGCACCGAGGCCAGCCGGGCATTGAGCTCGCGCGCGCTGGCGAGGTCATGGCCCAGCGGCTTCTCCACCACCAGCCGGCAGGTCTCCGACAGCAGGCCGTGGGAGGCGATGCGCGCGCAGATCGGCCAGAAGAAGCGCGGCTCGACCGCGAGGTAGAAGGCCCGCACCCGGTCGGTGCGGTTGCCGAGCAGGCGCGCGAGCGAGTCCCAGCCGTCGTCGGAGCCGGCATCGAGCCGCCGGTAGTCGAGGCAGGCGAGGAACCGCGCCACCGCCTCCGGCTCGAGTTCGCGCGCGGCGACGAACGTCTCCAGCGCCGCCTGGGCCTGATTGCGGTACGCCTCGGCGGTCAGGTCCGACCGCCCCACGCCGATAACGGCCGAATCCGCCGGCATCTGGCCCGCCCGCAGGCGGTGGTAGAGCGCGGGCAGGAGCTTCCGGCGCGCCAGATCGCCCGTTCCGCCGAAGACGACGAGATCGAAGGAGGGAACGGGGACGACTCGTGCGACCATGCGGACAGACCTCGGGTCGGGTGGTTCCGGGAACTTGGGTGCAGTGCAGCAAGCCTTTGCGCGCGCCTCTGTAGCAGTGCGCCGCGGCCTGCTCAACCCGCGCCGCCGCTCTTGCATCGCACCGCGCTTCGTCTAGCCTGCACCGCAATCTGACCCCGGGGGAGGAGCCTTCCGATGATCGCGTTCCCGATTGTGGACGCCCACGTCCATCTCTACGACATCAACCGCCTGCGCTATCCGTGGCTGGCCAACGTGCCGAAGATCAACGCCACGCACCTGCCCGCCGACTACGACCGGCTTCGCGGCGGCGTGGAGGTGGAGAAGATCGTCTTCGCCGAGGTGTGGGTGGACGACAGCCAGCACATCGACGAGGTCGAGTTCGTCACCGAGCTGGCACAGGGCGACTCCCGCATCCAGGCCATCGTCGCCGCGGCGGCGCTGGAGCAGGGCGACCGGATCACGCCGACGCTGGAGAAGCTCGCGACCTACCCGCACGTGCGCGGCGTGCGCCGGCTGATCGAGGCCCAGGCGGATCCGGAGTTCCCGCTGCGCCCCAGCTTCATCGAGGGCGTGAAGCTGCTGCCCCGCTTCGGCTTCACCTTCGACATCTGCTGCAAGCACTGGCAGCTCGCAAACACGATCAAGTTCGTGCGCCGGTGCCCTGAAGTCCCGATGGTTCTGGACCACATCGCCAAGCCGGGCATCCGCCACGACCTGATCGAGCCCTGGTGGTCGCAGATCAAGGAGCTGGCCGAGCTTCCGAACGTGATGTGCAAGATTTCCGGCGTCGTCACCGAGGCCGACCACGAGCGCTGGCGGGAGTCACAGATCTACCCCTACCTGTGCCGGATCATCGACGTGTTCGGCTTCGACCGGATCATGTTCGGCAGCGACTGGCCGGTCTCGGAGCTCACCCACCGCTATGCCGACTGGGTGGCGATGGTCGATCACATCACCGCCGGCTGCACGGAAGAAGAGCGCCGCAAGCTGTTCCGCGACAACGCGATCCGCTTCTACCGGCTCTAGACCCATGGCGCCCGCACCGGCCCGTCGCGTCGCTTGCCGGCGGGCGGGGCTCGGGCGTCGAGCAGTGACAGGGCAAACAAGCCGGCACGACCGCCGGCCCCAACGGGAGGAAATCCAACGTGAAGCTGTACATGCACCCGGTTTCGATGACCAGCCGGCCGGTCCGGCTGTTCGTCGCCGAGAACGACATCCCGATGGAGGAGGAAGAGGTCGACCTCTTCACCGGCGCCCATTACCAGGAGCCGTTCTCCTCGCTCAATCCGAACCGGATGGTGCCGGTGCTGGTCGATGACGGCCTGACGCTCACCGAGAGTTCGGCGATCCTCAAGTACCTCGCGGACAAGTTCAACTCGCCCGCCTATCCGAAGGACCTGAAGCAGCGCGCGAAGGTCAACGAGATAATGGACTGGTTCAACACGAATTTTTACCGCGACTACGCCTACGGCACCATCTATCCGCAGATCTTCCCGCACCACAAGCGGCCGACCGAGGAGATCCACAAGGGCACGATCGCCTGGGGCAAGGAACGGGCGCAGGGCTGGCTGAAGATCCTCAACGACCACTGGCTCGGGCCGGACAAGCCTTATCTCTGCGGCAACGAGATCACCATCGCCGACTACTTCGGCGTCTGCCTGCTGACCCTGGGCGAGGTGATCGGCTGCGACTTCGCCGCCTATCCGAACGTGCAGCGGTGGGTGGCCAACATGAAGACGCTGAAGTCGTGGCAGACGGTGAACGCGGCCCTATATGGACTGCGGGACATGGTGAAGGACCAGCAGTTCGAACGGGTCTGACACGTCTCACACAGGGAGGCAGCTCCAATGATCAAGGGCTTGCACCATAACGCCTATCGCTGCCGAGACTCCGAGGAGACCAGGAAGTTCTACGAGGACTTCCTCGGGTTGCCGCTGGCGGGCACGCTGTGGCTGAAGACGACGAAGAGCGGCCGCAGGACCGACACGCTCCACACCTTCTACCGGCTCGACGACGGCTCCTATCTCGCCTTCTTCGAAGCGCCCGACATGCCGTTCGAGTTCAAGAACCAGCACGACTTCGACCTGCACATCGCGCTGGAGGTGGACCGCGCCGTGCTGGAGCCGATGATGGCAAAGGGGCGCGCGGCCGGGATCGAGACCCGCGGCATCTCCGACCACCATTTCATCGACTCCATCTACTTCCGCGACCCGAACGGCTACGTGATCGAGCTGACCGCGAAGCGGGAGAACCACGACGAGGCGATGAACCCCGCGCTCAACGGTGCGCGGGAGAAGCTGGACGCCTGGCAGCGCGCCAAGGCGAATGCGGAGCTGCAGGCGGCGGGCTGACCGGGCGCGGGGCTGACGGCGCAGGGGGCGCTGTCAGCCCTGCGGCTCCTCGCCGGTGTAGGGAACGGCCGCCCCGGCCGCGTGCCAGATCGCCTGCATCGCCGGGCGCTGCTGCTCCTCGTGGATGTGGCCGACGAGGCCGGCGCAGCGGGCGATGATGGCAAAGCCGCGCATGATCGACGCCGGCACCCCGCAGTCCCCCAGCAGCGCCGCGACGGCGCCGGTGGCGTTCACGGTGAGGTGGCGGCCGGCGGCGGCGTCCACCGCGTGCGCCAGCGTCTCCAGCGCCGCGACGTGGGCACCGGCGACGCCCTCGCGACGGGCCACCTCCAGCAGCCGTGGCGTGCGCGGGTCGTCCGGGCGGAAATGCGGGTGGCCGAAGCCCGGCACCGGCCGCCGCTCCGCCCGGTGGCGGGCGACGATCTCCGCGGCGGCCGCTTCGCCCTCCCCGCCGGCGGCGACAATCCGGTCGAGCAGCTGCGCACAGCCTTCGACGGTGCCGACGAAGACGCTGCCGACGCCCATGATCCCGGCGGCGACCGCGGCCTGGATCGCCTCCGGCGCGCTGGAATAGACCAGCCGGCCGGCGAGCACGCTGGGGGTCAGCCCGTGCTCCATCAGCGTGACGAGGCAGGCGTCCACGACTGCCCGCTGCGCCGGCGTCGGCATCCGCCCCAGCACCTGAAAGCAGATCATGTCGGTGAAGCCGACCTGGCCGATCAGGTCGCGGCACAGGCTGCGGCCGCGGATCACCACGTCGTCGCTGGAATGGGTGGCGATTCCCGTTGTCGGCGGCTCCTGAGGCTCGCGGGCCATCAGCCGGCCCCTGCCTCGGCCGGCGGTTCGAGCCCGGCCAGCTGCTTCTCCAGCTCGTGGCGCTGGATCTTGCCCGAGGCGCTGCGCGGGAAGGCGTCGTAGGGGATGAAACGGATCGCCTTCGGCTGCTTGTAGCCGGCCAGCTGCTCCCGGCAGCGCCGGAGCAGCGCCTCGGCCGTCAGCGCGTCGTCGCGGCTGGCGACAAAGGCGACCGGCACCTCGCCCCAGCGCGCGTCGCGCCGGCGCACCACCGCCGCGTCCGCGACCCGCGGATCCTGCAGCAGCACGCGCTCGATCTCCGCCGGGTAGATGTTCTCCCCGCCCGACTTGATCAGGTACTTGACCCGGTCGACGAAATCGAGCGTGCCGTCCGGGTTGCGGACGAACACGTCGCCCATGTGAAACCAGCCGCCGCGGAAATCCTCCGCGTTCGTTTCCGGTGCCCGCCAGTAGCCGCTGAACAGCGTCGGGCCGCGCATTGCGAGCTCCCCCGGGGTGCCTTCGGGCACGTCGTTGTCGTCGGCATCGACCAGCCGGACCTCGCAGAACGGGCTCTGCTGCTTCGACAGCCGGGTCGGGGCGACACCGACCGGGATCAGGTTCGAGGAGCACGGCGGACAGCCGGTCTCGGTCGCGCCGAAGGTGTTGGCGTAGGGTGCGCCGAGCAGCGTGGTGATCTCGGCAATCTCCGCCGGCGGAACCAGATCGGCCATCACCCCGCAGACCTTCACGCCGCGGGGACGCACGCCCCGCGCCTTCAGCTCCGCGGCGAAGCGGCCGACCATGCCCGGCATCAGCAGCAGCCAGCCCAGCGGCTCGGTGGCCACCACCTCCGCCAGCCGCTCCCGGTCGAACCCGTCCACCACGATCACCTTGCCACCGGACATCAGGGTCCCGAGGGCACATTCGGCGGCGCCCATGTGATAGAGCGGCGACCATGCGGCGAAGGTGTCGTCCACCGCCACCCCGAACTCGGCGCGGATCACGAGGTTGCGCGCGATCTCGGCGCGGTGGCTGATGACGGCGCCCTTCGGCAGGCCGGTGGTGCCGCTGGTGTAGAGGATCAGCAGCGGGTCTTCCGGATCGATGGCCGCGGTCGCCGTCAGCGGCGCGGCGGCCTCGACGGCGGCCTCGTAGGGCTCGCCCAGCTCCAGCGCGGTCCAGGCGCCGGAGGTCTGCGCCAGCTTCTGCGCATGGCGCGGCGACACCAGCACCACCACCGGCTCGACCAGGTCGAGGCAGTGCTGCAGCTCGCGCCCCGTCAGCCGCCAGTTCTGGCAGGCGCAGATGGCACCGAGCCCGGCGGCGGCGAGGAACAGCTCGAGATATTCGCTGCGGTTTTCGGAGAGGATTGCGACGCGGTCGCCGTGGCCGACCCCGAGCCCGCGCAGCACGGAGGCAAGCCGTCGAACCCGCTCCGCCAGCGCGCCATAGCTCAGGCGACGCACGCCGTCATCGACCGCCGGCCGGTCCGGATGGATCCGCGCCCGGGAAAGGAACAGGTCGGCGACGGAACTGGCCGCCCCGCGCCGAACCGGATCAACCTGAATCACCGTACCTCCGCCCTGCCCGATCAAAGCCGGCAGAGCTTAGGGACGGGACCGGCCGTTGCCAATGTCGGACAGCGGCCGGGAATCCCGGGCCGACGGGTCAGGCCCCGGACGCCGCCTCGGCGTCCCGCGGACGCGGCTGCTTGAGCTTGAGGGGAATCTGCCGGGCCAGCGCCTCGGGGTCGTGGGTCTCGGCAAAGCGCTCCGGATCCCTCAGGTAGCTGTGGGCGGCGGCCCGGCTGCGGTCGGTCATGGCTCGTGCAGTCATCATGTCCTCCTTCGCCTGTGCGCGGGTCCAGCGACCCGTGCCGGGGTGCGTTCCCCGGCGTCTTTCCCTGTCTGGCTATCTGGGGATGGCGGCGCGGGAAATCAAAGATCGGGCACCTTGCGGCACGCTGAAGGGGCGACGGCCGCTGCCGTCAGCGCCACTCGCGGACCTGGCGCTCCGCCTCCTCCCGCGCGATGCCGTAGCGGCGCTGGATCGTGCCGATCAGCGCCTCGCGGCGACCGTCGATGCGTTCGATCTCGTCATCGGTCAGGTCGCCCCACGTCTGCCTGATCTTGCCCTTGAGGATATTCCAGCTGCCCTCGATCTGGTCGGAATTCATGCTGTCCTCCACGAAGTGTCCGTCGGGGCCGGCAACGAATCCGGCCGGCCTCCCGTGAAGACCAACGGGAAGAACAAGGCGAAGGTTCCGGCAACCGGGCGCAATGCATCTCGCTGTCGTCGGTACATCCGTGAAGGGCGTGCTCTGCTGGCAGCAGAGCCGCTTTCTTCCTGCCCTGGACATGTCGTCGCCTTCCCCCCCCCCCGGCGCCGAAAACCGGGCGGACGGGCCGGAAGATGCCTTCGGGCGCTACGGCTCGACGACCGCCAGCGCCCGCCGCAGGTCGGCGATCGAGAACGGCTTGTGCAGGTTGTGGGCGATGTTGAGGCCCTGGCTGGTGCCGAGCGCGCTCGCCACCTCGGTGTAGGTCGCGGAATAGCCGGTCATCACGGCGATCCGCGCGCTGGTGTGCTGCTCCGCGAGCCAGTTCAGCACCTCGATTCCGTCCATGTCCGGCATGATGATGTCGAGCAGGATCGCGTCCGGGACGACGCTGGCGTAGCAGTCCATGAGCTCGCGGCCGCTCGCCGCCTCCCTGACGTTCCAGCCCATCGGCTCCGCGACGTTGCGCACAAGCTGGCGCACGTCGGGCTCGTCATCGACGACGAGCAGCGTCGGGGCGGGCGAGTCGGTAGCTGTCATTGCCCAAGTTCCTTGCGAATGGCACACGCGAGATCGGTGCGCCTGATCGGCTTCTGCAACAGAGCGACGTCGTCCGCAACCCCGTGCCTGTCGACCACTGCCCTGCGCGGATAGCCCGACATGTAGATAACCTTGATCTCGGGCCTCCGCTTGCGGATCTCGGCCACCACTTCCGGCCCGCTTTCCGCGCCGCCGAGCATCACGTCCGACAGCAGGAGGTCGATGCGCTCTCCGTCCTCGAACCGCCGGATCGCGGTGCTGCCGCTCTGTTCCGTCACCACGTCATAGCCGAGGGAACGGAGCTGCGATGAGATCGTCTCCCGCACGTCGCCGTCGTTCTCCAGCACCAGGATCCGCCCGCGACCGGCGGCGGGGCCGGCAGCCGGGGTTTCCGTGCCGTTGGCCCGGGCCGCACTGTCCGTCCGCGCAGAGAGCGGGAAGTAGAGCCTGACCGAGGTGCCCTGCTCCGGCTCGCTGAGGATGCGCGCATAGCCCCCCGACTGCTTCACGAAACCATACACCATCGACAGTCCCAGGCCCGAGCCCTTGCCCACCGCCTTGGTGGTGAAGAACGGCTCGAACGCATGGGCCAGCACGTCCGGCGTCATGCCGGTGCCGTTGTCGCTGACGGCGACCATGGCGTAGGCGCCGGGCTCGATGTTCTCGTCGTCCATGTCCTCCAGCGTGACCGCCCGCGCCTCGATGGTGAGGGTGCCGCCGCGCGGCATCGCGTCCCGGGCGTTGATGGCGAGGTTGAGGATCGCGTTCTCCATCTGGTTGCGGTCGATCATCACCGGCCCCACGCCCCGGTCGAGGCGGGTGACGACCTCGATCCCCTCGCCCAGCGTCCGCCGCAGCAGCGGCTCGAGCTCGCCGACGAGCACGTCCAGCTCCGTCGCCTGCGGCATCAGCGGCGCCCGCCGGCCGAAGGCGAGCAGCTGCCGCGTCAGCGCCGCGCCGCGCTGGGCGGCGCGGAGCGCGGTCTCGACCTTGTCCAGCACCGCCCGGTCGGCCGTCGCCTCCACGGCCAGCTCCAGGTTGCCGACCATGATCGCGAGCAGGTTGTTGAAATCGTGGGCCATGCCGGCGGTGAGCTGGCCGATCGCCTCCATCTTCTGCGACTGGCGGAGCTGCGCCTCGATCGCCTTGCTGCGGGTGATGTCCTCGTGGATGAGGATGTAGTTGGTGATCCGCCCGTCGGGCGTCCGGATCGCCGAGACCGATCCCGTCTCCCAGAAGGTCTCGCCGTTCCTGCGCACGCTCTCGTACTCGCCGCGCCACACGCCGCCGGCCTCGATCGTGGCCTTGAGCCCGGCCAGCTCCTCGGCCGGCAGCACCCCGGGGCGCAGGATCCGCGGCACCTTGCCGATGACCTCCTCGGACCGGTAGCCCGTCACCTGCTCGTAGCGCGGGTTGACGTATTTGATCAGGCCCTCGGTGTCGGTGATCATGATGCTCGCCGGGCTCTGCTCGACGGCGGTGGACAGCTCGCGCAGCCGCGCATCGGCCCGGACCCGGTCGGTCACGTCGCGGCAGACGTTGAAGATCGCGCCGCGGCCAGCCCAGTCCGCCGAGACGGACGTCACCTCCGCATCGAAGATGGAACCGTCCTTGCGCCGCATCCGGGTGAAGAAGGTGATTGGGGTGACCGGCGGGTCGGGGAAGGCGGTCTTGAGCTGCTCCAGGGTCGTCCAGTTGACGTCCCAGTCCCACGGGCCGAGGCCCAGCAGCTCCTCCATCTCCAGGCCCAGCATGCGGGCGAAGCTCTGGTTGGCCTCGATGACCGTGAGGTCGGCGTCGAGAACGCACATTCCGTCGGGCGCGTTGTCGAACAGCAGCTGGCGCCGGCTCGCCTCGCGGGTCAGCGCCTGCTGCGCCTCCTTGTACCCCGTGACGTCCACGTGGGTGCCCATCATCCGGACCGGGCGGCCGTCCGCGCCGTGGAGCAGCGCGCCCTGGGAGATGATCCAGCGGTAGGAGCCGTCCTTGTGGCGGAGGCGGAATTCGACGGTGTAGTCCGGCCAGGGGGCGTCGAGGAACCGCCGGAGCTTCGCCAGCGTCGCGTCGGCGTCCTCGGGGTGCAGCCGGCTGATCCATTCGTCCTGGCTGTCCCCGATCTCGTGCTCCTCGTAGCCGAGCTGGCGTTTCCACTCCGGCGAGAAGTACATGCGGCCGGTCTCGATCTCCCAGATCCAGATGCCGATGTTGCCGGCCTGGACCGCCAGCTCCAGCCGCGTCGCACTTTCCTTGCGTGCCGCTTCGGCCTGTTCCCGCTCCGCGCGCTCGGTGAGCGCGGAGATGACCATGCCGCAGGCGTGCGCCAGCGGCTGCAGGAGGTCGATGAGGCTCGAGTCGTAGCCGCCGGGACGGTTGGCCACCCCCGCCACCCCGACGAGCCTGTCGCCGGAGTAGATCGGCATGCCGAGGAAGGCCTTCAGCGGCGGATGACCCCTCGGAATTCCGCCGGCCCGCGGATCGGCAACGGCGTCGTTGGAAATCACCGGCTGCCCGGTCGTCACGATCGACCCGAACAGGCCGTCCAGCCGGCGGAATTCCAGGCCGCGCGAGAGCCTCTCCCGGTAGAGCTCGTCCATCGCCGGGTTCCAGGCGATGTTGGAGATGGCCCAGGCCTTGAGATACGGGTTGCCGTCGGGGTCGTGGAGCACTTCGCCGACGAAGCCGAACTCGCTTCCGGTCAGGTCCTGGATGACCGCGAGCATCGAGTCGAACACCTGCTTCTTGTCGCCGCCGCGGATGAAGGCGCTCTCGATCTCGCGGATGGCCTGGAGCTGGGCGTTGCGCATCTGCAGGCCGGCCTCGTGCCGCCGGCGCTGGGTGATGTCCTGATGCATGAACAGGCAGCCGCCGGTGGCGAGCGCCTGCATCCGCTCCTCGATCACCGTACCGTCGGCCCGCGCCCGCTCGGCGCTGAAGGACTGCGCGGTGCGGGCAAGCTCGATCTGGCCCCGGACGAAGCGGTCAACGTCCACCTCGCCGAAGGCGCCGTTCTCGGCCGCGAACCGCAGCATGTCGGCCATCGCCGCCCCGGTCGGGAAGCGGTCGCGGGGATAGCCGAACATCCGGTAACAGGCGTCGTTGGCGACGACGAGACGCTGGTCGGCGGAAAAGACGGAGATTGCGCCCGGGAAGCTCTCGATCACGGTGCCCAGCCGGTCGAGATTCACCTGCAGCAGCGCCCGCTCCTCGGAGATCGACAGCACCTGCCGGCGGTGGGATTCGAACACCTGCATGATGAATCCCAGCAGCCAGATGCCGGGCCCGTTGACTAGGGTCATGACCGGGCCGATCTCGCTGAAGATGCGCCAGGCATTGTCGCCGGGAAGCAGCAGGAAGGCGAACGCGGTCACCGCATGCACGCCGATGCCGAGGGCGAGGAAGTGCCACCCGGGAATCTCGGTGAGCGGCCGGCGGATGCGCAGCCGATAGGCCGTGCCGGCGGCAACCGCGATAACGATCGACAGCACGCCGACCGCAGCACCCGCACCGCCAATCCACAGCCGCCCCGACGCCGCGATGGCACCGGCAATCACGCCGGCCACCGGACCGCCAAACACGGGAGCCACCGTCAGGATCACGGCGCGGGCGTCGAAGATCATCCCGTCGCCCAGCCGGATCGGCGCCTGCATCACGGCAAAGGCACCGCCCCCGAACAGGAGCCCCACTACCGCCGTGTGCAGCCACGGCTGCCGGAGGAGGCGCGAGCGGTTGAGCAGCGCGAACAGCGCGCTGACCGCGATCAGCAGCGTGGTGTTGGCCAGCAGGGTTTCGATCACGCTGGACAGGGCCGTCCTCCGGTACGGGGCGGAGCTGCGGCCATGACGACCGGCCCCGCCGGATCCGCGCGCGCGGATGAGACCGCATCTCTAGGGGACCCATCGTTAACAATCCCTGAGACGCGGGTGGAACCGTTACCCGTGCCGACGCTGACCGTGGATGACGCGATGGTGCGCTGCTAGCATCCGCAGCCCCATCATCCGGAGCTGCCATGGCCACCACTGCCTTCTATTCCGACGAACGCTGCTTCTGGCACTCGGGCGACCAGTACGCCTTCCTCGTTCCCGTCGGCGGCTACGTGCAGCCGCTGGCCGGCGGCGCGGGCCTGCCGGAGAATCCGGAGGGCAAGCGGCGGCTGAAGAACCTGCTGGAGGTGACCGGCCTGATGCGCGAGCTCGACGCGCGCTCCGCCGAGCCGGCCACCGACGAGGACTTGCTGCGCGTCCACACCCGGGACTACATCGCGGCGTTCAGGGAACTCAGCGCGAAGAACGGCGGCGAGCTCGGCCAGCGCACGCCCTTCGGCCGCGGCGGCTACGAGATCGCCGCGCTCTCTGCCGGGCTTGTGAAGGACGCGCTGGCCGGCGTGCTCGACGGGCGGCACCGCAACGCCTATGCGCTGTCCCGGCCGCCCGGCCACCACTGCCTGCCCCACTACCCGATGGGCTTCTGCCTGATCGCCAACATCGCGGTCGCGATCGAGGCCGCGTTCGCGGCGAAGAAGGCGGAGCGCGTTGCGGTGGTGGATTGGGACGTGCATCACGGCAACGGCACCGAGGCCATCTTCATCGAGCGGCCGGACGTGCTCACCATCTCGCTGCACCAGGAACGCAACTACCCGCCCGACACCGGCGGCGCCGAGGTGCGCGGCACCGGCGCCGGCGAAGGGTACAACATCAACATCCCGCTGCCGCCCGGCGGCGGGCACGACCTCTACCTCTACGCCTTCGACCGGATCGTCGTGCCGGCGCTGCGCCGCTACCGTCCGGACGCGATCGTCGTCGCCAGCGGATTCGACGCCTCCGGCGTGGACCCGCTGTCGCGGATGATGACGATGGCCGAAACCTACCGGGCGATGACCGAACGCCTGATGGCGGTGGCCGACGACATCTGCGGCGGCCGGATCGCGATGGCGCACGAGGGCGGCTACAGCGAGGTGCACGTCCCCTTCTGCGGCCACGCCGTGATCCAGACGCTGGCCGGCTCCGGCATCTCCGCCGGCGACCCGCTCGAGCCGCGCATCAGCGGCCAGCAGCCGACTGCGCGGCTGCAGGCCTTCCATCGCTCGCTGATCGACGAGCTGGCCGTCCAGTTCGCCGTGTGAGGCGGGCCTGAGCCTCGCCACTGGCAGTGAGGGGTTGCCGGTCCGGACCACGGCTGGCACAACCGCCCCATGAGCGACGACGAAACCCGGCCTGTCCGCGAACAGCGGAGTTCGTTGATCGGCGACCTGCTGCGGCCGATCACGGTCCGCGGCGGCGCCGCCTTCGCCGCCAAGGTACGGTCCCTGGGCGTGAGGGGTACGGCGCGCGAGGTCGCGCGGGTGCTGCGCAACAGTCTCGGCATGCTGCTCGCCAGGGCCTATGACCGACACCACAGGGTCAATACCAGCGGCATGATCCGCGCCGAAGACTACGATGGTCCCGATGGCAACCACGGCTATCTGCCGATCTCCTCCCGCTCGCTGCGCGGCATCCTTCGGCGGCTTCGCACCGATCTCTCGCGCTACTCCTTCGTCGACTACGGCTGCGGTAAAGGCCGGGCGGTGCTCACGGCGGCCGGGCTGCCGTTCCGCGCCGTGATCGGAGTCGAGTATGCGTCCACGCTGGCGGCGATCGCGCAGCGCAACCTGACGACGTGGCGCAACGGCGCGCTGCGCTGCCCCGACGTGCGCATCGTCAACGCCGATGCCCGCGCCTTCGAGCCTCCGCCCGGCCCCTGCCTGCTGTTCTTCTACTCGCCGTTCCTGCCGGAGGTGCTGCAGGCGGTGCTGGAGCGCATCGGCCAGTCCTACAGGGCCACGCCCCGGCCGATGCTAGTGGTCTATGCCGAGGACCGGGACTCGCCGGTGGCGATTCCGACAGCGCTGTTCGAGACCGCCGGCTTCCTCAGCCGCCGCCCGGCGCCGCGGCTGCCCCTCGATCTCAGCGCGCCGCGGCTGGTCGACTATGTCGTCTACGGAACGCCGGAAGTGGACCTGCCGCCGGCATGAGCACTGCGGCACCGGGGGACGGCGATACCGGGGGCCGGCTACGGGCGGAGGGTGCAGGCCACGCCCTCTGCGGCCACGCAATCCGCAACGTAGCTCTCGGCGTCACCGCTCCGGATCGGGGTCAGCGGAAGGTCGAAGCGTGTCGCGGCCCAGCGCCCGTCCAGGCCGCACAGGATGGTCTCGACCAGCATCGGCTGCCCGGCATGGCTGCCGTAGCCGAGGGCGCCGCTGCCGGCGTCGCGGTCGAGCGCAAGGGTGAGCGCCTGCCCCGGCGCCAGCGGCGCCACGTCCACGGTAACAAAATGGGCGAGCACGACGACGCAGCGGAGCGTGCCCCCGGTGTCGTTCCGGATCGCGACCGCCACGGGCGCGAAGCCTTCGGGCTCCGCCGCGACATGCTCCTCCCCGGCCGCATTCCCGGGCCATGCCGCGACAGCGAGACAGGCGGCAACGAGCGCCCTCGTGCCGCCGCCCCACGACCACGGGCACATCACCGAACGCCCCTGCGATAGGGCAGCCCGAGCGCCGGCGGAAGGCGGCTGTTGCGGCCGAAGAGGACCAGCACGACGATCACCATCGCAAACGGCAGCATCTGGATGACGTCGGTCGGCACGTTGACCCCCGCCACCTGCAGCGCCGTCGTCAGCGACAGGCTGATGCCGAACAGGAAGGCGCCGAGCAGCACCCAGGTCGGCCTGCCACGCGCGAGCATGGCGAGGACGATGGCAATGAAGCCGTCGCCCCCGGTCATGAACGGCAGGAACAGGCCGCCGCCGACGGCGGAGAGATAGGCGCCGCCGACTCCCGCAAGGAAGCCGGTGCTGAGCACCGCCAGTGCGCGCGTCGTCCTGACCCCGACCCCGGCCGCGTCCAGCGCCGCCGGCCGGTCGCCGGCGGCCTGCAGGTTCAGCCCGATGTGGGTGCGGCGGTAGATCCAGACCATGACGAAGGTCAGCAGCACCGCGAGATAGACCAGCGGCGGATGGTCGAAGAAGGCGCGCCCCACCACCGGCAGCTCGCTCAGCCCCGGGACCGGCAGGGTCTCCGCCTTCGGCAGGCGCGGATAGCTGCGGCTGAAGGCAAAATGGTGCTCCAGCGCCGTCAGCCCCTCGGCGCCGAGGGTGATCGCGATGCCGACCACGATCTGGTTCATGCCGCCGATGACGCAGCACAGCACCATCAGCATCGCCGCCGCCAGGCCGGCCGCGCCGCCGGCGAGGAAGCCAAGCGCAAAGGAGTCGGCGTGGTAGGCGACGGCGAAGCCGGCATAGGCTCCCGCGAGCATCATGCCCTCGAGGCCGATGTTGAGGACACCGGCCTTCTCCGAGATCTGCTCGCCCAGCCCGGCGAGCAACAGCGGGATGCCCGCGGTCACGGCCCCCAGCAGCAGGGCGGCGACGAAGGTCTCGGTGAACATCAGGCGGCCCGCCGCCGGCGCCGCTCATGGTCGAGATATTCGACCACCGCGAGGAACAGGAGCAGCAGCGCCACCAGCACCAGTACGAAGAAGGTCGGCACGCCCACCCGGCGGGCAGCGCTCTCGCCCCCGATCATCAGCACCGCGAATCCGAATACGAAGGCGATGACGCCCCAGCCGTTGAAGCGGGCAAGGAACACCAGCGGGATCACCAGGATGCCATAGGCGGGGTTCCAGTCGGCCTGGACGGTGCCGTGGACGCCCATGACGTCCGCCGCGCCACCGACGCCGGCGAGCCCGGCGCCGAGCGCGAAGGCGACGAAGGTGAGCCGTCGCAGGTTGATCCCGGCGTGGATCGCGGCGCGCGGGCTGCTGCCGACGATCTGCAGCCGGAGCCCGAGCGCGGTGTGTCCCATCAGCCAGTGCACGGCGAGCACCGCGGCGACGCCCAGCAGCACGCCCCAGTGCACCGTTGTTGCGCCAAGGCGGGCCAGCCGGTCCTCCACCGCCAGCGTTGCAGTCTGCGGCACCGTGGTGGCCGGGTCGAAGAAAACGAGCTTGATCAGGATGTTGGCGAGGCCGACGCCGAGAAAGCTCATCATCAGTGTCGCGATGATCTCGTTGATCCCGTGCACCGCCTTGAGGAAGGCCGGGATCACCGACCAGACGGCGCCGACGGCGAAGGCGACGGCGAAGCAGACGGGCACCATCAGCCAATGGGGCACTGCCGGCGCCAGCGCCGGAGCGAGCGCCGCCACCACCACCGCCGCCAGCAGGAACTGGCCATCCACCCCGAGATTCCACAGCCCGGCGCGGAAGGCGACGATGAGCCCCGCCGCGATCAGCAGCAGCGGCGCCATCCGGGTGACCGAGGCCTCGAGCCCGGTGCGGCTGAGAAGGCCTCGCTCGACGACATAGCCGTAGTAGGCGAGCGGATCCGCGCCCATTGCGAGCAGGACCAGGCCGCCCGCAACCAGCGCCAGCAGCACCGGCAGCAGGATGCGCACGGCACCCGTCACGAGTTCAGCCGCGGACATCGGGCCGAAGCTCGCACGAGCCGGACCATGACGAACCGGACGCCGGACCGGCCGGGTCAGGCGGCATGGGCAATGCCTGTCATCAGCCGGCCGACGGCGCGCTCCGCGTCCGGGCGGTTGTCGACGATGCCGCGGATCGTGCCGCGATCGAGAACCGCGATGCGGTGGCAGGTCTCGAGCAGCTCTTCGAGCTCGTTCGAGATCACCACCAGCGCCGCGTCGCGCGCGCCGGCGCCGTTGCGGATGCGCTCGCGGGCCAGCCGCGTGGTCTGCAGGTCGAGGCCGTGGGTCGGCTTGCCGAGCACCACCAGCGTCGCATCCGGCGACAGCTCGCGCGCCAGCAGCACCTTCTGGATGTTGCCCCCGGAGAGCCATGCGATGGGGGTTCGCTCGGAGGGCGTGCGCACGTCGTGGGCGCAGATGAGGTCGCGCGCGTGGGCATTGATGGCGCCCCAGCGGGCGATACCCGCGCGCCAGAGCGGCGGGCGGCCGATCTCCTTCAGTACCAGGTTCACCGCCACCGGGTGCTCGCCGGCGATACCCTCGTCGAGCCGTTCGTCGGTGACGTAGCGGACGCCGAGCGCCCGGCGCGCCGGCACGCCGAGTGCCGCGATCTCGCGGCCGTCCAGCATGATCGAGCCGGCACTGACCGGCCGCTGGCCGGCGAGAACCTCCGCCAGGTGCTTCTGGCCGTTGCCGTCCACCCCCGCGATGCCCAGCACCTCGCCGGGCCAGACCTTGAGCGACACGCCGGCGAGCGCGCATTCGCCGCGCGCGCCGACGGTCGAGACCCCGGAGAGGACGAGCCTGGGCGGGCGGGTGCGATCCACCGGCCGCAGCGCGGGCCCGGCCCCGACGCCGCCCGCCAGCACTTCGCCCAGCGCGTCCGCGCGCTCGGTACGGCCGAACATCATCGCCACCACCGCGTCCAGCACCTCCGCCTCGCCCATCGCCCGGAGCTGCTCCGGCCCGAGCGCGCCAACCACCCGGCCGCGGCGCAGCACCGAGATACGGTCGGCGAGCGCATGGGCCTCGCGCAGCTTGTGGGTGACGAAGACGACGGCGACCCCATGGTCGCGCAGGCGGCGCACCACCGCGCCCAGCTCCGCGACGCCTTTCGGCGTCAGCATCGAGGTCGGCTCGTCGAGGATCAGCACCCGTCCGCCATGCCAGAGCGCGCGCATGATCTCCACCTGCTGCTGCTCGCCGGGCGAAAGGCGCCCGACCGGCGCATCCGGGTCGGGATCGACCGACAGCAGGCCGGCGAGTTCCCGAAAACGGGCGAGCGCGCGCGACCGGCTGCGCAGCCGCCACCACGGCGCGCCGAGCATCAGGTTCTCGAGCACGGTGAGGCCGGGGACCAGCATCATGTGCTGGAAGACGGTTCCGATGCCGAGCCGGAGCGCGTCGGCCGGCGAGGACAGTCGCGTCGCGCGGCCGTCAACCTCGATCCGGCCTTCGTCCGGCGCCAGCATGCCGGACATGATGCCGATCAGCGTGGACTTGCCGGCGCCGTTCTCACCCAGCAGGGCATGAACCTCGCCGCGGCGGAAGGCGAGCGAGATGCCATCGTTGGCGACCACGCCCGGGAAGCGCTTCGTGATCCCGCTGAACGCGATGGCGATGTCGTCGGTTGCGGCCGCGGCGGCATTCACCGGCTGCTTCCTCGCTTGCCCGCCGTCACGCCCATGGCCGCAAGCAGCATGACCGGGACGGCGGCCGGGGCTAGTCCCCGCCGTCCTCGACCGTGGTCATCAGGGCGCGGACCTCCCGGGCGTCGGTGACCAGCCTCACGGTGATCTCGCCGGAGACGATCTGCTCGCGCACCTGCATGACCGCAGCCCACACGTCGTCGGGGATGTGCGGGGTCCTCAGCAGCTGGACAGAATCGTCGGCGAGGCCGATGGCGTAGCCCCGGGTGCCGAAGGCGCCATTCCGCAGGTCCTCGATCATGGCGCTGTAGACCGGAACCATGTTCCACAGCACCGACGACAGCAGGTGGCCCCTGTCCAGCGCGCTCTTGTCGCCGATGACGTCGATGAACCAGACCTTGCCGCCATCGGTCGCCGGCGTCGTCTCCACCGCCTCGATCATGCCGAAGCTGGAGCCGTTGCCCTGGCCGAACACGATGTCGGCGCCGGCTGCGATCACGGATTCGGTCACGCGCCGGCCGCCCGCGGCGTCAGCATAGGCGGCGGGGCCGATCACGGCGTAGATGATGTTCACGTCGGGGTTGGCGTGGCGCACGCCCTCGGCGAAGCTCGCCGACTGCGAGTTCCACGACGGCGGCTCGCCGGAGACGACGATGCCGACGGTGCCGGTGCGGGTCATCAGCGCCGCCATGTGGCCGGCAAGGAAGGCACCCTCGTGCCCGTGGAGCGTGTAGTCGGCGACCAGCCCGGGCACGATGTTGTCCGGCCGGTCCACCGTCGCCACCGGCACGCCTGTTTCCTGCGCGATCTCGGGCGCGGCGGTGTTGTAGCCGGCGGCATGCGCGATGATCAGGCTGGCGCCCTCCTCCGCCAGCTCGCGCAGCGTGGGCCGCACGTCGCCGTAGCCCAGGCCCTCCGCCGGCAGGAAATCCAGCCCGTACAGCTCGGCGACGATGCGCGCCGCCTCCACGCCCTGCTGGTTCCAGCCGTAGTCCGTCCCCTGTTCCGGCACCATGATGGCGAGGCTCGTGACATCCTGTGCGCCGGCGGCGCCAGCCGACGC
>ERZ777003.2976-NODE-2976-length-17724-cov-15.673043_pt1 | contig 17724 bp, 16 predicted proteins | sample MGYA00374956_ERZ777003 | MGnify/ENA primary metagenome ERZ777003 (study PRJEB29302, sample SAMN06268252) | bioreactor metagenome | isolation source: Joint BioEnergy Institute, California, USA | place: USA:Joint BioEnergy Institute, California, USA | collected... | reverse complement strand
ACCTTCCTGCGGTGGGCGCCACACGGGCGGAAGCGACGTCCGTGTTGGCCAGGCGAACCTTCCTGTAGCAGGCGCCGCGCGAAGCGGTAGAAGCGTCCGTGGAGGCGCCTGCCGGACTTCCCGGCGGAAGGCTGCCCAGGAGGCACCCGTGGGCGACCGCGTAGGCCGTGTCTGTCGGTTGGATGCTGCGGAGCGCCGGCGCCTCGTCGCGTATAATAGCACGCATCTCGGAACCGGTGGGGCGTCTACGCCCGTGGTGCTGCCAGATGGGACGGTGGTGAGATGGGAGCAGTGATACTCGATGGGCGTGCGCTCGCCAAGACCCTGCGCGAGGAGCTGCGCGCCGATGTGCAGCGGTTCAGCGAGTCGGCGGGCTACGCGCCGAGCCTGGCGGTGGTGCAGGTGGCCGGCGACGCGGCCTCGGAGCGCTACCTGCGCACGATCCGCAGGGGGTGCGAGGATGTCGGCATCACCTTCGCCGCGCACACGCTCCCGGCCGATACGACCCAGGGCGCGCTCGAGGCGCTCGTCAGGGAGCTCAGCGCCGATCCCGGCGTGAGCGGGGTGCTGCTGCAGGTGCCGCTGCCGCCCGGGCTCGACGCCGCCTCGGCGATCGCCCACATCGACCCGCGCAAGGACGTGGACGGCGTCCACCCCTACAACGCCGGGCTGCTCGCCCAGGGGCTGCCCGGCATGGTGCCGAACACGCCCGCCGGCGGCATGGAGCTCCTGCGCCGCTACAACATCCCGCTGCAGGGGCGGCGGGCGGTGGTGGTGGGGCGCAGCAACGTGGTCGGCAAGCCGATGGCGCTGCTTCTGCTGCAGGAGCACGCCACCGTCACGATCTGCCACTCGCGCACGGCTGATCTCGCGGCGGTGGTGCGCGAGGCCGATGTGGTTGTCGCCGCGACGGGCAGGGCCGGGCTGATCACCGGCGCGATGCTGAAGCCCGGCGCGGCGGTGGTGGACTTCGGGGTCAACGTGCGCGAGGACGGCAGCATCGTCGGCGATGTGGAGTTCGACGCCGCGGCCGAGGTGGCGGGGGCGATCACGCCGGTGCCCGGCGGCACCGGGCCGGTGACCAACGTCATGCTGCTGCGCAACGTGCTGCGGGCGGCGCAGCAGCTGCAGGGCGCATAGACTGTTCCAATGGACAGGGGCGTAACGCGGGACGGCGCGGTCGGCGCCGGGTACAATACGGGCATAGTTTTTGTCGTGACACGACAGGCGCGGTAGGGCGCTGCGGCGCCTGCCGCGGAAAGAGGGGAAGGGAGGCGGGGCCTTCCCAAACCTCTCCGGCGAGTGCGAGGGCCAGGCCACCGCGTACGTCGTGTTCGGGACAGGACCTACGCGGTGGTAGGGTGCGGGAGGCGGACCTCCCTGAACACCCCTTTCCGCCGCTGTGCTGCGGAAAATAGGCGTGGCGGGCTGCGAGCCCTCCACACCTCGCTGTAAGGGAGGGCGGTCGTGTCGACCGCGTACGTCGTGTTAGTGAAAGACGAACCTATGCCGATCGACGAGTTCCGCTTCCGCCAGGTGATGGGCTACTTCGCAAGCGGCGTGACGGTTGTGACGACCGAGTACGGCGGGCAGCTGTACGGCATGACAGTCAGCTCGTTCTGCTCGCTCTCGCTCCGGCCGCCGCTCGTGCTGATCTGCGTCGACACCTCCGTGACCTGCCACGACATGATCGCCAAGTCTGGCAGCTTCGCCGTCAATATCCTGGAGAAGCACCAGGAGCATCTGTCGCGCCGCTTCGCCACGCGCGAGCTCGACAAGTTCGTCGGCGTGGCCTTCCGCACCGGCCAGCTCGGCCTGCCGCTGCTCGAGGGCACCCTGGCCAGCATCGAGTGCCGGGTCCGCGAGCAGTACCCCGGCGGCGATCACACGATCTTCGTCGGCGAGGTGATCGACGCCGACGTCGGAGAGGGCTCGCCGCTGCTATACTACCGGCGCGGATACCACGAGCTGCAGTGACCCCTGGTGGCGCCGTTGGACTACTCGGTTGAAACTCGCGTGCTCGCCGTCGACCCGCGGAGCCCCGACCCGGCTGCCATCGAGGCGGCGGCGGAGGTGATCCGGGCCGGCGGGCTCGTGGCGTTTCCCACCGAGACGGTCTACGGGCTCGGGGCGACGGCGCTGGACGCGGCGGCGGTGCGGCGCGTGTTCGTCGCCAAGGGCCGGCCTGCCTCGGACCCGCTGATCGTCCACCTGGCGTCAGCCGACCAGGTCCTCGATGTCGCGCGGGACCTGCCGCCCGCCGCCCACGAGCTCATGCGGCGCCACTGGCCCGGCCCGCTCACGCTGGTGCTGCCCCGCCGGCCTCACGTGCCCCCCGAGGTGACCGCCGGCGGCGAGACCGTCGCCGTGCGCGTCCCGGCCCACCCAGTCGCGCTGGCGCTGATCGCCGCCGCCGGCCCGCTCGTGGCGCCCAGCGCCAACCTGTTCTCGCGCCCCAGCCCCACCACCGCCCAGCACGTCCTCGAGGACCTGGCCGGCCGGGTCGACCTCGTGCTCGACGCCGGGCCGACCGCGATCGGGATCGAGTCGACCGTGCTGGACCTCACTGCGGACCCGCCCCAGCTGCTCCGGCCGGGCGGCCTCACCCGCGAGGAGCTGCGCGACCTGCTGCCGGACCTGCGCTACACGCCGCGCTACCTGGAGGAGCCCCTCGCCGCGCCCGCGCCCGGCATGCTGCTCAAGCACTACTCGCCCCGCGCCCAGCTCACGCTCTACGCCGGGGAGCGCGCGGCCGCGTTGGCCCGGATGCGTGACGACGCGCTGCGCCACATCGCCGCCGGGCGCGCCGTGGGCGTGATGGCGGCCGATGACGACGCGGCCGCCTTCGACGGCGTGCCGGTGCGCCTCGCCCTCCTCGGCCGGCTGGACGAGCCGGAGCAGGCGGCCGCGCTCCTGTTCAGCGCCATGCGCCAGCTCGACGCCGCCGGCGTCGACCTGATCCTGGCCCGCACCCCGCTGCACTCCGGCCTGGGCCTGGCGATCTGGGACCGGCTGGTGCGCGCCGCCGAAGGGCGCGTGGTATACTAGCCTCAGCACGAACCTGCTGAGGGCAGCATGAACCAGCGCGATGATGTTGCGGAGCTGCGCCGTCAGGGCTACCGGCTCACACCGCAGCGCCTGATGGTCCTTGAGATTATTCGGGGCAGCCGGCGACACCTCACCGCCGAGGAGATCCACGCCGCGGTTGTGGCGCGCCACCGGAACGTCAACATCGCGACGATCTACCGCATCGTGCAGTGCCTGGAGGCGGCGGGCCTGGTGGCGCCGATCGCTGTGGCCGGCGCGCCGATCCACTACGAGTACGTCAGCGGCGCGGTGCACCACCATCTGGTCTGCCAGGCGTGCGGCGCCCAGCACGAGATCGGCGACGAGGAGCTCGAGACGCTCAAGGAGCAGCTGCGCGGGCGCTACGGATTCGAGCCCCGCCTGCGGCATCTGGCGCTGCCGGGGATCTGCGCCGCCTGCCGCGACCAGCAGGGGGAGTAGGGCTGCTCGCCAGAGACGAGCGGCCCGTTTCGACGGCCGACCGCGTCCCGCTCACAGCCCGCGGCCGGCGGCGGGAAGGCCTGCGGCGGCCGGAAGAACCAGCGATGGCCGGCTCGAAGCGCTGTGCCAGCTACCGCGTCGCTCGGCGCGCCTCCCGCGCCCACCACCCCGGCCGCGCGGCAGAGTGACCGGCCCAGGAGCCTGAACCATGGATTTTCTACGACGGCTGTTCGGCGGCGGCCAGCCGCGCGGCGATGACGCCATCCACCTGTACGTCAAGTGCAACCGCTGCGGCGCGCCCGTCCACGTCCGCGTCGACCCGCGCAACGACCTGTCGATCGAGTACGGCGACGGGGAGCAGCCCTCCGGCTACCGGCTGATCAAAGAGATCATGGACTCGCGCTGCTTCCGGCTGATGCGCGCCGAGATCGACTACGACGGCGCCAAGCGCGAGATCAGCCGCCAGATCGAGGGCGGGACCTTCATCAGCAAGGATGAGTTCGAGCGCCTGGTCGCCGAGGGGGCACACGAGCGACGCACGACCTGAGAGACGGAAGGAGCGCGACATATGACCTACACAGACGCAGCCTGGCGCGAGTCGATGCGCATTCGTCTCGATATCAACAACGCGCTGGAGCCGGCCGTCGGCCGCCACGGGCTCAGGCCGGAGGAGATCGAGGCCCTGGCGCCGCGCGCGGCCCAGGCGATCGCCTCGCTCGACGCCCGCCGCTCGGAGCTCGGCTGGCCCGAGCTGCCCGCGCAGGACGTCTCGGGCATCGAGCAGCTCGCCGCCGCCATCCGCAGCCGCTTCGACGCCTTCGTCGTGCTCGGCATCGGCGGATCGGCGCTCGGCAACATCGCCGTCCAGACCGCGCTGAACCACACCTTCTACAACGAGCTCCCCGCCGAGCAGCGCGGCGGCCCGAAGCTGTATGTGATCGACAACTCCGACCCCGAGCTGAACGCCCACCTGCTCGAGACGATCGACCTCCGGCGCACCGCCTTCAACGTGATCAGTAAGTCCGGCACCACCGCCGAGACGATGGCGTCGTTCCTGCTGGTGCGCGACGCGCTCGCGAAGCAGGTGGGCGAGGAGAAGCTCCGCGAGCACATCTTCCTCACCACCGACCCGCACGGGGGCTTCCTGCGCCAGATCGGCGAGCGCGAGGGCTGGACGATGCTCGACCTTCCGCCCAAGGTCGGCGGGCGCTTCTCGGTGCTGACCACCGTCGGCCTGCTCTCGGCGGCGGTCACCGGCGTGGACATCCGCGCCATGCTGGCCGGGGCCGGCTACGGCTACCAGCTCGCCTCCGAGCCCGACCCGCTCAGGAACCCGGCGGCGCTCGGCGCGATGGTGTGCTGGCTGCTCGCCGAGCGCGGCCAGAACATCGTCGTGATGATGCCCTACGCCCAGCGGCTCGCCAGAGTGTCCGACTGGTTCGCGCAGCTGTGGGCCGAGAGCCTGGGCAAGCGGCTCAACCGCGCCGGCGAGGTGGTGCACGTCGGCTCGACGCCGGTCAAGGCGCTCGGCGCCACCGACCAGCACTCGCAGGTGCAGCTGTACGCCGAGGGGCCGTTCGACAAGCTGATCAACTTCCTGGCGGTGGAGCGCTACGGCCGCGAGACCCCCATCCCGGGCGCCTACGCCGACCTCGAGGGGGTCGCGTATCTCGGCGGCCACACCTTCGCCGAGCTGATCAGCGCCGAGCAGCGCGCGACGGCGATCGCGCTCACCGAGGCCGGCAAGCCGAACATCACCCACACGCTGCCGGAGGTGAACGCCTTCACGCTCGGCCAGCTCTTCATGCTGCTGGAGATGCAGACGGCGATCGCCGGCGAGCTGTGGAACATCAACGCCTTCGACCAGCCGGGGGTCGAGGCGGGCAAGATCGCGACCTACGCGCTCCTCGGCCGCAGCGGGTTCGAGCAGCGCCGCAGGGAGATCGAGGCCGCCCAGGCGCGGCGCGAGGAGCGCTGGATCGTGTAGCGGCGCGTGAGAGCGTGCAGCGCGCCAAGTGCAGACATAGAACGAGGCGAGGTACCCTGTGACCGAACCTGTCGACCTGTTGCTCGTCAATGGTGCCGTCGTGACCATGGACGCCGCCGGGTCCGTCTTCATGGACGGCGCGCTCGCGATCAGCGGCCGTGAGATCGTCGCCGTCGGCCCGACCGCCGAGCTCACCGCCCGCTACCAGGCCCGCGAGACGCTCGACTGCTCCGGCTGCGCGGTGCTCCCCGGCCTGATCAACGCCCACGCCCACGTGCCCATGAGCCTGCTGCGCGGCCTGGTGGCCGACCAGCAGCTCGATGTGTGGCTGTTCGGCTACATGTTCCCGGTCGAGAGCCGGTTCGTCGACCCGGAGTTCGTCTACACCGGCACCCAGCTCTCGTGCGCCGAGATGATCCGCGGCGGCGTCACCACCTTCGTCGATATGTACTACTTCGAGGAGGAGGTGGCCCGCGCCGCGTTCGACGCCGGGATGCGCGCGATCTGCGGGCAGACGGTGATGCGCCTGCCGACGCCCGACGCCGCCTCGTTCGACGACGGGCTGGAGCGGGCGCGCCGCTTCATCGAGCAGTGGCACGGCAACGACCGGATCGTGCCGACGATCGCGCCCCACGCGCCCTACACCTGCACCGACGCGATCTACCGCGAGGCCGCCGCCCTCTGCCGCCGCTACGGCGTCCCGCTCGTCACCCACCTGTCGGAGACGGAGCGCGAGGTGGACGAGAGCATCGCCGAGCGCGAGGTGACGCCCATCCGCTACGCCAAGCGCGTCGGCGCGTTCGACGGCAAGTGTATCGCCGCCCACTGCGTCCACGCCACCGAGGATGACATCCGCCTGCTGCGCGAAGGCGCCGTCGGCGTCGTCCCCTGCCCGACCTCGAACCTCAAGCTCGCCAGCGGCATCGCGCCGATCCGGCGCTTCATCGAGGCCGGCCTGCGCACCGGGCTCGGCACCGACGGCCCGGCCTCGAACGACGACCAGGACATGTTCGAGGAGATCCACCTCGCGGCGCTGCTCCCCAAGGGTGTCAGCGGCGACCCGACGGCCGTGCCGGCCCGCGAGGCGCTGGCCCTCGCCACCAGCAGCGGCGCCCGCGCCGTGCACCTCGACCACCTGATCGGCTCGCTGACGCCCGGCAGGCGCGCCGATGTGATCGTCGTCGAGCTCGGGCGGCTGCACTCCGCGCCGCGCTACACCTACGGCCACGACGCGATCTACACTCATCTGGCCTACAGCGCCCGCGCCCATGATGTGCGCGACACGCTGGTGGACGGGCGCTTCCTCATGCGCAACCGGATGCTGCTGACGGTGGACGAGCGCGGCGTGCTCCAGCGCTCGCAGGAGATCGCCGACCGCATCAACGCCTTCCTGGCCCACCGCGAGCAGAACCTGCTCGATAAGATCCTGGCGATCGGCGGCGTCCACCAGGCCGAGATCTTCGAGGTCCAGGTCAAGGCCCACATCGACGCCGACCGCCTCGAGCAGATCGCCGAGCGGGTGACCCGCGACCCGATCGTCGTCACGAAGGCCAGCGAGCGCACCCAGTACGACACCTACTTCCTCTGGAGCGACGCCAGCAAGGGGCGCATCCGCATCCGCGAGGACCACCGGGTGGACCCGGGCGCCCGCGCGGAGCCGAAGTACACGATCACGCTCGTGGCCCCCGCGGAGCGCAGCGACTCCTCCTCGGCGGTCCTGCTCGGGCGCGCGCGCTACACGGCGCCGGCGGACCGCACGCTGCGCTTCTACCGGGAGTACTTCCAGCCGGACAGCGTGGTGGAGATCGAGAAGCGGCGCCGGCGCTGGCGCATTCTCTACAAGGACGCCGACTTCGCCGTGAACCTGGACACGCTGGTCGGCCACGAGCGGCCCGGCCCCTACCTGGAGATCAAGAGCCGCACCTGGAGCCGCAAGGACGCCGAGCACAAGGCGGCGCTGCTCGGCGAGCTGCTGCAGCTCTTCGGCGTCTCGGAGCAGGCCCTGGTGGAGCACGAGTACCTCGAGCTGTAGATCGCGGCTCGGCCTGCGATCTGCAAGTGCAGCCCAGTATGCCGTACAAAGGCGTCTACCTAATCGGTCTCACCGGCGGCATCGCCTGCGGCAAGTCGACGGTGCTGGAGATGCTGCGCGAGCGCGGCGCCCACGTGATCGACGCCGACCGCGTCACCCATGAGCTCCAGCGGCCCGGCGAGCAGGTCTACGCCGCGATCGTCGCTGCGTTCGGCGAGGGCATCCTGGCCGAGCCGGATCATCCAGGGGCGCCGAGGCCGATCGACCGCAGGCGGCTCGGCGCGATCGTCTTCGCCGACCCGGCGGAGCTGCGGCGCCTGGAGCAGATCGTCCACCCCGCCGTCCACGCGCGCATCTTCGCCTGGCTCGACTCGATCGCCGAGCGCTCTGGCGACGCTCCTGATGCCGCTCAGCCGCCCGTCGGCCCGGTCGCAGTGATCGACGCGGTGAAGCTCCTGGAGGCCGGCTGGAAGAGCACCTGCGACGCGATCTGGGTCGTCACCTGCACGACCGAGCAGCAGGTGCAGCGCCTGGTCGAGACGCGCGGGCTGACGGTGGAGGAGGCGCGGGCGCGCATCGCGGCGCAGCCGCCGCAGGAGAGCCGGGTCGCCCAGGCCGATGTCGTGATCGACAACAGCGGCAGCCTCGAGGAGACCCGCGCGCAGGTTCAGGCCGCGTGGGAGCGGCTGGGGGTGTCGTGAGGGGCTCTGGGGCCAGCCCTATGGCCGAATGGCGTGGGCTGGCTCCTGCCGGTACGCTCCGTCCCCGGCGAAGATCGACTGCAGCTCGGCCTGGCGCGCGGCGCGCTCACGCTCGTACGCGGCGCGCAGCTCCGCCGACAAACCCGCGATAATCTCGGCGAAGCCGCGCACTCCGTCCGCCCCGCTCTGGTTGTGGAGCGGACACCCGTACTGATTTCGTTCCTCTGCGCCCATTGCCCTGCCCTGCAGATATGACAATCATTTCATCTACGGGCACTATAAGCAATCGGCGTACCACGCGCCTCGGGCGCGAGGCGGCTCTCTTCGTCGCCGCCGGACCGATGCCCGCCTCCATCGCAAGGCGGGAGACTAGGCCGTGTTTCGCGGGCGGCGGAGCAGGTTCGCCCGCGCGGTCAGCAGATCGCGGTACAGCGCGATGTGCTGCGCGGCGATCGTCTCCCAGCTGAACTGCGCCGCCAGCCGCCGGCCGCTCTCGCCGAGCCGCTCGCGCAGCGCCCGGTCCCCGGTGAGCCGCTCGATCGCCGCGGCCAGCGCCCTCGGGTCGCGCGGGGGCACCAGCAGCGCGCTCTCCCCATCCGCCAGCCGCGGGGACGGCAGGGGCGCCTCTGCAGCCGCCGGCCGCGGGGCGGCGGTTGTGATCACCGGCACGCCGTGCGCCAGCGCCGCCAGCAGGCTCCCGCGCCTGAAGCTCGCCCCGTCCGTGAAGGGCAGCGCCGCCATGTCCGCCGCGAGCAGGTGCGCCGAGACCTCGTCCGGGGCGCAGTGGCCGGTGATCTGCACCCGCTCGCGCAGCGGCCCCCCCGCGATGCGCCGCCGCACCGCCTCGCCGTGCGCGCGGTCCTGCGGGGCCTGCGCCTCGCCGCCGACTATGAGCAGCCGGACCTGCGCCGGCAGCAGCTCCAGCGCGTCCAGCAGCGTCTCCAGCCCCTTCGTGCGCGAGATCAGGCCGAAGTAGGCCACCAGCGTCTCGCCAGCGCCCACCCCGAGCCGCGCGCGCCACGCGTCCCGGTCGTAGCCGGATGGCGGCGCCACCGCGATGTTCGACCCGATCGGGATGAGCTCGGCGCGCCGGACGCGTGCGGCGCTGAGGCGGGCGAGGTCCTCGACGTTCGTCACCACCGCCGCGTCCACGTCCGCCAGCAGCCGCCGGGTCACCCAGTCGCGCAGGCGGCCGGCCTTCGGGAACAGGTACGGCGGCAGCAGGTCGTGCGCAGTCGCCACCAGCGCCGGGCTCGTTGAGGCGGGCAGGCTGCGCAGCCGCCACGGCAGGAAGTTGATCGCCGGGTGCATGCCGTACGCGCCGGTCTGGTACTGGATGTGCAGCACATCGGGACGCACGGCGTCCAGGGCGCCGATCACCGCCCGCCAGCTCCCCCAGCCCCAGGCCGGCGCCCGCAGTCTGGCCTCGGATACCTGTGTGCTATCGGGGTGCTGCAGGTCGTGGATCGTGAACCGCGAGTCGTGCGCCGTGAGCACGTGGACGCGCTGCCCCTGTGCCGTGAGCGCGAGCGCGAGCTGGTGGGTGTAGTCCCCCACGCCGCCGGGCATGGGCGGGTATTCCGCGCTCAGGAGCGCAATGCGCAGTTGAAACCGTTCTGTCATGTTCGAGGCCGCGGAGGCATGCTATAGTCAGGGCGCATACGGGAAGAATCCGGAGTAGTGCAGATGCGCTTGCGTCGTTCACGTGCAGCATCGGTCGCGCACGTGCTTGCTGCCGTTGGTGTCGCCCTCGTGCTGGCGACCAGCTCGGTCGAGGCGCTGCGCTGGACCGTGTCTACGAGCGCTTACGCAGCCAGCGCTCCGTCCAGAGGCCAGTCGGACGAGCAACCCGCCGAGACGGCCATTCCGGCCGAGACAGAAACATCCCCAGAGCTTCCGCCCGAGACAGCCGTTCCGGTCGAGGAAGTCGCCTCCCCCGAACCTTCTGCTGAAGCTCCCCTCGCGGAGACGGAGGTCGTGCCCGAGCCCACTGCCGACATTCCTCCGGCGACCGAGGAGACCGCCGTGCCCCCCGCGCCGACTGAGACGGCTGTCTCGCCGGAGCCGCCCGCTGAACCATCGCCTCCGCCGCCGACGGAGACGCCCGCCGAGCCATCGCCTCCGCCGCCGACGGAGACGCCCGCCGAGCCATCGCCTCCGCCGTCGACGGAGCCGCCCGCCGAGCCGACCGCAACCATCCCGCCGCTCACGACGCCTGTCCCCGGCGAGGCCCCGCTGCGCGTCTCCAAGAGCGCCTCGGTGCAGCAGGCGATGCCCGGCGAGTCCTTCAGCTACACGCTCCAGCTCGTCAGCGCCCACTCCGTCACGGTCGAGATCCGCGACTATATCGACGCGCAGCTGGAGGTAACCGGCGTCGATACGACGCAGGGCAGCTGCAGCATCGGCAATCCGGTTGTCTGCCTGATGCAGCTCGCGCAGGGCCAGCCCGCCGAGATCGTCATCAGTGTGAGGGCGCGCCCTGATGTCTCGCCCGGCGCGGAGACGGTGAGCCAGGCGCTGGTTCAGGACGACAAGAGCTTCACCGCCTCGTCGGAGCCGGTCGTCGTGCAGATTATACGCCCTGCGCCGGTAGTGCAGCAGGTGGACACCCAGGCGCCGATCGCCACAGAGGAGGAAGAGTCGCCGGCGACGCGGCAGCCTGCGCCGAGGTCGGCCGCCGATCCGTCGCCCACGCCGCTCGCCCGAGGGGGCGCGCCGGACAGCGCACCGGCGCAGGAAGGCGAAGTCGGCGCGCTTCCGCCGCTTGTGCCGAGCGGGAGCGGCGCGGAGACACCCACGCCGCCGGCCACCCAGGTAGAAGCGGGCCCGGCCGCGACCCCGCGCGTGGCGGCCACCCCGACGCCGACGACCAGCCCGGTCCGGCCTCCGACGCGGCCGGCGCAGGCGGTGGTGCCGCTGCCGGACACGTCCGTCACTGGGCCGGCCGCAGGCCTCGGCTTCATGCTGATCGGCTTCGCGCTGATCATCCACGGCACGCGCCGGGTCCGCCTGAGGGAGGCCGAGCTGGCGGTCAGGGCGCGGACCTTCGTGCGGCTGCAGGCGATCGCCGGGGTGGTCAGGCAGCTCCAGCGAACCACCGCCGACAGCGTCGCCGAGCAGGATGAGCAGGCCCGGCGTCTGGTCAGCGCGTTGGACGAGCGCGCCGGCGAGTGAGCGCGGTGGACGCTCAGCGGGTGCGGCCCACCAGATTCCCCGCGAGCGCCCGCAGCCCGGCGAGCGCCTGGGCGTCGCCCTGGGCCCGGTCGAGCGCCGCCAGCGCCGCGCGCTGGTACTGCTCCGCCGCGCGCTCGGTGTGGCTGCGCGAGCCGGCCTGGTCCAGGATCTCCAGCATCCGCGTGATGTCGCCGTCGGCTGTCTCGCGCCGCGCGTACAGCTCGGCGAGCTGCTCGCCCAGCTGAGCGCTGTTGAGGGCGTGGATCACCGGCAGGCTCAGCTTCCGCTGCACCAGGTCGGCGGCGAACGGCTTGCCGGTCTTCTCCGGGTCGCCCCACACCCCCAGCACGTCGTCCTGGATCTGGAAGGCCATCCCGAGGTTGAGCCCGAAGTCGGCCAGCGCCCGCACCGTCGTCGCGTCGGCGCCGCCGACCAGCGCCCCCAGCTCAGTCGAGGCCCCGAGCAGCACCGCCGTCTTGCGGCGGATCATCGCCAGGTAGTCGTCCTCGGTGATGCGCAGATTCCCCTCGTAGCTCAGATCGAGAAATTGCCCCTCGCAGAGCGTTAGGATAGTAGAGCCGAAGCGGCGCAGCACCTCGACCGTGACCTCCGGCGCGACGCCGGCGTCGGCCAGGCGGTGCAGCGCGAGGTGGGCGATGGTGAACAGGCCGTCGCCGGTGTTGATCGCCTGCGGGACGCCCCAGAGCTTCCAGACCGTCGGCCGGCCGCGCCGGGTGCTGCTGTTGTCCTCGATGTCGTCGTGGATCAGCGAGAAGTCGTGGATCAGCTGGATGGCGGCCGCCAGCGGCAGCGCCTGGTTCGGGTCGCCGCCCACGGCGCGGCAGGCCAGCAGGCACAGCCGTGGCCGCAGCAGCTTGCCGGGGTCGAAGTGCGCCGGGACGAGCTGCTCGTCGCGCCAGCCGAGGTGGTACTCCATCATCTCGTAGAAGCGGGACACCCGCGCCTCGGCGGCCGGGAACGCAGCGCGCATCGCCGCCTGAATCGTCGTTCGCTCGTCACTCATCATGCATCCTGGATAGTATGACGGAGGCTTGTAATCTTCCGGTAATCTGCCGGCAAGCTGCCAGTAATCCGCAGACATTCTCGTCTGCGCTCCATGCTAGTACACTGGTCGCAAGTAGAGCGCTGCCGCGACGCCTGGTCGTGGATGACGCAGGCGGCAGACCCCATGATTCCACGCTAGCTATTGTATCGCTAGATAGTTGCCGGGCAACAAAGCACGACACCGGAAAGGAGTCCACGGACATGCCCCTCAACATGCGCTTCCGCTTCAGCCCCGCCAAGGATGGTCTGGTGAAGGTTCTAGGCCCGCTCGAGACAGACATCATGCAGATCGTCTGGCAGGATGAGCGCAGCACGGTCAAGAAGATTCACCGCAAGCTCTCGCAGACGCGCGAGATTGCCTACACCACCGTGATGACCACCATGAGCCGGCTGGCTGAGAAGGGCGTGCTCAACCGCCATCGCGAGGGCCTGGCCTACGTCTACACCCCGGCGATCAGCGAGGACGAGTTCGTGACGATGGTGGTGCAGCAGGTGCTGGACGGGCTGCTGGACGACTACAGCGAGACGGCTGTCGACTACATGGTGGACTACCTGGCGCGCCGGAACCCCAGCGAGCTGCGCCGCCTCCAGAAGACCCTGCAGGCGCGCATCGCCGCTTGAGGAGAACCAGGCGACGAGAACCAAGAGCTGAGAACCAAGGGAACCAAGAACAGAGGACCAAGGGCCGAGAACCCAGAACTGAGGACCAAGAGTTGAGAACATCGGGAGCACCCACCCCGGTTCTTGGTTCTCCGTCCTTAGTTCTCGGTTCTTGGTTCTCCGTCCTTAGTTCTCGGTTCTTGGTTCTAGGTTCTCGGTTCTTGGTTCTCAGTCCTCAATCTCACCCCACAGATCGTACTCGGTCGCCTTTGTGATCCGCACGTTCACGAAGCTGCCGACCGGGGCGCTGCCCCACACGAACACCTGGCCGTCCACCTCGGGCGCATCGCGGAACGAGCGCCCCACCACGAGCGGCGCCGCCTCCCCGGAGCTTGTCGTGGGCTCCGCGGTCCCCTGCCCCTCGACGAGCACCGTGATCGTCCGCCCGACCCAGCGCCGGTTGCGCTCCAGCGATATCTGGCGCTGCAGCTGCATGACCTCGTGCCAGCGGCGCTCGATCACCCGCTGCGGCACCTGGTCCGGCAGCGTGGCGGCTGGCGTCCCCGGCTCCTGCGAGTAGCGGAACACGCCGACGCGGTCGAGCTGCACCTCTTCGAGGAAGGCCTTCAGCGCGTCGAACTCCTCGCGCGTCTCGCCCGGGAACCCGACGATGAACGTCGAGCGCAGCGCGATGTCCGGCATGGCCGCCCGCAGCTCGCCGATGATGCGCTTGGTGCGCTCGGTGTCCGGCGGCCGGCGCATGCGCCGCAGGGTGGCGGGGTGCGCGTGCTGCAGCGGCATGTCCAGGTAGGCGCAGATCTGCGGCCGGCTGGCCATGGTCGCGATCAGGCGCTCGTCGATGCCGTGCGGGTAGGCGTACATGAGCCGCAGCCAGACGTCGGGCGGCAGCACCTGGCACAGCTCGTCGAGCAGCGTGGCCAGGCCGTTCTTGATCTTGAGGTCGCGGCCGTAGTCGGTCAGGTGCTGGGCGACCAGGATGATCTCCTTGACGCCCTGGGCCACGAGCTCCTGGGCCTCGCCGAGCACCGCGCCGACCGCTTTGGAGCGCATATCGCCCTTAAACGAGGGGATGGTGCAGAAGGCGCAGCGCAGGTTGCAGCCGTCCGAGATCTTCAAATAGGCCGAGGGGCCGGCGGCGCGGCGGCGGATCGGCGCGGTGCGCCAGTCGGCGTACCCCCCTTCCTGCCACTGGTCGCCGGCTGCGGGCGATGGCGCGGCGGGTGCTGCCGGCGGAGCTTCGACGGCCGGCGCGCTGGAGACGCTCTCGAGCGGGATGATCGGCAGCCCGGCGGCGCTGGTGCTGGGGGAGCCGGCGGCCGGCCGCCCGCCGTTGGCGACGAGATCGCCGATCCGCATCCACTGCTTGGTGCTCAGGATCGCGTCCACGCCGTCCACCGCCTGGACCACAGCGCCGTGGCTCTCGGCCATGCACCCGGCGGCCACCAGGCGCTGGCCGGGGTTCTTGCTGGCCGCGACGTCGCGCAGCACGCTGAGCGTCTCCTCGCGCGCGGAGGCGATGAACGAGCAGGTGTTGACGATCACGACGTCGGCTTCGTCGGGGCTGGCCGCCTGGGTGTGGCCCTGCGCCGCGAGCACGCCGCTCATTCCTTCGCTGTCGACCTGGTTCTTCGGGCAGCCGAGTGTGATGATATAGTATTTCATTCTCTCAGTAGCCAGTCGTCAATAGCAGCAGTCAGCGGGAAGTAGGCAGTGTGGCGGCGGCAGCGCTGGCGCCTGACTGCTCGACACTGACTACTCGATGCTGACTAGCGGTAGTTCGTGAACTGCAGCGGCACCGGGAACTCGTCCTGCCGCTCTTTGACCAGGCGGATCACCGCCTGGAGATCGTCTCTGCTCTTGCTCCCGACCCGCAGCGCCTCGCCGTGGATGCGCGGCTGGACCTTCGGGAAGCTCTCGCGGATGAGCTTCTGCAGCTTCTTGGCGACCTCCTCCGGGATGCCCTGCTGCAGCCCGATGACCTGGCGGACGCGCGCGCCGCTGATCTCCTGCACCGGCCCGTACTTGAAGATCTTCAGGGACAGGTTGCGCCGCAGCGCCTTGGTCTGCAGAATATCGCGCACCGCCGCGAGGTGCATCTCGGAGTCGGTGGTGATCGTCAGCTCCTTCTCGGCCAGGTCGATCGCCGTGTTGCTGTCCTTCAGATCGTAGCGCGAGCGCACCTCGCGCAGCGTCTGGTCCACGACATTCACCATCTCCTGGCGGTCGAACTCGGAGACAATATCAAACGTGCTCTCGGCTGCCATACGCGCTCCTCTCCCACATATAACACCGAAACGGGGCGGTTGGCCAACCGCCCCGGCGTGATCGATCGGCTGGATTGTGCGCCGCCATCATGGCGGCCATGTGAACGTCACCACTTCGCCTGGCGTGTCGCCGAGGCGCTGCTCCTGGCCGTTGATGACGACGGTGACGACCGCAGCGTTGCCGGCCTTGATCGAGACGCCGCGCTGCGCGGTGTACTGCACGGACTGTGCCGGGCCGAGCACCTTGCGGTACACCGGCTTGCCGTCGGTCATAATCTCAAGCCACGAGCCGCGGTGCTCGCCCGGGTCGATGCGGACCTCGAGGACGATCGGCGCCGGCTGCTCCGTCGGCGTCGGCTGGCTCGCTGCCGGTGTGACCGTCGGCGCTGCCCCCGCGGCTCCCGACGGCTCAGCGCCGGCCGCGCTGGTTGGCGCCGCCGCGATCGGCGCGCTCGTCGCCGCGGCCAGCGCCGTCGGCGCGGCGTCGACCGGCTCGGGCTCGTTGGTCGGCAGCGGGCTCGGCGGCGGCGCGTTGGTTGGCCCGGTGGCCAGCGAGCCCTCCAGCAGCGCGCTCTCGCCGATGCGGTTCGTCGCGCTGAGCACCAGGTAGCTCACGCCGATCAGCGCCAGGACGACGAAGAACACGCCGACGAAGCTGGGGGCGAAGAAGCCGCGGATGCGGGGCGAGGAGGTGGCCGGCACGACCTGGATGGGGTCGGTGCGGCCGCGCTCGAGGCGGTAGAGCTCGATCAGCTCCTCGGCCGGGAGCCCAAGAAACGCCGCGTAGTTGCGGATGAAGCCCCGGGTGTAGACATCGCCGGGGAGGTTGGCGTAGTCCCCATCCTCCAGCGCCACCAGGTAGCGCTGCAGGATACGGGTTTCGGCTGCGGCCTGTGACAGACTGATCCCCTGGCTTTCGCGCGCCAGTCGCAACCGCTCGCCAAGCTGACTCATGTCACTCGCTCTTCCCGTGAGCCCAGAGCGCGGAGCGCGAAGTGTGAGCAGGGTGCCGCTCGGGCAAGTCTCTCGGAACCACAACAGCAGCAACAGCTGCGGAACACCTCCGCAGCTTCAGCGCCATTATAAACCAAACGGGGATTCGCGGCAAACCGGCGCGGCATGGCTCCGCTGAATCTCGCCTTCTCCGCCGCTCTGCGGCGCGAAGCCGAAGGAGCTCGGAGGACCGCTGGCCCTTCGGACTTCCCGGCGGGAAGGTGGGCGAAGGACCAGCAGCCTCCGCATCTTCCGGCGGAGCTTGACGCAGGCGACCGCGTCACTCCTGTGGCGCTAGGGCAGCGGCGTCACGATCGTCACGTCGTCGAACACGGCGCCCGCCTCGGTGGCGAAGTTCTCCAGGTAGAGCGCCGGCACTCCCTCGGCGACCCGGCTGTCGGTGAAGCGCGCCACCTCGGCGTCGTTGACGCTGAAGGTGATCACGTCGCCGACGGCGGTGAAGTTGACCTTGTTCACGGCGCCGGGGATGATCGCCGCGTCGCTGATCGGCTCCTGCAGCGTCGTCCACTGGTTGTTCACCGAGACGAAGCAGCCGTAGCGGTCGCCGCCGTCGATCCAGCAGGCGTAGTAGGAGCGCGTGCCGTCGTCGGCGCGGCTGAGGCGCAGCGCCAGGCCGGCGCGCGAGTCGCCCTGGATGAGCACGTTGGCGGTCACCGCCATGTCCCCGGTGGGGACGAAGTCCGGGGCGCTCAGGTAGTAGCTGTCAGGGGCCTTGATGATGATCGTGTACACGCCGTCGGCGATCTCCGCGCGCACCCCCTCGTCGTCGACCGTGGCCCAGCCGCCGCTCTCATCGCTGAAGTCGTACGACACGCGCTCGAAGTCGCCGGGGGCGAGCGAGACGGACGGGTCCACGATGTAGGAGTGGAGCATTTCGTCCAGCGAGTCTCGCAGGCGATCGAACTGCTCCTCGGGCACGCCGAAGGTCAGCACCGAGAGCTTATCCCCATCCTGGTAGATGAAGCTGTTGGCCAGCAGCGGGGCCGAGATGCCGCCGGGCGCCTGGGCGGTGTAGCTCCAGACGATCTGCACCCCGCCGCTCTGGAGGTTCTGCGGCGGGTCCATCGCGAAGTCATCCTCGTCCTCGAAAGTCTCGACGAACGCCGTCAGGCGCTCGGTGAGCTCCTCCTGGCTGAGCGCCGGCTGCGACTCGCTGATGGCGACGATGATCAGGGCGTTCTCGAACTCGTCGGTCCACAGGATGAGCTTGGTGGCGTCGGTGCTCTGGTCGTACAGGTTCCACCCGGTGGGGACGCTGATCGAGAACAGCCCGCTCGGGTCGGTGTAGGTCTCGAGCGTGTCGATCCGCACCTCTGGCAGCGCCGACGCGGGGGTGGCGGTGGCGCGGGGTGCGGCGGT
>ERZ777003.2975-NODE-2975-length-17727-cov-7.262279_pt1 | contig 17727 bp, 15 predicted proteins | sample MGYA00374956_ERZ777003 | MGnify/ENA primary metagenome ERZ777003 (study PRJEB29302, sample SAMN06268252) | bioreactor metagenome | isolation source: Joint BioEnergy Institute, California, USA | place: USA:Joint BioEnergy Institute, California, USA | collected... | reverse complement strand
GACCCCGACGCGCTCGCGGCGCGGATCGTCGCGCTGCTGGGCGACCGCGCCCGCCTCGCCGCGCTCGCGGCGGCCGGGCGGCGCAGCGCCGCCGAGTCGTCGAGCTGGCGCCGCGTCGCCGAGATCACCGCCGACGCCTACGAGCGGCACCTGCTCGGGCCCCGTCGAGACGGGGCCCGCCGACCGGCCTGAGCGGCATGTTCCGCAACACGCTCGCCCAGGCGCTCGAGCTCGTCGTCTCGACGGTGACGAGCCTGCTGCTGGCGCCGATCATGCTGAGCCAGCTCGGGCTCGCGCGCTTCGGCGTCTGGTCGGTCGTCGGCGCGCTCGCGCTCTACGCGACGCTGCTGGACGCCGGCATCGCCCGCTCGCTGTCGCGCTTCGTCGCGCTGCACGCGGCGCGCGGGGACCACCGCCGCGTGCAGGAGTGCATGGGCCTCGGCCTGCTCGCCGTCACCGCCGTCGGCGTCGTGCTCGTGCCGGTGTCGTGGTTCGGCGCGCCGCTGCTGGAGCCGTCGACGAGGGGGCTGCTCACGCTCCAGGAGACGCGCCTCGTCCTGCTCGGCGTCGCGGCGATCTTCGTCGGCCAGGCGTACGCGGGCGTGATCGTCTCGCTCCCGCACGGGCTGCAGCGGATGATGGCGCCGAACCTCGCGACGATCGCCGGGACGATCGTCAACTTCGCCGTCAGCGTCGCGGTCCTGCTCGCGACCGACTCGCTCGTCGTCTACGCCTGGGCCAACGCCGCCAGCGGCGTCGTCACGATCGCGCTCGTGCTCGCCGTCGCGCGCGCGATCTGGGGCCGCGCGGTCGCCCGGCCGCCGTCGCTCGGCGTCGTCCGCGAGGTGCTCGGCTACTCGGTGCGGGTGCAGACGACCTGGGTCGCCGACCTCGTCACGATGTCGGCCGGCCGCGTGCTCGTCGGGCTGCTCGTGAGCGTGGAGGCGGCCGGCGCCTTCGCGCTCGGCTCGAGCATCGCGACCGCGATCCGGCAGGTCGGCATCATCACCGTCTCGGCGCTCGTGCCGACCGCGACGCACGAGATCGTCCACGGCGGCCACGAGGCCGTCCGCCGCCTGTTCCGCCGCTACGCGCCGCTCAGCCTCGGGCTGTCGATGCCCGTCTTCGCGCTCGGGGCGCTCAGCGCGCCGTTCATCGTCATGGCCTGGCTGGGCGAGTCGCCGCCCGACACGGTCGCCGTGCTCGTCGCGCTCTGCGTCGGCTTCGCCGCCAACGTCATGACCGGCGTGCCGACGTCGCTGTGGCTGGCGGACGGCCACCCCGGCCAGGTGTCGACGAACGCGATCATCACCGCCGCGGTCAGCCTCGCGCTGTCGCTCGCGCTCGCGCCCGTGCTCGGGCTGTGGGGCGTGCTGCTGGCGACGGTCGCCGCGCTCGTCGCACTCGGCGTCGTGCTGATCGCGAAGTTCATGCGCTTCTACGCGGTCACGCTCGGCGACCTGCGCCGCGCGTTCCTGCGGCCGATCCTGCTCGCGGTCGGCGTCGCCGCCCCGCTGGCGCCGCTCGTCGTCGTCGCCGCCGAGCACGCGCGCGACCGGCCCGCCGCGCTCGCGCTCGGCGCCGCCGTGGCGGCCGCCTACGGCCTTCCCTACTGGCTGCTGGCCGAGCGGCTGCAGCTGCTGCCCGAGCAGCTGACGCGGGCCGGCCTGCGCCGCCGCGTCGCGGCCTGGCGCTAGCGGCGGACGCGCGCCGCCAGCCGCCGCATACGCGCCTGCTGCGCGGCGGGCAGGGCGGCGACCGCCTGCCGGGCGCGCAGCCGCAGCGCCCGCGGCGCGAGCGCGGCCCGCTCGCGCAGGTGGCCGCGGCCGCGCGGGACGAGCGCCGCGGAGACGAGCGGCCGGTCGCCGTCGGCGATCCGCAGCTTGTAGTCGTAGGCGCCGCCGCCGAGGTCGAGCGTCTCCTCGCCGCGCGCGATCGCGTCCTCGATCGCCGCGAGCATGCCGACCAAGGACGGGCGCGCGGCCGCCGCCGCGACGTCGAAGCCGCCGTTCCAGTACTGGAGCGTCCGACCCGCCGCGAGGAAGATCTGGACGCTGACCGGCCGGCCGTCGAGCTCGACGACCCACACCCGCATCCGCTGCGCGGCCAGCAGCGCCGCGCCGGCGTCGCGCAGCACCGGGGCCAGCTCGCGCGGCAACGACGAGCCGCCGCGCTCGTCCCAGCGGGCGTGGTGCAGGCGCGCGAAGGCGGCGACGTCGCGCGCGAGCGCCTCCGCGTCGCCGGCCATCCGCACCGTCCCGCCGGCGCGCAGGAGCCTCCTGCGGAAGCGCCGCGCCTGTTGGCGGAAGTTCGCGCTCTTGCGCGCCAGCCACGCGTCGAAGCCGTCGCAGCGCAGGTCGGCGAACGGGGCCGGCAGCGGCGGCTCGGCCAGCACCCACGGCGCCCGCCGGCCCGGCCAGGACGCCGCGAGCGCCCGCGGCCAGCCGGCGGCGGCGTCGACGTGGTCGAGCTCGAGCCGGCCGACGGACGGTCGCAGCGCGGCCAGCGCGGCGGCGATCGCCGTCAGCGCCTCCCCGCGCCGCGCCGGGTCGGCGAGCGGCTCCAGCCGCTGCGTCACGTCGGCGGCGAGCAGCCGGTAGACGCCGCGCCCGCGCGGCCCCGGGCGGGCCTCCAGCGCGGCCAGCCCGACGAGCTGGTCGCCGTCCCAGACGGCGATCGCGCGCAGCAGCGCGCCGGGCGCGGCGAAGCGCCGCCACCACGCCAGCTGCCAGCCGGCGAGCGCCGCTGGCCGGTCGCAGCGGGCCGCCAGCGCGTCCCACGCCGCCGCGAGCCGCTCGAGCTGCTCGACCCGGTCGAGGACCTCGGTGCGGAGGCCCGCGACGGCCGCCGTGCGGGGGGCGCCTTCGGGTTGCCGGTTGCCGCGCACTGGCGGGGAAGCGTACCGACCCCGACGCGGTAATCTGCCGGCGATGAGAGCGCTGGTGACCGGCGGGGCCGGCTTCATCGGGTCCAACCTCGTCGACGCGCTCGCGGCGCGCGGCGACCGCGTCGTCGTCGTCGACGACCTGTCGACCGGCCGACGCGAGAACCTCGCCGGGGCGCTGGACGCCGGCGTCGTCCTGCACGAGCTCGACATCCTCGACGGGCCGGCGCTGCGCGCGCTCATGGCCGCCGAGCGGCCCGACGTCGTCTTCCACCTCGCCGCCCAGATCGACGTCCGCCGCTCCGCGCGCGATCCGGCCGCCGACGCCCGCATCAACGTCGAGGGGACGATCAACGTGCTCGCCGCCGCGCGCGCCGCCGGGAGCGCGCGCGTCGTCTACTCCTCGACCGGCGGGGCGATCTACGGCGAGGCCGACGTGATCCCGACGCCCGAGGACGCGCCCGTCCGCCCGCTGTCGCCGTACGGCGCGGCCAAGCACGCCGCCGAGGGCTACTGCGCGCTGTTCGCCCGCGCCCACGGCCTCTCGACCGTGTCGCTGCGCTACGCCAACGTCTACGGGCCGCGGCAGGACCCGCTCGGCGAGGGCGGGGTGATCGCGATCTTCTGCGGCAAGCTCGTCGCCGGCGAGGCGCCGACGATCTACGGCGATGGCCGTCAGACGCGCGACTTCGTCTACGTCGGCGACATCGTGCGGGCGAACCTGCTGGCGGCCGAGCGCGACCTGACCGGCGTCGTCAACATCGGCCGCGGCGTCGAGACGTCCGTGCTCGACCTCGTCGAGGCCTGCCGCGCCCTGCGCCCCGGGGCCGCGTTCGCGCCGACGTTCGCCCCGGCGCGGCCGGAGGAGGTGCGCCGCAGCTGCCTGGCGGCCGAGCGCGCCGCCGCCGCGCTCGGCTGGACGCCGACCGTCGACGTCGAGGACGGCCTGCGGCGGACGCTCGCCTACGTCGCGGACGCGACGGCGCCGCGGCGCTAGCCGGCGAGCGCCTCCCGCGGGTCGACGCGGGGGTCGATCGCGAGCATCGGCGCCCGCCCCTTGAGCACGATCTCGTCGTACTCGTCCTCCGGGTCGGACTGCATCACGATCGCGCCGCCGACGCCGATCGTCGTCCGCCTCCCGTCGATCACGATCGTGCGGATGACGATGCTGAGGTCGCAGCCGCCGCAGAGGCCGAGGTAGCCGATCGCGCCCGAGTAGACGCCGCGCGCCTCGCCCTCCAGCTCGTCGATGATCTCCATCGTGCGCTTCTTCGGCGCGCCCGTCATCGAGCCGCCGGGGAAGCAGGCGCGGATGCAGTCCGGCGGCTCGACGTCCTCGCGCAGCAGCCCGCGCACGGTCGAGACGAGCTGGTGGACGGTCTCGTAGCTCTCGACGTGCATGAGGCTCGGCACGTGGACGGTCCCGACCTCGCAGACCATCCCGAGGTCGTTGCGCAGCAGGTCGGCGATCATGAGGTTCTCGGCGCGCGACTTCTCGTCGCGGCGCAGCTCCTCCGCGAGCCGCACGTCCTCGGCCGGCGTCGCCCCGCGCGGGCAGGTGCCCTTGATCGGCTTGGCCTCCGCCCAGCGGTCCCGGCCGATCGAGAGGAACCGCTCGGGCGAGGAGCTCAGCACCGCCTGCTCGCCGAAGCGCAGGTAGGCGGAGAACGGGGCCGGGTTGACGCGCCGCAGCGTCCGGTAGAGCGCGAGCGGATCGGGCCGCACGTCGGCCGTGATCGTGTTCGTCAGGCAGATCTCGTAGCTCTCGCCGTCGGTCAGGTACTGCTTGCAGCGGGCGATGTCGTCGAGGTACTGCGCGCGCGAGCGGCTGAGGCGGAAGCGGACCGGCGGCCCCGGCCGCGCCGCCATCCGCTGCTCCCAGTCGGGCGCGTCCAGCGGCGGCAGCGAGACGAGCCGCAGCGCCGTGTCGCGCAGCCACCGCTCGCCGGCCTCGACGCCGTCCGGCGCCGCGACGCTCACGAGGTAGGTGGCCCGCTCGACGTGGTCGAACGCGATCAGCCGGTCGGCGAAGACGAAGGCGGCGTCGGGCATCGGCGAGGCGTGGACGGCGTCGCCGATCGTGTCGGCCTTCAGCTCGTAGCCGAAGTAGCCGACGAAGCCGCCGTTGAAGTCGAACGGCAGCTCGTCCGAGACGGTGCGCAGCCGCCGCATCTCGCGGCTGAGCCAGTCGAAGATCGACTCCCTCGCGGTCTCGACGCGCCCGCCGCGCCGCACCCGCACGACGCCGTCGGCGACGTCGTAGGTGACGACCGCCGCCAGCGGGCCGGCGGCGTCGCCCATGAACGAGAAGCGGGCGCGCGCGTCGACCTTGCTGCTGTCGAGCCAGAACGCCGTCTCGCTGTCGCCGTAGAGGTGGGCGAACGCGCGCTCGGCGTCGACGAGCGCGTCGAGCCGCTTGACCTGCACCGTCAGCCGCGCCCGCGCCGCCGGCCGCGCGGCGGCGCGCGCCGGCCGGCCGGGGAAGGCGACCCGCGGCGCCGCGACGGCGGCCGTCCGCGCGGCGCTCGACCGCCGCCCGCCGTCGGTCGCGGCCAGGTGGGCGGCGGACAGGTCGCGGAAGTTGGCCAGCAGCGTGCGGCCGTACTCGGTCGAGATCGACTCCGGGTGGAACTGGACGCCCCACAGCGGCCGACGCCGGTGGGCCAGCGCCATCAGCACGCCGTCGCTCGTCCACGCGAGCGGCTCCAGCTCCTCCGGCAGCGGCTGCCTGACGCAGAGCGAGTGGTAGCGGACGGCTTGGAACTCCCGCGGGATGCCGGCGAACAGCGGGGCGCCGTCGTGGACGACGGCGCTGAGGCGGCCGTGCATCACCTCCGGCGCGTGGACGACGTCCGCGCCCGCCATCCAGCCGACCCCCTGGTGGCCGAGGCAGACGCCCAGCAGGGGCGCCTCGCAGGCGGCGATCGCGCGGGCGCAGACGCCGAAGTCCCCGTCGCGGTCGGGCCGGCCCGGCCCCGGCGAGACGACGACGTTGTCGAACTCGAGCGCGGCCAGCTCCTCCCACGTCGCCTCGTCGTTGCGCACGACGATCGGCTCGTCGCCGTTCGCCTCCGCGATCAGCTGGAAGAGGTTGTACGTGAACGAGTCGTAGTTGTCGATCAGCAGCGTCTTCACGACGCCCGTCACACGAGGTACTTGCGCAGCACCTTGCCCATCGGGTTGCGCGGGATCTCATCCCGCAGCTCGACCAGCTGCGGGACCTTGTAGTTGGCGAGCCGCTCCCGGCAGAAGCGGATCAGCTCGCGCTCGTCGAGCTCGTCGGCGGGCACGACGACGGCCTTGACGACCTCGTCGCCGACGCCGCCGCCGGGGACCCCGAGCACGACCGCCTGCTCGACGGCCGGATGGGCCTCGACGACGTCCTGCACCTCGATCGGGTCGACCTTGTAGCCGCCGACGTCGATCAGCAGCTTCGCGCGGCCGGTGAGGATCAGCCGCCCGGCCTCGTCGAGCCTGCCGAGGTCGCCGGTGCGGAAGCGGCCGTCGACGAACGCGGTCGCGTTGACGTCGGGGTCGCCCGCGTACCCGCTCGTCGTCGCCGGGCTGGCGATCAGCACCTCGCCGACCTCCCCGGGCTCGACGGGCGCGCCGTCCTCGTCGACGATTGCCACCTCGATCGGCGGCAGCGGCGCGCCGACGGTCGGGAACGTCGCGACCGGGTCGTCGCTCGTGTTCGCGGCGATGATGCCGGTCTCGGTCGAGCCGTAGAGCTGGCGCACGAGCACGCCGAAGCGCTCGCCGAAGGCGTCGAAGGTCGCCCGCGGCAGCGCCGCGCCGGCGGAGAAGCACAGCCGCAGCGACGAGAGGTCGCCGCCGTTGGGCGCCTCGGCCAGCAGGTGGAACTGGAACGGGACGCCGGGGAAGACGGTCGCCCGCTCCCGCTCGATCAGCTCCAGCGCCCGGTGGCGCTTGAGCAGGAACGGGTTCGGGTCCTCGAGGATCACGAGCGTCGCTCCCCACGTCGCGGGGGCCAGCGCGCACATCCCCATCCCGTAGGTGTGGAAGAGCGGGATCGCGCTGAAGATGCGGTCCGCGGGCCCGATCTCGAGCTGGGCGTAGAGCGCCGACTCGGCCGCGATCTGGCCGTGGGTGCGCGGGACGCCCTTCGGACGGCCCGTCGACCCGGACGAGAACTGGTAGACGAAGACCTCGTCGGGGTCGCGCGGCGCCAGCCTCGCCGCACGGGCGCGCTCGACGAGCTCCTCGAGCGTGAGCGCCTGCCCGTGGGCCGACGAGGTCGTGACGACGTCGACCGGCGCGTCGAAGCTCGCCGCGATCCGCTCGCACACGCCGGCGGTGCGCTCGTCGCTGATGACGGCGCGCACCCCGGCCATGCGGCAGCAGGTCTCGATCTCGGCCTGCTTGAAGGCCGGGTTGACCGGCACGGCGACCGCGCCCAGCGCGGTCACGGCGTGCAGGCAGGTCACGAACCAGGGGCCGTCCCGCAGGACGAGCCCGACCGGGTCGCCGGGGCCGATGCCGCGCTCGCCGAGCCCGTGCGCGAGCCGCTCGATGCGCTCCACGAGCTCCCCGTAGACGATCCGCTCGTCCCCGTGGACGAGCGCGACGTGGTCGGGCCGTGCGGCCGCCTGCGCGTAGAGCCGCTCCATGATCAACACGCCCCTACCTCCTCTTGCGCGCGACGAACGCCTCGATGTGCTGGAGCGTCTGGAAGTTCTCCGGCCTCATGTCCGCGTCGGAGACCTCGAGGCCGTACCGCGCGGCGAGGAACGACAGCAGCTCGACGACCCCGTGGGAGTCGACGATCCCGCTCCCGAGCAGGTCCTCGTCCGGCGCGATCCGCTCGACGACCGTGCCGAGCGCCAGCTCCTCGAGGATGAACCTCTCCACATCGGCCACGACGGTCGACTCAGGCACGGCGCTCCGCTCCTTCCACGCTCACGATCCGGTTGCGCCAGCGGCCGAGGATGCGGCGGCGGTCGATCCCCCACCGCGCTTCGTAGCCGCGGGCGTCGTATACCCATCGTGCCGGCGCGTTGTCGGCCAGCACGTAGCCCCACAGCTGCTGCATGCCGCGCTCCTGCAGCGCCCGCTCGACCTGGTAAAGGACGTCGCCGCCCGTGCCGCCCCCGCGCCGGTCGCGGCGCACGTACAGGTCGAAGCCGTACACGTCGCGCCTGCCCAGCTCGATGCCGAGGTCGAACAGCCGCATGTCCCGATGCTCGGGCATCGTCGCGTCCGCCCACCAGTAGCAGGCGACGACCTCGTCGTCGATGAAGCCCACGAAGCCAGCGTACCCGGCGGCGAGGTCGGCCGCGTGGCGGTCGTCGGCGCCGGGGTCCTCGGGGCGGTCGCGGTTGAGCTCGCGCAGCGCCGGCAGGTGGCGCGGCTCCAGCGGCTCGAGGCGGACCCGGCCGCGGCGCACGGGGACCCGCACGTCGGCGAGGTCCTTGACGATCACGAGCAGCGGCTCCTCCTTGTAGACGGCCCGCACCAGGCGCTGGCCGACGAGCCGCGCGGTCGCGCGCGTCCCGTGCTCGCGGTGGTGGGTCCTCAGCTTGGCGGCGATCGATGACAGGCGCGCGGGCAGGTCGGGCATCGTGGGGGCTCGGAGGGAGGCGCTCGTCGGGCAGCACACTATATGATCGGCAATCGGGCGCAGCCGTGCCGGTCCGCGCGCCCGTTCGCATGCAGCTGCCGCCTCTGCCCGATCCCCGTCGCGGCGTCTTCGCGACGATGCTCGTCGTCGACGGGGCGCCACGCGAGCTCGACGCCCACCTGGCCCGGCTGGGCCGCAGCGCGGCCCAGCTCTACGGCGTCGCGCTGCCCGAGCGGCGGGCCCGCGCGCTCGTCGCGCAGCGCGCCGCCGGCTGCGCGCTCGCGCGACTGAGGCTCACTTTCGTCCCCGGCGCGGCCGGCGCCCCGCCGGCACTGGAGGCCGTCGCGAGGGAGATCGACCGCAGGATCGTGCTGCCCGGGCCGGATGGCGCGCTGACGCTGGCGACGCGCCCGGTCGCGGGCTGGCGCGGCGGCCACAAGTGGGCCGACCGGGCGCTGCTGGAGCGGCTGGAGGCGGACGCGGCCCCGCACGGGGCGCTGCTCGTCGACGCGGCCACCGGCGCCGTGCTCGAGACGACGCGCGCGAACGTCTTCTGCGTCGACGGCGACGGGACGCTGCGCACGCCGCCGCTGGACGGGACGATCCTGCCGGGCGTCACGCGCGCGCTCGTGATCGCGCTCGCCCGCGCCGCCGGGCGGACCGTGCGCGAGGCGCCGCTGCGCCCCGCGGACCTGCACGCGGGCGCGGAGGTGTTCGCGACCGGCGCGGTGCGGGGGATCGAGCCGGTGGGCGCGCTCGACGGGGTCGCGCTCGGCGGCGCGGGACCGGTCGCCGCCGAGCTCGCCGACGCGCTCGCGCGGCGCTGGCTGGCCGTCGACGGCGCGTAGCCGACGGCCGCGACGGCGCCCAGCCCGCTGGCGCTGCGGGCACCGGCGGCCGTCAGGCTCACGGCCGCAGGCGCGCGAGCACGGCGCGGGCCGGCTCCGACAGCAGCAGGCGCCGCGTCGGCGCGCGCAGCTTCAGCGCCAGGCGGGCCGCGCCGTCGCGGTGGTCGACGGCGATGCGCGGGATCGCGAGCGGGTCGACGAGCCGCTGGCCCCGCCGCGGGATCGTGAACGCCCAGCGGTAGCCGGCGTCGCGCGCGGCGGCGCGCACGCGCGCGTCAGCGTCCCCGTACGGGTAGGCGAGCGCGTCGCAGCGGCCGAGCCGCTCGACGATCCGGCTGCGCGCATCGAGCAGCTCCTGGCGCAGCTGCTCGTCGCCGACGCGCGTGAGGTGGGGATGGGTCAGCGTGTGGGCGCCGAACGCGATCCCGGCGGCAGCCATCTGCTCGACCATCTCCCACGTCATCGACCGCCAGACGTCCGGCAGGCGCTCGCACGGCTCCTCGACGCCGGCCCAGCGCAGCGGCGCGCCGCCGTCGACGAGCGGCGGGACGATGAACACCGTCGCGGTGGCGCCGTACGCCTGCAGCAGCGGGAACGCCCTCGTGAAGTTGTCGACGTAACCGTCGTCGAAGGTCAGGAACGCGGTCGGCCGTCCGCCGCGGCCCTGGGCCAGCACGCGGTCGAGGTCCCGGTCGGTCCCGGTCGTCCACCCGAGCCGGCGGAGCGTCGCGAGGTGGCGCTCGAACGCCTCCGGGCTGACGGACAGGAACGGCCAGCCCGGATCGCTGACCGAGTGGTAGCAGAGCATCGCCGCGCGGCGGCTGCGGTTGGCGAGCACGAGATCGGGTCCGCGCGGCATCGCCGTCAGCTCCCGCGCGGCGCTGGCCGCTCCGTCCCGTCGCCCCGCCCTCGTGCGGCCGCGAGCGCGCCGCGGGCGAGGTCGCGCCCCCGCCTGAGCACCGGCCGCACCCCGGCCCGCCAGCCGTAGGCGAGCCGCGGGACGGGCCGGCGGCCGTAGGCCCGCAGCACGACGTGCCGCCGCTCGCCGGTCGCGAACTTCCGCTTCCACTCGGCGTCGTCGCCGAGCAGCTCGTGCGCCGCCAGGCCCAGCTCGAAGCAGCGCTCGATCGTCGACAGGCGCAGGACCAGGCCGGGCGCCAGCCGGCGGTAGCGCTCGTCGAACCCGGTCTTGAGCAGGTAGAGGCGGCCGCCGCGCAGGAGCGTGAGGTCGAACGCCGCCATCCTGCCGTCGAGCGTCACGCGCGACAGGCGCAGCTCGCCGCGCGCGTGGGCCCACGCGGCGACCTGCTCGTAGAAGCGCGTCGTCGCCGGGTGCGAGAGGATCGCGGTGCCGGCCGCGCCCTTCCAGCCGCTGGCCTCGACCTCGAAGCCGGCGCGCAGCTCGGCCGCGAGGTCGACCGGCGCGACGACGGCCTCGATGACGGCGCCGTGCTCGCGCCCCATCTTGCGCCGGAAGCGCTCGAGCGGCGCGCCCCAGCGCGGCCTCGAGAGCGCTCGCCACTGCGCGAAGTCGCCGCTCGTGTCGACGAGCGGCGAGACGTGCGCGGCGGCGCGGTGGACGCGGGCGCCCGCCGCGGCGGCCCGCGCGCGCAGCGCCGCCTCCACCGGGTCGCCCGCCGGCACGGCCGCCAGCTCGAGCAGCCCGCCGAGCCGCAGGACGGCGTCGAGGAGCCGCCGCCGCGCGTCGGCGTCGGCCGCCAGCGGCCGCCACAGCGGCGTGTGCTCGTTGGCCATCGCGACGACGCGGCGGCCCGCGCGGCGCAGCGGCGCGACGGCGACGAGCTCGTCGCCCTCCCAGACGGCGACGACGCGCAGCTCGTCGTCGCCGCCGCCGAACGCCTCCCACCAGGCCGCGAACCAGCCGTGCGCGACGAACGGCGCCGGCTCGTCCCCCGCGAGCCGGTCCCACGCGGGCGCCAGCTGCGCGAAGCGGCCGGCGCTCGTCACGATCTCCACTCGCCGGTCTGGGCGCGGGGACGGCATCGCGGGCAGCCTAATGCACCCGCCGCGCCCGTTCGCCGGCGCGCTCGCCGCAACGCCGTCCAGCGACGCGTAGAATGCGTCTCCTCAGGGCGCGTAGCTCAGTGGGAGAGCGCTCGCTTCACACGCGAGAGGTCGCTGGTTCGAACCCAGCCGCGCCCATCCTCCGCCAGGCCCGCTCCGACGGAGGTCACCTTATCCCGTGGGGGCCGTGGTAGCCGGCGAGCCAGTCGGGCGACCGGTGTGCGGGACAGGCGCTGCACCACGAAGTGCACAAAGTGCAGCGACGTGCGATCCGCGCCGAACAGCAGGTTCGTTCTGCCTAACACCAGTGCATGTTCCCACCAACCTGAACGTCGGTGCGGAAAGCAGGCAGTAGCTCCCGTTTGACGGCAGGAACGGCGAGTAGCGTTTCGCCGACGCCGCGAGCGGACGTGCGCCGCGCATCTGTCGCCGGACGAGAGCAAACGCGTCAAGATGCACCCGTGTTTCGGGATGCACTCGCCGCTCACCTCAAGCAGTTCGCAGCTGCACCGTTTCTGTTCGTCGGTGCAGGCGTCAGTCGCCGGTATCTGGACCTGCCAGACTGGACGAGCCTTCTGAGACATTTCGCCGCGGTCGCTGGCGGCGACTACAGCTACTACTACGCCAGCGCGAACGGAGACCCTGCGACAATCGCCTCATTGGTCGCTGCCGATCTCCATGAGCGCTGGTGGAGGGATCCCGCCTTCGCAAACAGCCGCCTCCTTTACGCAGATAAGCTCAAGACGAACGAGTCCGCCCTCAAGGCCGAGGTTGCCCGTATGGCAGCCCAGAGCGTCGAGCACATCTCGACCGACCCGCTTCATCAAGAGGAACTTGCACTCCTGAGGAGAGTCGTGATCGATGGAATGATCACGACCAACTACGATCCCCTTCCCGAACACTTGCTGCCAGACTTCAAGGTCTACGTCGGACAAGACAACCTGCTGTTCGCCGACGTCCAGGGAGTCGGCGAGATCTACAAGATCCACGGAAGCCACGAGGAACCAGACTCGATCGTACTGACAAGAGCTGACTACGAGAACTTCTCCGATCGCAATCCGTACCTTGCCGCAAAGCTGCTCACCATTTTTGTTGAGCATCCGATCATTTTCATCGGATACTCATTGAGCGACCCTAACATTACGACGATCCTCAAATCGATCGCAAGCGTCCTCACGAACGACCGCGTCGACCAGCTGCGCGACCGCTTGATCTTCCTCCAGTGGGACCCCGACGCCCCAGACCCGACGCTTGCAGGGTCGGCCGTCATTTCCGATGGCTTCACGATCCCTGTGCTCACCGCGACCGTACGCGACTATCGCGATGCGTTCACCGTTCTCGGAAGACTCAAGCGGAAGCTGCCTGCGAGAGTCTTGCGACGCCTCAAGGAGCAGGTGTTTGAACTGGTTCGGACGAACGATCCCAGAGGACGACTCTACGTCCAGGATCTCACGGACGACATCGATGATAAAGACATTGATGTCGTGCTCGGGGTTGGCTTGATTGCGAAGCTCACAGCGTCGTACAAGGGCAAGAGTCGCGAGGATCTCTTCGAGGACGTACTGAACGACGGACCACTGGATCCGAAGCGAGTCGTGGATGATGTACTGCCGTCGTTCCGACGCAATGCGAATGTCCCGATCTACAAGTATCTGCGAGGCGCAGGTCTCCTTGCCGACGACGGATCGCTCAAGGATCCGAGGAGCGTTGACCCACGCGTCGTGAGACGCGTACAAGCCGGAGTCGAACCGTTGCGAGCGCCGTCTGATTACCGAAAGCGCGCCGTAAGCGCGGCAGAAGAAGCAGGAGATTTCGTAACGCTTGCCGACAGGCACAAGCCCGACCATACGCTCATGTATCTTGCGGAACTGCCGTTCGAAAGAATCGACCCCGACGCACTTCGCGACTACCTCGTCGAGCACCGAGTAACGCAGTACGTCAACGGCCACCAACTCCAGGCTGGCCAATGGGTCAAGGCGGTTTGCATCTACGACTGGTTGCGCTACAAGAGAGCGTAGACCGCGCTCTCACGCTGCACGGGACGGCAGGTAGGTCTAGCGGCGGGACCGAGCAGCACGCCGCCAGACCGGTCACATCCCTTGCCGCCCGGATTCGCCCCGAAGGGCGCAAGAGCGTACCCGCGACGACGGCGCCAGATTGCCCCCCGAACAATCTTCAACGGCGGCGTGACGGGTGAGCCGGGAGCGGCGCGCCGCGCGCGTACCGGCGAGAAGACGTGGATCCAAGCTCGTGAGGTCATGCGAGCGTCGAGCGCCGCTCACCTGCGGTGGTGCGCGACGAACGCCGTCAGCGACTCGAGCGTCGCGAACGCGTCGGCGGTCACGTCCTCGCCATCGACGGCGATGCCGAACCGCTCCTCGAGCGCGAGCACGAGCTCGAGCACCGCCATCGAGTCGAGCTCCGGCAGCTCGCCGAGCAGCGGCGTGGAGGCGTCGATCGCGTCGGCGCGATCCTCGAGCTCGAGCAGCTCGACGAGGACCGCCTTGACCTCGTCCATCAGGGTGTCGGTGCTCACGTCCTCAGCTCCTCTCGATCGCGGTTCACACGAGCAGCTCGACCGGGGGCGGGTGCCCGAGGAACGCCGTCGGGCTCGCGGTCAGCCCGTACGCGCCCGCCTGGTAGATCACGACGAGGTCGCCGACCGCCGCGGCCGGCAGCTCGACATCCGACGCGAGCAGGTCCAGCGGCGTGCAGAGGCAGCCGACGACGTTGACCCGCTCGACGCCGCCGCCGGGGTCGCGCGGGACGAGCGCGACCGGGTAGTTGCGGCGGATCACCTGCCCGAAGTTGCCCGACGCCGCCAGCTGGTGGTGCAGCCCGCCGTCGACGACGAGGAACGTCGTCCCGCGCGAGACCTTCTTGTCGACGACGCGGGTGACGTAGACGCCGCACTCGCCGACGATGTAGCGGCCGAGCTCGAGCGTCACGCGCGCCTCCGGCAGCCTGGGCCGCAGCACGTCCGTCAGCAGGCGGTCGAGGTTGTCGCCGATCGGCTCCAGCGCGAGCGGCCGGTCGCGCTTGTGGTAGGGGATGCCGAAGCCGCCGCCGAGGTTGACGTACCGGACCGGTCCCGGCGCATGCTCGGCGAGCCGCAGGACGAGCTCGACGGTCCGCTGCTGGGCGGCGCAGAGGACGTCGGCGTCGAGGTTCTGCGACCCCGCGAAGACGTGGAAGCCGAGCAGCTCGAGGTCGGCGCCGGCGAGCTCGCGCAGCAGCTCCGGCACGCGCTCGGCGTCGACGCCGAACTGCTGCGGCCCGCCGCCCATCCGCATCCCCGACCCCTTCACGCGGAAGTCCGGGTTGACGCGCACGGCGACGCGCGGGCGGACGCCGAGCCGCTCGCCGGCCGCCAGCACCCGCCGGGCCTCGGTGGCCGACTCCAGCTCGACCGTGACGCCGGCGGCGACCGCCTGCGCCAGCTCGGCCTCCGTCTTGCCCGGGCCGGCGAAGCTCACCCGCGCCGGCGGCATCGGCGTGTCGAGCGCGACCCGCATCTCGCCGCCGGAGGCGACGTCGAAGCCGTCGACGCGCCCGCTCAGGTGCTGGACGACGGCCGGCATCGGGTTCGCCTTCACCGCGTAGCTGAGCTGGAGCGCGTCCGGCAGCCTCGCCCGCAGGTAGTCGACCCGCTCGTCGAGCAGCGCGCGGTCGTAGGCGAAGAACGGGGTCCCGCCGGCGCGGGCGGCGAGCCGCTCGAGCGGGATCCCGCCGACGACGAGCGCCGGGTCGTCGCGCCGCGCCAGCGCCGCGCCCGGCGTCATCTCGCCGCCACCTCCGCGCGCAGCGCGGCGCGGTCGAGCTTGCCGTTGGGCGAGCGCGGCAGCTCCGCCCGCACGACGACCCGCCGCGGCACCATGTACCGGGGCAGCTGGCGCCTCAGCTCGCGCAGCAGGTGCGCCGGCTCCAGCGCCTGCCCGTCGCGCGCGCTGACGACGAGCACGATGTGCTGCCCCAGCTCGGGGTCCTCGACGCCGAAGGCGGCGGCGTCGCGGACGCGGCCGGTCTCGTAGGCGACCTCCTCGATCTCGGTCGGGCTGACGCGGTAGCCGGACGTCTTGATCATCTCGTCCTCGCGCCCGACGAAGTAGAGGAAGCCCTCGGCGTCGCGCCGGACGAGGTCGCCCGACCAGACGGCGACGTCGCGGGCGGGGATCGCCGGGTCCCCGACCGGCGACGGCCTGAACCGCTGCGCGGTCCGCTCCGGGTCGTTCCAGTAGCCGAGCGCGACGAGCGGGCCGCGGTGGACGAGCTCGCCGGGCTCGTCGGGCGCGCACTCGCTGCCGTCCGGGCGCACGACGAGCACCTCCGCGTTCGGGATCGCCCTCCCGATCGAGTCGGGCCGCCGGTCGACCTCGGCCGGGTCGAGGTAGGTGGAGCGGAACGCCTCCGTCAGCCCGTACATGAGGTACGGCGCCGCGGACGGGAAGATCGCGCGCAGCCGGTCGAGCGTCGCGCGCGGCATGCGCCCGCCGGTGTTGGCGAAGTAGCGCATCGACGCCGTCGCCTCCGCGGGCCACTCGAGCGCGGCGAGCTGGATCCACAGCGGCGGCACGCCGGTGAGCCCGGTCACGCGGTGGCGGGCGCAGGCGCGCACGACGTCGCCGGCGAGCAGGTAGTCGAGCAGCACGACCTGGGCGCCGGCGTGGAACGCGGTCGTGATCTGGCTCAGGCCGGCGTCGAAGCTGAGCGGCAGCGCGGCGAGGATGACGTCGCGCTCGTCGTTGCGCAGGTAGGTGCAGACGCTCGCGGCGCCGACGAGCAGGTTGCGGTGGGAGAGCACGACCCCCTTCGGCTTGCCGGTGCTACCCGACGTGTAGAGGATCGCCGCCATGTCGACGTCGACGCCGGCCCGCGGCGTCGCCGGCGCGACGTCCGCCAGCGCGTCCCAGCGGTGGACGTGCGGCGGCGCCGGCAGGTCGTCGTCCGCGCCCCGCTCGCCGACGACGACGGCGTGCTCGACCGACGGCGGCAGCACCGGGCGCAGCAGCGCGAGCCGGTCGGCCGACGTGACGAGCACCCGCGCGCCGCTGTCGCGCAGGATGTGCGCGACCTGGGGCGGCCGCAGCAGCGGGTTGACGGGCACGAACGCGCCGCCGGCGACCGAGGTCGCGAACAGCGCGACGACGGTCTCGATGCGCTTGTCGAGGTAGACGGCGACGCGGTCGCCGCGCCGCAGGCCGAGCTCGCGCAGCCCGCCGCCGACGGCGGCGGCGTCGCGCCACAGCGGCGCGTAGGCGACCGTGCCGCCTCTGGCCGCGAGCGCCGGCGCCTCCCCCCGTCGGGCCGCGGCGGCGGCGAGCAGGTCGTGGAACTGGACGAGCATCGGCGCAGATCCTCTCAACCTCGGCGGCGCCGGCGCTACGCCGGCAGGCAGACGAGCTCGCTGTAGAGGTAGTCCAGCTGGTCGGGCGCCAGCGTCCTGCTGCGGTACATCCGCCGCGCCCGCGGCTGGAACGGCCGCGCCCCGGGGAGCCGCCCGCCGGCGACCCGCTCCTCGGCGATGCACGCGACGACGCGGTGGCGCCGCAGCAGGTGGGCGGCGAACGGCCGCGCGAGCCGGTGCAGCAGCGGCGGGTCGCTGACGTGGAGCAGGTGGGCGAACAGCGGCAGGCCCTTGCGGCGCTCCCGCCGCAGCACGACCCAGCAGCGGGCGTCGCCCGCGCGCAGGACGACGTGCCTGACCGCGGGCGCGGCGGCGTGGTCGCGGTAGCGGACGAGGTCGTCGCCGTCGAGCGTCCGCTCGATCGCGGCCGGGTCCGAGCTGATGAGCACGCCCCGCCGCCGGCCCGGCCAGGGCAGGCACGGCAGCAGCGACGCGCGCGTGTCGACGTCGACGAAGCCGAGCTTCTCGTTGATGCGCACGACCTCCGGCGCGGGCGACAGGTCGGTGAAGTGGTAGCCCGGCTGGGCGAGCAGCCTCCTGAGCAGGCGGAGGCTGTGGAGGCGGTACCTCGGCAGCACGCACCACGTGCCGAGGTTGCAGAACCTGCCGCGCTCCCCGGGCGGCTCGCTGTAGAGCGCCAGCAGCGCCCCGACGACGGCGTCCCCGTCGAGCAGCATGACGCCGGCGTTGGGTCCCCGGTGGCCCCACGGCGGCACGATCGCGTGCCGCCAGGCCTCGGGCGCGATCGCGCCGTTCATGTGCTCGTGCAGGAAGGCGGCGACGCGCGCCGCGTCGGCGGGGGCGATCGGGCGCAGCTCGACGGCGCTCACCGGCGCTCCGCTGCGCTCGCGGGGGGCACGCGATCGGCGCTCGATCCTCGCATCGACGACCATGGTGCCATGCGCGCGGGCACGACGGCGCGCGTGCCGCGCCCGCGCCGTCGCGCCGCGCGCGTCATGACCGCGCGCCGTCGTGGCGCGCGTGC
>ERZ777003.2974-NODE-2974-length-17730-cov-6.649901_pt1 | contig 17730 bp, 16 predicted proteins | sample MGYA00374956_ERZ777003 | MGnify/ENA primary metagenome ERZ777003 (study PRJEB29302, sample SAMN06268252) | bioreactor metagenome | isolation source: Joint BioEnergy Institute, California, USA | place: USA:Joint BioEnergy Institute, California, USA | collected... | reverse complement strand
CACGGTGGCCCCTTCAGACCACGGATCTACTTACACCACTCGATGGGACGCTTACTCTGGCATCCCCTGAGCGCGAACAGCACGCCGGTATCCAGCCACCACAGCATCTAGGTCGATCATCCTTCCACCCTATTTGCCAGAGAGGCGGATAGGCCGGCGGCGACGTCTTCACTCAGCTCTGGCCGCACGTCGTCGGTCACTAGTCCGGCCCGGCGGAGCCGGTTGAGGGCAACTCCATCGGGGTTGCTGAGCTTGCCCTCATCCACCCCACCTTGGGCGACCCGGTACAGCACCCTCGCTTCGGTGAGGGTGAGTCCACGGCGGGCGTGATGCTTCCGAATGAGGTGTTTGCGAACGTCGGGGTCGATGGTGGCCTGTGGCCGGATAGCGACGTCGCCATTGAGCCGATGAAGCATCATCCCGACCGCTGGTAGCCGCCGTTCGAGGTCGGCAAGGGCGCCGTTGGTCTCGGGGAGGGTGATGCCGAGGGCTTCGGCGATGGCGTCGACCGCGATGAGTGACGGAGTTTCAGCGAGGAGGGCCCCGACAGATGGCGTGTGCGGGTGTGTGTCCATGGTTTTTCGGGGAACCGCTCTCGCGAACAGGTCGTGGACCTCGACAGCGAGAGCTTTGGCAAGTTTGGCGACTAACCCGACGCTGAGGCTTTCGTGGTTGGTTCCCGCCTCGAGGGAGGCAATCACCGTTGTGGAGACTCCGACCGCTTCGGCGAGCTGACGCTGCGAAAGGGAAAGGTCCTGGCGCCGCGTGCGGACAAATGGGCCGTTGAGGATCATGACGCCCCCTCGGTGAGCCTTTGGATGCTGACGCCGAGTCGACGTCGCCAACGATGATCCGGCTGGCTGCTCGAAATGATCTCGCCCTGAGTGAGGACCACACCCAACTCCAACGCGGCGTCGATGAGAGCTTGCCGTAGAAGCCGGGCCCCTGCCGGCCCTCCGGTCTGGGAAGCGAAGAACGGATCGTCAACCTGAGCTCCGCTGATCCGTCGGTGCAGACGTTGGGCCATGACAAACGGCTCCGCACCGGACGGAACCTTTGTGGCTACCCCATCAACCTGTACGTGGCTGCCGTCGGAAGCGACGTCACGGATCCGGATGCGACGCTGGGTTTCGATGTCGAGACCCGAAGCGGTGAGAGCGCAGACGGCTCCTCGATGGGGCTGCCGGTACGCACGGAGCCTTTTCCAGGTCGAGGGATCGTTCACGACCGCGGCTATGTCGACAACACCGCTGGCGAGGAGCCTGCTGAGGTCTGCTTGGACGAACCATCCGGCGTTGAAAGCGGCCGCTTGCGCGGCCCGGAGGGTGGTGATCATCGCTGCTTCGTTGACGCATTCGCCGAGCCGCCTCCTCAGATACAGAGAAAGTGATTCTTCGGTCGGGGAGTCAGTAGCGAGTTCGCGGGAGGTGTGATCGAACTCGCGCCAGTAATGCGCTTCCACCAACCGCGCCTCATTGGGCGGGAGGAGGCGGCGAACCTCGGCGAGGTAGATGGGAAAGTCGGCGAAAGGCACTTCCGCCGGCCATTCAACTTCGCTCGACATCTGTATGACAGCCCTCATCCGCGTTGAGAACCGAGAGTCGAACGCGCTGCGGTCGACGGCGGTCATCGGCCATTCGTCCGCAAGGTCTGTAACACCCGAGCCGAGCTGCTGGTCGCACACCAGCCAGAGACGCACCCGGGAGGAGGCCAGAATCAACATGAGGTCGGCCAGGTGGCCGGCGGTTAGGGCCTCCGCCCCGGCGAGGATCACGTCGGTGATGCGGTGGACGGCCAGCCAGACCGGCACCAGCGCCAGATCCTCTTGGTCGTTGCGACCCTTCCCGGAGACGTCTCGGCGTTTGCCCATCGCTGCTAGAAAGTCGCGGGCGAACCAGCCGACCCGCCGGGCGTTGGGACGTACCAGCAAGGAGATAATGCCCGCGCCGACGTCATTGAGAGACGCAAGGTGGGCGACGTAGCGGGTGTCGGCCTGCGTGCGGACAACGAAAGTCTCGAAGCGGGACTGCATGGTGTTCCTAGTCGGGTGGGGTGATCGACAGGGCTGCTTTGGCGATCTGGCGGGTGAGGCGGTCGGCCCCGGCCTTCTCGGCGAGACGCAGCGAAGTGAGGAGAAACACGGCCCACCGGCGGAAGCGGCCCTTGGCGTACACGTCATTGACTTCGTCGAGGAGCTCACGGTCGCTTCGGGCCAGGAACGGGTGGTAGGCGGCCAGTGCGCTGTGAAGCTCGGCGCCTTTGAGGGGCGCGAACGTGACCCAGGCGCCGACGCGGTCACGGAGTTGCGGGTCGGATTTGAGTGTGTCGGCGCACTGTTCGCCGCCCACGAGGAACAGTGGAAACGCGCCTCGGCCAAGGTCGTGTAGGTAGCGGACCTGTTCGAGGCCGCGTTTGTTCAGCCCTTGGGCGTCGTCGATGACCACCACATGGGGTTCGTCGACGAGAGCGTCCACGAGTTCGTCGGTCAGCTCGTACTGAGTGCCTTTGGGTGTGTTGCCGGTCAGAGCTTTAAGGAGGCGGACCGTCACCTCTTTCGGTGCCGGCGCCGGACCCATCTGCGCCCACACCCACGGCATCCCGAGTGTGCGCACCGCATGGTCAACTGCGAACGTCTTCCCGAGCCCGGCGGGACCTGTGAACGCGGCGATTCCCCCGTCTTTGGCCACCTGAGCGGCAACCAGCTGGGTTTTCCGGAAATGTACCGTCGGCACGGTCGGGGTGTCCGGGGGAAGGCCCTGGAAGTGACGCGGAGACACTTGGCTGGTTTGTGCTGTCATTGCCCTTCGCCTCCCGCCCCGCCGTCTTCCATCAGGTCGACGAACAAGTCACCTTCGCCGATGAGACCTTCCGCTTCGGGCCGCCGATCAGATGAGGTGATCGTCTCGAGCGGCGCCTCCTCTGCCATCCGCCGGCGCTTCTCGGCCGCCTGTTCGGTGTAGGCGCGGGCTTCGCTGTACTGGCGGCGAGTGATTTCACGGATCAGGCGGCGCTCCTCGTCAGTGAGAGACTCATGGGGGTGTGCGGTGCACACCCATTCGTCTTCGAAGAACACCTCGACGAACGATTCGTCGTGAGGCATGAACCGGAGCGTCACCTTCTGGCCGACCAAAGGCGCCAGCTCAGGGGCCGTGAAATACCGGTTGTTGAAGAACACGCCCCGCGCGCCCACCTTGCGGGTGCCCGCCGCCTCCAACATGGAAAGACGCACCGCCTCGGGATCAGCTCTGCGTATAGGCGTCTGATCAGCGCACCAGACTTGATTCGGGCTCTGCCCGCCCAGAGCCGAGTGCGGATGTGTGCTGTTGTATTCCTCCACCCAATCAAGCAAGTACGCGAGCAGAGCCCGCTCGCCCAGCACGGCGATCTCCTCGCCGTAGATGTCTTTCCGGCTCAGCGACTTCGGCCCTTGGGAATATCCCGGCAGACGGCCGAACAACTGACGCTGCATCGTCTGCTGCAGCCTCTCGACCTTGCCGTTGAGGTGCTTCAGGTAGGGGTATGAAAACTTCCGCCGTATTCCCAAACGGGCGAGCCCCTGAGACAAGACGTTGTTCTTGAACTCGGAGCCGTTGTCGGTATGAACCACCTCAGGGACCCCGCCGACCTCGCCGCCCTCAACAGAGAGCTGCTTTACGCGGATGGCGTCCGCCACCGCCACCACCACGTCTTTGGACGTGGGACGCGACATCGTCAACAGCACCGACATGATTCGCCGCGAGTAACCATCCTCGACGGTTACGAGCCACGGTTTCACCACTTCGGTCGTGGACCCTTCAGGAACAACCCAGATGGGGCATTCCATCGAGTCGATGTGCCATATGGCGTTGCGTCCCTTCGGCGTGAACACGTTGCGGAGCTGATTCGAAAGCAACGCTTCCGCACCACCGGAGGCCATGGCACGGATCGCCGGGTCAACCTTCCGCCAAAGCCGCCGAAACGTGGACAGGGACATGGCGGCGATCTCATCGAACTCTTTGTCCAAGTAGCGCTTCGCCAGCGCCACATTGCCCAGGTTGTCGAACACCACCTGGATGTGCTCCGGAGACAGCTCAGAGATGTGCTTCCGACGCTGGCATCCCGTCGGTTCCGGGCCACCGTCCAAGGCGGCGGCCACCCAACGCCAGAGAGTCGACGGATGGATGCCGGCACCCTCGGCCAGTTCGCGGACGACACAGTTCGGGATCGACCCTCGCTCGCGGCGAATCGCAAGCAGCTCGTCGAGGAGGCTCCGTTTCAAGGCTCCGTCGTATGTCACGACACATCACCCCCACCGGCGGCGACCAGATCTGCAAGCGCTGTGGACATGGAGCCGAACCAGAGGTCCGAATCGGCAAGACGAACCGGAGGTGCCTTCCGATCGACCACGAGCAACGACCGGCCCGGCGCGGCCGGCACCAGCACCCGGACACCAAGGAATCGCCTGCCGAACCGCTCACGACCCGCGTCGACCAAGCGTCGGACAGAAGGGCGAACCGTCAGAGACCACGGATTCGAATCCCGATCTCCGACAAAAAAGAAATCGCAGAAAACGCCCCGGTCGCCGCTCCACCACAACACCGGAGGGTCACCGGCAGCTTCGAAGCTCCACGATCCGTCAGGCAAGAACAGAGACAGATACACCTCGACGGAGCCGCGGAGCTGCCCCCGGTAGTGACGGACACGCTCACCAAGGTCGAAACCGTCAGCCACATCGCAGACGGCTTCCCACACAACGAGAGGACCGAAGCAGCGATCAGAGAGCAGACGAGCGCATGCGCGATGCAGGATCTCTCTGCGAATCTCGGGTGTCAGCCCACTCATGCACCACCCCACATGACTCGAACACATGTTCGATTATGGTGTGGAAAAGCACCACGGTCAAGCGGAAACCGGACACCTCCCGAGCACGGGTCTACCGTGACCCCGTGGCGCGCCGCAGCAACGTGACCGGACCCCCAAAGGTCTACGTAGAAGGGCCGTTCCTCGAAGGAGAAGTCACCGGCCCCGTCGTGGCGCGCTACGCACAGCAACTCGCCCGCAACCTCTACGCCGCTCTGGAAGGTCGAAGCCTGCGCGAAGCGGGCCGGGCGGCGGAGCTCGACCACACGACCCTGTCGGCGATCCTCGCCGGCGAGCGATGGCCAGACCTCGTAACCATCGCCAAACTCGAGCAGGGCCTGGGTGTTCGACTCTGGCCGGACCTGATCGGTTCGTAGCGTTGTGGGACCGCACTTCATGTGCGCTCACCGTCCGGCATGTCTCTGCCACCGCAGTCGCCAACCGCGCACTGGACACGCTTGCGCGCACCACGCGAAGGATGCGCGCTCTAAGTGGCGGCCACCCTGCCAGGGTGCGAACATGCGACACCAAGGCGAGGGGCGCAGAGTCCCCCGAGAGCTACTGGTTCGCCCTCATCTGTTCGGCAAGCGCGAGAAAGTCGAGTGGAAGCAGCCGCCTCCAGATGATCAACGGGCCCGGCGGCGATTGATGGCCGCGTACTTCCAGCACCGTGTCGCATTTGCAGCGAACGAAGCCATCGAACTGGACCCTGAGCTCACGCTCGAGGAACTAGCGGACCGCATAGGACTCACCCCCGAAACCCTCGGCCGGAAGCTACGAGGATGGGCAATTGCTGACCTCGAGGAGATACTGGCCATAGCCGACGAGATAGGGGTCGATGTCGTACCGGTCCTCCAATCACGCGAGGACCTGTACCCGGATTGAAAGGACGCGGAGCGTTCGGTGAAGGTCCCCTCTCTAAGGAGCACCCGGGCCGCGTCGGATGCACCTTTAACGAACTCGCGGCGCGCCACACACGATTCGTCACCGCTTGCGGCCTCACACCGGTTGAGGATCCGCTGATACCTCGACGGTCGATCCGACGTCCTCGCTGCGCCCGACAAACGCGCCTTGATATACAAACTGATCGCGTATGTGGTCTTGTAGGACGGCCAAGTAGACGTGGACGTTTTTCATATTGCGAGTAAGTTCGCCCCACCGCAGAAGTCGCCCCGTTCGCTGCCTTCACGCACAAAGCGGAGGTAGGACATGTCACCGTTGCCGCCTGAGCGTGCCGCCGTACTCGCGCAACTTATGGATCAAGCCGCAGCAGATCGCCGCTGGAGCTACCAGGTTGCTGAGGCAATAGCGTCCGAAGGAAGCAAAGAAGCTAAGGACCTAGCTGTCGCCTTTGGCGAAGGGTTCTACGACAACCCTGAGGTCCGATGGCAAGCGCGATTGCTTCCAACGGAGAACGGACTCCAGACCTTCCGACCCGCCGACATCGACGATGAGACGTGGGAGGTATGGGAAGCGGTTGCTCCGCTGGCAATTCACCCGCTCGCGCAGGCAACCCTCTTCGACATGTTGTTTTGGGGGCGCCGCGGAAATGTCGGCGCCAACGCCCGTCAAGCAGCTACGGCGTATATCGAGCTCGTCGCCATTGCCGATTCGATCGGGAAGGTCAAGGCGACCCGGCGGGCGTTCGCTCTGATCGCTCAGGCGCGGCTGACAGACTTGTTTGGTCAGGCGGTCGAAGCCGCCGTCGAGGCCGTAGAGCAGGCCCTCAATGGTGAGGATCCGAAACCTGGCGTGCCCCTGAGGATCCTCGAAATCTTGGTCGACCGGAAGGTTGACGACAACCGAGTAGATCTGCTCCTCGAACGCTGCCGCACAACTTTCAGGGACCCATGGAACACCTCAGCGACGATCCAGCTTCAACGCAAGCGCGTTTCCGATGAGGCAACAAGGCGGGAGCTGGATCGACAGGAGATCCGCACGTGGATTGAGGCGGCCGCGGCGAGTGAACCACTCGCCGCGATGAGTCATCTACAGCGGGCCGCGGAGCTTGCCCGAGATAGAGGCCACAGTGATCTGCGTGGTGAAGCGATTCGGGCTCTCCAGACGGTTGGCAAAGCTGGCGTTCCACTCAAGACAATCACAGCAACCGTAGATGTGCCACGGGAAGTGGTTGAAGCGCATCTCGACGAGCTCGTAGGTGATGACTCGTGGTGGGACACACTCGTTCGGATACTCACCAAGGGTCCACCAAGCGGGAACATTGAAGGCAACCGCGAGTTAGTTGCTCGACAGGCTCGAGAGGCCCCTTTGGCGACGCTTGCCTCCGTTGTCCAGCTGGGACCGGACAACCTTCCTCGTTTCGAGCCCGAGACCGATGAGGAACGTGAGGATCTGCACCTTGCGAGGGTGGAAGTGATGTCGATCCAATGGGAATCCGGGATCGCCTCTGAGGCGCTTCGGCGCGCGACGGAAAAGTATGGACCTCCCTCAGCGGAAGGCATTGCACGGCTGTTGAAGGACGGTCTTTCTCTCGATTCTGCAACAGCCCAAGCGATCGGGCGCGTAGTGGAGCGCTTCGAGAATGGCGACTACGAAGCGGCCGCATATACCGCCTTGCCTCTGATCGAACGCCTAGCACGAGAAGGTTTGTTGGCTCTAGGTACTCCGCTGTATCGCGTCCAGGAAGATCGGAAACGTGGCGGGTATCCGGGACTCGGGTTTCTCGTGGAGGAGCTATCCAGCTACCTCGATCCTTCGTGGTACCGCTACTTCCGCACCCTGCTCACGGGTCCCGCAGGCTGGAACTTCAGGAATGAAGCACTTCACGGTTTCGTGACAGAAGTCCCTCGAGAGGTGGCTGTCGCCGTCATCATCGCCCTCTTCTACCTGGCCATCGCACTTCCCGGGCTCACTGCACCCCAACCCCGACTAGACGATGGTGCGCCTCAGTCGAGCGCCTCGCCGGAGGAGGATGGAGGGTCGGCGGAGTGAGGGTGCTAGACAACGATCTCGATTTCTTCCTCCACAGCACCTACCACGGCATACCCACGCCGAACGAGCGACTCGACGCGGATCGGTACGCACCGTGGGACCTAGACAAGGTGATCCAGTTCCTCACTGATAACTGCCGGCTGACTGGCCCTCTGCCGGGTGTGGCCCTCGAACGCCACAACGAGCTCTTCTTCTGGTGGCGTGACAGGATCAACGACGGACGTCTTGTCCCGCCGTTCAGCGTCACTCATATCGATGGTCACGCCGATCTCGGTCTCGGAGACACTGGATACTTCTATTGGATGACACAACTCCTCCATATGGACGTCGCCCAGCGACCCTATGCACCCGAGATCGCCGACCATCTGAAAGAGGGCAACTTCCTTGCCTTTGCGATTGCTTGCCAATGGCTCAGCAACCTCACCTATGTACGCAACGAGCCTTTTGGCGACCCCGTCCCCTGGTACTCGAGCCAGCACACGGGACCAACCGACATCCTCAAGTACGTGATGAAGGACAAAGACGTAGATTCAGGCGCTATTCAGCTCTACGCGATCGACCCGCAGACCCCGCGGCTGAAGGTGAGTAACGCGGAACCTGTGCACCTCGAGAGCGAAGTTCCCTTCCGATACATGCACTGGCCAGAGTATGTGGCTGACGAACCGTTCGACGTGATTTGCCTGGTTCGGTCCCCCGAGTACACCCCAGAGGCGTCAGACAGACTGTACGCGGAGATCAAAGAGCGCTTCATTGACGAAACCGCATGGTGCTGAACGGTGCAGCAACCGACCTGAGGTGACCTCCAACCGAACGAATCCAGTCTTGCGTTCATGTCCGCAAAACATGGTTCCCTTGCGGACTGCGGCCATGACAGAGCCGGTTAGGGCCAGGTGGACAGCCCGCGCAAGCATGGATGGCGGCTCACTACTGGTGCAGAGAATGTGACGGTAGGTGGCGGCACGGAGCTGGCCGATACGTTGGCGCCCACCATCGCTCCCTAGGCACCGCTTCACTTCTAAAGATTCTAAAACTGACAAAAGAGACGCTGCACACTCAGCCTGGTATCGGAGAAGACGCGCTCATCAGATCTCATTGCAACCAAACCCCTGGTGTCGAACCGACGTTCGAGAATGGTGTTTTTTCACACCACTGTCAAGTCGCAACGCGGGTGATGCCTCCTAGCGTGACGACGTGGCCAAGCGGCAGGGAGTCACAGGAAGACCCAAGGATCTGGCGGGACCCACCTGGCCGAACGCGCGCCTCGAGAAGGACAGTCCCGTTAGGTACGCCCAGGAGATCACCAAGCGGCTCGAAGCCGCGATCGGAAATCGGAGCCTCCGGGAGGTCGGGCGTGACGCCGGCCTCGACCACACCACCATCTCGGCCCTGCTCTCTGGAGATCGGTGGGCCGACTTCGTCACGCTGGCCAAGCTCGAAGCCGCCCTCGACGCGCTGCTCTGGCCCTTCTTAGTTCTCGTGCTATGACGGGCACCGATGAGCCTCGCGGCCCTGGCACGCAGTTGCTACTTTGGATTGCGCATCACTCAGACGCGCGTTGCGCGGCTCAGCAGCCCAACAATCCCCTTCGACGCGAGGACCCGATGACACTGTGGAGGCGTGGCATACCGGTACCGGCCCCGGGACTACATGGTCAACCCGAAGTCATTCGGCCGGGACCGCGAGGGGCTTTGGAAGCCATACGATCACCTGCCGCAGAAGGAGCGATACAAGGTGGCGGCCTCATACCTCCAACATTTGGCTGCCTGTCAAACCCTGACCGCGATGCGGAACCGAGGCTGGGACCTCCACGACCTTCACAAGCGGATCGGGGCGCCGGGCAACCTTCACACCCTCCGCAGAAAGCTGTATGGCGAAGCGCCGGCGTCGTTCGACGACATCCTCGACTGGATGTTCGCCGTTGGCGACGTCACCGTCTTCCCAGCTCTCCAAGACCTGGAGCGGGCACTTCCGCCTACCCCCTAGCGAAGCTAATGACGACCACCTTCGTATCACTGCCCCATTCGAAAGGGTCGGTGACTGACCATTGCTATCTGCAGCCTGCAGGGAACAGTCACCGAAGGCACCATTCGTAGACGGCAAGACAGGCGACAACACATGGCATTACGCAAGAACGACCTCTACCAGTCCATCTGGGACAGCTGCGACGCCCTAAGGGGCGGCATGGACGCCTCCCAGTACAAGGACTACGTCCTCGTACTCCTGTTCGTGAAGTACGTCTCTGATCGTTACGGATCGAACCCACGCGGAGACATCGTCATTCCAGAAGGTGGCTCATGGGCGGACATGGTCGCCGCCAAAGGCAAGGCGGACATCGGGGAGCGCATCGACAAGGTTCTGGCTCGTCTGGCCGAAGCCAACAACCTGACCGGAACTATTGACATCACCAGCTTCAACAACCCCGAGAAGCTCGGATCCGGTAAGGAGATGGTCGATCGACTCACCAAGCTCATCTCCATTTTCGAGAACCCTGAGTTGGACTTCTCCCGCAACCGGGCAGATGGGGATGATCTGCTGGGTGACGCATATGAGTACCTGATGCGCCACTTCGCAACGCAGTCAGGTAAAGCCAAGGGGCAGTTCTACACGCCGGCCGAAGTCTCGCGGGTCCTGGCTGCCGTCGTTGGGGTCGAGAACGCATCCCATCAGAACCAGACCATCTACGACCCCACCTGCGGTTCGGGTTCGCTGCTCTTGAAGGCTCATCACGCGGCTCGGGATGCCACCGGACTCGACCTGGCGATTTACGGCCAGGAGATGGACAACTCAACCGCGGCCTTGGCACGAATGAACATGTTCCTCCACGACGCGCCAACCGCTGACATCAGGAAGGGCAATACGCTCGCCAATCCAGCCTGGACCGAAGGCGGGCGCCTCAAGACCTTCGACTTCATCGTCGCCAACCCTCCGTTCTCATCAAAGAACTGGAGCGCAGGCCTTGATCCGAAGCACGACCCGTACAACAGGTTCGAACTCGGCGTACCACCGGAGAAGAACGGCGACTATGCCTTCCTGCTTCACATCCTCGCCTCACTGAAGTCCACAGGCAAGGCCGCGATGATCATGCCTCATGGCGTGCTGTTCCGAACGGGAAGCGAGGGCGAGATCCGCAAGGAGCTCGTGCGCCGTGGATACATCAAGGCCATCATCGGCCTCCCACCCAATCTCTTCTACGGCACAGGAATTCCGGCGTGCATCGTCGTCCTCGACAAGGAACATGCCGAACGCCGCCAAGGCATCTTCATGATCGACGCCTCCCAGGGTTTCACCAAGGACGGCGCCAAGAACCGAATTCGCGAACGAGACATCCACCTAATCGTCGACACTTTCCGCAACTTGCGAGATGTTCCGGGCTACGCCCGCATGGTGCCGGTCGACGAGATCGCCTCAGACAAGAACGCCTACAACCTCAACATCGCCCGGTATGTCGACTCCAGGCCGCAAATGGACCTCCATGACGTCGACGCGCACCTAAATGGTGGAATCCCCGAACGCGACATCGTGGCCTTGAACGCATACTGGGAAGCTCTCCCGGGGCTTCGGGATGACTTGTTGTCCCCCCACACGCGCGACGGGTATCTGGAGCTCAAGGTCCCCGCGGACAGCCTCGACGCCCATATCGCGGAGCACCCCACGTTCGCCGCCTTTGAGGACAACGTGTTTGCTGCCCTCAACTCCTGGTGGGAGACAGCCCGAAACGAACTCATGGATCTCGATGAGACTTCCAAGCCAAGCCTCATCGGACAAGGACTCGGCGAATCCCTCCTGGAAGCGTTCCGCCAAGTTCCATTGATCGACGAGTACGCGATCTACCAGCGCTTCATGGAGTACTGGCTTGAATCCATGAAAGACGACGTGACGCTCGTCGTAGAGCTCGGATGGGCAGAAGCCGCCAAAGCTCGCCGCATGCCCCCACGTCAGAAGGGAGAGAAGAACCGCCCAGATCCCGACTATGTAATTGGCAGCGGCAAAGCAAAGGTCGAGTTCCGCTCGGACCTCCTCGAGGCGGATGTCCTCATTCGAGAGTATCTGTCCGACCAGGCCCAGACCGTTGACAAAGCAATCGCGACTCGAGACACGATTCAGGAGGAGATCAGCGAGCTTGAGGACGAGCACGCAACTGCTGATGGCCTCCTCGCCGAGGTGGTGGGAGAAGACGGGAAGATCACCAAGGCGTCGGTCAAGGCACGCATCAAGGCGCTTAGCGATGATGACGAAGAGCGACGCCTTCTCGAACAGTACCTCGCCCTGTTGGACCAATTGAGCGCTGCCAAGACCGAGGTCACTCGCACCAAGAAGCAACTGATGGCCTCGTTGAAAAAACTGTATGAAGGGCTGGATGCGGAATCCGCCCGCAAGCTTGTTGTCGATTCCAAGTGGTGGCCTGCGGTCGAACAGCAGGTGAAAGACGAAATCGATGCCGTAAGAACCAGTCTCTCGTCAAGGCTCCGAATCCTCAGCGATCGCTACGGGGTCACCCTCTCCGAGCTGAACCGCCGGGCGGAGGAGCTCTCTGAAGCTGTTGCGCTTCATCTCAAGGAGCTGGGGTACTGATCATGCCAACCCTGATCCGCAGTGCGGAAGCGATCACGCATCCAGCCGATTGGGACGAGGTTCAACTCGGCGATGTCGCAACCTTTCACAAAGGTTCAGGCCTCTCGAAGGCCTCCCTGAGTCCCACAGGTAGATACCCCTGCATCCTGTACGGGGAGTTGTTCACCACCTACGGTGCCGTAATCGATGAGGTGGCGAGCCGTACCGATACTACTCCGCGCGTTGTCTCTCGGGCCGGCGACGTGCTCATGCCCACGTCCGATGTGACCCCTTCGGGTTTGGCGAAGGCCTCGGCAGTTCTTCAGGATGGCGTCGCACTTGGCGGGGACATTCTTGTTATCCGGCCAGATCCTGAGCGTGTGGTGCCAGAGTTCTTGGCGTACGCGATTCGCGCCGACGCTCGTCAGGTTCTTTCATTCGTGCGTGGCAGCACGGTTTACCACCTCTATGCGAGCGACATGCGCAACTTCTCGCTGCGATTACCGCCTGTAGGCATCCAGAAGGAGATCGCGCAGACGCTGCAGGATTTCAATCAGTACCTCAAAGCCCTCAATCGCGTGATAGCTAAGAAGCGTCAGCTGGCTATGGCCATTCGGAACAGCCTGCTCACGGGCTCTCAACGACTTCACGGCTTCTCTGAAGCTTGGGAACTGAAGCAGGTTTCGGACCTTGGGGGACATTTCGTCAAAGGAGGAGGCATCGCAAAGCAGGACCTTGCACATAGCGGCCTCCCTTGTGTTCTGTATGGCGAGCTGTATACGCACCACCACGACTGGATCCGTTCGTTTCGATCATTCCTTCCATTCCACATCGCTCACGGCGCAACGAGGCTCCTACCCGGGGACGTTCTGTTTGCAGGTTCAGGCGAAACCGCAGAGGACATCGGGACGTGTGCTGCATACCTTGGAGGGGACTCCCCTGCCTATGCAGGGGGTGATATTGTGATTTGGCGTGGCGCACAACTTGACCCATGTTTCGCGGGTTACGCGCTGAACGCACCCCCCGTCCAGGCTCAAAAGAGTCGGTTGGGGCAAGGAGCGACAATTCTGCACATTAGCGCAAAGCAGCTGGCGCAGCTGGAAGTGCTGGTCCCTCCGACCCAGGAGGAACAGGCTGCCATAGCAAAGGTGCTTCGCGACATTGACGGGGAGATCGAGGCTTTAGCGGTTCAGGGCGATAAGTACGCTCAACTCCAGACCGCCATGACGCAGGCGCTGCTCTCCGGACAATCACGACTGAGATGACTGACAAGATCGGCCAGGTCGAGCGTAGAACCCAAGAGAGAATCATCCGCCTGTTCGCGGAGCAGCTCAGCTATGCGTATCTGGGCAACTGGCACCACCGCGAAGGGAACTCGAACATCGAGCCAGAGCTTCTAGCCGCGTACCTGCGCTCCACGGGAAGCTACGACGACACGCTCATCGCCCGAGCAATCGATCAGCTTCGACGGGCGGCCAACGATTCGACCAAGACCCCGTACGAACGGAACCGCGACGTATACGAAATACTGCGGTATGGCGCCAAGCTACCGCTAGGGCCCGACCAGCCAACCGTGACCGTATGGCTCATCGACTGGGCCAACCCAGAGAACAACCACTTTGGAGTCGCGGAAGAAGTCACCCTCCCGGGAGCGGAGTTCGGTAAACGGCCCGACATCGTGCTGTATGTCAATGGCATCGCCCTGGGCATGCTCGAACTGAAGAGATCGATCGTCGAGGTAGGTCAAGGCATCCGCCAGCTCATCTCCTCCCAACGATCCGAGTTCATCCAAAACTTCTTCTCCACCATGCAGTTGTTGGCTGCCGGCAACGACACCGAAGGGCTCCGCTACGGGACGATCGAGACCCCGCAGAAGTACTACCTCAAGTGGCGGGAAGACTCACCGATCACCAACCCACTCGACCGGGCCATCACCCAGCTCTTCTCCAAGGACCGGTTCCTCGAGATCGTTCATGACTTCATCGTCTTCGACTCAGGAATCAAGAAGGTCCCTCGCCACAACCAGTACTTCGGCGTCAAAGCCGCTCAAGAGTACGTAGACCGGAAGAAGGGCGGAATCATCTGGCACACCCAGGGCTCCGGGAAGAGCCTCACGATGGTGTGGCTGGCCAAATGGATCTTGGAGCACGACCCAGCAGCGCGCGTCCTCATCGTCACAGACCGAATTGAACTCGATAAGCAGATCGCGGCCGTCTTCAAGGGCGTCGGCGAAACCATCAAACAGTCCCGAAGCGGCCAAGGCCTCCTGGCCGATCTCAACAAGACCGAAGAGCGGCTCATGTGCTCGCTCATCCACAAATTCGGGGCAAGCGCAGGCACCGACACAACCGACAGCGCCTACACGGAGTACATCAAACAGATCCAGGAGTCCGTTCCCTCCGATTTCGAAGCCAAAGGGAACATCTTCGTGTTCGTTGACGAGTGCCACCGAACCCAGTCCGGAAAGCTCCACCAGGCGATGAAGACAATCCTTCCGGATGCCACCTTCATCGGCTTCACAGGAACACCCCTGCTGAAGAAGGACAAAGCCACCAGCCGCGAAGTGTTCGGCCCGTACATCCACACCTACAAGTTCGACGAAGCCGTAGCCGACGGCGTGATCGTCGACCTTCGCTACGAAGCCCGAGACATCGACCAGCGGATCTCCTCCCAAGAGAAGATTGACGCCTGGTTCGAAACCCACACCCGCGAGCTAACCGAAGTAGCAAAGGCCCGCCTGAAGAAGCGGTGGGGAACAATGCGGGAGATCCTGTCCAGTAAGGACAGACTGGATCAGATCGCGGCCGACATCGAGCTCGACATGGCGACACGCCCGAGACTGATGGATGGCCATGGAAACGCGATCCTCGTGGCAGCAAACATCTACGAGGCATGCGTCTTCTACGAGAGGTTCTCCCAGGGTCCATTGAAGGGCAAGTGCGCCATCGTCACCTCCTACCGGCCCCACGCGGGTGATATCGCCACGGAGGATGTCGGTGACGGAGAGACCCTGCCGATTCGGCAGTTCAACATCTACCGGCAGATGCTGGCCGACTGGTTCGGCGAACCCGCAGATCAAGTCATGGGGAAGGTCGACAAGTTCGAAGAAGAAGTCATCGACCTTTTCATCAACGAGCCAGGCAGAATGCGACTTCTAATCGTCGTCGACCGGCTCCTCACCGGCTTCGACGCTCCACCCGCCACGTACCTCTACATCGACAAGTCCATGCGGGACCATGGCCTCTTCCAGGCGATCTGTCGAGTCAACCGCGTCGATGAAGGCAAGGAGTACGGGTACATCATCGACTACAAGGACCTGTTCGACAGCCTGACCCAGGCCGTGTCCGACTACACGGGCGGAGCTTTCGAGGACTACGAAGAAGACGACGTCAAAGGACTACTCCAAGACCGGGTTTCCGGGCTGCGCTCCGACCTCCTGGAAGCCCTCGAAGAGGTCAGAGTTCTCGTGGAGCCAGTGGAGCCCCCGAAGGGGACTCAGGAGTACATCCACTACTTCTGCGGACCGGATCCGGATGACCGCGACGCGGTGGCAAGCAAGACAAGACGGCGTCTCGTCCTCTACCGCTCCGTCGGACGCCTGGTTCGAACGTTTGCGGAGCTGGCTCCGGATTACGAGAAGGCCGTATTCACGCTCAATGAGATCGAAGCGATCAAGGCCGAAGTCGCAACATACGAAGCGGCCAGCGCCGAGGTGCGCCTCGCATCAGGTGACTACATCGACCTCAAGATGTACGAGCCCGCCATGCGGCACCTAATCGACACGTACATCAAGGCCGAAGAGACCAAGGTCCTGGCCGCCTTCGACGACATGACCCTTGTAGAACTCATCGTCGATCGCGGGAAGGCCGCCATTGACCAGCTCCCTGAGGGAATCAAGGGCAGCAAGGACGCCACCGCAGAAGCCATTGAGGGCAACATCCGCCGGCTGATCATCGACGAGACACCCGTCAACCCCAAGTACTACGAGAAGATGTCGCAGCTGCTGGATGACCTCATTCGCCAGCGGCGCGAACGACGCATCGAATACGAGGAGTACCTGCAGCGGATCATTGAGCTTGCCCGACAGGTCAAGGATCCGGCAGTAGGTGGGGAGTACCCGGCGACCATCAATTCCCCGGGGCTTCGCGCTCTCTACGACTCATTGGGCCGGGACGAGTCTCTTGCTCTCAAGCTCAACAGCAGGGTGCGTGAAACAATCCAAGACGGGTGGCGAGGACACGCGGTCAAGCTGCGCCGCATCCGCAATGCTGTAGAGGAAACCCTTGATGGCTGCGACGAAGCCCTTATCGAAGAGATCATGGAGCTGCTGAAAGTCCATGATGAGTTTTGAGGCACGATCGAAGCTCACCGTCGGCGACATCGAGGTCGATGTGATCCGGAAGGACATCAAGAACCTCCACCTTGGGGTCTACCCACCCGACGGGCGGGTGCGTGTCGCAGCTCCACGACTCCTCGACGACGACACGATCCGGCTAGCAGTCGTCGAGAAGCTTCGCTGGATCCGTCGACAACAGGACAGGTTCCGATCCTTGGTTCGTCAGGGACCTCGAACGTATGAGTCCGGAGAGACCCACTACTTCCTTGGGCGCCCGTATCGCTTGCGCGTCGAGGAGCGCGAAGAGCCAGCACGGGTCGAGCGGATTGGCGATGACTGGCTTCGGATGGTCGTCCGTCCAGGATCCACGGTCGAGAAGCGCAGGTCGATCATGCACGAGTGGTACCGGGAGGAGCTCCGGCAACGGCTCGAACCCCTGATGGTGCAGTGGACTGAAAGACTAAACGTGGAGCCCATCGAATGGCGCATCCAGAGGATGAAGACCAAGTGGGGTTCCTGTTCGCGGGCAGGAAGAATCCTGTTCAACCTCGAGCTTGCCAAGAAGCCGGTCCAGTGCGTCGAGTATCTAGTAGTCCACGAGCTCGTCCATCTGCTTGAGCCGCACCACGACGATCGGTTCACAGACCTCATGGACCGTCATCTCCCCAACTGGAAGAGCTTGCGGTCCATCCTCAACGAAGAGCCACTCGCCTACGAGACTTGGACGTACTGACAGCGAAACCTCTCGCTGCCAGTCCGGTCCGCCCCACTGCGCATGGTCGGACAATCGACCAACGGCAAAGGGATGCGGGAAGCGGAAGCAGGACTGCTCCTCAAGAGGCGCCGGCTGCATGCGCCTACTTCGTACAGCCCGGCAAGCGGAAGCACCATCCAGGGACAACGTGCCAGATGGTTCGCGAGCCTCCACATCAACTTCTTGGCCATCACTCAAAATGCGACGGTGACACTTTCGGTCTCATTTTCATGACATTTCACAGTTCCTGAGAAACGCCACACTCGCATCTAGGCGTATGCCACGTTCTGCGAGTGGA
>ERZ777003.2967-NODE-2967-length-17784-cov-4.705511_pt1 | contig 17784 bp, 17 predicted proteins | sample MGYA00374956_ERZ777003 | MGnify/ENA primary metagenome ERZ777003 (study PRJEB29302, sample SAMN06268252) | bioreactor metagenome | isolation source: Joint BioEnergy Institute, California, USA | place: USA:Joint BioEnergy Institute, California, USA | collected... | reverse complement strand
CACTCCCTCCACGACCATAACTCCAGAGAGACACCGAGAATTGAGGGTGGTGTTCGGATGTTGATGAAGGCCGACCAGATCATCGGCCACAACATCATCAAGTTTGACATTCCGGCGCTCCAGAAGGTGTACCCTTGGTTCAAACCGAGGGGAGGGGTCTTCGATACCCTCGTGGCCTCGCGCCTGATCTGGACGAACATCTCCGATTACGATCAGGGCCGGAGTCGTAAGGGGAAGTTCCCAGGAAAGCTCATAGGCTCCCACAGCTTGGAAGCCTGGGGCTTACGTCTCGGTGAATGGAAGGGCGACTACGCCAAGGAAATGGCCGAGAAGGGCCTGGACCCCTGGGCCGAATGGAACCAGGAGATGCAGGACTACTGCGAACAGGACGTGGTGGTCACGGTCAAGCTCCTGGAGGCCATCGAGAAGAAGAATTACTCCCCCCAGGCCCTCAAGCTCGAACACGACTTCGCCACGATCATCGCCATGCAGGAGCGCTACGGTTTCTGCTTCGATGAAGAGAAGGCAGTCGCCCTCTACAACAAGCTCATCAAGCGCCGCTTGGAGATCGCCAAGGAGCTACAGGAGGCGTTCCCCCCACAGACGGTCGAAGAGGTCTTCATTCCGAAGGTTAACAACCGGAAGATGGGATACGTCAAGGGCGTCCCGTTCACCAAGCGCCGGGTGGTAGAGTTCAATCCATCCTCCCGGCAGATGATCGGCCAGCGCCTCAAGGCGATGGGCTGGGAGCCGGAAGAGTTCACGCCGAACGGTCAGCCCAAGATTGATGAAACCATCCTGTCCAAGCTGCCGTACCCGGAAGCCAAGCTCCTAGCCGAACACTTCCTGGTCGAGAAGCGCATCGGACAGTTGGCCGAAGGCGATCAGGCGTGGCTCCGGCTTGTGCGCAAGGGGCGCATCCACGGTAGCGTCAACACGAACGGTGCCGTAACCGGGCGCTGTACTCACAGCAATCCGAACGTCGCTCAGGTCCCAGGCGTAGGTGCTCCCTATGGTGCGGAGTGCCGGGAACTCTTCTGCGTCCTACCAGGACGTAAACTTGTAGGTGCGGACCTTTCCGGCCTCGAACTCCGGTGCCTCGCTCACTTCATGGCCCGCTATGATGATGGCGAGTATGGTCGCATTCTCCTGACCGGGGACGTGCATTGGGCGAACGTCATTGCCCTTGGTCTTGTACCTGACGGAACCGTCCGGGATGAGGACAACTACCCGCTCCACAAGTTGTTCCGTAACGGTGCCAAGACCTTCATCTACGGCTTCCTCTATGGTGCCGGTGACGTGAAGATCGGCTCGATCATCCTCGACATCGCCATGCGCGAAGTCCGGGACGGGCTGGGTGATAGCGTCTTCAAGAGGTACTTCAAGGGCAACCAGACGCCGACCGAGGATGACCTTCGGAGGGTGGGGAAGCGGCTCAAGAAGACGTTCCTCGACAAGACCCCGGCGCTGGCGAAGCTCAAGGATGCCGTGACCAAGGCCGCAGGCCGTGGCTACCTCATCGGCCTCGACGGACGCAAACTCCACATTCGTTCCGCTCATGCGGCTCTCAATACGCTCCTGCAATCCGCTGGGGCGCTCATCGCCAAGCAGGCGACCGTCTTTACTTACGAAGAGCTATCCACCCGTGGATACCGCTTCGGACCCGACTACGCGCTCGTGGCTCACGTCCACGACGAGATGCAGATCGATTGCCGGGAAACCATCGCGGATGAGGTCGGCCAAGTCGTGGTCGAGGCCATGCGCCGGGCGGGTGAGCACTTCAAGTTCCGCTGTCCAATCGACGGAGAATACAAAGTTGGCAACAACTGGAAAGACACTCACTGACATTCTCAGCCGAGCCTGGAATGCACCCTTCACGACGAAGAGTGACTTCGCCCGCGAGAACGCAGACCTCATCGCCATGGCGGCAAGTGACGGGTTCATCACGACCCGCATTGCCACCGGCCTCTACGGGCGCACGTGGCATATCACGCCCAGCGGCCTCCAGCATCTCTTCCTGCTGCGGGGGGAGACCGAGTGATGAGCCGTGTTCTCCTGATCGACGCAGACGTGCTGGCCTACAAGATGGCCGCGAAGATCGAGCAGGCGGTCGAGTGGGAGCCTGGGTACTGGACCTGGCACTGCGACGAGTTCGCGGTGAAGGACGCAATCGACGCCGAGATCGAGCGTCTACGCGAAGCTCTCGATGCCGATGACCACAAGCTCTGCCTGACCGATAGTGACGGCAACTTCCGCAAGACCGTCCTTCCTTCGTACAAGAGCAACCGGGCGAGCGTGAAGAAACCGCTCGTCCTGAAATCCATCCGTGAATGGCTCATTTCCGAGCGTGGTGCCTACCTCAAGCCGATGCTGGAGGGGGATGACGTGATGGGCATCCTGGCTACGTGGCCGGGCATCAAAGGTGAGAAGATCATCGTGTCCATCGACAAGGACATGAAGACCGTCCCCGGCCTCTACTATCGCGATGCCGATAGCGGGGTGGTGGAGATCACCGAGACGGAAGCCGACTACTGGCATCTCTTCCAGACCCTCACGGGTGACGTAACAGACGGCTACTCAGGCTGTCCCGGCATTGGATCGAAGAAGGCTCAAGCCATCCTCGAACCTTTCTCGGACACCTCCGACCGGCCCAAGCTCTTCGACCCTGCTGGTGCCTGGAGCCGGGTGGTTGAGGTCTACGAGGAGGCGGGTCTCTCCGAAGCTGATGCTCTCCAGCAGGCCCGTGTTGCCCGCATCCTTCGGGCCTCGGACTATGACTTCAAGAAGAAAGAACCTCGTCTATGGCAACCAACACCCCGGCGTTGATCGCCTTCTATTCCCCCGCGCCGCAGATGGGAAAGACCACAGCCACTCGGTTCCTGACTGAGGGCCTGGGCTACAAGATCGTAAAGTTCGCAGCCCCGGTGAAGACCATCACGGCCACCTTCCTCCTGGAAATCGGCGTTCCCAAGGATGAGATCGATGACTTCCTCGACGGGCACCGCAAGGAAGAGAGCCTTGCTGCCTACGGGTTCGATCACCTGACCAGCCGATACATTCAACAGGTGGTCGGTACGGACCTGGGGCGTCGGAAGCTCGACCCGAACATCTGGACCACCGTGGCGGGTCGTAAGGTCCGCAACCTTCTCGACCGAGGGGAGCGTGTGGTCATGGACGACATGCGTTTCCCCAACGAGTACGACATGGTGAAGCAGATGGGTGGCGAGTGCTGGTGCATCTACAACCCACGGGTTCCCATTCCGGTTTCCGACCATCCCTCCGAAGGTCTTCTCTCGAACCACTCGTTCAATGTGGCGCTCATCAACGATGGCACGATTGAAGACCTAGAACGCCAAATTCTCGACCACATCACCCGCTTCTAGAGGAACCCCCACATGAACAAGATCGCCTTGCTGGTAGCGGCCCTCGCTGCCTGCCTGACTCTCACCGCCTGTGAGAAACCAGCAGCGCCTGTACCTGTGCCGCAGGCCGAAGAGAAACCTCAGGAGGAATCCCATCGCTCCGGCCTCGGCATGACCTATAGGGGCAAGCCAGGCATCGAAATAATGCCCGGCATAGTGATGGGTTTCGACGGAGAGATCGGTCTCGGGTTCGGATTGTGATTACCCCCCACAATAGGAGGCATGATCCAATGCAAGATCAACCTTTTCCATATGTCTCCCTAGAACTTCTCGAAGCTCTCCAGGAACATTTCCCTGACCGCTCTCCAGACCTTCGATGGTCCGACCGTGAGGTCTGGTTCAAGGCGGGCCAGTGCTCCGTGGTGCGTTTCCTTAAGGCGAAGTTCGATGAGCAGAACGAAAACATACTGAAAAGGCCCCTGTGATGTGTAAGGCACCGAAAGTTACAGCACAGACCCCAGCCGCTACCCCACCACCGCCCCCAGCCGAAGCGGCCTCCCAGGCTCAGGGCGATGTCATACGCGATGAGAACCTTCGCAGCGATGCCGAGTTGAAGGCTCGCCGCAAGGGTCGCAATGCGCTGCGCATCCGCCTCAACGCCGGAAACACTGGTGACTCCACCGGATTGAACATTCCACGCGCATAACACCCCAGGAGTAACGGATGGCAAAGACTGCCGCCGCCCGTTACTCGCAACTGGAGAAAGATCGGGAACCCTTCCTCCAGCGGGCGCGTGACGCGGCGAAACTCACCATCCCGTCCCTCATCCCTCCTGCCGGTCACACTGGTCACTCGAAGTTCCATACGCCCTACCAGGGTATTGGCGCACGAGGCGTTAACAACCTAGCCTCCAAACTGCTGCTAGCACTGCTTCCTCCGAACTCTCCGTTCTTCCGCCTGCTGATTGACGACTTCACCCTCGAAGAACTCACGCAGCAGGAGGGAATGCGAGCGAAGGTCGAAGAGGCGCTAGGCCAGGTCGAGCGCACCATTATGACCGAGGTTGAGGCGTCGGCTCTTCGTGTCCCCTCGTTCGAGGCTTTCAAGCACCTGATCGTAGGGGGGAACGTCCTTCTCTACCTCCCGCCCGAAGGCGGAATGCGTGTCTTCCGGCTCGACCGCTATGTCGTCCACCGCGACCCCGCCGGTAACGTCCTGGAGCATATCACGAAGGAGACCATCTCCCCGGACGCTCTGCCGACCGAGTTCCAGGAAAAGCTTAAGGGCAAGGTCAAGACGGGAGCGAACGCCAGCACCGATAAGACCCTGGACCTCTACACCTGGGTTCGCCGGGTGAAGAACCGATGGACGGTGCATCAGGAGGTCGAGGGGGAAATCATCCCCGGTTCCCAGGGTGGATACCCGCTCGACAAGTCCCCATGGCTCCCGCTCCGGTTCACCAGGATTGATGGTGAATCCTATGGCCGGGGTTATGTCGAGGAATATTACGGTGATCTCTGGTCGCTCGAACTACTGACCAAGGCCATCGTTGAGGGTTCTGCCGCAGCAGCAAAAATCCTCATATTCGTGGACCCGAACGGCACTACCAAGAAGAGTGATGTGTCGGACGCTCCGAACGGGGCTGTCCGAAGCGGTAACGCCCAGGATGTGTCCATCCTGTCCCTGGACAAGTTCGCGGACTTCCGCGTGGCCTTCCAGACCATCGAAAATATCCAGCAGCGGCTGGCCTATGCGTTCCTCATGAACTCCGCAATTCAGCGCGGGGGTGAGCGAGTGACGGCGGAGGAAATCCGCTACATGGCTGGGGAACTAGAAGATGCCCTGGGTGGCGTCTACTCGATATTGAGCCAGGAGTTTCAACTCCCGCTCGTCAATAGGCTGATGTACGTCTTGGAGCGCAAGAAGCGCCTCCCGTCTCTGCCGAAGGATATGGTCTTCCCGTCGATCACGACCGGTATGGAAGCCCTCGGACGTGGGCACGACCTGAACAAGCTGGACGCTCTGCTTGCACGGCTCCAGCCGCTAGGGCCGGAAGTTCTGGCTCGCTACCTGAACATCTCCGACTACATCACCCGCTCCGGTGCCTCGCTGGGCATCGATATGAAGGGCCTCGTCCGAAGCGAGGAAGAGGTCATGCAGCAGGTGATCCAGGAGCAGCTACAGAACCTGGGCCGCGAAGCTATCCCCGGCGCAATGAACATCATGCGCGACCAACTCAAACCGGAAGCAGTGTCCAATGGATAATACCGAACCCGTTGTGGCTTCGGAGAAGGTGGAGGCTACCACGGAGGTAGCCTTCAAACCTACCACTCCCAAAGCTAGTGCTCCCTCACCCAAGAAGTCCCGGAAGCAGAAGCAGGAAGGTCCGGCTCCTGTGGTTGACGAGCGGGCAAAGAAAGTCACCACCCATTCGCGTGGCATCGTTGTAATCGACTACTGAGGGTCTTCATGACGACATCGAACGCGACTCCTGTGCAATCTCCGCAGGGTCATGACGCCGCCATGGCAGCGGCATTCGACAACGCTCAGGCTCGTGCAACTGCCGAACCCACGGCAGGAAATCCAGCACCCACCCAAGGTGGGAATGAGCGTCCCTCTTGGCTCCCGGAGAAGTTTCAGACGCCGGAGGACCTGGCCAAGGCGTACCGCCAGCTAGAGGCTCGCTTCTCCCAGCAGCAGCAGAACCAGAAGCAGACCACCCAGCAGCAGCAACAGACACCTTCCCAGGCCGAGGCCAGGGAACAGTTGGCATCGGTCGGTCTCGACTATTCTGCGATGGAACGGGAATACCTCGAAACCGGGAAGTTGAGCGAGGACCGCTACAAGCAACTCGAAGCGGCTGGCATTACCCGCGATATGGTGGATGCCTTCATTGCTGGTCAGGAGGCAATTGCTGCTCAAATTCAGTCTGAGGTCTTCGATCTCGTGGGCGGACAGGAGAAGTATCAGGAGATGGTTGCCTGGGCTTCAAAGAACCTGACGCCTTCGCAGATCGAAGCCTATGACCGTGCTGTCACGTCCAATGACCGTGATACGATCTTCCTGGCCGTGGAAGGTCTCAAGGCCCGCTACGCCGCAGCCGGTGGGATAGAGCCGAACCTCATCAGCGGGTCAGGGACTACCGCCAGCGGCAACCCGTTCCGCTCCACCGCTGAACTGACGGCTGCGATGCGCGACCCGCGCTACGCGAAAGACCCGGCCTACCGCGCCGAGGTTATGGAGCGGCTGAAAAACTCCAACAACGTCTTCTAGGGGTATCCAATGTTCTCAGACATAATCACCTTTCTCACCGAGAACGTGGAGGAAATCTTCGTGGCCCTCTTCGCCATCCACGCTGCGGCGCTGGCTATCGTCCAGCTTACGCCCACTCCGAAGGACGATGAGATCGTCGCGAAGGTTTACCGCGTGATCGAAGTCCTGGCTGGCCTCTTCTCGAAGAAGAAGGTCTGAGCCGATGACTCGCTTCCTGTCCTTGCTCCTGGCGCTCGTCCAGATCGTCCAAACCATCCTGAACCTCCTTCGGGAGAAGAACCTCCGGGAGCAAGGAAGGGAGGAAGAGCGCCGCGCCCAGGAGAAAGCCAATGAAGAAGCCAACGCGGCTGCTCAGAGGATTGATGATTACGCTCTCGATGCTGAGCTTGATGAGCTTCGTGAGCGGATGCGTCACTACCAGCGAGCAGCCGAAGATCGCTAGGCACCCCCTATGCCAGGCCATTAGCTGGCATGAGGCCGATACCCCTGGCACCCAAAGGGAAATCTTCCGGCACAACCTCAAGGTCGAAGACCCGAAGATTTGCCCTCCATCGTAAGTGACATGGCCGGGACCGCTGCAATGCAAGTTCCGGCCCTCTTAACAGAACCCTCAACGCCTCTGGCTGGTCCCGACAACAGACGCAGGTTCGACCCCTTGCCGTGCCAGCCATTCCATAGTCCTGTGAAGCTGACAGTCACACTGCGCCAAGCAATGCGCGGTGACGCAATAGAGCATCCCAAGAACTACTCACGCACAAACTTAGCCCTCTGCGGAGGATAACTTCGTGCGAGCGTGAAGAGGACCAAGGGAAGCCCGATCAACTTCCACTCTCTTCACAGGAACTATTCTCATGGCAAATGCGAACGTAATTCGCCTGGGCCAGGTCAATGGCGCTGGCGACGTAGATGCTCTTTTCCTCAAGGTCTACGCGGGTGAAGTCCTGACGGCCTTCGAGGGCAACAACGTGATGCTGGACCGCACCATGGTCCGCACCATCGATCACGGCAAGTCGGCATCGTTCCCGGCTGTAGGTCTGATCGACGCCTTCTACCACACCCCCGGTGCTGAACTGGTCGGCCAGAAGGTCAACCAGAACGAAGCGGTCATCACCATCGATGATCTCCTGGTCTCGGACGCCACCCTGGCGAACATCGATGAGGCCAAGAACCACTTCGACATGCGCTCGATCATCACGACCGAGCAGGGTCGGAAGCTGGCGAAGGTGATGGACCAACATCTGCTCCAGGTGGGCGTCCTCGCGGCTCGCGCTTCCAACGTGGTCTCTGGCCTGCCGGGTGGCTCGGTCATCACGACCTCGGAGACTGGCGCTCCGCAGAACGCGAACTTCGCCACGAACGGTGATGATCTCGCCTGGGCCATCTTCATGGCGGCTCAGAAGCTGGACGAGAAGGACGTACCGGAAACCGACCGCTACTGCTTCGTCCGGCCTGAGCAGTATTACAAGCTGGTCCAGTCGGAGAAGACCATCAACCGCGACTTCGGCGGTGCGGGCGCGTACTCTGACGGTAAGGTGTACCGCATTGCGGGCATCGAGATCGTCAAGACGAACAACCTGCCCAACACGAACATCGCGGCTGGTTCTGGCGTTCGTGCCGGTACCAACAACAAGTATGCGGGCGACTTCACGGACACCGTGGCCCTTGTCATGCACAAGTCGGCCATTGGCACGGTGAAGCTGCTCGATCTGGCGGTTGACGCTGGCTATGACATGCGCCGTCAGGCGTGGATGATCGTGTCCAAGTACGCAGTCGGCCACGGTATCCTGCGACCGAACGCGGCTGTCGAAATCCGCAACGCTGCGGCCTAATCTATCCATCAACGGGTAGCTCTCCATGGGAGGGGTCTTCGGACCTCTCCCTTTTTTCGTCATTCAGGAACTACGCGAATGTTGGCGACAACTCCCACTACCGTTCTTGAAGCGGTGAACCTGATGCTCTCCACCATCGGGGAGGCACCCGTCAGCACCGTGGAGAACAGTGGTGTTCTCGATGCCGTGACTGCTCGTCAGCAGCTATCGGTCATCAACCGTGAGGTCCAGACTAGGGGCTGGCACTGGAACACGGAAGAGAACGTCACGATCACTCCGTCCCACCCGGACGGCTTCATCATCCTCCCCTCGAACACGCTTCGGGTAGATGCCAGCGATGTGGACATTGACGCGGTACAGCGGGGCAATCGTCTTTACGACCGCAAGAACCGTACCTACCAGTTCAGCCGTCCCGTGACGGTTGATCTCATCCTCCTGCTGCCGTTCGAGGAACTACCGGAGGCGGCACGCTTCTACATCACCATCCGAGCAGCCAGGAAATTCCAGGAAGGTGTCCTCGGCTCCCCGGAACTGTCTCAGTTCACGCTGCGCGACGAGATCATGGCGAAGGCGACCCTGGAGGATGCTGAGGCAAATACTGCGGACTTCAACATCCTAAACAACATTTCAGTCAGGGAGGTCTTGCTCAGATGAGCAGCGGATTGATCTCCACGACCATCCCGAACCTCGTCAACGGGGTCTCCCAGCAGCCCTACAACCTGCGGCTGGCGTCCCAGGCCGAAGAGCAGATCAACGGTTATAGCTCGGTGGTGGAGGGCCTGAAAAAGCGGCCACCGTCCCGGTTCATCTCGAAGATCAGCAACACGCCCTTCGGGAAGGCGATGATTCACACGATCAACCGCGATCTCCAGGAACGCTACATCGTGGTCATCACCAATGGGAACCTCCGGGTGTTCCGGCTGGACGGTTCCGAGGTCACGGTCAACTTCCCCAACGGTAAGGGCTATCTGAGCGCCGCTGACCCCTCGACCTCGTTCTCTGCTGTGACCGTCGCGGACTACACCTTCATCCTGAACCGCACGGTGGTGGTCAAGGCGCTTCCGGATACCATCCCCACCAGCACCCCAATGGGCATGGCCTGGATACGCCAGGGTGGCTACGGCATTACCTACTCGATCACGTTCGAGGGCATCACCAAGTCACACAAGACTCCCGATGGCTCGAACTCCGCCCACTCCGAGCAGATTGCCACGGACTTCATCGCTCAGAAGCTCAGGGAAGCCTTCCTGGCGGATTCTGCGTTCACGGCAATCGGCAATGTTAGTCGAACCGGCTCGACGCTGATCTTCTCCAGAAAGGATGGCGCTGACTTCTCGCTGTCCATCAGCGATGGCATTGGTGACACTGCCACGAAGGTCATCAAGGGTTCCATCCAGCGGTTCTCCGATCTTCCGGCGCGGGCCGCTTCGGGCATTAAGATCGAGGTCAAGGGCGACCAGTCTTCCTCGTTCGACAACTACTATGTCCGATACGACACATCCTCGACGGGTTCTGCTGCCGGTGGGGTGTGGGTGGAGACAGCGAAGGAAGGAGAGCAGTACAAGCTCAACCCGGCCACCATGCCTCATGCTCTGGTACGCGAGGCGGACGGTACGTTCACCTTCAAGGTGCTGCCGTGGGAGGACCGGAAAGTAGGCGATCTCGATAGCTGTCCCATGCCATCGTTCGTTGGCAAGACGATGAACGACATCTTCTTCCACCGGAACCGGCTGGGCTTCGCAGCGGACGAGAACGTGATCTTCTCCCGCGCAGGTGACTTCTTCAACTTCTTCCGCGCCTCGGCAACCCAGGTGGTCGATACAGACCCCATCGACGTGGCCGTGAGCCACACCAAGGTCTCGATTATCCGCCATGCCATCCCGTTCAACGAGACGCTGCTCCTGTTCTCCGACCAGACGCAGTTCCAGCTAGGGGCAACAGACCTCCTGACCCCATCGACGATCTCGATCAACCAGACCACGGAGTTCCAGGCATCCCTCCTGGCTAAGCCGGTGGGTGCTGGCCGAAACGTCTACTTCGCGGTCAACCGGGGCACCTACTCCGGTGTCCGGGAATATTATGTGGATGGGGACACGAAAACGAACGACGCGGCTGACGTAACCGCCCACGTTCCCCACTACGTCCCTGGGGGCATTACCAAGCTCGCGGCCTCATCGAACGAGGACGTTCTGGTGGCGCTGTCCCCGGAGAAGCCGAACGAGGTCTACATCTACAAGTATTTTTGGGAGGAATTGGAAAAGCTCCAGTCCTCGTGGTCGCGTTGGGTGTTCTCCCCGAATACCAAGATTCTCTACGTCGAGTTCATCGAGAGCGACCTGTGGATGCTCGTGGAGCGCAACGGGGAGGTTACTCTAGAGAGCATCAGCCTGGAGGCTGGTCGTTCCGATGGTGACATCGGCTTCGAGTACCATCTCGATCAGCGATGCTGGGACACCGAATGTACAGTAAGCTACGACCCCAGCACCAACACCACCACCATACAGACGCCCTACACGGTCACGGCTGGGGAGGCGGACGAGTTCCAGATCATCGCCTGGGAAGGAAGCCCAAACCGCAAGTCTGGTGAGTTCATCCAGTTCGAGTTCGAGAACGGAAAATTCAAGGTCAACGGGAACCTCCCGAAGTTCATCATCGGGCGTAAGTACGAGTTCCGCTACCTGTTCTCCACCTTCGTCATCAAGGAAGAGGCGGTGGGCGGCGGACAGATGACGGTAGGCGAGGGACGTATCCAGCTTCGTCGGGTTGCCCTGAACTTCTCGAAGACTGGCTACTTCAAGGTGGTCGTGACGCCCTTCCGGCGTGACCCCTACGAGTACGTCTTCTCCGGTCGCGTGGTCGGCTCCGGTAACAACATCATCGGCAGGGCCTCGCTCGAAGAGGGGCGCTTCAAGTTCCCCGTGGGGGCGAGGAACGATGCCGTGAAGATCGAACTCGTGTCCGACAAACCTCTCCCATGCGCCTTCATGAGCGCGGAATGGGAGGCCCTGTACGTCATCAGATCACGGAGGCTTTGATGTTTATCGAGGCTCGTCCTAGTCGCCTGGAAGATGTCCATCGGATGGCTCCCAGGTTACGGCGGGAAGACCTCGAAGAACTCCAGGCCAGCGGATGCGAGAGCGCCCACGAGGCGCTGTTGGATGGTCTCATGTCCCCGGATGGCTGCACCACCGTAGTCACCGGGGATGGTGAGCCTGCGCTCATGTTCGGCACCGTCCCACACCCGCTGGACGACATGGTGGGCTGTATATGGATGCTGGGGACCGACGAGATCGAGAAGAACCGCGTCCAGTTCCTACGCCGGTCGAAGGAGTTCATCGACCGTTTCCACGACAAGTACCCCGTCCTCATGAACTACACCTACTACCGGAACACGGTTCATCACCGCTGGCTCCGTTGGTGCGGGTTCATGTTCATCAACAAGGTCTCCACCCCTGGAGGCCATGACTTCTACGAATTTGTTCGAGTGAGGAACGACTAATGTGTGGCCCTCTAGCAATGGCTATCGGCGGGTTAGCGATCAGCGCGGCTCAGACCGTGATTGGCTATGTGGGGCAGATGCAGCAGTACAGGGCGCAGATGCAATACTACGCGGACAACGCTGCTCGCGCCGATGCCGACATGAAACGCGGCTACATCTCCACACAGCGCCGCATGATCCAGGAGGAAGCTGCCGCAGCAGCGGAACGCCAGGAAGTCGCCCGTGATGCTCGTGCTGCCCGTGCGAGGGCACTCACAGCAGCCGGTGAGGCAGGCGTCTCCGGTCTTTCGGTCGATGCTCTCCTGGCCGACTACTATGGCCGCGAAGCGACGTACATGGACCAGTCGCGGCACCAGATTGACTGGACGCATCAGCAACTAATGGACAGTATGCACGGTATCCGTTCGGTAGCAGAAGATCGTATCAATTCGGTCCCTAAGCCGGTCAAGCCGAGCTTCATCGATGCAGGCTTGCGCATAGCTGGTGCGGGCATGAACGCTTTCACCCAATACAGGAAGTGGACCACCTAACGGAGAATACAGATGGCCCGTTTGCCGGGACTAACCCCCCATCGTGAAGACCGTCCGAAGGTAGGCGGAAGGAACAAATCCCGCGTCCTGGTGGACGGTCCAGACATTCGTCCCCAGCGGCTCTCTCCCGTTGCAGCGCCGGTCAACACCTATGCTCGGCCCCCAGCGCCTCCCAGCACCAATCGCTGGCTCCAGCTTGCCGATGCTCTGAGTTCGATCAGCCCTTCGCTGAACAACCTACTCCAGTACCAAGCAGAGAAGAGCAGGCAGGAGGCCGAAGACCTCGCCAACAGGCGGCTGGGTGGAATGTCCTTCGAGGAAGCCCAGCGGGCCGTGAAGGAAGGCACCATCCCGGAGATGGCGAACCCGTGGTTCAAGGCGGCGTTCATGAAGCAGTTCGGTGAGCGGCTGGCCCACCAACGCGCCTCCGAGATCGCCGCCCTGTACGAGACGGAGTTCGATAAGGACAACGGCAACTTTGATGAGTTCGTTGCCCAGCGGATGAAGGCGGACCTGGATGCCTTCGGTGACAACAAGTTCTTCACGTCCTCCTACCTGAACGTGATGAGCCGCTTCAACGCCCAGGCCCAGGCGAAGCATCAGCAGTACCTGACGACCCGTACAAAGGAAGACACCTTCCAGGGCGTCTACGAGACGTTCCTGGGTACTGCTCGCCAGATGATCGAGGAAGGCGCGTCCCCGGACGAGATCGCCAAGGCTCTCCGGGAGAAGTACGAGGGCAACCGAAAGCTCCTGAACGTCCCGTACAAGGAACAGGACCGCGAGATGCTGCGGGTCGCCCAGGCCCTGGCTGAGGAAGGTCGCTACGATATTGTTCAGGCTCTGCTCACTAGCGAGCGGACGGCTGCGGATGGCACGAAGCTCGGTCCCCTAGCCAACAACCGGGAGTTCGCCGCTGACGCTGCCCGCATCCTCCAGAGGGCCGAACGTGTCATGTTCGATAACAACGAGAAGGCATCGTTCGACCAGCGGATGAGATTCTTCGATCAGTCCCTCGCTGGCACCCTCAACCGGGAAGAACTGATCGAGTGGCATAAGGCCAACCCTGGGGCGCTTACCGATGCCCAGGTCCAGGCCCTTCTGAACCGCAACGAGTCAGTCGTCCTCAAGCTCAAGGAAGAAGCTGAGAGGCAGCGCGAGAAGCTACTTCTCCAGCAGCAGTCGGCCCGGTCGCATGAGGCGCTGGAGCAGGCGGACCTCGAAGCTGCCGAGCACGGTCTCGCGCCGTTCCTGGAGGACGGGGTAGTGCTGGACGAGAATGGCGAGCCGAAGATCATCTCCGCTGACCAGCGCCGCGAGAGGCTGGCGCACAATCTGGTCCAGCGTATCCAGGAGAAGATCGATAGCGGCCAAATCACGCCGGAGCAGGGATTCGAGGCCGAGGTCAAGGTCTTTACGGCCAACAACCTCAAGAACCCACGGTGGGAGGAAGTCCTGGCTGCTGGCGGTATCTCGGCAGCTACCTTCGCGATCTCCGGTGGTGAAGTTCCTCCGGCCCTCAAGGATGGAGCGGAACTCTACATGAAGCTCCATGCGCAGAACCCCAGGCTGCTCCAGAAGCATGTCCCGGATGCTGCGGCCATGGACTTCTACGAGGCGTACCGCATCGCCAAGCAGTATGGCCGGATGAATGACAATCAGGCGTACCAACACGCCGCGACCCTCACGAACGACCCGGACAAGTACGAGAGCGTCTACATGCGCCAAAGGTACGATGACATCGATAAGGCGGTGAAAGACCTCCAATCCAACGGGTTCGTTCGTTTCTTCGGCCTGGGAACACCTCCGGCTGATAACGCTGGCTATGTCGGTAACGAGATCAGCCGCATTGCTCGCTTCTATGCCCGTTCGGGACTTGGCAGCGAGAAGGCCCTGGAAGAGGCCAGCAAGCGGTTCAAGGACACCCACCGGCAGATCAATGGCTGGTGGATATACACCGCAGACCGGGACATTCCCCCGGACTTCGAGCGCCTGGTCCAGAATGCGTTGGAGGATTACGCGAAGGAGTTCGGTGAGTCCGAGGGCGTCGAGGCCAGTGACCTGACCATTCGTCCTGCCACCAACGGCACAGGCGCATGGCAGATCGTCAACCGCTATACCGGCGCTCCTGTAGAACACTCCGAACGCCGATACATCACCAACCGGTCCCTGATCGAGAGTGAGCGTGACCGCATCGATCAGCGCCGGAAGGAACTGATCGAACAGACCAACCACGAGAACGAAACTCGCTACGACCCGTGGCTCGTCATCAACGAGAACACCTACATCGGTCCGTTCCTCTCGAACCCGTCCAAGGAAGAGCAGGAGTTCGTCCGCAGGCGGGCGAAGGAAATCTACCAAGAACGTCAGAAGCGATAGCGGGCCACCCATCCTGGGTGGTCCCTGCATTTCTAGGGAACACCCATGCTGAAAGAACTCAGGCTCGCCATCCTTGAAACGGCCCAGGAGATTGGCGCTGACCCGGTGGATTTGGCTACCGTCATCTCTTATGAGACCGGAGGAACCTTCGACCCGTGGAAGAAAGGTCCCACCACGAAGTGGGGCACCCACCGTGGTCTTATCCAATGGGGCGAACCACAGCGCCGCCAGTACGGCGTCTATCGGGGAATGCCTATCCGCGATCAGGTCAGGGCCGCTGGCCGCTACCTCCAGGACCGTGGCTTCAAGCCTGGAATGGGCCTGCTGGAGATGTACTCGGCCATTAATGCAGGTGGTATCGGGCCGGAATACTACAGCCGCTCTGATGCTTCTGCCGGTGGCGCTCCGGGGACGGTGCTTGATAAGGTCACGAAGCAGATGGAGGGTCACCGCCGCAAGGCTCAGTCGCTGCTTGGTATGGTCTCGGGGGACGTGAACCGACTCACGTTCAGCCAAGGCGAAAGCACCAGCTTCAACGCCCTTGGTGATGGGGAAGTTCGCTACTCGGACGTGAGCTACAATCAACCCTTCACGGAAGGCGAGCTTCGCTCCCTGGAACGCGAGCGGGCCGAAGACGACCCGACCCTGTGGGAAGGTGTGAAGGCCGCATACTCGGAGAACCTGACCTATCTACTCACCCAGGAGCGTCCCGATATTGTTCCTGACCCGAACTTCCGAATGGACGAGAAGCTGTTCTCGGAACTCACCAAGGGCATCCCGGAGCAATATTGGGACAGGTTCACCGCCTCGGTATCGGAAGGCCATGCTCGCGATATTCGTGCCCGGTTGGAACGGGAGCTAGACGCTGCCGACAAGCTCAATCGCATGGGCGTTACCGGCCTAGCCTTGCGTATCGGTGCTGGTCTGACTGACCCTGCAACTCTCGCGGCTACCGCTGGCGCACTGGCGCTCACTGGTGGCATCGGCGTTCCGGCAGTCATGGCGGCTCGCTTCGGTAGGGCAGGTCTCATCGCAGAAGGTGCGCTCACTGGTGCGGCCACGAACGTCGCCATTGAAGGGATGATTCACAGCCAGCGTGAGACCTCGGATGCCTCGAACCTCCTGTGGGCTGCTGGCCTGGGAGCCGTCCTCGGTGGCACTGGTGGCATCTTCGCCCGCAACCCTGCGGTGGCCGATGAGGCTCGCAAGCTCGAAGACCTGGGACGCTCCATGATGAAGGAGGCCGAGGGCCTATCGATGACCGGAGGCTCTACGGCTGGTGCTGCCCAGGTGGCGACTCGTGACGCTCTCCGGTCTGATATTGATGACATCATCCGGGACGGCGCTGCGGTCGCTCCCAGGGCCTTCATGGGCAATGTCAGATACGATCTCGCGGCTCGTCTCAAGCAGTCGGACAACATGATGACCCGGATGCTGGGTAACGTGTTGGTCGAGGACGCAGCAAGGAACTCCGATGGTGTGACGCCCATTGCTGCTTCCGAGGTCCAGTCACTGCTCAACCGCCGCGCCGAACTCAAGTGGCGTCAGGCGTATGAGACGGCCTGGAACGACTATGTGAGGCGGAACAAGATCGGCTGGGCAGACCAAGCCGAGGCCCGTCTCCTGTTCTCACACGAGATCACCCGCGCCGTCCGCTCGAATGATGTCATGACCGAGTTCGACCCTTCTGTGGTCAAGGCTGCGAACGCCTTTCGGGACATGATGAACGAGTGGCGCAAGCTGGCGAACAACCCCGGCCTGATCGATGGCACGGTGCGTAACCCGGTGCGCGGCTTCGGTTCCCTGCATGAGAATCCGAACTACGTGCCTCGCGTGTTCAACCTAGGTGCCATCCAGGACAAGCTCCATCGCTTCGGCCACCAGCCGGTCATCAAGTTCTTCACCCAGGCCATCCTGGAGGCGAACGAAGGCATTAGCGAAGAACTGGCCGAGAAGTTCGCCAGGGGATACGTCAGGAAGCTCCATGGACTGTCCGCTGGGGAGTTGTTCTCGAACTACCGGGCGTTCTCCGGTGAAGACCTGGAGGCGCTGCGAATGGCGCTCCGGGAGGGGACCGATCTGGCGGATGATGAGCTTGATCGTATCCTCGACGCCTTCCGCCCGAAGAAGGGTGATGGGGCCGTCACACGCGGTAAGCACCGTATGTTGTTCGATGAGAACTTCGGCATGAAGCTGGCGCTCAAGGATGGCACCGGCCAGGAGTTCGTTCGTATCTCTGACTTCTTGGAGAACGACGCGGACTTCCTGATGTCGATGTATTCGCGGCAGATGTCCGGTCATATCGCCATGGCCCGTGTACGGGTGAAGAACCCGAACTGGCGCGGTCCCGATGACCCGGCCCCGGAGTTCCTGATCGACGGGGTAACGAACGATGGTGACTTCGAGAAGTTGCTCTCCCAGGTGATCGCCGTAGGTGACGCTACCGGGGTGAAGTCCAGCCAGTCGATGAAGGACGTTGAACGCCTCCGGTTCGCCTACAACGCGATCATCGGACGACCAACCTGGAATGAAGCCTCGGACTTCTCCCAGGCGCTTCGGATGCTGCGGGACTATAACTTCCTTCGTGTGGGCGGTCAGATGGGCTTTGCGCAGATACCGGAGTTCGCGAACATAGCGGCTCAGGTGGGTATCAAGGCGATGCTCTCGGCAATACCCTCGTTCCGCTCCCTGTGGCGCAATGCCCGCACCGGGAAGTTGGATGATGCCCTAGCCAACGAGATCGATGAGATCACAACCCTCGGCACCGACTGGATACGCCACGCGAACAAGATGCGGATGGACGAGTTCCAGAACCCCATGCAGGGACTAATGGGCAACCGCACCATCCAGTCCATCGACAACAAGCTCCAGACGGGCAAGCGGATAGTCTCAGCCATCTCCGGTTTGGCTCC
>ERZ777003.2966-NODE-2966-length-17785-cov-6.513142_pt1 | contig 17785 bp, 16 predicted proteins | sample MGYA00374956_ERZ777003 | MGnify/ENA primary metagenome ERZ777003 (study PRJEB29302, sample SAMN06268252) | bioreactor metagenome | isolation source: Joint BioEnergy Institute, California, USA | place: USA:Joint BioEnergy Institute, California, USA | collected... | reverse complement strand
CGCTATTCCGGCACGGCGACGCGCACCTCGCGCGCCTCGGCGCAGTGCACGGCGCGGACGCTGCGCGCGACGATGACGGTGCGCGGCGGCCAGGCTTCCCTCACGGCCGGCAGCGGTCGCACGGCGCCGCCGCTCGAGGGGACGGTCGCGGAGGACAGCACGCTCGCGCTGTCCTCGGTGCATGTGAACGGCGACGGCCGGTTCGCGCGCAACCGCTTCACCGGGCAGGCCCGGAGCGGTGGCTGCACCTGGCGCATCTCGCTGGCCAAGGCGGCCCGCTGAAGGCGCCCGCCTGTCCCCCTGCGTGCCGGGGGGACAGGCGTGAGGCCGTAGCCGACGACGCGTCGCGCCGCGGGTCGGCTACGCCGCTTGGGCGAGCGCGACCTCGTATTCCGCCTCGGTCTTCTCCCGCACCTCGGCCTCCGTCACGCCGGGGGCGAGCTCGATCAGCCGCATGCGCTCCGGCCCCTTGCGCGCGATCTCGAACACCGCGAGGTCGGTGATCACCAGATCCACCACCCGCGCGCCGGTGAGCGGCAGGGTGCAGCGCTTCAGCAGCTTCGGCTTGCCGCCCGCGGTGTGCTCCATCAGCACCACCACCCGCTTCACGCCGGCGACGAGGTCCATCGCCCCGCCCATCCCCTTCACCATCTTCCCGGGGATCATCCAGTTGGCGAGGTCGCCGTTCTGCGCGACCTGGAGCGCGCCAAGGATGGAGAGGTCGATGTGGCCGCCGCGGATCATCCCGAAGGACTGCGCGGAATCGAAGTAGGAGCTGGTCGGGAGCTCGGTGATGGTCTGCTTCCCGGCGTTGATCAGGTCCGGGTCCTCCTCCCCCTCATAGGGGAAGGGGCCGAGGCCGAGCATGCCGTTCTCGCTTTGCAGCTGCACGTTGATGCCGGGCGGGACGTGGTTGGCCACCAGCGTTGGGATGCCGATGCCGAGATTGACGTAGAAGCCGTCCTGCAGCTCGCGCGCCGCGCGGGCGGCCATCTGGTCGCGGGTCCAGGGCATGGCTCACACCTCCTCGCCAGTGGCCGCGGCCGGCTCGCGCTTGCGCACGGTGCGCTGCTCGATGCGCTTTTCGTAGTCCGGCGGGCACTGGATGATGCGCTTCACGAAGACGCCGGGCGTGTGGATGCAGTCCGGGTCGATCTCGCCCGGCCGCACCAGATGCTCGACCTGCGCAACGGTGACCCGGGCGGCGGTCGCCATGATCGGGTTGAAGTTCCGCGCCGTCTTCCGGTAGCGGAGGTTGCCCTCCGTGTCGCCCATGTAGGCGTGGACGATGGCGAGGTCGGCGAACAGGCCGCGCTCCATCACATAGGTTTCGCCGTCGAACTCGCGCGTCTCCTTGCCCTCGGCGACCGCGGTGCCGACGCCGGTCTTGGTGAAGAAGGCAGGGATGCCGGCGCCGCCGGCGCGGATGCGCTCGGCGAGCGTGCCCTGCGGGTTGAACTCGATCTCCAGCTCGCCGGCGAGGTACTGCCGGGCGAATTCCGCGTTCTCTCCGACATAGGAGGAGATCATCTTGCGGATCTGGCGCGTCCCGAGCAGCACGCCGAGGCCGGCGCCGTCGATGCCGGCATTGTTCGAGACGACGGTGAGGTCCTTCACCCCGCTCTCGCGGATCGCCTCGATCAGCAGCGAGGGGATGCCGCACAGACCGAAGCCGCCGGACATGATCGTCATCCCGTCGCGCAGCAGGCCGGCGAGTGCGGCCTTGGCGTCCGGATAGACCTTCTTCATCGGCGCGACCTCCGCCTCCTGGTTCTCGCCTGGCCGCAAGCTAATCGCGGGGCGCGGGCGAGGGAAGGGCGGGAGGCGCCGTGCCCGGCTGTGTCCCGAGGGAGGGCCTTGCCGGGGTCCGGTCCGAGCGCTATATCGCCCGCCGCATCCCGGGGGGCCATAGCTCAGTTGGGAGAGCGCGTGAATGGCATTCACGAGGTCAGGGGTTCGACTCCCCTTGGCTCCACCACCCCCGCAGGCGCCTTCAATCCTTCCAATAGGTTAGATACGTAACCGTAGACTGGCGGCCGCTGGTTCGATGGTCTTGCTCGCCGTTCTGGCAGGCGTGTCCGCTCGATCCGGGCGATCGCCGCGGCCGCTGGCCGCTTCTGGTCGGTGGCCTTCGTGTGGCGCGCCACGCTCCTTCAGCGTCGTGTGGCCCGTTACGACCGCGATCTCGTGCGGCGTGCATCCAGCCTCGGCAGGCCGACGCGCCGCTGCCTAGCACAGCCCATGCAGCGACAGGCCTTGGCGATGCCGGACGCGAACGGCTTGCCGAGCATCGTCATCGGTAGGTCGTAGGCCCGGATCGGACGGTGGCCAACACGGGATGCACCGGGATCGCGAGCCGGTCATCGGCGTCAGCCCCCGGACGGTCGTCAATCCGCGCGGGCTCACGACCCAAGAGAGCCTCGGATCGGGACGATCGGAACAAGCGACGATCGTGCGACACAGTCCGACGCCATCCAGACCGGACATCGTGGCACCAAACCGGACAGAACGGGCCGCGGCCGTCGTCACCCGTCCCCCCCGTGGAAGCTCGGAAGGCCGACCACCGTCGCCTGCGCACGGCCGGACGACCGGCACTACCGCGATCGGCAGAGGCTTGTGCGGCGGTGCGGCCCTTGCGCCAGCGCGATATTGGTCCTACCAAATTGGTGGGACCAGTTGGGCGGGGAGGGGGATGGCATCCTCCGGCAGGGCGCGGGTGGCGATCTCCGGAATGCACGGGCGCGACGATGAGCGCTCCGAGCTGGTCGCCCGCATCCTGACCTTCGTCGCGGACCGGCGCATGGCCCCCGGCGAGCGCCTTCCCTCCGAGCGCGAACTCGCCGAGCGCTTCGCGGTCGGACGCAACGCGGTCCGCGAGGCCATCGCTGTCCTCGAGACGGTGCGCATGGTCGAGCGCCGCCCGAACTCCGGCATCTATCTCCGCGCCGTGGACCGCGACGGCAGCCTCGATGCGCTGGTGCTGCGCGCCGATCTCGGCGTGCCGCTGGATGCGGGCGAGGTGGCCGAGCTGATCGAGTTGCGCCGCATCCTCGAAGTGCAGGGAACGGAGCTTGCGGGCTTGCGTCGGCAGGACGAGGACCTCCTGCGCATCGATGCCGCATTGGAGGCCGGGCGGCGGACCATCGCGGCCGGCGAGAACTTCGCCGAGCGGGATGCCGAGTTCCATCTCGCCGTCGCCGAGGCGACGCGCAACCGCGTTCTGCTGCGCGTGGTCAACTCCTTCTACCTGCTCTCGCGCACGCGCCGACGCCACTACTTCGCGGATGGCCGCCGCGCGCCCGTTGCGCAAGCTCAGCACGAAGCCATGGCGGAGGCCATCCGCGCGGGCGACGGAGCGCGCGCCGCGAGCCTGATGCGAGCGCATCTGCAGTCGACCGAGGCGTACTGGCTCGAACTGCTGCAACGACGCCCGCCGGGAGGAGAAGCCGCCCCATGAAGGTCACCGCCGTCACCTGCCACCTGCTGCAATCGAAGGTGGACCGCCCTTTCGTCTCGGCGCGTGGGTGGCGCTACGCCACGCGCTCCTCCTGCATCGTCGAGATCACGACGGACGAGGGCATCACCGGCTGGGGCGAGTGCTACGGCCCGGCCGCGGTCAACAAGACGCTGATCGAGACGCAGTACGCACCCCGCATCATCGGCCGCGACCCCTTCGACGTGGAGGTGGTGTGGGAGGATCTCTACAACCGGATCAAGGACTACGGCGCGCAGGGCTTCGCCATCACGGCGCTGTCCGGGATCGACATCGCTCTGTGGGACATCATGGGCCGCGCCGTCGGCAAGCCGATCCACAAGCTGATCGGCGGCGCGCACCGCACGGAGGTGATGGCCTACGCGACCGGCCTCTACTTCATCGACATGGACCGCCTCATCGAGGAGGCGGTGGAGGAAGCGGTCGGCTACGCCGAGCAAGGCTTCCGCGCCATCAAGATGAAGATCGGCCTTGGCGACCCGGCGTTCGACCTCCGCCGCGTGAAGGCGGTGCGGGAGGCCATCGGGCCCGATATCCGGCTGGCGGTGGACGCCAACCACTGCTTCACGGTCCCGCAGGCCATACGCCTCGGACGGATGCTGGAGCCGCTCGACATCCTGTGGTTCGAGGAGCCGATCAGCCCTGAGGACCACGACGGCTATGTGGAGGTGACGCGCGCGCTCGACATTGCCGTGGCCGGCGGGGAGAACGACTTCACGCGCTGGGGCTTCCGTGACGTGATCGCGCGCAAGGCGATGGACATCGTGCAGCCCGATGTCTGCGCCGCCGGCGGCATCAGCGAGTGCCGCAAGATCGCGGCGCTGGCCTCCGCCCACGGGGTGGAATGCGTGCCGCATGCCTGGGGCAGCGCCATCGGCCTCGCCGCGACGCTGCAGTTCCTCGCAGCGTTGCCGGACATGCCGCCGGCCTTTCGCCCGATCCCGCCAATGCTCGAATTCGAGCAGACGCCGAACCCGCTGCGCGACGAGTTGGCGCAGGAGCCGATCCGGCAGCACCGTGGCATCGTCCGCGTCCCGCAGGGGCCGGGGCTCGGCATCGAGGTGAACCGTGAGGCCCTGGCGCGCTGGAAGGTGGCCTGAGCGATGAGAGTTGCACTCACCGATCCCGTCGAACCGATCTGCGAGGCCATTCTGCAGCAGGCCGGGCACGAGATCCTGCGTCCCGAGGGAACCGGCCCGGACGCCATGCGTGCGCTGTGCCGCGAGGCGGAGGCCATCATCGTCCGCCAGAAGCTGCCGGACGACCTGTTGGACCACGCCCCGCGGCTGCTCGCCGCCGTGCGGCACGGGGTGGGCGTGGACCTGATCCCGGTGGAGGCGTGCACCGCGCATGGCGTGCTGGTCGCGAACGTGCCCGGGGCCAATGCCGACGCCGTCGCGGAATTCCTCGTGGCCCAGATGCTCGCCGTCGCGCGCCATGTCGAGGCCATGCACGCGGAGCACCTCGCGCGAGGCTGGGGGGCGGCGCGCGCCCGGTCGGAGGCGGCGACCGAACTGCGAGGCAAGACGCTGGGGATCCTCGGCGTGGGCGCCATCGGCTCGCGTCTTGCCGAGATCGCGGCGCTCGGCTTCCGCATGCGCGTGCTCGGGTACCGGCGTAACCCCGCCGGGCTGCCGCCACACGTCACCTATGCGGACCTGCCGGATCTGTTCGCCGAGAGCGACTACATCGCACTCGCCTGTCCGCTGACGCCGGAGACGCGCGGCATCGTCTCGGCGCCGCTGCTGGCCCGCATGAAGCCCACCGCCTGGTTGCTGAACGTCGCCCGCGGCCCGGTGGTGGACGAGGCGGCGCTGCTGGATGCGTTGCGGGCTCGTCGGATCGGCGGCGCGGCGCTTGATGTGTACTGGCAGCAGCCGCTTGCCGCGGACCACCCGCTGCGCGGCCTGGACAACGTCCTCCTCACGCCCCACACCGCCGGGCTCACGCGCGAGAGCGTGGTGGAGATGAGTCGCGTCGCGGCCGAGGAGGTGGTGCGCATCCTGCGCGGCGAGCGCCCGAAGAATTTCATCAATCCTGAAGCCTGGGCCGCGGCGCAAGACCGACGCCGTGCCCTGGGCTACGCCACGGCAGGGGAGGCCAGTCCGCGATGAAGATCAGTCGTGTCCACGCGACCTGGTGCCATGTGCCGATTCCCTACGAGAGGCAGCACGTCAGCGATTTCGGCCGCGTCGCCAGTTTCGACTCGGTGATCGTCCGCGTCGATACCGACACGGGCATCACCGGCTGGGGCGAGGCCAAGGCAGGGGTCGGCAGCGCCGCCGCCTGTGCCGGGCTCGCCGCCATCATCAATCACGATTACGCGCCGCTGCTGCTGGGCCAGGATCCGCGCGACATCTCTCGCCTCTGGGACGTGCTGTACAACACGCCGCGCGAAGGCTACGCGATCGCCGGGGGGCATGTGCTGCCGCAACTCGGGCGCCGCGGCCTCTCGATCTCGGCCATCGCCGGCATCGACATCGCGCTTTGGGACATCCTGGGCAAGTCGCTGGGCGCTCCGGTCTGGCGGCTGCTCGGCGGGCGGCGGGCGGAGCGCATGCCGGCCTACGCGTCCGGCGGCTGGGCCGATGAGCATGGCATCGGCGCGCAGCTCAAGGGCTATTGCGACCAGGCCGGGTTCCGCGCGGTGAAGATGCGCGTCGGCGTCATGGACGGCTCGCCGGCCCGCTCCGCGGCGCGGGTGCGGGCGGCGCGGCAGGCGCTTGGTCCCGACATCAAGCTGATGGTCGATGCCCACGGCACCTGGACCGTGGCCGAGGCCAAGGCCTTCTGCCGCATGGTCGAGGACCTCGACCTCTTCTGGTTCGAGGAACCGGTGACGGCGGACGACAAGACCGGCCTGGCCGAGGTCCGCCGTGCTTCCACCGTGCCGATCAGCACCGGCGAGAGCGAGTTCACGCGCCACGACTTCCGCGAGATCGCGGAGCTGCGCGCCGCCGATGTGCTGCAGCCCGACCTAGCCATTGCCGGCGGCATCACCGAAGGCGTGCGCATCGCCGCCATCGCGTCCGCCTTCAACCTGCGTCTCGCGCCGCATCTCTGGTCCGGGGCGCCGGCCTTCGCGGCGGGGCTGCACCTCGCGGCCAGCCAGAGCGCCGGCTTCATCCTCGAATACTCCCTCGGCCACAACCCGATGCTGCACGACCTGATCGAGGAGCGGTTCCCGGTCGTGGACGGCATGGTGGAGATCCCGGACCGCCCCGGGCTGGGGATCACGGTGCGCGAGGAGTTCCTCCGGCAATACGGACGCACGGCATCATGAAGATCGTCGAGATCAAGGCTTATCCGACCTCCTTTCCCGTGCCGTCAGGCGGCCCGCGCCTTGGCATCGGCCAGGCGGTGAAGCGTGACGCCGTGGTGGTGAAGGTGGTGACCGAAGATGGCATCGTCGGCTGGGGTGAGAGCCACCATGGCCGCGCACACACCGCGGTGGCCAAGCTGATCGAGACGACGCTCAGCAGTCTCATCCTCGGCATGGACGCCGCGGATGTCAGCGGCGTCTGGGCGAAGATCTACAAGTTCCAGCTGGGCAGCCACGGCATGGGCGCGGCCACGGCGCTGGCCATGTCCGGTATTGACATGGCGCTGTGGGATATCCGCGGGAAGGCGGCAGGCTGGCCGCTCTACCGCCTGCTCGGCGGCTCCGCGCGGCCCATCCCGGCCTATGCGGGCGGGGTGGCGCTTGGCTACCAGCCGCCCGAGCAGTTGGTCGAGGAGGCGCGGCCACACGTCGAGGCCGGCTACCGTGCCGTCAAGCTGCGGGTCGGCGACACGGTGCGGGACGACATCGCGCGGATGGAGGCGGTGCGCAAAGCCTTCGGCGGCGATCTGACGATCCTGACCGACGCCAATACCGGCTACCGGGTGGACGACGTGCGCCGCGTCATGCCCGCGATGGACGCGCTGGATATCGGCTGGCTCGAGGAGCCCTTCCCGGCGCACGACCACTTCAGCTACGTGCAGGCAAAGGGCTTTGGCCGCACGCCGCTGGCGGCCGGCGAGAACCACTACACGCGCTTCGAGTTCACCCGGGTGCTGGAGGATCGGGTGATCACCGTCTGGCAGCCCGACCTGTCGAAGTGCGGCGGCATCACCGAAGCGCTTCGCATCGCCGCCATGGCCTCCGCCTACAAGATCCCGGTGCATCCGCACAGCTCGATGACTGGCATCAACCAGGCGGCCTCGATCCATTTCCTCGCCGCGATCGACAATGGCGGCTACTTCGAGGCCGACGTCTCCAAGGGCAACAAGTTCCGCGACGAGCTGTGCAGCGAGCCCTGGCGTATCGGCACCGATGGCTGTGTCCGCCCGCTGGAGAAGCCCGGCATCGGCGTGGAGATGGACGAAGGCTTCCTGCAGGCCCACCCCGCCATCGAGGGGCCCGGCTACGTGTAGCCGGGTCCGTTCCGCAGAACCGCCCGACGAAGGCGGCGAATACTGGAAGGAGGAAAATCCAATGCGAAACCGACTCACGCGGCGCATCATGTGCGTCACCATGGCCGCTGCGGCCTGTCTCCCGCTGGCCGCTGCCCCGGCGGCTGCCGCGGACGAGTTCCCACAGCGCGAAATCCGGTTCCTCAACGCCTTCTCGCCGGGAGGCACCTCGGACCTGCTCGGGCGCATCCTGGCCGAGCAACTCTCCAAGCAACTCGGTCAGCGCGTGGTGGTCGAGAACCGGACCGGTGCGGCGGGCGTCATCGCGACGCAGGAGACAGCGCGGTCGGCTCCGGATGGGCACACCATCCTGCTCGCCTCCATGGGCATCATGACGATCACGCCGCAGATCCAGCAGGTGCCCTACGACGTCGACAAGGACCTCACGCCGCTGGCCAATGTGGCATCCGTCTACAACATCCTGGTGGCGAGCCCGCAGAGCGAGATCCGTACCTGGCAGGATCTGGTGCGGCTCGCGAAGGAGAGGCCGGACCGCTACAGCTGCGCGACCGTCGGCCCGGGTTCCAGCCAGCAGCTTTCCTGCACCTGGTTCTCGTCCCTGACCGGGATCCGGTTGCAGCAGGTGCCCTACCGCGGCGGTGCTCCGGCGATCGTCGACATTGCGGCGGGCCGGGTGGACGTGATGTTCGGCAACATGCCGGAGTTCATGGGGCAGATCCGCGGCGGCGGCCTCCGCCCGATCGCCTACGGCGCGGCCGAGGCCTCGCCGCTGATGCCGAATCTGCCCGTGATCTCGAAGACGGGGCTGCCGGAATTCGTTGTCCCCAACTGGTTCGGCGTGGTCGGCCCGGGCGGGATGTCGCCGGCCCTGGTGGCGCGCTGGAACGCGGAGCTCAACCGTGCCCTTGAGGCGCCGGAGGTGCAGCGGCGCTTCGTCGAGAACGGGCTGCAGCGGCTGGGCGGATCGCAGCAGGACTTCCTGCGGCAGATCGCGGCCGACCGGGCGAAGTGGGGCCGACTGATCCGGGCCCACAACATCCGCGCGGAGTAGGCGAGCCCGCGGCCCGGCAACAGAGCAACGGGCCGCGGTGCATCCCGGCAATCCATGGCGCATTCCGGCCGGGATCAATGCCGGGACGCGGACCGCCGTTGGGGATGGCGGTCAGGCTGCAACCAGGCTTCCTGCCCACCTGCCGGGCCGCAGCAACGCGGCCGCCCCACCGGGTTGCGCCAGGGGCTTCATCATCTGGCCTCGGCATCCACGGAACGCGGACATGGCCGCTGAACGGATCGCGCCCGAGCATCTCCTGCTGCAACAGGCGCGACAACCCGTCGAAGCCCCTGCGCATGCCGGTTGGGCGTGCGGCGAGCCACACCCGCACGCCCGACGGCGGGCACATCACGCCACGTCCCGTGCCGCCGCGAGGCGCGCGACGATCAGCGCGCGGCGGTCAAGGCGGGCCTGTGACATGCCGACCTTCCGCCGCGCCGCCCCGGCGCGGACCGCCCGCGGCCTCAAGGCGATGGACCGGGAGGCGCGGTGGGCGCGGTGGCGCGGCGAGCATCCTCCGGGGGTGATCGTGAACGGGCGGCTTGTGGACATCCGCACCGCGCTCCGCGGGGGGAAGCGCCTGGCCGCACAGCGCCAGCGCACCGTGGGGGAAGAGGAGCGGGAGGAGCGGGCCGACCGGGAGCGGCGGAACGCGCTGCGGACGCTGCGGACCGCGGCGGCCCGTAATCCGGCGGTGCGGGAGAATGGTGGCGCCGGTGCTGAAGCGCGTCGCGGAGGCGCCGCCCGCTACGCTCGACCCGACCGAGCTGGAAGGTAGCCCGCACGCTCGGCCGCGACAGTCCGGGTCTTCGGTTCGCCTCGGGCGGCCTGGTGGCGGCGGCCCGAGCGCGCCGGATGGCGGGCGGGCTGAAGCCTCGCGATTCAGGGGGAGGATTGGCTTCGTCCTGGTGCGCCGGTGGCCAAGGCCACCGCCGGGTGTGCGGCGTGAAGTCCGCGGTACCGAAGCCTGGAGTTGATCGGCCTTGCGCCGGTCAACCGGGGTCGGGGTGGGATCGCCGCTCGGTCGGCCCCGATGAGCCGGGTGACCGGGGGCATCAGCATTGGGATGGCGTCAGCCTTGATCGCGCGGAGGACGGGCAAATAGGGGCAGGGCCCCCAAGCAGGAACCTTCGCGCCCAGTGCGACCATCCGGAACACTTCCGAGTCGCACAGACGTTGAACCGCGATCGATCCCAGCCACCGCCACCCGCGTGGCTGCAGGTTCCCTTGCAAGACGCGGCGGACCGGATTGGCCGCCACATCGGCCATCTGCAGGCCAGGTGTGCTGGCTGACTCGGCGAACTGCCGGGCGGCAGGGGCGCGCGTGCGGGGCTTGGCGCTATGCCGCCGCAGCGTTCGCTACCGCAGCGGCGGGCGGTTGCCCCCGTCGCGGTGGACGGCGACGTGCTCCTCCGGTCAGGGCCGCCGTGCCAGACCGCCGTTCCGCTTCAGTCCGTACCAAGGCGCGGCCGCGCCGCGCGCGTTCGCCCGCAGCGCCCAGGCGGCATGCGCTGGTGCAGCCGTCAGCACCGGCATTCGCAGGCGCGTGGCGAGGAATGCTGCGACGGCAAGCGCGAGCGCGATGCCGCCGACGCATCCGTCCCAACCGAAGGCCTTGAAGGCCCAGCCGAGCAGCGTGCTCCCCACGAGGCCGCCGGCGAAGTAGCAGGCCAGATAGAACCCGCTCGCCGAACCGCGGTCTCCGGTCGCCGCGCGGGCGACGAAGCCAGTCGCGGTCGCCTGCGCGAAGAAGGTCCCCACGCCTACCAGCACGAGGCCGACGAGGACCACCGCCAGGGAAGACATCAGCAGCAGCGGCAGCCCCGCTCCAGCGACCGCGAGCGCGCCCCAGAACGTCGGCCGCGTGCCGAAGTGCCGTACGGCCCGCCCCGCCAGCGGAGTGGTCACGATCGAGGGCAGGAAGGCGAAATAGACGAAGCCCAGCCCCATCATCGTGAGGGCGAAGGGCTCGCGCGCCAGCACGAAGTTCACGTAGGTGAAGGCGCCGATGAAAGCGAACAGGATGCAGAAGCCGATCCCGAAGGCTGCGCGCAACGCCGGGTTCCGCAGGTGCTCGCCCCAGGCCGTCATCAGTGGGCCGCCAGACGGCTGAGCGGCCATGTCCGCCATCGGCGGCGTCCGCTTCAGCGTGACGAACACCAGCACCGCGCCGGCGAGGTTGAGCAGCGCGAAGCCGTAGAAGTTCCCGGCCAAGCCAAAATGGTCGGCAAGGGCGGCGGAGAACAGGCGGCCGAAAAGATTGCTGGCCACGTTGCTGGTGATGTAGGCGGCCAGCGCGCCAGCCGCGTCCGAGGCGTCGCACCGCTCCCCGAGATAGGCAAGCGTCAGGGTGAACGCGGCGGCCATGAACACCCCCTGGGCGACGCGCAGCACCGCAAAGGTGGCGAGGTCCGGTGCCGTCGCGAGCAGCGCCGTTGGAGCAGCCAGAAGCGTGAGGCTGATCAGGACGCCCAGCCGCCGGTCGATCCGGCGGCTGAAGAGCGCGACGCCGAGGCTGGCGGCTGCCATCCCCAGCGTCGTTGCGTTCACCGCGGTGCCCATCGCCCCAGGGCTCACGCGGTAGTGCGCCGCCAGCGAGGGCAGGATCGCTTGCGTCGCGAACAGGTCGACGACAGTGAGGAAGGCGGTGAGGCCGAGGACGACGCTGCGCAGCAGCGGCGGCGCGCCGCGGCGCGCGTGCCGCGCGGGTATCGGCGGCGAGGGGCGGAGGATCATGCTCGACATCGCGATGCTCCCTGCGGCGTCGCACTATGTGCGCGGCGGCGCCGGCCCTGCTGGGCCGACGCCCGTTCGGACGGTCGCGGTGCACCGCGCCCCCGCAGCTACATCATCTTCGGATCCTCGCCGGGCGGGAGGATGTCGGCCGAGAGCAGGACGGCGGGCCGGGTCCCGGCGTTTCTCCACCAGTGCCCGAGGCCGCGCGACTCCTGCGCCACCTCGCTGGCTTGGTGCAGGATCGGGACGGCGCAGGTGTTGGAGTACTCGGTGACCTGGCCTTCGACGATGTAGATGATCGCGGGCCGTCTGTGGTGCTCGTGCCAGGGCACGACGCCGCCCGGCTGCACCACCAGGCGGCGTAGGCGCAGCTTGTAGCCCTCCGCCCGCACCGCCTCGTTGGCGAGGTCGATGGAGCCGAGCACGGTATCCGTGACTCCGCTCGGTGCGGTCACGCGGTCGGCGACGTCGCGGCTGGCGATCACCTGGTCGGCCGGGCAGTGACCGGCGCTCGCGGTCCCCGCCCCCACCGCGGTGATGGCGACCACGCCCAGCGTGGCGACGCCCAGCCTACGCCACGTGGTCCGAAGCCTGTCGCTGCCGATGTCCATGCTGTGCTTCCCGTTTGCTGCGGCACCCGTGCGCCGCACCGCGCGACGCACCGCTCGGCATTCCGCCGGCGCCGTTTCCTTCGCGCCGGAAACGCAGGAAGTCACCCGACCACCGTCACGCTTCCGCGGGCACCCGTAAACGGCCGCGGAGGGTCCCCACGGCGCGGTGCGTCGCCATCTTCAGCGCGCAGACGGAGAGGCCGGAGAGGACGCTCGCCTCCGCCAGCGAAAGGTCCTTCAGCTTCGCGAGCTGCAGCGCCACACGCTGCGCCCGCGGCAAGGCCGCGACCGCGGTGCGCAGCTCGGCCACGGCGACGGCGCGGAGCGCGCCCCCCTCGACGGCCGGCGCGGCGGCCTCGGCAAGCTCGTCGATCGGCGTCTCATGGCGCGACCGCCGCAGTCGCCTGCGCATGCGGTCCACGCAGCGCCGCTCGCAAATGGCCACCAGCCAGGGGCGGATCGGGCGGGCGGGATCGTAGGTGTGGCAAAGCGTGTGCAGAGTGAGCAGCGCGTCCTGCACCGCGTCTTCCGCCTCCGCCGAGTCCGGCACGCGGCGGCGGGCGACGGCGCGCAGCAGCGGGAGCGCCTCCCAACGCCCAGGCTCCGCCCGTTGCGCCGCCGGTGTCGGCGCGCCGACGTTCCGAAGATACGCCCTGTCGCCCGCAGCCTGCTGCGTGGACATGTGCCTGCCTCCTCCTGCGTTGCCGGCCGCCCTTCCAGGCGGCGCGAGGCCCGATGGAGGCAGTCTCGGCGCGCGCCCGCGCCGGCATCCACTTCCCTTGCCCTATCGGAGCGATGCACGCCGCCTATCGCCGCGGCCGGGCGCGGGCGGCCTCAGGCGCCGGTGGGTGCTGCCGCCGGCTCGGATGGCTCGTCCGCCGTTGCCGTGGCGGCCGCCAGCCAGGCGGCGCGCATCGTTTCCGCCCGCTCCGGCCAGCGGTAGCGCCGGACCGCCTGCACGAAGACAGCGAGCGGTGTGGACCAGCGCCGGCCGGCCACCGTCACCAGGCAGACCTCGCGCGTGACTTCCGGCTCGGTCACCTGCCGCAGCACCAGGCCCGGATGGGTGGCCGAGTATTCCGGGATGAAGCACACCCCCATCCCGGCTGCGACCATGGACTGGATCCACTCCTCGCGCTCGCTGCGGTAGGAGCGGTCGATGCGCGCGCCGTTCGCCTCGCAGCTCTCGCGCAGCACGTCGCGAAACTCGCAATTGATCCGCTGGAGGTAGATCTGCCCGTCCAGGTCGCGCATCGTCACCGCGTTGCGCCGCGCGAAGGGGTGTCCGACCGAGCAGGCCACCATGAAGCGCTCGGTGTAGAGCGGCTCGGCGCGCAGCCGCTCGTCGAAGCCGTCCGGATTGGCCATCAGCGCGACGTCGATCTCGCCCTGCAGCAGCGCCTCCGACAGGCGCGAGGGCACGGATTCCGTCAGCGTCAGCTCGACGCCCGGGTGGTCGGTGCGGAAGCGGTTGAGGAAGCCGACGAAGCGCATCGGCCCAATGGTGCACATCACCCCGAGGCGCAGATGCGCGCTCTCCAACCGCAGGAAGCGCGAGGCGCTCTCCTTCGCCGCCTGGGTGCGCGCCATGACCTCCTCGAGATGGGGCAGCATCAGGCGGCCGAGTTCGGTAAGGTGGGTGTTGGCCCTCTCGCGCGAGAAGAGAAGGCCGCCGAGCTCCGCCTCCATCTTCTGAATCGCGCGCGTGAGGGCGGGCTGGCTGACGTTGCACATATCAGCGGCGCGGGTGAAGTTCAGCGTCTTGCACACCGCCAGGAAGTAGCGGATCTCGTGCAATTCCATCGCGGTCCTCCCCGGCGGCCACCCGCCCTGCGGCTGCCCCGGCGCCCTTCACGCAGAGTACCCTAGAGAAGGCGGAGAGGCCGCGTCCATAGCCCGCTGCGACCGAGCCCCTGCCGTCCCCGCATAGGCAAGACGCGCGCCGGCGGGGGCAGGCTTCTTCCCGGCGCCGTGTAGCCCCTCGGGCGCTTTGCAGCGAAGCAGGGCGGCGAGACCCGAGGAGGACCGGGATGAACACGATCATCACCCCCGCCGGCCTGGCCGCCGCCAACCAAAGCCGGCGTGAGCTGGACGGACGCGTCGCCGTCGTCACCGGCTCGACCAGCGGCATTGGCCTCGCCATCGCCGAGGCGCTTGCGGCGCGCGGCGCCATGGTGGTGCTGAACGGTTTCGGCGACCGCGAGGCGATCGAGGGCACGTGCGCGCGCCTCAGCGGGACGCACGAGGTCTCCGTTCTCTATGACGACGCCGACATGTCTGCGCCGGCGGAGGCGGCCGGCATGGTGGAGCGCGCCCGCCGCGCACTCGGGCCGGTGGACATCCTGGTGAACAACGCCGGCATCCAGCACGTCGCGCCGATCGAGGATTTTCCGCCGGAGAAGTGGGAGGCGATCCTCTCCGTCAACCTCTCGGCCGTGTTCCACACCACGCGCGCGGCGCTTGGCTCCATGAAGGCGCGCGGCTGGGGGCGCATCGTGAACATCGCCTCGGCGCACGGGCTCGTCGCCTCGCCCTTCAAGAGCGCCTATGTCGCGGCCAAGCATGGCGTGATCGGCCTCACCAAGGTCACCGCGCTCGAGGCCGCGGAGAGCGGCGTGACCTGCAACGCGGTCTGCCCGGGCTATGTCTGGACACCGCTGGTCGCCGGCCAGGTCGCTGGCCAGGCCAGGGCGCATGGCCTGTCCGAGGAGGAGGTCGTGAAGAAGGTGTTCCTCAAGGAGCAGCCAACCGGGCGCTTCGCGACGGTCGAGGAGATCGCCACTACCGTGGTCTTCCTCTGCTCGGCGGGCGCCGGCTCCGTCACCGGCGTTGCGTTGCCGGTGGACGGCGGCTGGACGGCGCACTGAGATGGAACGGGTCCTCGACCGCTCGCTCGCCGAGCCCGCCGAGGCGGTGGAGGCGCAGCTCTCCGCCGCCGCGCAGCCCCGCGTCCATGAGCCCGCGCGCGCGGGGGTGAAGACGATCAACCTCGCCCTCCAGGGCGGCGGCGCGCACGGCGCCTTTACCTGGGGCGTGCTCGACCGGTTGCTGGAGGACGAGCGCATCGCACTCGAAGCCATCTCCGCCACCTCCGCCGGGGCGATGAACGCCGCCGCCTGCGCCTATGGCATGGCCATCGGCGGGCCGGAGGCGGCGCGGCGTGCGCTCGAGCGCTTCTGGATGGGCGTTTCCGACGCCGCGCAGCTCTCGCCGCTGCGGCCGAGCTGGGTGGATCGCGTCCAGGCGAATTGGGGCCTGGAGTGGTCGCCCGCCTTCCTCGCCTTCGACCTGGTGACGCGGCTGTTCAGCCCCTACGAGTTCAATCCCCTCAACCTCAACCCGCTCAAGCGCGTGCTGGAGACGGTGGTGGATTTCGAGGTGCTGCGCCAGCCGGACGCGCCGCTGAAGCTGTTCCTGTCCGCCACCAATGTCCGCACCGGCCGGGTGAAGGTGTTCGCGCGCGACGAGCTCTGCGCCGACGCCGTGCTCGCCTCCGCCTGCCTGCCGTTCATCTTCCACGCCGTGGAGATCGGCGGCGAGGCTTACTGGGACGGCGGCTACGTGGGCAATCCGGCGATCTTCCCGCTGATCTACCACTGCGAGAGCCGCGATGTCGTGGTCGTGCACATCAATCCGCTCCACCGTCCCGAGGTGCCGCGGACGGCACGCGACATCCTCAACCGGGTCAACGAGATCTCCTTCAACTCCTCGCTGGTGCGGGAGATGCGCGCGATCCAGTTCGTCACGGACCTGATCGACGGCGGAAGGCTGCGGGACACGGAGATGAAGCGCATGTTCATCCACTCCATCGCCGCCGACGAGGTGATGGGGAAGCTCGGCGTGAACTCGAAGCTGAACGCCAACCGCGATTTCCTGACCTACATGCGCGACGCCGGCCGGCGTTACGCCGGGGAGTGGCTGGAGCGGAATTTCGACGACCTTGGCATCCGCTCCACCGTCGACATCCGTGCCGAGTACCTCTGATGGCGCGGCCGCGGCCGCCCCGCCGCACCCCGCGCGCGCTGCCCTCCGCCGCGTGGCGGAGGGGCTGCTGCGCTTGCTCGGCCTTGGCCGCGACCTGGCCGAGCCGCTGCCACCGCGCGTACAGGCGATGGTGCGCGAGCAGCAGGCCAGCGCCGAGATTCTGATCGGCCTCGCCCAGGTCGCCGCCATTGCCACCTTCGGCGCGCTCTACGCCATCGCGCGTCACTACAACCCGCCGCCGACGGCGATCGAGCCGGTGCCGATCGCGCTCGGGCTCTATGCGGTTTTCACCGGCTTCCGGCTGTGGCTCGCCCTTCGCCGCCGTCTCTCCGCGCCGCTGCTGGTCGCCTCGGTGGTGATCGACATGACGGTGCTGATGATCACCATCTGGAGCTTCCACCTGCAGTACATGGCGCCATCCGCGATCAGCCTGAAGGCGGCGACGCTGATGTATGTCTTCATCCTGATCGCTCTGCGCGCGCTGCGCTTCGACGCTTTCTACGTGCTGCTCGCCGGCGCCTGCGCCATCCTCGGCTGGGCGTCGCTCGTCGGCTACGCGTTGCTGGTGGACCCGATGCTGGGGGCGATCACCCGCAGCTTCCTCGACTACGTCACCTCGCCGAAGGTCCTGCTCGGGGCGGAGTTCGACAAGGCAGTCTCGATCGGCATGGTGACCGCGCTGCTCGCGCTTGTGGTGCTGCGCGGCCGCCGCCTGCTGGTGGACTTCGCGCGCGAAGGCATCGCCGCGGCCGAGCTTTCCCGCTTCCTGGTGCCCGAGGTGGCGCAGCGGATCCGCCGCAGCGGCGGCGTGATGGCGGGCACGGCGGAACGCCGCCAGGCGGCCATCCTGATGGCCGACCTGCGCGGCTTCACCCGCCTGGCGCGCGAGCGTCCGCCCTGCGAGCTGCTCGCCCTGCTTGGCGAGTACCAGCGCCTGGTCGTTGCTGCCGTGCATGGCCGCGGTGGCAGCATCGACAAGTATCTCGGCGATGGCGTCCTCGCGAGCTTCGGCGCGGTGCGCCCGAATGGGACCTACGCCGCGGACGCGCTGCGCGCCGTGGAGGACATCCTGGCCGCCATTGCCGCCCGCAATGCCGCACGGCCGCCCGGTGTGCCCGCCTTCGAGGTCGGCGTCGCGGTTGCCTGCGGCGAGGTGCTGTTCGGCACGGTCGGCGATGCCGACCGCCTGGAATACACGGTGATCGGCGACCCGGTGAACCTCGCCGCCAAGCTCGAGAAGCACAACAAGGCCGAGGCAAGCCAGGCGCTCGCCGACCACGCCACCCACGAACTCGCCCTCGCCCAGGACTATGCGCCGCGCGCAGCCGTGGAGGTGCGCCCCGCCCGCACGGTGGCCGGGGTGCCGGCGCCGCTCGACCTCGTCGTCCTGGGGCGGGGCTGAGCCTCCGCTGCCGCGGCCGGGTTGGCGCCGCCCCGAAGCTCGCCCGCGATGTTTGGCGCCCGCCCGCGCTTCGAAGCGGGCCGCGATCCGGC
>ERZ777003.2964-NODE-2964-length-17797-cov-9.444707_pt1 | contig 17797 bp, 17 predicted proteins | sample MGYA00374956_ERZ777003 | MGnify/ENA primary metagenome ERZ777003 (study PRJEB29302, sample SAMN06268252) | bioreactor metagenome | isolation source: Joint BioEnergy Institute, California, USA | place: USA:Joint BioEnergy Institute, California, USA | collected... | reverse complement strand
GTCTCCGACGGCAGCGCCGTGCTCGGCCTCGGCGACATCGGCCCGGCGGCCGCGATGCCGGTGATGGAGGGCAAGGCCGTCCTCTTCAAGGAGTTCGCCGGCGTCGACGCCTTCCCGATCTGCCTCGACACGCAGGACCCGGACGAGATCGTCGCCGCCGTCAAGGCGATGGCGCCGACCTTCGGCGGCATCAACCTCGAGGACATCTCGGCGCCGCGCTGCTTCGAGATCGAGGCGCGGCTGGCGGAGGAGCTCGACATCCCCGTCTTCCACGACGACCAGCACGGCACCGCCGTCGTCGCGCTCGCGGCGCTGCTCAACGCGGCGAAGCTGACCGGCCGCCGGCTGCCGGAGATGCGCGTGCTCGTCACCGGCCTCGGCGCCGCCGGCGTCGCGGTGACGAAGATGCTGCTGGCGGCGGGCGTGACCGACATCGTCGGCTGCGACTCGCGCGGCGCCGTCCACGTCGAGCGGCCCGACTACCTCGACGGCACGATGAACCCGGTCAAGCGCTGGTACGCGGAGACGACGAACCCGCAGCGGCTCGACGGTCGCCCCGCCGACGTGATCGACGGGATGGACCTGTTCATCGGCGTCTCCGGCGCGCGCGTGCTGCCGCCGGAGGCGCTGGCGCGGATGGCGCCCGACCCGATCGTCTTCGCGCTCGCCAACCCGAACCCGGAGGTCACGCCGGAGGAGGCGGCCCCGTACGTGCGCGTGATGGCGACCGGCCGCTCCGACTACCCGAACCAGATCAACAACGTGCTCTGCTTCCCGGGCATCTTCCGCGGCGCGCTCGACGTGCGCGCCCCGCGCATCACCGAGGAGATGAAGATGGCGGCGGCGCGCGCGATCGCCGACGCGGTGCCGGAGTCGGAGCTGCGCGAGGACCGCATCGTGCCGTCGGTCTTCGACCGCGACGTCGCGCCGGCGGTCGCCGCCGCGGTCGCCGAGCAGGCGCGGCTGGCCGGGGTGGCGCAGGGCGCGGAGGCGGACGCCCCCGTCGGCGTCCCCGTCCACGCCGGCGCCCGCTGAGCCGGCGACGGCGCGGGCGGGTGTCGGCGCCGGCGGGAACGGCAAGGGAACGACCATGCGGGTGACGGTCACCGGGGCGACGGGCCTGATCGGCCGCCGGCTCGTCGCGCGGCTGCGCGAGCGCGGCGACGAGGTCACCGTGCTGTCGCGCGACCCGGCCGCGGCGCGGGCGCGGCTCGGCGTCGAGGCGGTCGGCTGGGACCCGCTCGCCGGGCCGGCGCCGGCCGCCGCGCTCGCCGGCCGCTACGGCGTCGTCCACCTCGCCGGCGAGCCGGTCGCCCAGCGCTGGACCGCCCCCGCGCGCGAGCGGATCCGCGCCAGCCGCGAGGACGGCACCCGCCACCTCGTCGCCGGCATCGCGGCGGCCGCGCCGCGGCCGCGGACGCTCGTCAGCGCCTCCGGCGCCGGCTACTACGGCGCGCGCGGCGACGAGCCGCTCGACGAGCAGGCGCCGCCCGGCGACGACTTCCTCGCCCGGGTCTGCGTCGGCTGGGAGCGAGCGGCGCGCGCGGCGGAGGACCACGGCGTGCGGGTGACCGTGCTGCGCACCGGCGTCGTGCTCGACCCGGCCGGCGGCGCGCTGGCGAAGATGCTGCCGCCGTTCCGGCTCGGCCTCGGCGGCCCGGTCGCCGGCGGGCGCCAGTGGCTGCCGTGGATCCACGCCGACGACCTCGTCGCCCTCTACCTCGCCGCGCTCGCCGGCGGCGACAAGTGGGCCGGGCCGATCAACGCCGTCGCGCCCGAGGCGGTCACGAACGCGACCTTCTCGGCGGCGCTCGGCCGGGCGCTGCGGCGGCCCGCCGTCGTCCCCGTGCCGCGGCTGGCGCTGCGGCTCCGCTACGGCGACATGGAGCGGATCGTGACGACCGGCCAGCGGCTCGTGCCCGCCCGCGCGCAGGCGCTGGGCTTCGCCTTCGGCCACCCGCGGCTCGAGCCGGCGCTGCGCGACGCGCTCGGCGGCGCGTGAGCGGCGCCCGGCCGCGTCAGCCGCCGAGGACGCCCGCGAAGCGGAGCCTGCCGCGCTCGGTCAGGCGGTAGGCGCCGAAGCGGCGGGCGGTCGTGTCGCCGTTGCGGTCGATCGCGTACGGGCCGAGCACGCTGTCGCGCCGCGCGGTCGCGAAGAACTCGCGCACGACGTCGGCGCGGCGCAGCCGGCGCGGGCCGATCGAGCTCGTCGCGCGGTGGATCGCGGCGAGCACGGCGCGCGCGGCCTCGTAGCCGTAGAGCGCCTCCGGCGCCGGCGGGTAGCCGTAGATGCGCTCGAACCGGCGCGCGACCCGCCGCGCCTGGGGCGGGTAGGCGCCGAGCGGCAGCACCGCGCGCGTGAGGTACGTCGCGCGCGCCGCCTGCGGGCCGATCGCGGCCGCGAACGGCGCGTCGACGACGCTGCCGGGCGCGAACAGCTTCAGCTGCGGGTCGGCGGCCGCCAGCTCCTGCCAGGCGCGCACGACCCCGTCGTGGCCGGCGCCGGCGTAGAAGACCGCGTCGGGCCGCCGCGCGAGCGCGTCGGCGACGAGCTCGCGCGGCTCCTGCTCGCGCGGGTCGACGGCGAGCTCGCCGACGACGGCGATCCCGTGGGCGCGGGCCCGCTCCCTCAGCAGCTCCTCGAAGCCGATCCCGAGCGGGTCCTCGTCGGTCAGCAGCACGAGCCGGCGGACCCCCTCGCGCGCCATGTAGCGCAGCTGGGCGGTCACCTGGACGCGGTCCGACGGCACGACGCGCGCGAACGTGCGGCCGGTCTCGGCCAGCCGCGGGTAGTACTTGCGCGGCGAGTCGGGGATCGCGACGTTCGTCGTCGTCAGCCCCATCGCGGTGTCGAGCGGGCTGACGGTCAGCAGCCCGACCTCGTTGAGCAGCGGGATCGAGATGCCCGACGAGCCGAAGTGGAACTCGCCGAGGTAGGCGATCGCGCTCGGGTCCTCCGCGGCGCGGCGGGCGTTGGCCGAGATCTGGGCCGGGTCCCAGCGCTGCTCCTGCGGCGTGGAGGCGTCGAGCGACACGACGTCGATCCGGTAGCCGCCGATCCGCGACCCGACGTCGCGCAGCGCGAGCCGCTGGGCGCGCACGACGTCGACGGCGGCGTCGCGCTCGGGCCCGGCGAGCGGCATCGACGAGTAGATCGTCAGCCGCGAGCCGTCGACGACGTCCTCCGACGCCGCCTCGCCGCCGCAGGCGGCGAGCGCGAGCAGCAGCGCCATCGCCCCCGCGACGAGGACGGCTCGCATGCGTTGGGACGGGACGGCGGCGCGCAACGCCGCCCGATTCTACGGTGGCGCCGCGGCGGCGGCTGGACGCCTGTCCGGTGCGCGGACGCCATGGGGAGGCACCGGGGCGGCGCAGTGGCTAGCCTGGCCGGCCATGCGCGTCGGAATCCTCACCGCCGGCGGCGACTGCCCCGGCCTCAACGCCGTCATCCGCGCCGCCGCGCGGCGCCTCATCGCCCACGGGCACGAGCCGATCGGCCTGCGCCGCGGCTACCGCGGCCTGGCCGAGCACGATTGGATGCCGCTCGACCAGCGGACCGTCTCCGGCATCCTGCCGCTGGGCGGCACGATCCTGTCGACCTCGAACTACAACCCGTTCCGCGAGCCGGAGGGCGTCGCGAAGGTCCTCTCCCAGCAGCAGCAGGACCCGCTCGACGCCGTCATCGCGATCGGCGGCGAGCACACGATGATGATCACGCGCCGGGTCCATGAGGAGCTCGGCCTGCCCGTCGTCGGCGTGCCGAAGACGATCGACAACGACGTCGTCGGCACCGACTACACGTTCGGGTTCGACACCGCCGTCCAGGTCGCGACCGACGCGATCGACCGCCTCCACACGACCGCGCAGTCGCACGACCGCGTCATGATCCTCGAGGTGATGGGCCGCAACACCGGCTGGATCGCCGTCTACGCGGGGATCGCCGGCGGCGCCGACGGGATCCTGATCCCGGAGCTGGAGCTGACCGTCGAGGAGCTGGCGGCCGCGATCGAGCGCCGCCACCAGCGAGGCAAGGACTTCTCGATCATCGTCGTCGCCGAGGGCGCCGAGCTCGTGTTCGAGAACGGCGAGCGCAAGCAGGTCCGCAGCTCCGACGAGACCGACCAGTACGGCTATCCGCGGCTCGGCGGCATCGGGGCCGCGCTCGCGGCCGAGCTCGAGCAGCGGACCGGCTTCGAGACGCGCGTGACGACGCTCGGCCACGTCCAGCGCGGCGGCACGCCGACGGCGACCGACCGCGTGCTGGCGACGAGGTACGGCGTGATGGCCGCCGACCTCGTGATGGCCGGCGAGACCGGCCGCATGGTCGCCCTCCACGGCACCGAGATGACGAGCGTGCCGCTGCGCGAGGTCGAGGGCGTCAAGCGCGTCGACCTGCGCTACCTCGAGATCGCGAGGACCTTCTTCGGCTAGCCGCCGCGCCGGCCTGCGGCCGTTCGCCCGCGCCGCGCGCGGGCCGCGGCGGCGGCCGCCGGCGCGCCGCGCGCCGGGCGGCTCACGCTGACATCTCGCGCTGAACGGGCGCGATGCGCGTCAGCGCGTACACGGCAACCGGAAGCAGCGTGTCCTCAGCGGCGAAGCGCACGGCGAGCCGCCGACGGTGCGGATCGCGCCCATGCGACAGCCCGAGCTCCTCACGCGTCCCGACCACCGCGCCGCGTCCGCGCAACCAGCTGACGAGATCGAGCCCGGCACCCAATGTCAGTTCGTCCGGTGCAGCCGTGACGAGCCTGGGACGCCCGTCACGAATGCGCGCCTGCCTGAGGTCGATCCGACAGCCATCGGGATCGGTGTTCACGGTGAGCCGCAACCGATCGACGAGCTTGTCGTACCGCGATGGCGAGTCGTGTCGCTCCCTGGCGCAGATGTCGCGTTCGCCGTTGCGCCACGTCGTGTCGTGGACGGTGAGATGGAGGCCGTCGGCGGCAACGACCTCGTAGACCTTCGCGGCCCCGTCGCTCCTGACACCGGAGCACGTCGTTCCATCCTTGACGAGGATCTCGCGCCGATAGCTCAGCGTCAGGTCGCCCAATGGGACCGGGCCGAGCTGCGCGCCATCACCGGCGCTCCGGTCCGGTCGCGTCTCGCCCGCACCGCTCGGTGCGCTCGGGCCGCTGCTCGTCACCGCTGCCTCCTCCCGTCCGCGTCTCCTTCGAGCCTTGCGCGGCCGGCAGAGGCCCGACGCCGTCAGCGCTCGCAGCCGCGCAGACGGCAGGGTACGGATGGCGTGAGCAGCGGCGCGCCGGTTCCAGGAGCCGCAGCGGACGCGCGGCGCCGCGGAGCGCGCCGCGCCGATCCGTCGACAGGCGGCTACCAGCCGCCCTGCTCGGCGTTGCGCTCGTCGCCGCCGGAGGGCAGGTACTGGTGGGCCAGCGACCTGATCGTGGCGGCGATCAGGACGACCCCGACGACGACCATGAGGCCGTCGAAGCCGCTGACGCCGACCGCCCACATGACGATCCAGGCGCAGATGGCGAGCGTGGTGGTGAGTGCGATGCCCATGACGGCGCGGGACTCTATCGCAGCGCGTCCGCCATCGCCCTCACGAGCGCGCGGACCGCGGCCGGCGGGTCGTCGGCCTCGGCCGCCGCGCGCACGAGGCGGCTGCCGACGATCACGCCGGCGGCGCCCGCGGCGGCCGCCTCGGCGGCGTGCTCGGGGGTGCTGATGCCGAAGCCGACCGCGACCGGCACGTCGGTCGCGGCGGCGGCGCGGCGCAGGATCGCGGGCAGCGTCTCGGCCAGCGCGGCCCGCTCGCCGGTCGTGCCGGTCACCGACACCGTGTAGAGGAATCCGCGCGCCTGCGCGCCGATGCGGGCGAGCCGGTCGTCGGGCGTCGTCGGCGCGACGAGCGGCACGAGCGCCAGCCCGCGCGCGTCGAGCGCCTCGCGCAGCGCCGGCGCCTCCTCCAGCGGCAGGTCGGGCACGATCAGGCCGCTGATGTCGTGGGCGGCGAGCGCGTCGGCGAACGCGTCGAAGCCGCGCGCGTGGACGAGGTTCGCGTACGCCATCAGCACGACCGGCAGCCGCCGCGCGAGCCGCCGGCCGACGGCGAGCACCCCGTCGACGGTCGCGCCGGCCGCCAGCGCGCGCGTGCCGGCGGCGTGGACGACCGGCCCGTCGGCGAGCGGGTCCGAGAACGGCACGCCGAGCTCGACGAGGTCGGCGCCGCCGTCGGCGTACGCCTCGCCGATCGCGACCGACCCCTCCAGGGTCGGGAAGCCGCCCATCAGGTACGGCATCAGCGCGGCCCGCTTGCCGCTGGCGGCGAAGGCGGCGGCGATCCGCTCCGCCCCGCTCTGCGTCCCGGCGGCCGTCACGCCGCGCGGTCCTCCTGCAGCTGCTCGAGCCGCGCCAGCGCCTCGGCGAGGTCCTTGTCGCCGCGGCCCGACAGGCAGACGAGGTCGAGCGCGCTGCCGCCGTTGGCGAGCGCCCAGGCGAGCGCGTGCGACGACTCCAGCGCCGGGATGATCCCCTCCAGCCGCGCGACCTGCTGGAAGGCGGCGAGCGCCTCGCGGTCGGTGATCGCGTGGTAGCGGGCGCGGCCGGTGTCGCGCAGCCACGCGTGCTGGGGCCCGACGCCGGGGTAGTCGAGCCCGGCCGAGATCGAGTGAGCCTCGAGGATCTGGCCGTCGTCGTCCTGCAGCAGCGCCGAGTAGGCGCCGTGGAGGATCCCGGGCTTGGCGTTCTTCGTCAGCGGCGCGCCGTGGCGCGGCGTGTCGATCCCCTCCCCGCCGGCCTCGACGCCGATCAGCTGCACGTCGCGGTCGTCGACGAACGCGCTGAAGATGCCGATCGCGTTCGAGCCGCCGCCGACGCACGCGATCACGCGGTCGGGCAGCCGCCGCTCGCGCTCGAGCAGCTGGGCGCGCGCCTCCTCCCCGATCACCCGCTGCAGGTCGCGCACGATCACCGGGAACGGCGCCGGGCCGGCGGCGCTGCCGAGGATGTAGTGGGTCGTGGCGACGTTCGTGACCCAGTCGCGGATCGCCGCCGAGGTCGCCTCCTTGAGCGTGCGGGTGCCGGCGTCGACCGGCTGGACGGTCGCGCCGAGCAGCCGCATCCGCTGGACGTTCGGCTGCTGGCGGCGCATGTCCTCGGTGCCCATGAAGACGACGCACTCGAGGTCCAGCAGCGCGCAGGCGGTCGCGGTCGCGACGCCGTGCTGGCCGGCGCCGGTCTCGGCGATCACCCGCCGCTTGCCCATCCGCTTGGCCAGCAGCGCCTGCCCGAGCGCGTTGTTGATCTTGTGGGCGCCGGTGTGGAGCAGGTCCTCGCGCTTGAGGTAGACGGTCCGCCCGACCGCCTCGCTGAGCCGCTCGGCCAGGTACAGCGGGGTCGGGCGGCCGGCGTAGTCGCGCAGCAGCTGCCGCAGCCGCCCGGTGAACGCCGGGTCCGCCATCGCCTCCACCCAGGCGGCCTCCAGCTCCGCCAGCGCGGGCATGAGCGTCTCCGGCACGTACTGGCCCCCGTACGGGCCGAAGCGGTGCTCGACGGCGGCGGGCCCGCTCACGCCGCCGCCCCCGCGCGCGCGGCGTCGGCGGCGGCGACGGCGGCCGCGAACGCCTCCATCCGGGCGTGGTCCTTGATCCCGGGCGCGAGCTCGACGCCGCTGGCGACGTCGACCGCGTAGGGCGCCACCTCCGCGACCGCGTCGCCGACGTTGTCGGGCGTCAGGCCGCCGCTGAGGATCAGCGGCCGGTCGTGCGGGTGGATCCCGACGAGGTCCCACGCGAACGTCGCGCCGGTGCCGCCGGGGCGGCGGGCGTCGTAGGCGTCGAGCAGGTGGAAGTCGGTGCGGAACGGCCGCAGCGCCTGCACGTCCTGGCGGTCGCGCACGCGCGCGACCTTGATGACCTTCGCGCCCGTCCGGCGGGCGACCTCGGCGCAGTAGGACGGCCCCTCGTCGCCGTGGAGCTGGATGAGCGACAGGTGGTAGGCGTCGGCCGACTCGACGACGCGCTGCAGGTGGGCGTTGACGAACACGCCGGCGATCTCGACCCGGCGGTGCAGCGCGGCGCCGATCTCGGCCGCCGCCGCCGGCCTGCAGTGGCGCGGCGAGCCGGGCCACATGATGAGCCCGATCGCCCACGCGCCGAGGGCGGCCGCCCGCTCGGCGTCCTCCAGCCGCGTGATGCCGCAGAACTTGATGCGCGTCGCGTCGCTCACGCACGACATCCTAGGTGGTCGGCGACCAGCGGCGGTGCGCGGGCCGGCTCACGGCGTCGCGGCCGTCGACGGCGCCGTCCGCGGCGCGGTGCCGAGCGTCACCGCGACCTCGCGGCGCCTGCCGGCGCGCAGGATCCCGAGCGTGACGCGGTCGCCGGGCCTGCGCCGCGCGATCGCCGCCGTCAGGTCGCTCATCTCCGCCAGCGGCGCGCCGTCGACGGACGCGATCACGTCGCCGCCGAGCAGGATCTCCACCCCGTCGACCATGCTCTCGACGGTGCCGCCGCGCAGCCCCGCCCTCGCCGCCGGGCTGCCGGCGTGGACGGTCTGGACGAGCACGCCGCGGTCGGCCCTCAGCTGGACGGCGTCGAGCGCGTCGTCGATCGTGATGCCGGTGATGCCGAGGTAGGCGTGGCGGACCGTGCCCCGGCGCTGCAGCTCCGGCAGCAGCCGCCTGGCGGTGTTGATCGGCACCGCGAAGCCGATCCCGACCGTGCCGCGGCCGTCGGCGGCGACCTGGGAGGTGATGCCGATCACGCGGCCGGCGCCGTCGATCAGCGGCCCGCCGGAGCTGCCGGGGTTGATCGGCGCGTCGGTCTGGATCACGTGCTCGATCGTGAAGCCGTTCGGCGCGGTGATCTCGCGCTGGAGCGCCGACACGACGCCGGTCGTCAGCGTCCGGTCCAGCCCGAACGGGTTGCCGATCGCGATCACCGGGTCGCCGACGCGGGCGGTGCTCGAGTCGCCGAGCTCCAGCGGCGTCAGCTCGACCTCGCCGGGGTCGACCTGCAGGAGCGCGAGGTCGTTGCGCGGGTCGCGGCCGAGCACGGTCGCGTCGACGGTGCGCTCGTCGCCGAAGCGGACCCGCACCTCCCGCGCGTCGCCGACGACGTGGTGGTTGGTGAGGATGCGGCCCTCGCCGTCGATCACGAAGCCGGTGCCGGTCGCGACGCCCGACGGCGCGGCGCCGAGCGCCGGCGCGGCGCCGGCCCGCTCGGCGCGCACGAACACGACGCCGGGCGCGTCGCGCTCGTAGATCTCGCGCGCCGTCAGCGCGCCGTCGGCGGTCGCGGCCGCCGGCGCCGCCGTCTCGCGCACGACGGTGACCGCGCCGTCGGGGTCGTCGGCGACGACGTCGAAGGCGATCAGCGCGGCGGCGGCGACGACGCCGCCGAGGACCGCGGCGACGAACGGGGAACGGGCGAACGCGCGCATGCTCGTGGCGAGTGTGGCCAGCGCCGCTGAACCGCAGCTAAACCGCGTCGGCCCGGCGCGCGGGCGCGCCGGGCGCGCCGGCGGCGCTACACGTCGTCGTCCTCGCCGACGCGCGTGAGCGCGCGGCAGGCGGCCTCCATGTCGTCGGCGCGCATGAGCGCCTCGCCGACGAGCACCGCGTCGATGCCGACGCGCTCGAGCTCGTCGAGCTGCTCGCGCGTGTGGAGGCCCGACTCGGAGACGACGGTCTTGCCGGCGGGGATGTCGGACAGCAGCTCGAACGTCCGCTGGACGTCGACGGTGAAGTCGGTCAGGTCGCGGTTGTTGATGCCGATCACGTCGGCGTCGAGCTCGAGCGCGATCTCCAGCTCCTCGCGGTCGTGGACCTCGACGAGCACGTCGAGGTCGAGCGCGACCGCCTCGCTGTAGAGCCGCTGCAGCTCGCGCCGGTCGAGCGCGGCGACGATCAGCAGCAGCGCGTCCGCGCCCGCGACCGCCGACTCGTACACCTGGTAGGTGTCGACGATGAAGTCCTTGCGCAGGATCGGCAGCCGCGTCGTCGCCTTCGCGAGCCTCAGGTCCTCGAGCGACCCGCCGAAGTGGTGGCGCTCGGTCAGCACCGACAGCGCCGCCGCGCCGCCGCGCTCGTAGGCGGCGACGACCTCCTCGACGGTCGCGCCCTCGCGGATCGTGCCGGCCGACGGCGACCGCCGCTTGTGCTCGGCGATCACCGAGATGCCGGGGTGGACGAGCGCCTCCGAGAACGGCCGGTCCTCCCCGCGCCCGGCCAGCTGGCGCTCGAGCGCCGCCAGCGGCACCTCGGCCCGCCGCTGCTCCACGTCGCGGCGGGTCGAGTCGACGATGCGGTCCAGCACGTTGGTCATGGCTGCACGGTACCTCCGCGTCCCGCCCCCTCCGTCGACGGCGGGCCGGCGCTGTTGGTCTCGGTGATGTAGCGCTCGAGCGCCTCCCTGGCGGCGCCCGAGTCGATCGCCGCCTCGGCGGCGCGCACGCCGGCCTCGAGCGTGTCGGCGCGGCCGGCGACGTAGATCGCCGCCCCGGCGTTGAGCACGGCGAGGTCGCGCGGGGCGCCCCGCTCGCCCGCGAGGATGCGGCGCGCGATGTCGGCGTTGACGTCGGGCGTGCCGCCGCGCAGGTCGTCGTAGACGGCGGCGTCGAGGCCGACGTCGGCGGCCGTGATCGTCCTCTGCGAGATCGACCCGTCCCTGACCTCGATCGCGAGCGTCGGCGCGACCGTGCTCAGCTCGTCCAGGCCGTCGTCGCTGGAGACGACGAGCGCGTGGGACGCGCCCAGGTGCGAGAGCGCGCCGGCGATCGTCTCCAGGTAGCGGCGGTCGGCGACGCCGGTCAGCTGGCGGGTGACGCCGGCCGGGCTCGTGAGCGGGCCGAGGAAGTTCATGATCGTGCGGACCCTGAGCGCCCTGCGCACCGGCACGACGTGGCGCATCGCGGCGTGGTGGGCGGGCGCGAACATGAAGCCGAAGCCGACCTGCTCGATGCAGCGGGCGACCTGCTCGGGGGCCAGGTCGATGCGGGCGCCGAGCGCCTCGAGCACGTCGGCGGCGCCCGACAGGCCGGTCGCGGAGCGGTTGCCGTGCTTGGCGACCGCGCAGCCGGCGCCGGCGGCGATCAGCGCCGCGGTCGTGGAGACGTTGAACGTCTGCCTGCCGCCGCCGGTGCCGACGACGTCGACGAGGTCGTCGCGGGCGATCTCGACCGGCGTCGCGAGGCGCCGCATCGTGCGCGCCAGGCCGGTCAGCTCGGCGACCGTCTCCCCCTTCGTGCGCAGCGCGATCAGGACGGCGGCGATCTGCACGTCGCTCGCGTTGCCGCTCATGATCTCGCCGAGCACCTCGGCGGCCGTCTCGGCCGACAGGTCCTCCCCGGAGGCGAGCGCGTCGATCGCGCGGGTGAGCAGGTCCCGTCTCATGCGGCGGCTCGCGCGGTCGCGGCGGCAGGCGCGCCGAGGAAGTTGCGCAGCAGGTCGTGGCCGTGCTCGGTCAGGACCGACTCGGGGTGGAACTGGATCCCCTCCGCCGGCAGCGTGCGGTGGCGCAGCGCCATGATCACGCCGCCGCCGCGGGCGGAGACCTCGAGCTCGTCGGGCAGCTGGTCCTCGTCGACCACGAGCGAGTGATATCGCGCCACGGTCAGCGGCGACGCCAGCCCGGCGAAGATCGTGCGGCCGTCGTGCTCGACCGGCTCGCTCTTGCCGTGGACCGGCGCGTGGCGGACGACCCGGCCGCCGTAGGCCTGCGCGAGCGCCTGGTGGCCGAGGCAGACGCCGAGCGTCGGGATCCCCGCCCTGGGGAAGCGCCGCAGCGCCTCCAGCGAGATGCCCGACTCGTCCGGCGTGCAGGGGCCGGGCGAGACGACGACGCGGTCGTAGCCGCGCAGCAGCAGCGCGTCGACGGACATGCGGTCGTTGCGGACGACCTCGACCTCGGCGCCGAGCTCGCCCAGGTACTGGACGAGGTTGTACGTGAACGAGTCGTAGTTGTCGATCACGAGGACCTTCACGGCCACTCCGGCTGGTCGAGCGCGAGCCTGATCGCCTGCATCACCGCGCGCGCCTTCGCCTCCGACTCGCGGAACTCGTAGTCGGGCCTGGCGTCGGCGACCGTGCCGCCGCCGGCCTGGACGTGCGCGACGCCGTCCTTGACCACGACCGTGCGGATGTGGATGCACGTGTCGAGGTCCCCGGTGTAGGAGAGGTACCCGATCGCCCCACCGTACCCGCCGCGCTTGACGGGCTCCAGCTCGTCGATGATCTGCATCGCGCGGACCTTCGGCGCGCCCGACAGCGTGCCGGCCGGCAGCAGCGAGCGGAGCGCGTCGAGCGGGCCGATCCCCCTCCGCAGCCGGCCCGAGACGCGCGAGACGATGTGCATGACGTGGCTGTAGGTCTCGACCTCCATGAAGCCGTCGACGCGGACCGAGCCGTACTCGCTCACGCGGCCGACGTCGTTGCGCGCGAGGTCGACGAGCATGACGTGCTCGGCGCGCTCCTTCTCGTCGGCGAGCAGCTCGGCCGCCAGGCGGGCGTCGTCGTCGGCGTCGCCGCCGCGCGGGCGGGTGCCGGCGATCGGGCGGGTGCGCACGACGCCGTCCTGGACCGTCAGCAGCGGCTCGGGCGAGGCGCCGGCGATCTCGAAGTCGCCGAAGTCGAGGAAGTACATGTACGGGCTCGGGTTGACGGCCCGCAGCCCGCGGTAGATCGAGAACGCCTCCAGCGGCACCTTCGCCGACCAGCGCTGGGAGGGGACGACCTGGTAGGCGTCGCCGGCGTGGATGTACTCGACGATGCGCTCGACCATCGCCTCGAACTCGGCCCGCGCCATGTTGCTCCTGAACGCGGGCATGCGGCGGTCGCGCGCGGGCGGGCGGTCGGGCCGCGGGACCGGCCCGGCGAGCCGCCAGCGGACCTCCTCGATCGCCTCGACCGCGGCGGCGTAGGCGGCCTCGAGGTCGCCGGCGGTCGCGTCGACGTTGGCGAGGATCGTCAGCTCGTGGCGCTGGTGGTCGAAGGCGACGATCACGTCGGTGAGCATGAGCGCCAGGTCCGGCAGCCCGACCGGGTCGGGGTTCGGCTCCCCGAGCGGCTCGACGGTGCGGACGAGGTCGTAGCCGAACATGCCGACCGCGCCGCCGGTGAACGGCGGCAGGCCCGGCAGCTGCGCCTGCCGGAAGCGGCCCGTCTCCTGCGCGGCCAGCGCGTACGGGTCGCCGCCGTCGCCCAGCGACCAGCGCAGCACGCTGCGCGGGCGGGTGCCGATGAACGACCAGCGGCCCATGCGGCCTTGCTCGGCCGACTCCAGCAGGAACGCCGGCCCGTCGCCGCGCAGCTTCAGGAACGCCGAGACGGGCGTCTCGAGGTCGTCGACGAACGTGTGGCGGACCGGCACGAGCGTGTGGTCGCGCGCGAGCGCCCGCACCTCCTCCAGCGACGGCGTCACGGCGGTGGCGCTGCGGCTGGCGGATGTCGGGACGGCGGGCATCGGCGGATCGGCGTCAGCGGCTGCGCTGGTCGAGCACGCGCGCGGCGTCGGCGAAGCTCAGCCCGCGCGACCGCAGCAGGACGGCGAGGTGGTAGAGGACGTCGGCGGCCTCCTCGGCGACGCGCTCGTCGGACTCCTCGCGCACCGCCCGCACGACCTCCTCGGCCTCCTCCTCCACCTTCGCGCCGGCGAGCGCCGGGTCGGCGAGCAGCTTGGCGGTGTAGGAGCCCTCGGGGCGCTCGGCCGCCCGGGCCGCGATCGTCCGCTCGAGCCTCGGCAGCACCTCGTAGGGCGCGCCGTCGTCGACGTCGCCGTGGTGGAAGCAGGTCCGCTGGCCGGTGTGGCAGGCGGGCCCGGCCGGCTCGACGAGCGCGACGATCGCGTCGCGGTCGCAGTCGACGCGCAGCGAGCGGACCCGCTGGACGTTGCCGCTGGTGGCGCCCTTGTGCCACAGCTCGCCGCGGGAGCGGCTCCAGAAGTGGATCTCGCCGGTCTGGCGGGTGCGCTCGAGCGCCTCCCGGTTCATCCAGGCGAGCGTGAGCACCTCGCCCGTGCGCCAGTCCTGCATGATGCACGGCGCGAGGCCGCGGTCGTCGAACGCGATGTCGAGGTCTGGCACGGGAGTGCCATTGTACGTCGCCCGCGCGATCCGGCGTGCGGCGACCGACCCGGCTAGCTTAAGGGGTCGGCCATGACCTCCGCCCGCCCGGCCAGCCGCCCCGCGACCGTCCCGACCGGCGCCGACGTCCCGCGGCGCGTCGTCGGCGCGCTCGTGCTCGGGACGCTGCTGAACCCGCTCAACTCGTCGATGATCGCGGTCGCGCTCGTCCAGATCCAGCACGAGTTCGACGTCGGCGTCGTCGACGCGTCGTGGCTGATCTCGAGCTTCTACCTCACCTCGGCGGTCGCCCAGGCGGTGGCGGGCCGGCTCGCCGATCGGCTCGGGGCGCGGCGCGTCTACTGCGCCGGGCTCGTGCTCGTCGGCCTCGCCGGCGGGCTGGCGCCGCTGTCGCCGAGCTTCGGCTGGGTCGTCGCCTGGCGGGTCGTGCTCGCGCTCGGCGCGTCGGCCTGCTTCCCGGCGGCGCTGGCGATCCTGCGCCACGTCGCCGGCGGCCAGCCGCCGCCGCGGACGCTGGCGGCGGTGACGGTCGCCGGCTCGACGAGCGCCGCGCTCGGGCCGGTGCTCGGCGGCGGGCTGATCGCGCTGGCCGGGTGGGAGGCGATCTTCGTCGTCAACGTCGCCGTGCTCGCGGTCGGGCTGCCGCTCGCGCTGCGCTGGCTGCCGCGGGACGGGCAGCGGCTCGACGGGCTCGACGCGGGGGCGGTGCGCCGGCTCGCGGACGTGCCGGGGGTCGTGCTGTTCAGCGGGATGCTCGCCGGGGCGCTCGGGCTGCTGCTGTCGCTGGACGAGGCGCCGGCGTGGTGGCTGGCGCCGGTCGCGGCCGTCTGCGCGGTCGGGTTCGTCGCGCGCGAGCTGCGCCACCCCGAGCCGATCGTCGACCTGCGCGCGCTCGCCGCCAACCGGGCGCTCGTCGCCGTCTGCGCCCAGTACGGGGCGGTGAACGTCGCCTTCTACGGGATCTACTTCACGCTGCCGCTGTGGCTGGAGGGCGCGCGCGGCCAGACGCCGGGCGAGGCGGGGCTGCTGATGGTGCCGATGGCGGTGACGGGCGTGCTGGTGACGCCGCTGGCGGCGCGCGTGCTCAGGCGCGCGGGGATCCGCACGACGCTCGTGACCGGCTCGGCGGCGCTGCTGGCCGGCACGCTGCTGCTCGCCGTCGTCGGCGACGGGACGCCGGTGGTCGCGCTCGTCGCGGTCGGCGTCGTGCTCGGCCTGCCGAACGGCTTCAACAACCTCGGGCTGCAGTCGGCGCTCTACGCGAGCGCCCCGCGCGAGATGATCGGCGCGGCGGCCGGCATCTTCCAGACGGCCCGCTTCGTCGGCGCGGTCCTCTCGACCGCGCTGATCGGCCTCGTCTTCGCCTCCGGCATCGACTCCCCCGGCCTGCACGCGATCGCGCTCGCGCTCGCCGCCGTCGCCGCCGCCACGCTCGCCGCCGCCCTTCGCCGCCCGGCCTGACCGCGCGCTGCCCGCTCCCGTCCCCGGTGGCGCTCCCACCCCCGGCGGCCCCGTGCGGCCCCCGGGCGGCCCCGCCCGGGCGGTCCCCAGGCGGCCGCCGGGCGGCCCCCGGGCGGGGCCGCCGGGCGGCCCCGCCCCGGCGGGTCCCCAGGCGGCCCCGCCCGGGCGGCAAATCCACCTAGCCGGATTTGCCGCTTCCGGAGCCGCACGAATCCACCTAGCCGGATTCGTCGCCTGGGGGGCGGGCCGCTGGCGCCCGAGCTCGGCGTCAGCCGAACTCGAAACGAGCCAGGCTGCCAAGCCCGGCCCGCCGGCAACCGCAGCCCGAGCTCGGCGTCAGCCGAACTCGAAGCAAGCCGGCGGCAAGCGCAGCTTGCCGCCGGCTTGCCCTACTCGATCCCCAGCCGGTCCAGGAGCCGGTCGTCGCTGCGCCAGCTCCTGCGCACGCGCACCTGGAGCTCGAGGTGGACGCGGGCGCCGAGCTCTCGCTCGATCTCCCTGCGGGCGGCGGTGCCGATCGACCTGATCATGCGGCCGCGGGCGCCGATCAGGATGCCCTTCTGCGAGGCGGTCTCGACCCAGATGACGGCACGCACGACGACGAGGCCGTCGCGGGGCTCCTCGATCTCCTCGACCTCGACCTCGACCGCGTGCGGCACCTCCTGGCGGGTGCGGCGCAGCACCTGCTCGCGCACGAGCTCGGCCAGCAGCGTCGGCTCCGACAGGTCGGTCCGCTCGTCGACGGGGAAGAAGAACGGCCCCTCGGGCAGCCGCGCGACGAGGTGCTCGACGAGCGTCGGCACCCCCCTGCCGGTGCGCGCCGAGACGGGGAAGATCTCCTCGCCGACGTCGAGCGCGGCGGCGGCCGCGAGCGCCTCCGCGACGCGCGGCCGCGAGCAGCGGTCGACCTTGTTGACGGCGACGATCACCGGCGTCTCGCTGCGCCGCAGCAGGTTGGCGATGAAGCGGTCGCCGGGGCCGATCCCCTGCTCGGCGTTGACGAGGAACAGGACCGCGTCGGCGTCGGCGAGCTCGTGCTCGACGCGCCGCTGCATGCGGCCGGTGAGCGCGTCGCGCGGCCGCTGGACGCCCGGCAGGTCGACGAGCACGAGCTGGTAGTCGCGCGTCGTCGCGACGCCGCGGATCGCGCGCCGGGTCGTCTGCGGCTTGTCGGAGACGATCGCGACCTTCGCGCCGACGATCGCGTTGGTGAGCGTCGACTTGCCGACGTTGGGCCGGCCGGCGAGCGCGACGAAGCCGCTGCGGGTCCGGCGCGCGCCGTCGGCGGGGCCGAACGCCGGCGGGGCCCCGGCGGCGGGGCCGGGCCGGTCGGGCGCGGCGCCGTCGCTCATGCGCGCACCCACCGCAGCAGCTCGGCCTGCAGCGCGAGCATCTCGCCGTCGTCGACCTCGTGGTCCATCCCGGTCAGGTGCAGCGCCCCGTGGACGACCGCCTCGCCGAGGTCCTCGGTGCAGGGCGGGCAGATCACGACGTCGCCGAGCTCGAGCGGCATGCCGTCGGCGGGCGGGGGCCCGTCGACCCCGTCGATCGGGAACGACAGCACGTCGGTCGGCGCGTCCCTGCCGCGGTGGTCGCGGTTGAGCTGGCGGATCGTGTCCTCGTCGACGAACGCCACCGCGACGTGGCCGTGCTCGATCCCGGCCGACGCGAACGCCAGCCCGCACAGCTCCTCGACGTCGAGCGGGGTCAGCCCGTCGATCTCGGCCTCGTCGAGCCCGATGACCTCGACCTCCAGCATGGTCCGGTCAGGCGCGGCGGCGGTCGGGGCGGGGCGGGGCGGCCCGCAGCTCGGGCGCCAGCCGCTGCTGGTGCTCGGCGTAGGCGGCGACGATCCGCTGGACGAGCCTGTGGCGGACGACGTCCTCGCCGGCGAACCTGATGAACTCGATCCCCTCGACGTCGTCGAGCACCTCGACGACCGACACGAGCCCGGAGCGCTGGTCGTCGGGCAGGTCGACCTGGGTCACGTCGCCGGTGACGACCATCTTCGAGTTGAAGCCCAGGCGCGTGAGGAACATCTTCATCTGCTCGGGCGTCGTGTTCTGCGCCTCGTCGAGGATGATGAAGCTGTCGTTGAGCGTGCGGCCGCGCATGAAGGCCAGCGGCGCGACCTCGATCACGCCCCGCTCGAGGTGCTGGGAGACCCGCTCGGGGTCGATCATGTCGTGGAGCGCGTCGAACAGCGGGCGCAGGTACGGGTCGACCTTCGCCATCAGGTCCCCGGGCAGGAAGCCGAGCCGCTCGCCGGCCTCGACCGCCGGGCGGGTGAGGATGA
>ERZ777003.2963-NODE-2963-length-17798-cov-4.608184_pt1 | contig 17798 bp, 14 predicted proteins | sample MGYA00374956_ERZ777003 | MGnify/ENA primary metagenome ERZ777003 (study PRJEB29302, sample SAMN06268252) | bioreactor metagenome | isolation source: Joint BioEnergy Institute, California, USA | place: USA:Joint BioEnergy Institute, California, USA | collected... | reverse complement strand
GAATAGCGGCCGAGGCGCGTCTGCTTGAACACGTAGGCCATCAGCAGGGCGATGACGGCGAGGATGATCAGCGGCAGCGGGATGCCGACCGCGGTGCCGGCGGCGACGAACCCGAACTCCGCCGGGAAGCCGTACATCGAGTAGCCCTCGCTCAGCATCAGGGCGATGCCCTGCGCGATGCCGAGCATGCCGAGGGTGGCGATGAACGGCGGCAGGCCGGCGAAGGCGATGAGGCTGCCGTTGACCAGCCCGATGCCGGCGCCGGTCACGATGGCCATCGCGCCGGCCAGCCACATCGACTGCTCCCAGTTGATGGCGAACACGCCCATCACCACCATGCACAGCGACATGCCGGTGCCGACCGACAGGTCGATGCCGCCGGAGACGATCACCAGGGTGACGCCGATGGCGAGGATCGCGCGGGTCGTCGCCTGGACCCCGATGGTCAGCAGGTTGTCGACCGTGACGAAGTCGGCATAGAAGATCGACATCCCGATCAGGATCAGCACCAGGACGGCGATCGCGCCCAGCTTGTCGACCAGCTGCCAGACGACGACCGACGGGTGCCGGTGGCTGCTCTCGGACGACGGGCGCATCAGACGGCGGCCCCGGCGCCGGCGCGCTCGTCCACGCCGGTGATCATCATCCGCACGATCTCGTCACGGTCGGTCTCGGCCGTCAGCCGCTCGCCGACGCGCCGGCCGTTCTTCAGCACCACCATCCGGTCGGCCACCTTGAACACGTCCTCCATGATATGGCTGATGTACACGACCGCGATGCCGGCGGCGGCGAGATCGCGCACCAGGCGCAGCACCTTCTCCGTCTGCACGACGCCCAGCGCGGCCGTGGGCTCGTCCATGATGATCAGCCGGGCCTGGCTGTAGACGGCCTTGGCGATGGCGATCGACTGCCGCTGGCCGCCGGAGAGATGGCGCACGGCGGTCCTGAGCGACGGGATCTCGATGTTCAGACGGTCGAGCAGCGTCCGCGCCTCGTTCATCATCCGGCCGCCGTCGAAGAAGCTGAAGAACGGCCCCAGCGGGCCCCGCTTCAGCTCGCGGCCGAGGAACAGGTTGGCGACGACGTCCAGGTTCTCGCACAGGGCGAGATCCTGATAGACGGTCTCGATGCCGGCGGCCTTGGCAGCCTTCGGGCTGTCGAGGTGCACCGGCGTCCCGGAGATGCGGATCTCGCCCTCGTCGGGCGGCTGCGCCCCCGATAGCGTCTTGATCAGGGTGGACTTGCCGGCGCCGTTGTCGCCCAGCAGCGCCACCACCTCGCCGGCCCGCACCGAAAAGTCCACGCCGCGCAGGGCCGCAATGCCGCCGAAGTACTTGGAGATGCCGCGCATCTCCACCAGGGGAACACCCGTCGCCGCGCTGTTCGCCAGGGTCATCGCGTCTCCAGGAGAAGGACAGGGAGCCCCGCCCGGGCGTGCCGGGCGAGGCAGGTCGCGATATCGGGCCTTATTCGGGCCGCGGAATGCCGAGGGCCGCCTCGCGATAGGCGTGGACGTTCCACGGATGGACCAGCGTCATGCCGCTGTCGATGAAGTCCGGGAAGTCGTCCGCGCTCTTCTCGCCGTTGATGATCTGCATCGCGATCTCGACGGCGATCTCGCCCATGCCGCGCGCGTTCTGCGCCACGTCGCCGGCCGCCTTGCCCTCGAGGATCAGGTCGGTGCCTTCGGTGATGCCGTCAAAGCCGATCACGATGACGTCGTCGCGCCCGTTCCGCTCCAGCACGATGGCGGCGCCGACGGCCATCAGGTCGCTCGACGCGAAGATCAGGTCCACGTCCGGATGCGACTGCAGGATCGCCTCGGTGGCCTCGACCGCGCCCGGCGTCGTCCAGTGGCCGGTGATCGACGTGACCAGCTCGATGTCGGGATACTTCGCGATGCCCTCGTGGAAGCCCTGGCGACGGAGCTGCGCGGTCTCCGACGACGGCTCGCCCTCGAGCTGCGCCACCTTGCCCGAGTAGCTCAGCAGCGCCGCAGCGTAATCGGCGGCAAGGCCCGAGGCGCGGACGTTGTCTGTCTGCACCACCGTCACGTAGTTGGCGCCCTCGACGCCGGAGTCGACGAGGATGACCGGGATGCCGGCGTCCGTCGCCTTGTTCACCGCCGGCCCGAGACCCCGCGAGTCCACCGCGGCGAGGATGATCGCGTCCACCCCGCGCGAGATCAGCGATTCCATGATCGAGACCTGCTCCTCGACCGCGGAATGGCTTGCAACGCCGAAGATCTCGACGGTGGCGCCGAGCTCCTCGCCCTTGGCCTGGGCGAAGTTGGCGATGTTGGTCTGGAAGATGTCGCCGATGATGGTCTTGGGCAGGACCGCGATCACCGGCTTGTCCTGGGCCTGCGCCGCCCCGGCGGCGACGCCCGCGGCAAGCGCAGCGGCTGCCGTCGCCTGCAGTATCTTCTTCAGCATGGCACTCCTCCCGGATTCTTGATTGTCGCGGGATACTGCGCGGGTCGGCCGGGAGTGTGCAAACGGAAATTGGCCGCAACGAAAGTTGTGGCTGCAAATGCGAAAACAAGACAGACCCTCTCCCGCCCCGAAATGCTTCCGGGCGATCCGAACGCTCGGGCCTTCACACGCTCTGCACTATCCGGTTCTTCAGATCACCGTGATCGTGATTGGTGCTTTCCCCTGCTGTCTTGCACTCGCGGTGGCACCGACGGCATCCGGCCGGTCACACCGCCCTGCGCCGTTCGCGCGCGGCCTGCTTCGCCTGCTGCCGGCGCGCCCGCTCCATGAAGCGCTGGTTCATCCGCGCCTCGGCCTCCTCGGAACCGTCGTGCAGCGTGCCGAACCACTTGTCGAACGGGCAGATGCCCTCGCCGCCGTAGTTGCACTCGAAGTGCTTGTGGTGGAGGTAGTGGTAGTAGTTGCCCCGCCCCAGCGCGACGTTGCCGGGCCCCTCGATCCGGTCGAAGCCCGCGTGACCCTGCGCCGGCGAGAAGGCCAGGTGCTGCAGGTGGAAGATGGCGTGCAGCGGGTGCGACGGCACGATCCAGTGGATGAACACCCCGCACAGGTACAGCGCATGCTCCACCGGGTGCATCGACATGCCCGACCACGGCCCGATGTTGACGTTGCGGTGGTGCAGCGAATGCACCCGGTCGTACAGCGGCTTCCAGTGGATCAGCCGGTGGATCAGGTAGAAGTGGAAGTCGCGGAACACCGGGATCAGCAGGAACACCGCGACGAACCACACCGGATCGGACTCCCAGCTCGCGAACGGCAGCCAGTCGTTGGCGTAGGCCCACAGCGTCAGCACTTCGTAGGCGGTCCAGATCGGCACCCCGCTCGCCAGCGTCCAGAACACGTTGTCCCAGACCTGGTTGCCGAACAGGAAGGTCCTGCTGCCGCGGGCGAGCGGCCGGGTGGTGTACTTGTAGCGGTCGCCCTGGCCCCTGATCACGTAGAGCCACAGGTGCCACGCACCCACGTAGAGCGTGATCAGCACCGCGTTCCGGGCGAGGATGAAGGCGATCCAGCCCGCCTCCAGCTCGCGCATGGTCGCCATGTCGGGGGTCAGCCACAGCCAGGTGGCGAGCGCGATGCCGGCGAACAGCAGGTTCCACGGCCACAGGTAGCCGGGGAAGCCGAACAGCCACTTCAGGAAGCGGACCGGCTGCACCGGCCACACCAGCACGGGAGCAAGCTCGATCCGCTCGTCCGGCTTCCAGTCCCCGCGCTTGTCGCGCCGGAACGTCACATCCGACATGGCGTCCCCTCCTCCAGGATCCGCTCCCGCGTTGCGCCGTTCCCCCGACGGGTCCCGTCGCGAGGCCGGTCGGGCGGTGTTCTGAAACGTTTAATATCCCACGCGCCGCCGGCGGTCCAAGGCGCGGGCTTGATCAAAAACGATCAGCAGTGACAAGCCGTCGTGGTGACAGCCGCCCGACGCCACCCTATGGTCCGGCCATGCCCGACGAACTGCGCTCCCCCGCCCCTGCCTCGCCGCTGCTCGCCCACCGCGCCGCGGCGCTCCGCGCCAGCCAGATCCGCGAGGTGGCCGAGGAAGGCATGCGCATGGAGGGCGTGGTCCCGCTGTGGTTCGGCGAGAGCGCATGGGGCTCGCCGGCCATCGCCGTCGAAGCCGCGGCCGCAGCGCTGCGCGCGGGCGACCACTTCTACCAGCCGAACAGCGGCCGGCCGGCGCTGCGCCAGGCGATCGCGGACTACATCGGCAGCATCTACGGCGTGGCCGTGGGCGTGGACCGGATCACGGTCAGCGCATCCGGCATGCAGGGGCTCGCGCTCACCGCCCAGGCGATCGCGGACCCGGGCGACGACGTGGTGGTGGTCGCACCGGCCTGGCCGAACATCCCGGGCTGCTTCCAGATCGCCGGCGCCCGCGTGCGCACGGTCGGCCTCGAGGCGCGCGACGGCCGCTGGCAGCTCGACCTCGACCGCCTGCTCGACGCGCTGACCCCGGCGACCCGCGCGGTCGTGGTCAACTCGCCCAACAACCCCACCGGCTGGGTGATGGACCGGGAAAGCCAGGCGGCGCTGCTGGCGCACTGCCGCCGCCACGGCACCTGGATCGTCGGCGACGACGTCTATTCCCGGCTCTGCCTTGCCGGCGACCACGCCCCGTCCTTCCTCCAGATCGCGGACCCGGAGGACCGGGTGGTCTCGGTCAACAGCTTCTCCAAGGCCTGGGCGATGACCGGCTGGCGTCTGGGCTGGATCGTGGCCCCCGCGGCCCTCGAGCCGACGCTCGCCATGCTCACCGAGTTCAACATCGCCGGCCCGGCGGGATTCGTGCAGCAGGCCGGCATCGCCGTGCTCCGCGGCGGGGAGGACTTCATCGCCGACCAGAGCGCCCGGCTCGCCGCCGCCCATGCGCTGGTGGCGGAGCGGCTTTCCGCCATGCCCGGCGTCACCTACGTCGCCCCGGAGGGCGCCTTCTATGCCTTCTTCCGCATCGACGGCCTTGCCGACAGCCTCGGCTTCGCCAGGCGGCTGCTGCGGGAGGCCAAGGTCGGGCTTGCCCCCGGCATCGCCTTCGGCCCGGCGGGCGAGGGCCACCTCCGCCTCTGCTACGCCCGCGACCCGGCGGTGCTGCAGGAAGCCCTCGACCGCATGGATGCCTTCATGCGGCGCGGCTGAGGCCGGCGACGATCGCGACGGCGATGCCTACGCCGCTGTCGGCGCCGCCTCCGGCTGCGGCGCGGGCCGGAACATCAGCGCGGTGAGGAAGGCGCAGATGCCGATGGCGAAGGATCCGACGTACAGCCACTCGTAGCCGTCCATCGCATCGAAGATCAGCCCGCCGAGCACCGGGCCGGTCGCCATGCCCAGGCTGCTCGCCATCGTGGTGCCGCCGATGACCGTGCCCATCATCCGCAGCGGGAAGTTCTCGCGGGCGACCACCGCGAACAGCGGCATCACGCCGGCGTAGATGAAGCCGACCACCACCGCCACCGCGTAGAAGCCGGTCAGCCCGTTGACGAAGGCATAGCCCAGCACGCCGCCCGCCTGCAGCAGCAGCGCCGCCACCAGGGTGCGCCGCGCGCCGAACCGGTCGCCGAGCAGGCCGAAGGCGATGCGGCCGCCCATGCCCGCCAGCCCCTCGACGCTGTAGATGGTGACCGCCGCGATCATCGGGATGCCGCAGGTCACGGCGTAGCTGACCGTGTGGAAGATCGGCCCCGAGTGGGTGGCGCAGGAGAAGAAGCTCATCAGCAGCAGGATGATGAACAGGGGTGAGCGCAGCACCTGGCCGACGGTCGGCCCCGCCGCCGCAGCGCCGCCCGCAGCAGCGGCGCCCTCCGCGGCCCCCAGCGCCGGCGGCCGGCGGATCAGCAGCGCCGCCGGGATCATCAGCGCCGCCGCGACGCCGGCGATGATCAGCAGCGCGGTCCGCCAGTCGTGGATGGTGATCAGCCACGCGGCCAGCGGCGACATCGTCATCGGCGCCATGCCCATGCCGGCCGAGACCAGCGAGACGGCGAGGCTGCGGCGGGTGTCGAACCAGCCGGTCACCGCGGCCATCAGCGGCGCGAAGATCGCCGCGGTCGTCGCACCGACCAGCACGCCGAACACGAGCTGGAACACGATCAGCGACGGCGCCAGGCTCGCCAGCGCAAGGCTCGCCGCCAGGCCGACCGATCCCGTGAGCACCACCACGCGCGGGCCGTAGCGGTCCGACAGCGTGCCCCAGATCATGCTCGCCGCCGCCAGCGCAATGAAACCGATGGTCATCGCACTCGACAGCCCGGTGACCGACCATCCGGTCTCCTCTGCCATCGGCCGCAGGAACACCGGCAGCGAGAACATCGCGCCGATCGCGACGCAGCCCAGGAGGCCGCCCGCTGCCACGATCACCCAACGATAGAGAGAGTCCGCCATGATCCGTCTCCGCCCGTTCAGCTTCCCGGGGACTGACGAACGGGAACGGCCGGAACCGACAGCGCCCGGCACCGCACTGTGACCGGGATCACAGGCGGCGGAGCGGGGGCGCCCCCGGCCTTACGGCACCGGCCCCTGCACCATCAGCCAGACCGCATGACCGACCGCGCCCAGCGCGGTTACCGCGATCACCAGCATCGACAGGCCGGCGCCGACCGCACGCTGCCACCGCGGCGCGTCCTCGGCAATGAAGTGGAGCGCGTGCAGCACCCGGCCGACGGTCAGCACGATGCCGAACAGGTGGATGACCCACACCGGCGCGTCGAGGATCGCCATCAGCAGCATCAGGATCAGCGCGATCGGGATCGCCTCGACCGCGTTGGCGTGGCCGCGCATGATCCGGATCAGGTGCGGGTGGCCGCCGTCGCCGATGAAGATGCCGGTGCGCCGGCGCAGCCGCCCGGTGGCGGCCGCGATCCACAGCAGGATCAGCGCATTGAGCCCGGCGTAGAGGGCGACCGCGGCGAAGGCCGGAACGTTCATCGCCTGATTTCTCCCGTTGCGGACAGGCAGCCTAGCACCCGCGCCGCAGGTGGCAAACCGGCGGCTGCTTGCTAGTCTCCCGCCCAAACGTCGGAACCCAGGGGAGGATGACCATGGCGGAGACGCTGGTCGATCGCGACGGCCGCACCGTGACCCGTCACGAGGAGCGGGTGGCCGAACTGAAGGGGCGGCTGCGCGGCCGGCTGATCCGGCCCGGCGACGAGGGCTACCGAGCCGCCTGCACCGTCTACAACGAGATGCACAGCAGCAGGCGGCCGTCACTGATCATCGAGGCGGCGGACGTGGCCGACGTGATGGCCGCGGTCGCCTTTGCTGCCGAGCACCGGCTGCTGCTGGCGGTGCGCGGCGGCGGGCACAATGTTGCCGGGCTCGGCACCTGCGACAACGGCATGGTGATCGACCTGAAGCGCCTGAAGGGCATCCGCATCCACCCCGAGAGCGCGACGCTGCAGGCCGGCGGCGGCTGCACCTGGGGCGACCTCGACCACGCCACCCACGCCTTCGGGCTGGCGGTGCCCGGCGGTGTCGTCTCCACCACCGGCATCGCCGGCCTCACCCTCGGCGGCGGCATGGGCCACCTCACCCGCCGCGGGGGCCTGAGCTGCGACAACCTGATCTCGGCCGACGTGGTGACCGCCGATGGCCGGTTCCTCACCTGCGACGCCGAACGCCATCCGGACCTGTTCTGGGCGCTCCGCGGCGGCGGCGGCAACTTCGGCGTCGTGACCAGCTTCGGCTACCGCGCCCATCCGGTGCGCGAGGTGTTCGGCGGCCCCACCTTCTACGCGCCCGACCCCGCCGTCTTCGCCCGCTATGAGGCGATGCTGGCGGAGTCGCCGGACGAGCTGCAGGCGATCTTCGCCTTCACCATCGGCGCCGCCTCGCCGCTGCTGCCGGAGGAATGGCACGGCAAGCCGGTGATGGCGGTGGTCGCCTGCTGGAGCGGCGACGCCGCCCGGGACGACGCGGTGAAGGAGCGCCTGTCGTCGCTGGGCCGGGTGGTGGGCCAGGCGCTCTGGCGCATGCCCTATCCGCAGGTGAACACCCTGTTCGACGCCACCCTGCCGTACGGGATGCAGCACTACTGGAAGGCGAATGTGGTGAAGTCGGTCCCCGAGGAGGCGCTGGCCGCCCACATCGAGCACGGCGCCAGGGTACCCCACCCCGCCTCCGGCACCTTCCTGTTCCCGATTGACCGCGCCTGCCACCGCGTCGGCGTCAACGACACCGCCTTCCCCCACCGCGACGCGCGCTATTCGGTGATCTTCTCCGGCTCCTGGCCCGACCCGGCCGACAACGAGAAGAACATCGCCTGGGTGCGCGAGGCCCATGCCGCGCTGAAGCCGTGGTCGGAGGACGGCGGCTACGGCAATTTCATGTCCGACACCGAGCAGGACCGCGTGCAGGCCAACCACGGCCCCAACTATCCCCGCCTGCGCGCGGTGAAGAAGCGCTACGACCCCGACAACCTGTTCCGCGTGAACCAGAACATTCCGCCGGAGTGATCGGCCTCTCCGCCGCACGCTGCAGGAAATGCCCGGCACGGGGGCCGGGCATGACGGCATGGCATGGTCGTGCAGGCGGACGCTTGCATGGGCGGTGGCTTGGGTGTGTTCTCCGGCATGCGGCGGCCGCCGGCCTGCCGCCATCCTGCGACGGGATCCGTTCCGCCATGCTGCGCCTCGTCCTCGCCTGCCTGCTGATCGCGGCTGCCGCCCCGGCACGGGCGCAAGATGGGTGCGGCGGGGCGGAGGCGCCGTGCGCGGTCGGCGACGGCGTCTATCTGGCGACGCTGCCGGCGACGCCGGAGGGCGCGCCGATGGTGGTCTACCTCTATGGCTACGGCGGCGCGGCGGAGCGGACCGTCGCCAACACGGGCTTCCTCGGCCCCTTCCTCGCCCGAGGCTATGCGGTGGTGGTGCCGGAGGCGCTGCCGTCGCGGACGGACGGGCCCAACGCCTGGGGCTTCCGCGCCGGCGACTACACGCCGGTGCGCGACGACGTCGCCTTCGTCGCGGCGGTGATCGCCGATGCGGCCGCCCGCTTCGGGCTCGACCGGAGCCGGGTGCTGCTCGCCGGCTTCTCGATCGGCGGCACGATGGTGTGGGACATCGCCTGCCTCGCCCCCGGCACCGCGGCGGCCTATGCCCCGGTCGCCGGCGGGTTCTGGGACCCGCTGCCGGAGGGCTGCGCCGGCCCGGCCCACATCCTCCACACCCACGGGTTCACGGACCGGGTGGTGCCGCTGGAGGGGCGGCCGATCGGCGACGGCGACTTCCGGGCGCAGCAGGGCGACATCTACGCCGGGCTCGCGATCTGGCGGCGGACGCTCGGCTGCGGCACCCGCGCGGACGCCGAAGAAGCGGCGGGCGACATCTGGCGCAAGACCTGGTCCGGATGCCGGGCCGGCGGCAGCCTTACCTTCGTGCTGCACCCCGGCGAGCACGCCATCCCCCGCGACTGGCAGGACATGGCGCTCGACTGGTTCGAGGAACTTCCGGCGCCGCCCGCCGCCGGCGCACGTTGACGCGTTGCACGCCCCGAAAGACGCCCCATAGTGTGCCCCGCCCGGCACGATGCCGGGCGACGGATTCAGCCAGTCTTTCGGAGCGGCAGCCAAGTGAACGAGGAGGTCATCGAGACGGAGCTCACGGGTATCGACCTGCTGAACCAGCCCCTGCTGAACAAGGGCACGGCCTTCACCGAGGAGGAGCGGGACATGTTCCGCCTCCACGGGCTGCTGCCGCCGCATGTGGGCACGCTGGAGGTGCAGGTCGCGCGCCGGCTGAAGGCGCTCCGGAACTTCGCCACCGACTTCGAGCGCTACGCCTTCCTGCGCGAGCTGCAGGACACCAACGAGGTGCTGTTCCACGCGCTGCTGCTGCGGCACATCGAGGAGCTGATGCCGCTGGTCTACACGCCGACCGTCGGCGAGGCCTGCCAGCGGTTCAGCGAGATCTGGCGCAAGCCGCGCGGCCTGTTCCTCAGCTATCCGAACCGGCACCGGATCCGCGAGATCCTGTCCGACCCGCGGCTCGACCGGGTCCGGGTGATCGTCGTCAGCGACGGAGAGCGCGTGCTCGGCCTCGGCGACCAGGGCGCGGGCGGCATGGGCATCCCCATCGGCAAGCTTGCCCTCTACACCGCCTGCGCCGGCATCCACCCGGCGGTGACGCTGCCGATCCAGCTCGACGTCGGGACGGAGAACGCAGAGCGGCTGGCGGAGCCGGTCTATCTCGGCTGGCGCCATCCCCGCATCCGCGGCGCCGACTACGACGCCTTCATCGAGGAGTTCGTGAGCGCGGTGACCGAGCGCTGGCCGGACGTCCTGCTGCAGTGGGAGGACTTCGCCAACGCCAATGCGGCCCGCCTGCTGGCCCGGTACCGCGACCGGCTGTGCAGCTTCAACGACGACATCCAGGGCACGGCCGCGGTCGCGGCGGGCACCCTGCTGGCCGCGATCCGGGTGACGGGCATCGCGCTCCGCGAGCAGCGGATCGCGCTGGTCGGCGCGGGCTCCGCCGGCTGCGGCATCGCCGGGCTCCTGATCGAGGCCATGGTCGCGGACGGGCTGGACCGGGAGACGGCGCGGCGGCGGTTCTACGCCATCGACCGCGCAGGGCTGCTGACCGAGGACATGAACGACCTGACGGAGGCCCAGCGGACGCTGGCCCAGCCTCGGTCCGCGGTCGCCGATTGGCCGCTGCTGGAGCCGGGGCGCATCGGGCTGATCGACGTCGTGGCCAATGCGGCCCCGACCGTCCTCATCGGCGTCTCCGGCCAGGCCGGAGCCTTCAGCGAGCCGGCGGTGCGGGCGATGGCGGCTCGGGTGGAGCGGCCGGTGATCTTCCCCCTCTCCAACCCGACCAGCCGGGCGGAGGCGACGCCGGAGGACCTGATGCGCTGGACCGAGGGCCGCGCGCTGATCGGCACCGGCAGCCCCTTCCCGCCGGTGTCGTGGAACGGGCGGCAGATGCCGGTGGACCAGACAAACAACGCCTACATCTTCCCCGGCGTCGGGCTCGGCGTGCTCGCCTCCGGCGCGCGGCGGGTGAGCGACGCGATGTTCATGGCGGCGGCGAAGGCGCTGGCGGCGCTGTCGCCGGCGGCGTCGGGCGGCAACCGGCTGCTGCCGCCGGTGAGCGCGATGCGAACGGTGTCGCGGGCGGTGGCGCAGGCGGTGGGCGAGCAGGCCATCGCCGAGGGCCTGGCCCCGCCGATGAGCGCCGACGCGCTGGCCGCCCGCATCGACGCGCAGGTCTGGAACCCGGTCTACCGGCCGTTCCGCTACCGGCCGCCCTGCTGAGGCCCCGCGGCGGCGTCCGGTGCGGGACGGGAGGGCCGCACCGCGCCCGCCTCGGACTCCCCCGGCCCCGAGGGCGGTGTATGATGCACGAAAGGACGCAACGAACGATGGCCGACACAACGGTTCTCAAGCGCGACAAGCGGGGTGACTGGCGCCCGCCGTACCGTCTCGAGCTGCCGCCGATCTTCGCCTGGCCGCCGAAGCCGCTGGCGGTGGTGAAGTGGCTGTTCGGCTTCCCCGGCTACGTGTGGCCGTGGAACACGCTCTACCTCGGGATCGCCGTCCTCACCTGGTACCTGCTGACGCCCGACCTGGCGACGATGCAGACGCTGGAAGCGGGCTGGATCGCGCTGATCCTCGCCCGCAACGCGGCGATGACCTTCCTGATCGTCGGCGCGTGGCACCTCTACTTCTACATCCTGAAGCGGCAGGGCACCGACTACCGCTATACCGACAAGCCGCTGGCCCGGAACAGCGACACCTTCCTGTTCCGCAACCAGGTCCACGACAACATGTTCTGGACCTTCGCCAGCGGCGTCCCGCTCATGACCGCCTATGAGGCGCTGACCTGGTGGGCGTGGGCCAACGGCTGGCTGCCGTGGGTGGACCTGGCGACCGATCCGGTCTGGTTCATCGTGCTGCTGGTGCTGATCCCGGCGATCCGCGAGCTGCACTTCTACCTGATCCACCGGCTGATCCACTGGAAGCCGCTGTACGACTGGGTGCATCACCTGCACCACCGCAACGTCAACATCGGGCCGTGGACCGGGCTGTCGATGCACCCGGTGGAGCATCTGCTCTACTTCTCGGGCATCCTGGTGCACTGGATCGTGCCGTCGCATCCGATCCACGCGCTGTTCCACCTGCAGCACGCCGCCTTTTCGCCGGCGGCGGGGCACTGCGGCTACGACCGCATCGTCCTCGGGGACGGGCGAGCGCTCCGGGTGGACAACTACTTCCACTACCTCCATCACCGCTATTTCGAGTGCAACTACTCGGGTGACGGCATGCCGATCCTCGACAAGATCTTCGGCACCTACCACGACGGTTCGGACGAGGCGCAGGAGCGGATGAACCGGCGGTTCATGGCGCGCGCTGCCCGGCAGGCGCGCTGAGGCCCCGGCTACTCGACGAGGACGCTGCCGACGAAGCGGCCGCCGGCGACACTGCCGTCGGCAGCGGTGATCTCGCCCCAGCCGTTGAGGCCGGCCGAGAACTGGGTGCCCTGCGGCACGTGCCATTCGCCGATCTGGCGCGTGCCGTCGGGCCCCACCGCCGTGCCGAAGCCGACGAAGATCGACCGGCGCCACTGGCCGGCGTAGCGCCAGCCGTTGGCGAGCGTCAGCACGCCGTCGCCGTGGCGGGTGGTATCGTCCCAGGCGCCCTCGTAGCGATGACCGCCGGTCCACTCGTAGACGCCGTAGCCGTCGCGGCCGACGTCGCCGCGATAGACGTTGCCGCTCTCGTACTGATGGACCTCGCCGGGTTCGGCCGCCGCGGCCCGGGCGCGATCCGCCGCCGCCAGCGCCCGCCGCTCTGCCTCCAGCGCCGCCGCCACCGACAGCGCCACCCGCTCCTGCCGGGTGAGGTAGCCGGTCGCATCATGCCCGAGGCCCTGCTGGAAGGCCTGGATGCCGGTGCGGGTCCAGCGGCCGAACACGCCGTCGATGCCGCTGGCGTAGAGGCCCAGCAGCTCCAGCGCCCGCTGCACCTGCTGCCTTTCCTCGCGGCTCCAGCTCCGCTCCCACGCCTGCAGCTCGGCAAGGGTCGGCTGCGGGGGCGCCGCGGGCTGCTCCGCCGCGACCGGGACCGGTGTGCCGAAGCCCGTGCCCGCCTGTTCCTGCGGCTGTGCCTGCAGTGCTGCCGGGACCACCGCCAGCAGCGCGGCCAGCACCCCTGTGCGCGCCCGCGTCATCCGATTCTCTCCGCCCTCGCCGCGGTCCTTCCCGTCCGACTCGGACGGCGCCGACGGCCCGCGCGCAATACGGCTGCCATCGGCGGCAGCCGTCAACCGGGGGTCAGCGCTCCACGAAGCTGCCACCGATCAGCCACACCGCATCCCGCCGGCGGCTCCACACCGGCAGCGACATTGTCTCGAACACTCCGCTGTAGCTGCCGGAGCGGATGCTGCCGCGCAGGAACACCGGGATCCGCGTCTCCGCGACATGGTTGGAAAGCGCGATGCAGACTTCCGCCTCGCCCGGCGCGAAGTGCTCCCGGAACGGGATCCCGGTGACGTCGCGGCCGAACATCCAGGTGATCTCGCTGCCCAGCAGCCGGTAGCGCCAGTCGCGGCCGTCGCCGGTCGGCTCGATGACGAAGATGTGCCCCAGAAGGCCCGCGTCGCCGACCGTCTCGAAGCTGAAGTCGGTGCGGCAGGGGATACCGTCCGGCGGGCAGAGGCGCTGCCAGAGCGCGTGGAGCGCCACCGCGCACGCATGCTGCGGCGCGTCCAGCTGCTGGAACACGCCGTCCACGCGCGGCGGCTCGGGATCGTTCCGCGGCACCGGACTGTCGGCTGCCTGCATCGCCTGGCACCTCCCTGGCGGGCCGGCAAGGATGGACGGCGGCGCGACCGATGTTCAACCCGGGTCGTTGACGTCCGGTGAAAAGCGCCGGCGATGCGGGCAGCGGCCTGCCGGCTCAGTAGAACGGGGGGACGATGGTGGTGATCCCCATGTAGCGCCAGTCGGGACCCTCGAAGCCGAGCTGGGCCATGCCGACCAGCACCAGCAGCGCATAAGCCGAGCCGCAGCACTGGCTCTGGTCCACCACGTCCAGCGCATAGGCGACGACGGAATGGATGCGATAGCTGGTCGGGCAGTTGCGGCTGTCGGGCAGCCGGCTGTCCTCCTGCAGCACCTGCGGCGCCTCTCCCTCCCGGGCAAGCTCGAGCGTCAGGACGACATGCGGGCCGAGGTCGAACTTCTCGCAGTAGGCCGAGGTCGCCGGCCGCTCCGTGAGGGTCAGCACGTTGCGCTCCGGCATGAAGCCGGTGGTGTAGGCCGCCGCGATCGAGAAGGAGGCCGCGTGCGGCGACACGTCGAGATCGCTGTGCGGGTGATAGACCAGCGTGGTCCCGGTGTTGCCGGGGATGATGCCGTGGCGGTCGAGCACGGCGGCGGCCTGGCGCCGCACCTCCTCGCGCACCATCGGGACACCCTGGGTCCACAGAACCTCCGGGTCGTGCTGGCTGTCGTCGATGACGACGCGGACGGGCGCGCCCTGCACCCAGTCGTTGGCGGCGACGTCGATGACGTAGAGGTTGGCGTACGGATAGCCGGACCCGTCCTGGATCCCGTACTCCTCGAAGGCCACGAACCGGCCGTCTTCGGAAAAGCCGATGATGGCCGGCCGCGCCATGTCGGCGGCCTGTGCCGGGCTGCCGCCGAAGCCCAGGCAGAGCGCCAGGGCGGCTGCGGCCACGCTCCGTGCCGCCGAAAATCTCCCGATCATCCGCCTTTTCCCCTGTACATGCCGCGAGATCTGCGGCGGTTGTGCGTTGCGGTTGGTGCCGCGCTCCCCATTCTATGGGAAGAAGGCCTCGGCAGCGCGGGGAAGATTTCATGACCACCACCGCTCTCGCGACCGTAGCGCCGGACCGGCCGGAACGCCGCCCCGGAAAGCTGCCGCTCGCGCTCGTCCTGGGGTTCACGATCGGCGGCCTGATGGTGCTGATGGTCGGCACCCTGCTGGCCGTCACGCTGTATGGCGCCGGCGAGAACACGCGGTCGCTGCTGTCCGACAAGGCGAACCTGATGCTGGACAGCGCGGTGGACCGCATCCGCGGCCAGCTCGACCCGGCGGCCCAGGCAACGGAGTTTCTCGCACGGCGGATGGAGGCCGGGGACATCCCGCTCGACGACCCGGAGGCCATCTCCGCGGCGCTGCAGGGCGCCCATTCCGGCCTTGCCCAGGTGGCGGGCCTGATCTTCGTCCGGCCCGACCGGACGGCGATCGGGGTACGCAAGGAGGCGGACGGGACGCTGTCCACCGGCCGGTTCGACGTGGTGATGCCGCCGCTGGAAAGCGCCCTCGCCCGCCTCGACCAGCCACGGGACCGGCCGCGCTGGGGCCAGCCGGTGTGGTCCGACGAGCTGGGGACGAGCGTGCTCAACGTGGTGCGCGCGGTGCGGATCGACGGCGAGCTCGTCGGCGCGGTGGGCGCGGCGGTGTCGGTGCCCCAGTTCTCGCGGCTGGTGGGCACGCTGTCCGATGCGCTGGGCGAGAACGGCTTCGCGCTGATCGGAAACGACCGCGTGCTGGCCCATCCCCTGCTGGCGCAGCGGTCCGGGCTGCTGACGCCGGAACACCCGCTGCCGGCGCTGGAAGGCTTCGGCGACCCGGTGCTGGCGTCCATCTGGCAGCGCCCCGACCGCGAGCGGCTGGACATCATCCGCTTCCGGCCGGGCGTGGCCGGCCACCATGTCGAGCTCGGCGGGCAGGGCTACATCTTCGTCTATGAGCGGCTGTACGGCTACAGCGAGGTGCCGATCACGGTCGGCGCCTACTTCCGCGACGAGGACATCGGCGCCGAGGTGCAGCGCCTGATGGGCATGTCGATGGCCGGTTTCGCCATCGTGGTCGTCGCCGTCCTGCTGTCCTTCGTCGTGGCGAACAAGATCGCCCGCCCGTTCACCCGCGTCGCGGCCGCCGCCGTGCAGGTCGGCGAGATGAGCCTGGGGTCCATTCCCGACCTGCCGGGCAGCCGCATCCGCGAGATCGACGACCAGGCGCGGGCGTTCAACGGCATGGTGCGGGCGCTGCGCTGGCTGGAAATCTACGTCCCGCGCCGGCTCGCGCGGCGGCTCCTCGACGCCACCGGCGGCACGGTCAGCTCCCGTGACGTGGAGGTGACGGTGATGTTCACCGACCTCGCCGGCTTCACCAGCTGGTCGGAGGGCCGGGCGGCGACCGACGTCGCCGACTTTCTCAACCGCCACTTCGCGACCATCGGGCAGGCCGTGGACGGCACCGGCGGCACGCTCGACAAGTTCATCGGCGACGGGGCGATGGCGTTCTGGGGCGCGCCCGAGCGGCAGACCGACCACGTGCTGCGCGCCTGCCGCACCGCGCGCGCGATCCACTGCGCCATCCAGGCGGAGAACCGGGAGCGCGAAGCGGCCGGCGAGGCCCCGATCCGGATGCGGATCGGCATCCACTGCGGCATCGTCACGGTCGGCAACATCGGCGCGCCGGAACGGATGAACTACACCATCGTCGGCGACACCGTGAACGTGTGTCAGCGCCTGGAGCAGATGGGCAAGGAGATCGCCGCGGAGGCCGGCAGCGACAGCGGCCTCGTCGTCGTGGTCAGCGAGGCGGTCGCCCGCCACCTGCCGGAGGACCACCGCGCGGCGCTGCGTCCGGTGGGCAGCATCACGCTCCGCGGCCGCAGCACGCCGGTTGGCGCCTACGCCCTCGACCCGGGGCTGCTGCCCGAAGATGGCTGAGGCGTCGAAGACCCGGCGCGGCGGCCGGGTTCAGGCCGCCTGCATCGCGGCCGCCAGCCACTCGTCCAGACAGGCCTGGGCGGCGTCGGGGCCTTCGAGCAGCTCGACGTAGCGCGCCAGCGCCATGATCCGGGCCTCGCGGTCGGACGGGCTCTCGCCCGGGACTTCTGCCGTCGCCCGGGCACGCACCGCGGCCAGCAGGTCGGAGACGGCCCGGTCCACCGCCGGCGCCACCCCGAGCGCCTCTGCCGCCGGGCGGGCGCGGCGCAGCGCCGCCATGCTGTCCTCGACCATCAGCGCCGTGTCGAAGGATTCGCCGCTCAGCGCCTCCTGCACCGCGCCGTCGAGGTTGTCGCCGGCAGTTCGGTGCATCCGCGGCAGCACCTCCTCGACGGCGGCGGTGCGGGCCGCGTGCAGCACCCGGTCCACCTCCAGCTTCAGCTCGGGATCGCCCGCCTTGTCGGCGAAGCCCTGCAGGCCCTTCAGGCCGGTGGCGAGGCTGTCGAGCGTGGCGATGAAGGCGTGCGGATCCGCGCCGTTGCTCGCCTGCAGGCCCGCGATTTCCCGCTCCAGATCCACGCCCACCGCCTCGCACAGCCGGCGGATCACCGCCTGCCCCGGCCCGGGGGTGACACCCACCCTGTTGTCGAGGAGCGCGCCGACCAGGCTGCCGGGCGACCGGAAATGGGCGGCGGCGACCAGCGCGGTGACGAAGCCGATGTCCTCACCCAGGTCGATGGCGTTGCGGATCATGCCCGCAATCTCCCGCGCCTGGTCTTCCGGCGGCCTGGGCAGCCCCTCGCAGCGGAGCTGGCGACGCACCTCGGCGATCCATCGATGCCCGACCAGCGCCGCGCCAATATCCCGCAGCCACTGCGGCTCGCCGACGCTGGCGGCGATGGCGTCGAAGTCGTCGGCGACCACCGCTGCCGCGGCCGCCCACAGCCGGGCCGCCGGCTGCTGCAGGTCGGGGTCGAGCACCGACTGCGCCTCGGCGGCGGCCGCTTCCGCGTCCGCCAGCACCTCGGCCGGCAGCCGCGCCGAAACCTGCGTCCACGCCGGCAGGACGGCGGCGCGCGCGATGCGGCGGATCGGGTCCGTCGG
>ERZ777003.2961-NODE-2961-length-17809-cov-6.285907_pt1 | contig 17809 bp, 18 predicted proteins | sample MGYA00374956_ERZ777003 | MGnify/ENA primary metagenome ERZ777003 (study PRJEB29302, sample SAMN06268252) | bioreactor metagenome | isolation source: Joint BioEnergy Institute, California, USA | place: USA:Joint BioEnergy Institute, California, USA | collected... | reverse complement strand
GTTAGCGGCGCTCGGAGCGCTCGCTAACCTCCCGCGCCGTGATTTCGACGAACCAGTTCAAGAACGGGACCCACATCGAGGTCGAGGGGACGATCTGGCGGATCCTCGAGTTCCAGCACGTGAAGCCCGGCAAGGGTGGCGCGTTCGTCCGCACGAAGCTGAAGCGCGTCGAGGACGGCAACGTCGTCGACAAGACCTTCCGCGCCGGCGAGAAGTTCCGCCCCGTCCGTACCGAGACCCGCCGCATGCAGTACCTCTACGACTCCGGCGACGCCGCCGTCTTCATGGACACGGAGTCCTACGAGCAGGTCGAGATCCCCAAGGACTCGATCGCCGACGAGATGCGCTGGGTCCTGCCCAACGACACCGTCGACCTCCTCTACGTCGACGAGCGCCCCGCCGGCGTCCAGGTCCCGAGCGCGGTCGACATGACCGTGACCCAGACCGAGCCGGGCCTCAAGGGCGACACCGCCTCCGGAGGCGGCTCCAAGCCCGCCACCCTCGAGTCCGGCGTGGTCGTTCAGGTCCCCCTCTTCATCAACGAGGGAGACAAGGTCCGGGTGGACACCCGCACCGGCGAGTACGTAAGCCGCGCCTAGCCCGCAACACTCTCGCAACACCCCGAGCGCCACACGCGCGCCGGGGCGGCGCATCCTGCCCGCATGCCCACCCCCCACAACCGATCGGGGAATTCTAGTCAGCCCCAGGCTGACCAGCGCTCCCGGATGCGTGATTGGCGGGTGGCGGCGGTCGCTGGGCGCGAGGCTGGGGTCCTCGGCCTCGATGAGCTGCGCGAGTGTGGGCTCGATCGGCAGGCGGTCCTCGTCCGCGCCCGGAACGGCCGCCTTCACCGCCTCTACCGCGGCGTCTATGCGGTCGGCCACGTGGCGGTGCCTCGTAACGCCCGGTTCCTCGCCGCAGTGAAGGCGTGCGGCTCGGATGCGGTTCTGAGCCATCACTCGGCTGCAGCTCTCCTGGGCCTCGCGGACCATGACGAGGACCGCCTTCCCGACGTCACGATTCCGCACAGCGCCCGCCGCCACGTCCCTGGCGTCCGCATCCACCGGACGGTTCGGCTGCGGGACCACGACTGGCTCCTCTGCGAAGGCATCCCGACCACGACCCCGGCCCGCACCGTCATCGACCTCTCCGCGCACCTGAGCGATCGGGCCCTCCGCGCTCTCCTGCGCGAAGCCCTCGGCAAGCGCCGCCTCACCCTTCGCGCCCTCCTCAGGGCCATCGCCACCGCAGGCCCCCGTCCGGGCATGCGCCGCCTGCGTCGGGTCATCGCCGACGGGATCCCGACCCGCTCCGAGCTCGAAGAGGCGGTCAAGGACCTCCTCGAGGCAAACGGCTTCGAGCCTCCGGAAATCAACGTGCCGCTCCAACTCGACGGCCGCACGGTCATCCCCGACTTCCGCTGGCCGGCCGAGCGCGTGGTCGTCGAGGCCGACGGCAGGGACTGGCACGACAACCCGCTGGTCCGCTCCGCCGATCTCGAGCGCCAGCGGCTCCTCGAGGCGCACGGCGACACCGTCGTCCGCGTCACCTGGGCCGAGGTGGCGGCCGCGCCCGCCCGCACGTGCCGGCGGATCGAGGCCGCCGGCGCGCCTCGGCGTCGTTCCGGGCTCCGGCCCGAGTAACGTGAACGGCGTGAGACGGTCCGATCAACGCCGCGACGCAGTGTTCGCGCTCTACCAGCGCGACGTCACCGGGCGCCCGCTCGAGGAGTTGCTTCGTGATGCACGGCCGTTCACGCGTGAGCTCGCCGAGGAGACGGCGGCGGAGATCGAGGAGCTCGACGCGGAGATCGCGCGGCTGTCGAAGGGGTGGAGCCTCGACCGGATCGCGACGCTCGAGCGTTCGATCATGCGGGTCGCGCTCCACGAGATGCGGGATCCCGAGGGCCCGCCGGTCGAGGTCGCGATCGACGAGGCCGTGAACCTCGCGAAGGAGTTCTGCGGCGCCGACGCGCCCGCGTTCGTGAACGGGATTCTCGGGTCGGCGGCGCGCGAGATGGAGAAGGCGGCGCGGTGAGCACGCAGGACGCGATCGCCGAGATCCGCGCCGCGGCCGAACGGCTGCGCGGCCTCGCGGCCAAGCTGCGCGACGCCGAGCTCAACGAGGAGCAGGCGGCCGAGCTCGCCCGCGAGGCGGCCGAGGTCGTCAGCGAGGCCGGCAACGAGATCGACCGGGCGCTGCGCGCAGCCGAGCAAGAGGGGTAGATGCCCGCATACCCGGACGACCTCCGCGAGCAGGTCGAGGAGTACCTACGGACGCTTGAGTTCTCGGGCAGGGCCTCGACCGCGGGGCTCCGCGAGGCGATGAGCTATTCGCTCCTCGCCGGGGGCAAGCGGATCAGGCCGGTGCTCTGCCTCGCCGCCGCCCGCTCGACGGGCGCCGACCCGAGCACGGTGCTCCCGCTCGCCGCCGCGATCGAGCTCATCCACACCTACTCGCTCATCCACGACGACCTGCCGGCGATGGACGACGACGAGCTGCGCCGCGGGCGCCCGACCTCGCACGTGGTCTACGGGGAGGACGTCGCGATCCTCGCCGGCGACGGGCTCTTCGCGGAGGCGATCCGCCACGTGTGCGAGCACCAGGAGGGCGAGCCCGAGCGCATCCTGAACGCGCTGGGCGAGCTCGTTGCCGCGACCGGGGTCGAGGGCATGGTCGGCGGCCAGTACGTCGATGTGACCGCCGGCGACGACCTCGACGAGGCGTCCCTGCGCGAGCTCCACTCCCTGAAGACCGGCAAGCTGATCGGCGCCAGCGTCACCTCGCCGCTCGTGCTGGCCGGCCTGGGGGAGGAGCGGATGGATCCCTACCGCCGCTTCGCCGCGGAGCTCGGCGTCCTCTTCCAGATCGTCGACGACATCCTCGACGTCACCGGCTCCGACGAGGAGCTCGGCAAGCCGCAGGGGTCGGACGAGCGCCACGGCAAGCTCACCTACGTGAGCCTGCTCGGCCTCGAGCGCGCGCGCGAGATCGCGAGCGAATCGCACCGCGCAGCGCGCGACGCGCTCGCGGAGATCTCCGGCGACGCGACCGATCTCGAGCGCATTGCGGATTTCATCCTCGAGCGCGATTCCTAGGCGCCCCTGCGAAATCCCAGGTGGTGCTGCGACAATCAAGGCCCCCTTGCGATGAGTAACCCCCCCGAAAACCGCGAGGCCCCGCGCGAGCGCCTGCTCGACTCGATCAACGGGCCCGCCGACCTCACCGGCCGCTCCGACGCCGAGCTCGAGCAGATCGCCCAGGAGGTCCGCGAGCTCGTCATCGACGTCATCGGCGAGATCGGCGGCCACTTCGGCGCGAACCTCGGCACCTGCGAGCTCGCCACGGTCCTGCACGCGCTGCTCGACTCCCCGCGCGACAAGATCCTCTGGGACGTCGGCCACCAGGCATACCCGCACAAGATCCTCACGGGCCGCGCCGAGCGGCTCGAGACGATCCGCCAGTACGGCGGCCTCGCCCCGTTCTGCTCGGTGTTCGAGTCCGAGCACGACATCATGGGCGCGGGCCACGCTTCCACCTCGATCGGCTACGCCGTCGGGCTCAAGGAGGCGATGCGCCACGGGATCGGGGAGGACGGCAAGGTCGTCGCGGTGATCGGCGACGGCGCGCTCACCGGCGGCGTCGCCTTCGAGGCCCTCCACAACGCCGGCGGCCTGCAGACGCCGATCGTGATCGTCCTCAACGACAACGGGATGTCGATCTCGCCGAACGTCGGCGCGATCGCGCGCTCCTTCCAGCGCCTGCGCGCCAACCCGCGCCTCTACCACGCGCGCGAGGACGTCGAGGCCGCGCTCACCAAGCTCCCGCTCGGGCTCGGCAAGCAGATCGAGCGCCTCGGCCCGGAGATCAAGGCCGCGATCAAGGCCTACGCCGCGCCCGGCCTCTTCTTCGAGGAGCTCGACCTCGCCTACATGGGGCCGATCGACGGCCACGACGTGAGCGCCCTGCGCCGCACGCTCGAGTCGGCGCTCGACGCCGACCGCCCGGTCGTCGTCCACATCCACACCGTCAAGGGCAAGGGCTTCAAGCCCGCCGAGGAGGGCGGCCTCGAGGGGATGGAGAAGTGGCACGCGGCGAAGCCCGGATCGATCGTCGAGCGCAAGCCCGCGCCGAAGAAGCCGGCCGCCAAGCCGCCGCTCACCCGGGGCGAGATGGCCGAGGGCAAGCGGCCCGACGAGGAGGAGAAGCCGCCGCCCGCCTACACCTCCGTGTTCGGTGAGGCGCTCGTCGCCGAGGCGAGGCGCGACTCCCGCGTGATCGGGATCACCGCCGCGATGGCCGGAGGCACCGGCCTCACCGCGCTCAAGGAGGCGCTGCCCGAGCAGTACTACGACGTGGGCATCGCCGAGCAGGACGCCGTCCTCTTCGCCTCCGGCCTGGCGCTCCAGGGCGCAAAGCCGGTGTGCGCGATCTACTCGACCTTCCTGCAGCGCGCCTACGACCAGATCGTCCACGACGTCTGCCTGCAGAAGCTGAACGTCGTCTTCGCGATGGACCGCGCCGGGCTCGTCGGCGACGACGGCCCGACCCACCACGGCGCCTTCGACGTCTCGTACTTCCGCTCGATCCCGAACGTCGTCGTGATGGCCCCGCGCGACGAGGCGATGCTCGTCCACATGCTGCGCACCGCGCTCGCCTACGACGACGGCCCGATCGCGTTCCGCTACCCGCGCGGTACCGCCGAGGGCGTCCCGCTCCCGGATCTCGCGCGCGAGATCCCGATCGGCGAGGGCGAGGTCCTGAAGGAGGGGGAGAGGGTCGCGCTGCTCGGCTACGGCTACGGCGTCCGGGTGGCACTCGACGCCGCGGCGCTCCTCGCCGAGCACGACCTCCAGGTCACCGTCGCCGACGCTCGCTTCGCGAAGCCACTCGACGGGGCCCTGATCGACCGCCTCGCCGCCGAGCACGACCTGCTCGTGACGATCGAGGAGAACGTGATCGCCGGCGGCTTCGGCTCCGGCGTGCTCGAGCACCTCGAGGACTCCTACGAGGGGCCCGGGGAGCGGGCGCGGGTGCTGCGCGTCGGCCTGCCCGACCGCTACGTCACCCACGGCAAGCCGGATCTGCTGCGCCAGGAGGTGGGCCTCACCGGCCAGGCGGTGGCTGAGCGGGTCACCGCCGCGCTCGGCGTTTCCCACGCAATCCGCTCCTAGCGGCGTCGGGGATTCCCAACCCGCGTGGGGAATACCCGCGATTTACACGTTATGTGACGCGGATCACACTGTCATCGCACATGTGTTCGTACCCTGGCTGCGATGCGTTCCCCACGGATCTCACTCTCAGCCCACAGTGCGATCGAGGTGATCGCTGCTCCCGCCCTGATGGCGGCGCCGTTCGTGTTCGGTTTTGGGCAGGCGGCGACCGTGGTGTCGGTGCTCATCGGCGTCCTGCTGCTGAGCCTGGCCCTTCAGGTTGAGGGTCCGCGGCGCACCGTCCCGATCTCCGCGCACGCCGGTTTCGACTACGCCCTGGCGTTCGCTGCGGCGGTCGGTGGAATCGCGATCGGGCTGGCCACGGATGAGTGGTACGCGACAGTCTTTCTGGTCGGCGTTGGCGCTGCCCAGGCTCTTCTGACCGCTTCAACGCGGTTCAGCATGGTCCGCAGCGCCTAATACACCCGACCTACCTCACACAGAACAAACAACACATATCTCTCCTCCCTGTACCCCGAGACGCCCCGCAACGTGCGGGGCGTTTCGATTTGCAGAGACGGTTTCAGGGCGCCCGAGCTCCTTCAGCGCCGCGCTGATGCGGGCCTTTCACGAACGCGCCCTCGGCGGGTCCTCGCGCCGCCCGCCCGCTACCTTCCGCCGGATGGCGAAGGTGCGGATCGACACGCTGCTCGCCGAGCGCGGGCTCGCCGGGTCGCGCACAAGCGCGGCCACGGCCGTGCGCGCCGGGCGTGTGCGGATCGGGCAGGACGGGCCGTTCGCGACGAAGCCGGGCCAGCTCGTCCCCGAGGACGCGGACCTGATCCTGGCCGAGCCGCAGCGCTACGTCTCGCGGGGCGGGATCAAGCTCGAGAACGCGCTCGAGGCGCTCGGCATCGACGTGAAGGGCCGCTCGTGCCTGGATGTCGGGGCGTCGACCGGCGGCTTCACCGACTGCCTGCTGCAGCGCGGCGCCGAGCGGGTGGTCGCGCTCGACGTCGCCCACGGCCAGCTCGACTGGAGCCTTCGAAACGACCCGCGCGTGACCGTGATCGAGCGCCGCAACGCGCGCGAGCTCGATCCGGCGGAGCTCCCCTACGAGCCCTCGCTGATCACCGTCGACGTCTCCTTCATCTCGCTGGCGAAGGTGCTGCCGGCGCTCGCGCTCTGCCTGCCGCCGCGCGGCGAGCTGCTCGCGCTCGTGAAGCCGCAATTCGAGGTCGGGCCCGAGAAGGTGGGGAAGGGGGGCGTCGTGCGCGACGCGGAGGCCCGCCGCGAGGCGCTTCGCGGGGCCGCGGCCGCCGCCACCGAGGCGGGGATCGCCGTGCGCGGCTTCGCGTCCTCGGGCCTGCCCGGGCCGAAGGGCAATCGCGAGACATTCCTGTGGGGCGAGCAGGCGGGGACGCCGATCGACGACGTCGAGGCCGCGATCAGGGAGGTCGAGCCGTGAGCGAGGACCGTCGCACGGCGCCCGAGGAGATCCGCTCGGTCATCGTGCTGACCCACACCGTCCCCGAGCAGACCTCGGCTGCGCTCGGGGAGACCGTCGTGGCCGCGAACGCGGCGGGCGCCACGGTCTACGCGGACCCGGAGGAGATCGTCAAGCACGGGGACGCCGCGAGCGGGATCGAGCCGCTCGAGTCCCTGGGCGGCGACCCGGATCTCTGCATCGTCCTCGGCGGCGACGGCACGATCCTGAAGGCACTGCGGCGCTACGCGGGCACCGAGGTGCCGGTCCTCGGCGTCAACTTCGGCACCATCGGCTTCCTCGCCGCGGTCGAGCGCGACGAGCTCCACGACGGCCTGGAGCGCGCGTTCGCCCGCGAGTTCGAGGTCATTGCCATGCCGGGCCTCGAGGTGAAGGTCGACGACGGCCCGGTCGCGCTCAACGACGTCTCGCTGATTCGCAAGCCGCACAGCCGCGTCGCCGAGCTCGCCTACAGCCTCGGCGGCAAGGAGGTGGGCCACGTGCGCTGTGACGGGCTCGTCGCCGCCACCCCGGCCGGGTCCACCGGCTACAACCTCGCCAACGGCGGCCCGATCCTCGCCTGGGGCGTCGCCGGCTACGTCGTCAGCTTCATCGCGCCGCACACGCTCACCGCGCGCCCGCTCGTCGTCGCCCCGCACGACACGCTCAGCATCACGAACGCGGCGGGGCGGGACCCCGTCGACATCGTCATCGACGGCGAACACGTCGACGAGCTCGCCAGCGGCTCGACGATGGAAGTCGGGTTCCGCGACGCCGTGAGCCGGCTGGCCCAGCTACCCGGGGCGAACTTCTACCGCCGGATACGAGAGAAGTTCGGCCGGTTGGCTCACTAGGACCCGCTGGAGCATCTCGCGCAGCTGCCGGCGCTCGTCGGCCGACAGTGCCGCGAGGAACTCGCGTTCGAGGTCGAGCACCATCTTCGTTACGCGGCGCTGCCACTCGCGTCCCTTCCTCGTTACGTGAAGCGCGTACGCGCGGCGATCGTCCGGGTTGCGTTTGCGCTCGACGAACCCTTGCTCCTCCAGCGCGTCGACGATCGACACGACCGTCGTGCGATCGACCCCCATGCGCTCGCCGAGGCGCTGCTGCGTCATCGGCCCCTCATCGAGCAGAACGGTGAGGCAGCCGTAGTGCTTTCCCGTGATCCCCGGGGTGTCGATCCTCGCTTGCGCCTGGCGCACGAAGGTGAGGTGGAGCTTGCCGAGCAGGAAGCCCAGTCTGTCGGCAACGGCCGGCGGGAGGGGGGTGTGCGGTTCGTCGCTTTTGGTCATGCGGGAATCATATGTTAGGCTGATCGTCAGCGCTCCTGACTATCTGCACCCGGAGGTTTAGATGGCCGGCAAATGGAACACCCTCGTCGCGGTTTCGATCGCCGCGTTCATGCTCCTGCTGGACGTCACGGTTGTGAACGTCGCCCTCCCGGACATCCAGCGCGACCTCGACGCCAGCTTCGACGCCCTGCGCTGGGTGATCGACGCGTACGCGCTGATGCTCGCCGCGACGATGCTCATCTCCGGATCGCTCGGAGACCGCTATGGACGCCGGCTCGTGTTCACTGGCGGCCTCGCGGTGTTCGCGGCCGCCTCGCTCTTGTGCGCGATCGCCTGGGATCCGCTCTCGCTGAACATCTTCCGCGGCCTGCAGGGGGTGGGCGGCGCGGCGATGCTCGCGACCTCGCTCGCGCTGATCGCCGCCGCCTACTCCGGCAAGGACCGATCGGTGGCGCTCGCGGCATGGGGTGCGACCGTCGCGGCAGCGCTCGCGCTCGGCCCGATGATCGGCGGCCTGGTCGTCGACACCCTGAACTGGGAGTGGATCTTCCTGCTGAACGTGCCGATCGGGCTGGTCACGGCCGCGCTCGTGGCCCGCGGCGTCCCCGAGTCGCGCGACCCCGAGGCGACGGGCACGCCGGACGTGCCCGGCCTGATCACGCTCTCGGCCTCCATGTCCCTGCTCGTGATCGCCCTGTTCCGCGGCAACGACGAGGGCTGGGGCTCGGCGCTCATCGTCTCGATGCTGGCTTCCTCGGTCGTGCTCATGGCTGCGTTCATCGCGATCGAGAGCCGGGTGGCGCGTCCGCTGCTCGACCTCAACCTCTTCCGCAATCCGGCCACGATCGGCGCGTCCGTCGCGATCCTGCTCATCGCGATCGCGGTCTTCTCCCAGCTCACCTACCTGGTGTTCTGGATCCAGAACCTGCTCCAGTACGACGCGCTCGAGACCGGGTTGCGGCTGCTGCCGCTCACGGTCGCCACCTTCTTCGCGGGCACCGCGACCGCGCGGCTCGCCGAGCGGGTCCCGTTGCGAATCCTGATCTCGGGTGGTCTCGCCCTCGCCGGCGTCGGGCTCCTGCTCGCTCACGGCGTGGAGGTCGACAGCGAGTGGACGGCGTTCCTCGCGGGCGGGATCGTGATCGGCCTCGGTACGGGGCTGATCAACCCGAGCGTCGCGGCGGCGGCGCTCGGCGCTGCGCCCGTCCGCCAGAGCGGGATGGCCTCCGGCGTGAACAGCACCTTCCGGATCCTCGGCGTCGCGATCGGCGTCGCCGCGCTCGGGGCGATCATGGAGAGCGAGGTGAGCTCCGCGCTCGCCTCCTCGCTGGGCAACGCGCCCGCGGGCCTCGTCGACGTCGCCTCGACGGGCAACGCCGCGGCGGCCGCGGCCGGCGCGCCCGCCGGCATGGGCGACCAGGTCGCCCAGGCATCCGCGTCGGCGTTCATCGACGGCTTCAACGTGATCCTGCTGGTCTCGGCGGTCGTCGCGTTCGTCGGCGCTGTAGCGGCCGCGCTGCTCATCCGCGAGCGCGACCTCGTTCACGGCCACGCGGAGGCGCCCGCGGCTGCCGCGGCCGGCTAGGAGCCCGGATCCGTCGGCCCCGCTCGCTAGAACGGGGTCGTGCTCTACGAGCTCCGGATCGAGAACCTCCTCCTGATCGAGCGCGCCGAGCTCCGCTTCGGCGAGGGGCTCAACGCGATCACGGGGGAGACGGGCGCGGGCAAGACCGTGCTCGCCCACTCGCTCGATCTGCTCATGGGCGGCAAGGCCCGACCGCAGATCGTCCGGCCCGGAGCCGAGGAGGCGTGGGTCGAGGGCACGTTCGCGATCCCGGACGGGCTCTTCGACGACCCGGAGCTCGCCGATCTGCGCGAGCGCATCCCCGAGGACGCTGAGGAGATCGTGCTCGGGCGCCGGATCGGCGTCTCCGGTCGCACGAGCGCGTTCGTCGCGGGCCGCGCCGCATCGGTTGCCGACCTGCGCGCGCTCGGCTCGCGCCTGCTCGCCTTCTACGGCCAGCACGAGCACCGCAAGCTGACGCTGTCCGCCGCCCAGCTCGAGATCCTCGACGGGTTCGCGGGGCCCGAGCAGCTCGAGCTGCGCGCCCGCTACCGCGAGGCCCACGCCGAGGTGAACGCGCTCGCCCGCGAGGTTGCCGAGCTGCGCGAGCGCGAGGGCGCCCGCGAGCGGGACCTCGACCTGCTGCGCTTCGAGCTCGCCGAGATCGAGGCGGCCGCGCCCGACCCCGCCGAGGAGGCCGAGCTGGGCGCCGAGCGCGAGCGCCTGCGCCACGCCGAGGGCCTGCGCGAGGCGGCGGCCCGCGCGCTCACCGCGCTCAGCGGGGAGGAGGAGGACGGCGGCGGCGCGGCCTCGACGCTCGCCGTCGCGGACTCCGGGCTCACCGCCGTGCAGGGCGTCGACGAGCGCCTCGACGCCGCGGCCGAGCGCCTGCGCGCGCTCACGGTCGAGATCGACGATCTCGCGAGCGAGCTGCGCGACTACCTCGACGGGCTCGAGGCGGACCCGGCACGGCTCGAGGTGGTCGAGGAGCGGCTGACCGCCCTCGACCGCCTGAAGCGCAAGCACGGCGGCACGCTCGAGGCCGTGATCGAGCATGCGGAGTGCTGTCGGACCGAGATCGAGCGGCTCGAGAACGCGGAGGAGCTGGCGGGCGAGCTGCAGGCCAAGCTCGACGCCGCGACCGCGAAGCGGGCGGAGCTCGCGGCCGGGCTGACCGAGGCGCGCGAGCGGACGGCGGCAGAGCTCTCCCGCAGGGTCGGCGAGGACCTGGCCGAGCTGGCGATGGACGGCGCCCGCCTGGAGGTGGTGCTCGAGTCCCACCCGGACGGATTCGGGGCGAACGGGGCGGAGACCGTCGAGTTCCACGTCGCGACGAACCCCGGCATGCCGCTCTCGCCGCTAAAGGACGCGGCCTCGGGCGGCGAGCTCTCGCGGATCATGCTCGCGCTCACCGGCCTCGCGACCAGCGGCGAGACCCTCGTCTTCGACGAGATCGACGCCGGGATCGGGGGCACGACCGCCCGCGCGGTCGGGGAGCGGCTGCGCGCGCTCGCCGAGGGCCGGCAGGTCATCTGCATCACCCCCCTCCCGCAGGTCGCGTCGCTCGCCGGTACGCACTTCACGATCGCCAAGCACGCCCGGGACGGCGAGACGGTGGCAACGGTCGAGCGCGTCACCGGCGACGAGCTCGTCGCGGAGATCGTCCGCATGCTCGGCGCGGAGCGCGGGGACGAGGCGGCGAGCCGCCACGCGAAGGACCTGCTGAAGGCCGCGTAGGGCGCTTTCTCGCGGGCGAAGCGGCGCACCGGGCCTACAATCGGCCCGCGATGGCATTGCGCAGCCGGGCGCGCGCGTTCCTGCGTGGACCCGAGATAGGCCCGCGGCCGCCAGCTCCGCCGATCGCCGGCGCGGTCCGGCTCGATCGACGCACCAAGAACCTGGTCAAGCACCTGAAGCCCGGCGAGATCGCGGTGATCGACCACGCCGACCTCGACCGGATCGCAGCCGAGGACCTCGCCGCGGCGCGGCCCGCCGCGGTCGTGAACGTCGCGGAGTCCTCGACGGGCCGCTACCCGAACCCGGGCCCGCTCGTGCTCGCCCAGGCCGGGGTGCCGCTGATCGACGTGCCCGCGGCGCCCCTCTTCGAGGAGCTCACGGACGGCGACGAGGTGAGCATCAGGGGAGGCGAGATCCGCATGAACGGCTCCGTGCTCGCCTCCGGCCGGGTGATCGACCTCGAGGAGGCCACCGCGCAGCTCGAGCGCCTGCGCGAGCGCATCGACACCGCGCTCGCCGAGTTCGCCCAGAACACGATCGAGCACGCCGCGGAGGAGGTCGAGCTGCTGGCGGGCAAGATCGACTTTCCCGTGGTCCGCACGAACTTCCGCGGGCGCCACGCGCTGATCGTGGTGCGGGGGACGACCTACCGCAAGGACCTGCAGGCCCTGCGCGCGTACATCCAGGACACGCGGCCGGTGCTCGTCGGCGTCGACGGCGGGGCGGACGCGATCCGGGAGGAGGGCTTCGTGCCGGACATGATCCTGGGCGACATGGACTCGGCCACCGACGAGACCCTGTGCTGCGGCGCCGAGCTCGTCGTCCATGCGTACCCGGACGGCCGCGCGCCGGGCCGTGAGCGCCTCGAGCGCCTCGGGCTCGACTACGTCACGGTGCCGGCGGTCGGCACGAGCCAGGACGTCGCGATGCTGATGGCCCACGAGAAGGGCGCCTCGCTGATCGTCAGCGTCGGCGCCCAGTTCAACCTGACGGAGTTCCTGGACAAGAATCGCGCCGGGATGTCGTCGACCTTCCTCACCCGCCTTCGGATCGGCGAGAACCTTGTCGATGCGAAGGGCGTGAGCCGCCTCTACAACCCCGGCGTCCGGGGCTGGCAGCTCGGCCTGTTCGTGCTCGCGTCGCTGCTGCTCGTCGCCATCGTCGTGTTGAGTTCCCCGGTGCTTGCCGAGTTCTTCGACCTCGTCTGGCTGAAGATCAAGGTCTGGCTCGATCTCTGATGGGTTACTCAGCGCGCTATCACGCCGCTTCGCTCGCGGCGGTCTTCCTCGCACTCGCGGTGGGCATCCTCATCGGCGTCGGGTTCGCCTCGGACCTGGTCTCCGGCACCGCCGACGACCTGGAGCAGAGCCTCGGCGAGGATCTCGACGAGACCCGCGCGCGGGTCGACGCGCTCGAGAGCGAGCTGCGGGGAGAGCGCGAGTTCGAGCGTGCGATCTACCCGGCGGTCGTCGGCAGGGTTCTGCGCGGCGAGCAGATCGCCCTCATCGGGCTGGGCGGCCTCGGCCCCGAGGTGACGGGCGACATCGAGCGGGCGCTCGGGCCGACAGGAGGTGACATCGGACAGGTCGCCGTGGTCGCGCAGCCCGGCGATCCCGAGAAGCTCTCGCGGCTCACGGAGGGCCGCCACGCGCGCGAGGTGCAGCGCGGCGACCCGGTTGCGATCGGCGAGCTCGCCACCGACGCCGCGCGGGTGCTCGGCCGCGGCGGCCCCCGCTTCGACGAGCTGCGCGGGACGCTGCTCGGCCGCTACAGCGGCCAGGCCGAGGGCACGGACGCCGTGATCCTCGTCCGCGACCGACCGGAGGGACTCGAGGACGAGGAGGCCGCGGTCACGGACGCGCTCGAGGACGGGCTGCTCTCGGGCTTCCGTTCGCTTGGGATCCCCGTTGTCGGCGTCGAGCGCTCGGACGCCGACCCGTCCAGCGTCGGCTTCTACGCCGACCGCGGCCTCTCGACGGTTGACAGCGTCGATCGGGTCTCCGGGCAGGTCGCGCTGGTCTACGCGCTGTGCGGCGCCTCGGGCCATTTCGGGATCAAGGAGTCCGCCGATGCGCTCCTGCCCGAGCTCGGCGGCCAGCGCTGCTCGTCCACGTCCTCGCCGGGACTCCCGTCCGCGGGTGAGCGGAGCGAACAGGGCGAGTGATGCTGAGCGGGCTGGTGCTTTCGGCGGCACTCGCGGCCGTGCTCGCCGGGCCGTGGCTCGCCGACATGCGGCGGGCGGGCCTCTCGCGTGAGAACTACGCGGGCAGCCGGCTCGCGTTTCCGTCCGGGGCGGTGCTGATCTCGTGCTCGCTCCTGGCCCTGGTGCCGCTGGCGGTCCTCGACGACCGCGCCGACCTCGACCTGCTCGACCCGGAGCTGCGGCGGTGGATCGTCTACGTGCTCGGCGTCGCACTGCTCGGGCTGCTCGACGACGCCCTCGGCCGGGGCGCCGATGCGGACACCCCGCGGGGCTGGCGCGGCCACGCGCGGGCGGTGCTCGGCGGGCGCTTCTCGACGGGAGCGATCAAGGCGGCCGGGGCGCTTGCACTCGCCGCCTACGCGACCTCCGGGCGGGGGCAGGAGGGGCTCGATTACGTCGCCGACCTGGCGCTGCTGCTCTTGGCGACAAACCTCTTCAACCTGCTGGACCTGCGGCCGGGCCGGGTGGAGAAGGCGTTCGCGCTCCTGCTCGCGGGCCTTTGCATCGGTGCGTGGACGGCAGAGCCGCTCGAGCTGCTCGGCCTCTTCATCGGCCCGGTGCTGGTCGGCGCGGTCTACACCCTGCGCGAGCAGGCGATGCTCGGGGATACGGGCTCGAACCTCGTCGGCGCGCTCGCCGGGGTCGCGCTGCTCGTGACGCTCGACGAAACGGGCCGCTGGATCGCCCTCGCGGTGGTCGCGGGGCTCACGATTTATGGGGAGTTTCGGTCGATCTCGAAGGCAGTTGATGCGATTCCGCCCCTGCGCTGGTTAGACTCGCTCGGCAGAGTGAGCCGAGGGGATTTGAACCCGTGAATCCGGGCGGAACGCGCTTCATCTTCGTCACCGGCGGCGTCGTCTCATCCCTCGGCAAGGGCATCGCAGCGGCCTCCATCGGCCGGCTCCTCGTAAGCCGCGGCTACCGGGTCCAGCTGCAGAAGTTCGATCCGTACATCAACGTCGACCCGGGGACGATGAGTCCGTTCCAGCACGGCGAGGTCTTCGTCACCGAGGACGGCGCCGAGACCGACCTGGACCTCGGCCACTACGAGCGGTTCACGGACGAGAACACATCCCGCGCCTCGAACGTCACCGCCGGCGCGGTCTACAACTCCGTGATCCGCCGCGAGCGCCGCGGGGACTACCTCGGCGCCACCGTCCAGGTGATCCCGCACATCACCGACGAGATCAAGCAGCGGATCCTGATCGTCGCCGAGTCCCAGGCCGTCGACTTCGTGATCACCGAGATCGGGGGCACGGTCGGCGACATCGAGTCGCTGCCGTTCCTCGAGGCGATCCGCCAGCTCTACTCGGAGCTCGGGCCGAAGCGGTGCATGTTCCTGCACCTCACGCTCGTGCCCTACATCGGCCACGCGGGCGAGCTGAAGACGAAGCCGACCCAGCACTCGGTGAACGAGCTGCGCCGCATCGGCATCCAGCCGCACGCGCTGATCTGCCGCTCCGAGAAGGGGCTCGACCGCGACATCCGCCGCAAGATCGCGCTGTTCGCAAGCGTGCCGGAGGACGCCGTGCTCTCGGCCCGCGACGTCGACAACATCTACAAGGTGCCGCTGGTCATGCGCGCCGAGGGCGCCGACGACCTCATCCTCGACCACTTCGGGATGGAGGCGCCCGCGCCGGAGCTCGGCGAGTGGGAGGAGCTGGTGCGCCGGGCCGACGCGTGCGAGGGGACGACCCGCATCGCGCTCGTCGGCAAGTACGTGCAGCTCGTCGACGCCTACAAGTCCGTGGTCGAGGCGCTCAACCACGGCGGCTACCACCACGGCACCAACGTCGATGTGAAGCTCATCGACTCCGAGGACTTCGATCCGGATGAGATCGCGCAGTGGGCCGACGGGATCCTCATCCCCGGCGGCTTCGGCGAGCGCGGGATCGAGGGCAAGATTCGCGCGGCGCAGGTCGCCCGCGAGAACAAGATCCCGTACCTGGGGATCTGCCTCGGCATGCAGATCGCCGTCGCCGAGTTCGCCCGCCACGTCGCCGGCATGGAGGGCGCGAACTCGACCGAGTTCGACCCGGAGACCCCGTTCCCGGTGGTCGACCTGCTGCCGGAGCAGAAGGAGGTCTCCGACATGGGCGGGACGATGCGCCTCGGCGCCGACCCGGTGAAGATCCACGACGGCACGCGGGCGCGCGAGATCTTCGGCGAGGCCGTGATCTACAAGCGCCACCGTCATCGCTACGAGGTCAACAACCAGCTCCGGCGCCGCCTCGAGGACGAGGGGCTCGTCGCGAGCGGCACGTCGCCGGACGAGCGGCTGGTCGAGATTGTCGAGCTGCCCGACCACCCGTTCTTCGTCGCCTCCCAGTTCCACCCGGAGTTCAACTCCCGGCCCACCAACCCCGAGCCGCTCTTCCGCGAGTTCGTGGGGGCCGCCAAGGAGCGCGCCGAGTCGCGCGAATCAGGGCCCGCGGCCGAGGAGACGGCGGCCGAGGAGACCGGGGCGGACGCCGCCCGGGTGAGCCGCGAGGCCTGAGGCGCCGCGGGCTCGGCCGTTTTCGCGACCCGCCTGACCGTTCGATAACTTCGCCGCAAAGCGAGCCGGGAGGGGGCTTGGTTCGCAAAGGGCGGCCGTCCACTCCCGGGAGGAGGTATCCCTGGACGTGAAGCGAGCGCTGCGTGGATGGTTCACCTACGCAAATGTTGCCGCGACGCTGGCGTTGCTCTTCGCCGTGAGCAGTGGCGTCGTCGTCGCCGCGGACGGGTTGACGAAGAACAGCGTCAAGTCCAAGCAGGTCAAGGACGACTCGCTCAAGAGCAGGGACCTTAAGGACGGGAAGGGCGTCACCGGAGCCGACGTTGCGCCGAATTCGCTCGGCGGCCCGCAGATCGACGAGTCGACCCTCGGCCAGGTCGCCCGGGCCGCGGCGGCCGACGACGCGAACACCCTCGCCGGCAAGCCCGCGAGCGCGTTCCTGGGCTCGGACGTGGTCTTGCGGATCAACACGTTCCCCAATGTCGGGCCGGGCGCCGCGGTGGCCGAGACGGTCCAGTGCAAGCCGGGCGAGAAGGCGCTCGGCGGCGGCGGGACCTTCCGGAACGTCACCTCAAACGCCAACCACGTCTACGTGAGCACCCCGATCGTCGGCGATGATGCCTATCCGAGCACCGACGGGGCCACGCCGACGGGGTGGAAGTACGGCGCAGAGAACGGAACCGGCCAGGCCAGGGACCTCCTCGTGTACGCGATCTGCGCGAGCTGAGGCCGGCCCGGCAAAGAAAGCCCCCGTGACTCCCGGTGTAACGGGGGCTAGGGTCGGGGAGTGGACCTCGATGAATACCGCCGCACGAGCCTCGCGACGTGGAGCGCGATGGCGCAGGGGTGGGGGCGCCACCGCGAGCTGATCTGGGAGGGCTCGCGGGCGGTGGGAGAGGACATGGTCGAGGCCCTGGACCCACAGCCCGGGCAAACGGTGCTCGAGCTTGCGTGTGGGCCGGGCCAGACCGGCCTGCTCGCCGCGGGCGAGCTCGGCGAGAACGGCGGGCTGATCCAGACCGACTTCTCGCCCGAGATGGTCGAGCAGGCCCGCGAGACCGGCGGGCGGCTCGGGGTGAGGAACGTGGAGTACCGGGTCCTCGACGCCGAGCGCATGGACCTCCCCGACGACTCGGTCGATGGCGTGCTCTGCCGGTTCGGCTACATGCTCATGGCCGATCCCGCCGCCGCGCTGGCGGAGACCCGGCGCGTGCTGCGGGCGGGCGGCAAGCTGAGCTTCGCCGTGTGGGGCCCTCCGGAGCGCAATCCGTGGGCGGCCGTCCCGCGCATGGTCTTCACCGACCTCGGCTTCGCGCCACCGCCGGACCCGGGCGATCCCGGGATCTTCGCGATGGGCGATCCCAAGCGGATCGACGAGCTCGTGACCGGCGCCGGGTTCGCCGAGCCTCGGATCAAGGAGATCCCGGTCTACTGGCCCATCTTCGACACCGAGGCCTTCCGCGACTTCATCATGGAGCTGGCCGGCCCGATCAAGGTCCTCGTTGAATCCCTGTCCGCGGAGGACGGAGCCGCCGCCTGGGAGGAGATCGACGCGCGCATCGTCGGGTACTTCGAGGAAGGGAAGGGCATCAGGGGCCTCTGCCTCAACGTCCTGGCCGGGTAGCTTCCCGGTCCGTGAGCGACGACAGGCTGTTCGACAGGTTCGTTCGACTCTGCGAGATCCCGAGCCCGACCGGCGAGGAACGCGCGGTCGCGGATGCGGTTCTCGCCGAGCTCCGCGAGGGCGGGGTGGAGGTGACCGAGGACGATTCCGCGGGTCCCGCGCGCGCCGGCGCCGGCAACCTGATCGCGCGGGTGCCGGGAACGGGGGACGGGTGGGTCTCCTTCTTCGCCCACCTGGACACGGTCCCGCACGA